>Ga0207703_10003541_pt1 | contig 13067 bp, 11 predicted proteins | sample KBSSwiS12_FD_184304 | JGI IMG/M metagenome (GOLD analysis project Ga0207703, IMG submission 184304) | Switchgrass rhizosphere microbial communities from Kellogg Biological Station, Michigan, USA - KBS Switchgrass S1-2 (SPAdes) (version 2) | ecosystem: Host-associated > Plants > Roots >... | reverse complement strand
GGTCGTCGCCAGGCATTGCAGCCGGTGCAGCAGGGAAAAACCCATTCACATGTTCAAACCACAAGGCCGCTGCCGGATCAGTCCGAGCGGCGGCTTTTGTGTCTTGCGGGACCAAGACGTCCCACAAGACACAAGCGGGGTGGAGCAGCCCGCCAACCGGATCGCCAACGCGATCACGAGACAAACAACTCCCGGGCTGCCACGCGCAGCCCACCATGGTGACGCGGGGTGGAGCAGCCCGGTAGCTCGTCAGGCTCATAACCTGAAGGTCGCAGGTTCAAATCCTGCCCCCGCAACCAACACCACACACAACCCCAACACACACTCGACAGCCTCGCGGAAGCCACCGCCGGGGCTGCGTGCGTTCAGCCAACCGCAGAGCCGCAGAGCCGCAGAGGCCTGGCGTCGCTCTCTGCCGATACATCGGACCGCCGCGCCCAGAGGGAGCCTCCTCGGCTCCCCTCGGCTGCCGGAGAGAGCGGGTCTTGTTGCGTGGATTTATTCATCGTTTAAACACGTCGTTCGACACACAACAAACCGTCACGAGAGGAACTGCCGCATGACCGCCGACCTTGCCGAGCGCATCGGCCGTATCGAGGATCTGCTCGCGATCCAGGACCTGCAGGCGCTCTATGCCCGCTATGCCGACAATGGCTGGCCGGGCGCTGTCGGCGATTCCACTGCGCTGGCCGGGCTGTTCGCGCCCGACGGGGTCTGGTCGTCGGAGCGGGTCGGGACCTTCACGGGACGCGAGGAGATCATTGCGGGCCTTGGCGGCGGCTCGATGCCGTTCTCCATGCACTTGCTGATGAGCCCGCACATCATGATCGAGGGGGACCAAGCCAGCGGCACGTGGCGCGCGCTGTTCGCGCTGACGACCAGCGGCGGCGATGCCCTGTGGGCCGGCGGCGGCTACCAGGTGAGCTACGTCCGCCTGCCTGAGGGATGGCGGATCAGCCGCCTCGAGACCGTGTCGGCGTTCATGTCGCCCTACGGGCAGAGCTGGGCGAAGGCCTGACGCCATGCCCACGTGCCGGTGACAGGCAAGGGCGAAGCAAGTGGCTTGCAGAGTGGATGCGACATGCCGGAGAGCAGCGAGGACACCTGTGACCTGATCGTGGTCGGCTCGGGCGCGGCGGGGTTTTCCGCGGCGATCACCGGGGCCAATGCGGGCCTGCGGGTGGTGATGGTCGAGAAGGCCGCGGTCTTCGGGGGGACCACCGCGTTCTCCGGCGGGTTCATGTGGATCCCGGGCTCGTCGCTCGCCAAGGCCAGCGGCGTGCGGGATTCGCGGGACGACGCCCTAACCTATATCCATGCGCTGGCGGGCGAATACCACGATGCCGGGGTGGCAGAGGCGTTCCTCGATGCCGGGCCCGAGATGCTCGATGCGATGCTTGGCGCCGGCCTGAAGGTGCGGCACGAGGCGTTCGTCGGCGATTTCGTCAGCGAGCTGCCCGGGGCACGACGGGGCCGGTCAATCTCGCCCCTGCCGGTGAATGCCTCGATCCTCGGCCCTGCGGCGCGCGACCTGCGCCCGCCGTTGCCCGAGACGACGTTCCTGGGGATCAGGATCGCGTCGGGCGACGACATGAACGCCTTCCTCAACGTTACGCGCTCGTTCGCGGCGGCCCGCCACGTGGCCAAGCGGATGATCGCGCATGCCTGGGACCTGCTGCGTCACGGCCGGACGACAGAGTGCGTCAACGGCCACGCGCTGATCGCGCAGCTTGCCGCCATCGCCTTTGCCAAGGGGGTGACGCTGCGGCTCGGCACCGCCGCCCGCCGCCTGGTGACGGGGCCCGACGGGGTAGCCGGAGTCGAGGTCGAGAGCGGCGACCGGGTGTCGGTGCTGCGAGCGCGCAAGGGCGTGGTCCTCGCCGGCGGCGGGTTCTCGCACGACCTTGCGCGGCGCGCGGCTCACTATCCGCACCCCGCGGGCGCGGACCGGCACTTCCCGCTGCCGCCCGAGACCAACACCGGCGACAGTGCGCGCATGGCCGAAGCGCTGGGCGGCGAGGTGGCGAGCAATGCCAACCCCGGCTCGTGGATGCCGGTCACGCAGGTGCGCGCACGCGACGGCAGTTTGCGGCCGTTCATGCACAGTTTCTCGGCGGCGCGCGGCGGGTTCATCATGGTGACCCCCGAGGGCCGGCGGTTCGTCAACGAATCGCTCGCCTGGCATCAGATCGGCGAGGCGCTGGTGAATGCGCGCGGGCCCCAGCTGCCGGCCGAGGCCTTCCTGATCGGCAACCACCGCGCAGTGCGGCGCTGGGGGCTCGGTTTCGCCAAGCCGTTCCCGGTGCCGTTGTGGCCGTATATCCGCTCGGGCCATGTCATAGCCGGCCGGACCATCGCGCAACTCGCGCGCAAGGCCGGTATCGATGTCGCGGAACTTGCGCGCACGGTCGAGCGGTTCAACGGCTATGCGGCGAGCGGCGAGGATCCCGAGTTCGCGCGTGGTGCCAGCAAGTTCAGCCGCGCTCTCGGCGATCCGGCGATCAAGCCCAATCCGACGCTCGCGCCGCTCACCGAAGGGCCGTTCTACGCGGTCAAGGTACTGCCCGGGGATATCGGCACGATGGCGGGGCTCAGGGCCGACGGGCAGGCGCGGGTGCTCGATCGCGCAGGAAAGCCGATCCCGCGGCTCTACGTCGCGGGCAACGACATGCGCGCCGTGTTCGGGGGCGGTTATCCAGGCGGGGGCGGAACGATCGGCCCAGCGATGACATTCGGGTTCATCGCCGCGCGGGACGCCGCGAAGTTGCCCGACGCGAGCGACGCCCCGGCCTGAGAGCCGGGCGCGCTCAGAACACGATTTCGTCGCGCGAGAAGAAGCGCTTGCCCACGGTCTGGTCGAACACCTTGGGCGAATCGATCACCTGCAGGCGGTGATTGGGGCCATCCGCGCCGAACGCCAGCGCCCCGGCTTCGTCGGGATGGCTGATTTCGGTGAGCCCGTCGAACACCATATCGTCGTCATATGAGGCGTAGAGCCGGTGCTGCTGGGCATAACGGGTGAAGCCGGGCTGGCCGTGGAGCAGGGGGCCGTGGATTGCCCGCCAATAATTGTGGAAACCGGCGGGTCCGAGTTCGTCGAGCCCCTTGACCAGGAAGCAGGCGCGCAGGCCGCCGCTGCCGTAGTCGTCCACGGGGCCGAGCACGAAGGTCTGGAGCACCGGCATGGCGATGATCCGTGCCGCTGCCAGGGCCGGGTTGCGGGCATGGACTGCGCCCGAGCGCAGCCGCGCATTAACCGCGATCGCCGTGGCATGATCGGGCACCCACAGGTGGGCGATCCCCAGCCGGCCGCGCGGCGCCATTCCCGGCACGTCTGACGCGATGCTCAGCCCGCGAACGTAGCGGGTGACACCCTCCTCGCGCAGGGCGGCGAATGGATCGTCGGCTCGCCATCCGGCCTGGAGTGTCGGGATGTCGAAAGCCGAGGGCACCTCGAGAACGGCGATGCACTTGTAGTGTGCGGAAACGGGGGCGATCATCGGGCGCTCCTTGGCAGCATGGCTCGTCTCCGTGCCACTCAGTCGAGCTGGGGTGAGCGGCCGTGCCAGTTGGCAGGGCCGCCGCCAGCGTAGATCGTCTCGCCATTGATGAAGCCCGCGGCCGGCGAGCAGCAGAACAGGATCGGCCAGGCGATCTCTTCGCACAGTCCCGCACGGCCGACCGGGTTGTTGCCGCCGGCCTCGTCCGGAACAAGGTTCATCCGCTCCATCGCGTTGACGAAGCCTTCCGACTTGATCGTGCCCGGCGCGATGCAGTTCACGCGGATGTTCCATGAACCGAGGTCCACCGCCATCACCGCGGTGAGGTTTTGCACCCCGGCCTTGGCCGCGCCATAAGGCGCGGAATGGGGCACCGGGAACATCGCGGCGCCGGACGAGATGTTGACGATCGCGCCGCCGCCGGTCTCGTGCATAGCAGCCGCTGCGGCGCGTGAGAGCACCCATACGCTGCGCAGGTTGAGCGACAGCATGTCGTCGAAGTCCTTCATGGTCCAGGTGCGCCACGTCTTGGCGCGACTGCCGCCGGCGTTGTTGACGAGAAAATCGAGCCTGCCGTAGGTTGCGACGGTCGCAGCGACGAGCGCTTCGCAGGCCGCCTCGTCCTTCACGTCGGTGGGGACCACCGTGGCCGCACGGCCGAATTCGCGAACTTGCCGCGCCGTCTCCTCGAGCGGATCGATCTTGCGTCCGGCGACGACGACATCGGCCCCGTGGCGCGCGAAGAGCAGCGCGGTAGCCCGGCCAATGCCAGTTCCGCCACCGGTGATGAGCACCACCTTGCCGCTGAAATCGAAGGGGGTCGCGAGATCCAACGGCATCGCATTCTCCTCTGGGCCATCTGGTCGCGGCTATTTCCCGTACGCGGTATAAAGTGATGTTTGAACTTAAGGCAAGGGCATGCCAACGTCAGCCGGACAAGCGATGCAAATGCAGGAGAGAGCGGTGGAACAGCGGCAACTCGGGCGTTCGGGCCTGTCCTTCGCGCCGCTGATGTTCGGCGGCAACGTGCTGGGCTGGACGACGGACCGACCGACGTCGTTCGCCATTCTCGATGCCTTCACCGACGCCGGGTTCACCGCGATCGATACGGCCGATGTCTATGCCTCGTGGTCTCCCGAAGGGGTCGGCACCTCCGAGCGGGTCCTCGGCGAATGGTTCGCGCTCGGCGGTGGGCGGCGCGAGCGGGTGATCATCGCAACCAAGGTCGGCATGTCCATGGGCAAGGGGCGCAAGGGCCTCTCGGCGGCCTACATCCGCAGCGCGGTCGAGGAATCGCTCACCCGGTTACGGACCGACCGGATCGATCTCTACCAGACCCACCTCGACGATCCTGGAACGCCCCAAGAGGAGACGCTGGGCGTGCTGGCCGAGTTGGTCTCCGAGGGCAAGGTCCGCGCGCTCGGCGCTTCCAACCATTCGGTCGAGCGGCTGCGCAGCGCGCTGGCGATCTCGGCGCGGGAAGGGTGGCCGCGCTACGAATCCATCCAGCCGCTTTACAACCTGTGCGACCGTGCGCCCTTCGAGGACGGAATGCAGGCGCTGGCGGTGGAGGAGGAACTGGGGGTGATCCCGTTCTTTGCGCTCGCCAGCGGGTTCCTCACGGGCAAGTACCGCAGTGCCGCCGACCTCAAGTCCGGGGTGCGCGGCGACATCGCCGGCAAATACCTCAATCCGCGGGGCCTGCGCATCCTCGAGGCGCTCGACACGGTGGCGGCCCGGCACCTCGCGGTGCCGGCGCAGATCGCGCTGGCCTGGCTGATGCGCCAACCCGCCATCACCGCGCCGATCGCCAGCGCGACCAGCCTCGAGCAGCTCGGCCAGATCATGAAAGCCCGCGACATCGCGCTGGATGGGGATGACTTGGCTCTGCTCGAACAAGCCAGCACTCCAGAGTTGGCGGCGGAATAACGGGGCACGCGCAGACGATTGCTGCCTTGGGCCGATTTATTTCGGCTCCGGAGGGAACCGTCAGGAAAAACGTACATTAAGGTCGGGGTCGGGGTGCGCGGCTGATCCGCGTGCGCGTTGGCGATCCGTGGCTCTCTGCACAGCGAAATGGTCGTGAGGCCAAATCGGGGGCGAAGCTGTCGCTCCGGATCTTGGTGGGGCATTTCGGGAAGGCTATGAACAACGGGATCGAGAAAGCCCCAACGGGCATCGAAGGTTTTGACGAAATTACCGAAGGCGGGCTGCCGCGTGGGCGGCCATCGCTCGTGTGCGGGTCGGCGGGCTGCGGCAAGACGCTGTTCGCAACCAGCTTCCTGGTCAATGGCGCGCGCGCCGGGGAGCCGGGGCTGTTCGTCACGTTCGAGGAGCGGCCGCCCGACATCACGGCCAACGTCGAATCCCTCGGGTTTGCGCTCGACCAGCTGGTCGCCGACGGCTTGTTCCAGTTCGAGCATGTCGCGTTCGACCCGACCGACCTAGAAGAGGTAGGCGATTACGACCTCGAGGGCCTGTTCCTGCGCCTGGAGCTGGCGGTGGAGGAGATCGGCGCCAAGCGGATCGTGCTCGATACGATCGAGAGCCTGTTTTCGGCGTTCGAGAACCAGGCGATCCTGCGCGCTGAAATCCGCCGGCTGTTCGACTGGCTGAAGGAGAAGGGGCTCACCGCGGTGATCACCGGCGAGCGCGGTGATGGCTCGCTGACGCGGCAGGGGCTGGAGGAATACGTTTCCGACTGCGTGGTCCTGCTCGATCACCGGGTCCATAACCAGGTTTCGACCCGGCGCCTGCGGATCGTGAAGTATCGCGGCACCGCGCATGGCACCAACGAGTATCCGTTCCTGATCGGGCACGACGGGTTCAGCGTGTTGCCGGTCAGTTCGCTGGGGCTCACGCATCAGGTCTTCGACGAACGCATCTCCAGCGGCATCCCCGATCTCGACGAGATGCTCGCGGGCGGCGGCTTCCATCGTGGCTCCAGCATCCTGCTCTCAGGCGTCGCCGGATCGGGCAAGAGTTCGATGGCGATGTGCTTCGCCGCCGAGGCCTGCCGGCGCGGGGAGAAGGCGCTTTATCTCTCGTTCGAGGAAGCGCCCGAGCAGACCGTGCGCAACATGCGCTCGATCGGGATCGACCTGCAGCCCTGCATCGATACCGGCTTGCTGCATTGCGTCGCCGCGCGGCCGACCTTCTACAGCCTCGAGATGCACCTTGCGATCATCCTGCGCGAGGTCGCCCGGTGGCAGCCCTCGCTGGTGATCCTCGATCCGATCTCCGCGTTCCTCGACAGTGGCGAGAGCCTCGAGGTCCAGTCGATGCTGCTGCGCGTGGTCGACTACCTCAAGACCCATGGCATCACCGGGGTGTTCACCCATCTCACTCACGAGCAGGGGCAGACCAAGACCGATGCCGGGCTGTCCTCGCTGATGGACGCGTGGCTGCTGCTGCTCAATCGCGAGATCAATGGCGAGTTCAACCGCGAGCTTTACCTGCTCAAGGCGCGCGGCATCTCGCATTCCAACCAGGTCCGCGAGTTCGTGATGAGCGAGGCGGGCATCAACCTGCTCGCCCCCTATCTCGGCGAGAACGGTGCGCTGACCGGGTCGGCGCGGCGCTTCGAGGAGGCGCGGGTGCGCCGCCGTGAGACCGAGCGCCGGGCGAACGCCGCCGCGCTCCAGCAGCAGGTCCAGCAGCGGCGCCGCCGAGCCGAGGCGCAGATCGCGGCGCTGCGGGCCGACCTCGAGGCCGACGAGGCCGAACTGCGCCGCCTGATGGGCGCGGAAGAGGATTTCCAGCGCACTGCCAGTGCCGACCTTGCCGAGATGGCCGCTTCGCGGCGCACGTGAGTTCACCAGCCATGTCAGAAACCGACAATCTCGAAACCGATGCTGCCAAGGGCATCGAACTGACCCTCTACGTCGCCGGCCAGACCCCCAAGTCGGTCGCCGCGATCCGTAATCTCGAGCGGCTCTGCGCCGAGAGCCCGGGCCTCGCCTTGCAGGTGAAGGTCATCGACCTGAAGGAAAATCCGCGGCTCGCCCGCGAGCACAACATCGTTGCCATACCGACGCTGGTCCGCAAGCTGCCCGCGCCAGTGCAGAAGATCATTGGCGATCTCTCGGATACCGAGAAGGTGCTCGTCCATCTCCAGCTGGGCGATGCCAGTTGATCGACGACGACACCGCCGCTCTCTCTCACGAGGAACTGCGCCGGCGTCTGCACGAAGCGGAAGATACGCTGCGGGCGATCCGCGATGGCGAGGCGGACGCGGTGGTGATGCGCGATGCCCATGCCGACCGCGTGTTCGTGCTGGGCGGCAGCGACGAAAGCTACCGCGCGATCATGGAGGCGATGGACATCGGCGCGATCGCGCTCGACGGTTCGGGTGCGCCGCTCTACGCCAATGGCGCCCTGTGCGAACTGCTCGCCTGTGACGCCGGGGATCTGCAGACACGGGGGCTGTGGCCCTATCTCGATCCGTCCTGCGGAGCGCTCCTCCGGCAGACAATGGCCCGGTCGGCGTCGGGCCCCCGCCGCGCCGAGATGGCGCTGCGGATCGGGGGGCGAATGCGCAACATCGCGATCCACGTGGCGCCGCTGCCGTTGTCGTTCGACGTTGGCTCGGTCGTCACCTTCACCGACATTTCGGCCCAGATCGAGGCTGATCGCGCCAACGAGTCCGATCGTATCGCCCGGGCGGTCATCTCCTCGGCAAACGAGGCGGTGGTGGTCTGCGATCGCGGCGGCAAGGTCATCAACGCCAATGCCGCCGCGGCGGCGCTGATCGGCGCCGAGCCGATGGGGCGGCAGTTCGAGGACGCGTTTCCGCTGGTATTTCCGGTCACCAGCCCGATCCTGTTCCCCGACGATCTCGTCCGCATGGCGATCGAGGGAAACGCGGCGCAGGGGCTGGAGGCGCAGGTGCCGCAACTCGGTTCGTGGAAGGACATCCTCGTCAGCGCCGCGCCGCTGTTGCTCGCGGGCGAGAGGGTCGGCGGGTGCGTGGTGACGCTGGTCGACAATTCCGAGCGCAAGGCGATCGAGAAGCAGCAGACGCTGCTGCTGCGCGAGCTCGATCACCGGGTCAAGAACTCGCTGGCGGTGGTCATGTCGATCGCCAGCCGGACGAGCGCCCACTCGGTCGATCTCGCGGACTTCCGCACCCGCTTCAACAGCCGCCTGCAGGCGATCGCCGCGACGCACGTGCTATTGTCGGAATCGGCGTGGAACGGGGTCAAGCTGTTCGCGATCATCCAGCGGGAACTGGCCGCGTTCACGTCCAGCGCCGGGCCGAAACTGATCGTCGAAGGTGCCGACTACGACGTGACCCCCGACATGGGAATCGCGTTTGGCCTGGTCATCCACGAGCTGACCACCAATGCGGTGAAATATGGGGCGCTTTCGGAGACCACCGGCTCGGTGTCGATCGTCAGCGAGCAGCTCGACGAGCGGCTGGTGCGCGTGATCTGGCGAGAGCAGGGCGGCCCTGCGGTCGTCCCCCCGACCCGGCACGGATTTGGCCAGACCCTCATCTCGCGCAGCCTCAACCGTGGCAACGGCGGCGGCGCGGAGCTCGACTATCGGCCCGAGGGAGTGATCTGCACGATCACCTTGCCGACCGCCTGACACGGGGTCGTGACCCCGCGCTCGGCGGGGGGGCGGGCGAGGGCGGTGCGGCCCGGCTCAGCCGTGGAATGCCAATCCGACGGCCGACGCGAAGCAGGCCAGCACCGAGATGACGGCGACGGGAAGGCTTTCGAACCACGCTGAACGAGACATGCCCAAGTCCCCTGTGTTTTCCAGATAATGCTGCCTGCAAGCGAAGGATTTCGCAATTTAGCTCAACAACTTATCCGCAATCCTGGATGCACCGATTTCGTTAATTCAAGGTTTACGCGAACGCAGCGGCCCGACCACGGCACGCCGGCCGCGGCCTCTCCCGCACAGTTGCCGCACGCGGATCGATCCGATAGGCACAGGCCGATACACCGGCCCCGCGCAGAGGGCCGGCATCCCGGAGAGTGCCCCGCCATGACCGATCGCCTCACACTGTTCGCCTTCAACTGCGGGTGGTTTCAGTGCAAGCCCGGGTTCGTCGTCGAGGGGGACGAGGGGCCGCACCTGCGCGCGCCGGTGCCGGCTTACCTGATCGACCATCCCAAGGGGCGCGCACTGTTCGACACCGGGATGGGCGTGCGCTACCGTCGCGAACTCGACAACGCGCTGGCTGACAACAAGTTCGGCCTGCAATGGTTCGAGGGCATGGACATTGCCACCCGGCTCAAGGCGATCGACGTCGATCCGGCGAGCATCGACTGGATCGTCAATTCGCACCTGCATATCGATCACTGCGGCGGCAACGCCCATCTGCCCAACGCCACGGTGGTAGTCCAGCGCTCGGAGCTCGAAGGCGCGCGTGCGGGCGTGGATCCGAGCCTTTACGATGCGGTGGATTATGACACCGGGCAGCCGGTCAAGGCGATCACCGGCGAACACGACCTGTTCGGCGACGGTTCGGTGCGGATCGTCCCGACCTACGGCCATACGACCGGGCATCAGAGCATGATCGTGCGGCTGGGCGGCCGCGACGTGCTGCTCGCCGGCGATTGCTGCTATACCGAGCGCAACCTCGACGTCAGGGTCCTGCCGAAGAACACTGCGAACCTCGAGCAGGGCCTGGAGACCCTCGACCGCCTCGCGGCCCTGCGCGAGAACGGCACGTTGATCCTGTTCGGGCACGACGGGCGCCAGTGGCCGAAGGTCACCGAGAACGTGCCGTTCGCGCCCTGGGCCGGGCGATAGCGAAGTTAGGCGAGGACGCTGACGGTGCCCCCCGGCGCCATCGGCGCGGCGAGTCCCACGACGGGCCGCGGCAGGTAGGGCGCCTCGAGCGCGGCAATCTGATCGTCGGTGAGCTTGACGGCCAGCGCGGCGATCGCGTCGGCCAGTTGCGGCAGCTTGGTGACCCCGACGATCGGCGCGGTGATGCCGGGCTTGGCCAGCAGCCAGGCCATCGCCACTTCGGCCATCGGCAGCTGCGCCTCGGCCGCCACCTGCTGGACCGCATCGACCACCAGCCGGTCGTTTTCGGCGGTCCGCGCGAACAGGTGCTTGGTGAACAGGTCAGTCTCGGAGCGCGTGGTCTTGGTCTGGTCGCCGTACGGCCGTGTCAGGATGCCGCGGGCCAGCGGGCTCCACGGCAGGACCGCCACGCCCATGTCGATGCACTGCGGGATCATCTCACGCTCTTCCTCGCGGTAGAGCAGGCTGACCTGGGGCTGCATGGAGACGAACCGGGTCCAGCCGTTGCGCTCGGCCACGTGCTGGGCCTTGGCGAACTGCCACGCGTGCATCGAGGACGCACCGATGTAGCGCGCGCGGCCTGATTTCACGATGTCGTGGAGCGCCTCCATCGTTTCCTCGATCGGGGTGTTGTGATCCCAGCGGTGGATCTGGAACAGGTCGACATAGTCCATGCCCAGGCGGGCCAGGCTGTCGTCGATCGCCTGGAACAGCGACTTGCGTGACAGGCCGCCGGTGTTGGGGGCGTTGCGCCATGGGGAGAAGGCCTTGGTCGCCACCACGATCTCGTCGCGCCGCGCCAATGCCCGCAGGGCGCGACCAGTGATCTCCTCAGAGCTGCCGCCGGCGTATTCGTTGGCGGTGTCGAAGAAGTTGATCCCGGCCTCCAGTGCGGCGCGAATGATTGCGCGACTGTCGTCTTCGGGCACCACCCAGACATGGCGGCTGCGCGCCGCGTCGCCAAAGCTCATGCACCCCAGGCACAGCTGCGAGACGATCAGGCCGGTCTGGCCGAGGCGACGGTATTCCATGGTGCACTCCTGTAGTCTTAACCGGAAACGGCCGATCGCCGCAGGCCCGGTGGACGCGCTTCGGGGGTTCGGTAGCATCGGCCGGGTGGTTGTGCCAGCAAGGCATTGAAGAGAGAGGAGCTCCGACAACGACGGCATCGGCGCCGGAGGGATCTCGCGCTTCGCCAAGCGTGCACTCACCATCGTATGGCGCCACGGCAATCCGGAGATCCTCGGCAAGCCAGCATAATCGCGCCTGCATCTATCATGGGGCGCGATCCGGGATTGACTGCTCATGCGGAACCCGGAACACCATCGGCAACCCATGCGGTCGCTCTGGCGAAGGCGCTGCGCAAGTGGGGACCCGGGATTGACATGCCGGCGCCAGCGGCGCTGCCCAAGCGAAAGACGCTAACGTGAAAGATGAAACGCCGCGCGCAAGCCGCGGCTACTACCATGGCTGGAACATCGTTGCGGTCTGCATCGTATCGCAGTTCACTGCCCTCGGCATCCTGGTGAACTGCTTTTCGCTGTTCGTGGAAGGATGGCACGCCGCATTCGGCACCCCGATCAGCACGCTGGCCACAGGGATCACCCTGTTCAGCCTGAGCTGCGCGGTGTGGGCCCCGTGGGTGGGCGTGCTGGCGGAGCGGTTCGAGCTGCGCAAGATCATGGTGACCGCGCTGCTCGGCGTTGCGCTCGTCCATGTGGCGATCGCGTGGGCGACGGCGGGGTGGCAGATCGTGGCGCTCTATTCGCTGGTGGCGGGGCTGGTGATCACTTTCTGCACCGGCATTCCCTCGCAAACGCTGGTCGCGCGGTGGTTCGTCCACCGGCGCGGTCTGGCGATGGGCCTCACCGCGTTCGGCATTGCCATGGCTGGGGTGATCTTCCCGCCGGTGGTCACCTGGCTCCTGCCGCTGATTGGCTGGCGCCAGACCTGGCTGGTGTTTGCCGCGCTGATCGGGTTCGTCGTCACGCCGCTGGTGTTCTTCGCCCTGCGCGAGCACCCGACACTCGAGGAGGGAGCGGCCTATATCGGCGCCCCCACACATGACGCGCTGACAGCCGCGATCACGGTGCGCGAGATTCTGACAAATCGCAATTTCCTGGCGACGATCGCCGCCTTCACCACGGTACAAAGTGCGACAATGGTACTCGCGGTGAGCGTCGCCCCGCTGGTTACCAGCCGAGGCTATGCGCTGTCGACCGCCGCGCTGCTGATCTCCACCTTGAGCGTGGCTGCGCTGGTCGCGAAGCTGCTGGCCGGCGCCGCGGCCGACCGCTTCGGCAACGGGCTGCCGCTGCGCGTGGCCACACTGGTCTGCGCCGCCGGGTGCTTCGCGCTGGCGGCGGGCTCCAGCCTGCCGGCAATGCTCTTCGCGGTGGTCCTGATCGGGCTGGGGCAGGGGGTGTGGACGCTCATTGCTTCGGCGACGGCCGTCGAATTCGGCCCGGCTGGGTTCGGCCGCGCTTTCGGGCTGATGAGCATGCTGACCTCGGTTGCGACCATCGCGTCCCCGGTCGTCGCCTGGCTGGTGGAGCACCACATATCATACTCGCAGGCACTGGTCGGTCTGGGCACATTCGCGGTGATGGGATTCGGCGCTGCGTGCTTCTACCGGAAGCCGTCACCCGAGCCGGCGAAGGACTGACGGGGCGCGGGTTCGTGTCAGTGCGTGCGCGGGCCGAATTCGTCGGCGGTCTCGTGAACGAACCGGCAGAACCGCTTGATCAACCGGTCGTCGGCGGCCTTGCGGGTGTAGATGTAATGATCGAGGCTGATCAG
>Ga0207703_10003538_pt1 | contig 13071 bp, 11 predicted proteins | sample KBSSwiS12_FD_184304 | JGI IMG/M metagenome (GOLD analysis project Ga0207703, IMG submission 184304) | Switchgrass rhizosphere microbial communities from Kellogg Biological Station, Michigan, USA - KBS Switchgrass S1-2 (SPAdes) (version 2) | ecosystem: Host-associated > Plants > Roots >... | reverse complement strand
CGAGACCAAACCGAAGCCGCAGGACCCCAAGCTCGTGGCGGGCAGTATTCACGGCCAGTTCCGTCACATCCGCATGACGAAAGCCGGGACGTATCTGGTCGCACATCTCAACCTCGGCAAGGTGCGCGAGTATGATCATCACTGGAAGATGATTCTCGAGATAGACGCGCCGTCCGCCTGGACGGCCGTGCGGCTGCCCAATGGCAACATTCTGATCGGTGGAAACCAACATGGTTACGTGCGCGAGGTCAACCGCCAAGGGAAAACAGTCTGGGAAATTGACAAGGATGATCTGCCGGGCATTCCGCTTTACACGGTGCAGGAAGTCGGCCGCCTGAGGAATGGCAATACCGTGATTGCCAACTGGGGCGGGGGATTGCCGAAATCGGATTGGGAGAAGGTCGTGCAGTACATTGAAGTGACGCCCGGGAAGACAGTCGTCTGGGCGCTGCACCAGTGGCAGGATCCGGACCTCGGGCCCGGTTCCCTGATCCAGATCCTGGATGAGGGCGGCCGGGACGAGGACTTCGACTTGCTCCGATAGGCTAATCTATTTTGGAGGTAGCCGTCATGACCACGGGTGAACTCTCGTGCCGTATATAGTCGGCAGGAGCCGCGAAAAGGGCTGAATCCGGCTCGCTGCGTGAGATGTCATGCAGGCTGTAGGTTACCTCAGCTCCCGTGCTCGTGCGTTGGGATGCGGAGACCATGACGCCGAGTTCGGCGCTGTACCATTGCTCAACAGTAATGGTTATCGGCTTATCATTGCCGATTACACCTGCCGCAAGCGTTTGCTCCCACCGGGTACCGGTCGCTGTCACGCCTTCGATTTCCTTCTCGCCCAATGAGACGGTGGCAGGCGCACTCATATTCGCGGCGAGGCTGCCGCCCGTCAGGAGAAGTTGAATTCCGGTCGGTGGAAGAGAGGCAGGAGGTTGGTGGCCACCCGGTTGCGCGTTAACCGACTGAATAGAAGCCATCTTGATAACCTGCGCCATCTTCGCTTGGGGATACAGGATGGTGTGCTCTCCGTTAACCATGTCGTTGATCATGACTGTTGTTGCGGTGGCTACGCCGGGTATCGGCCGCTCAATGCGGGTCCGGCCGCGCCCGTCTCTGTAATACCGAACGCTCGTTGTTTGAACGATGCGATTGCCGTCCGCAAATCGAGTGACGGACTCCGTGTCACCCACAGCGGAGTAGGGTGCGTTTACGACGTCCGAGACCGGTTGTTCCATGAACAAGGTCGCCGCGGGACTTCCTACCCCCAACGCACCCTGTAACCACTTTGCGCTGACACCACTGGGTGCTGAACCGAAGGTAGTGAAGGAGCCCACCGAGCTGGGTGCGACGAGGACAGATCCACTGATGGGGGGGCCAGAGGGCGGCGGAGACTGACTGTTGGCTGAGGTGAACAACAGAACGCCCAGCACACCGGCAGAGGTTTGAAGTGTGGATCGTCGCGCAAAGGCTTTCAATCGCATGAGCGTTTCTCCGGGCGGCATCGACGCGTGCAACTCTGGAGCGCTCTCGTTGGCTAAGCAAGGTCCATCAGCTATCTTTTTCCGAGCTTCCTGCCGGCCAGGACTAAGGCCTCGGGAGGCTTGCACCCAAGTCAGAGGAGATCAGGTCCGGGTGGTACGATTGGGCGAGGCGAGGAGCCGGTTGTGGAACATGGGTTGCCGAGCAGCTGACGAGGGCGGGAGATGGAGAAGTGAGGAAGGTACGCTGGGGAGTTCTGGGGACGTCCAAGTTCGCGCAGACCAAATTCATCCCCGGGATGAAACACTGCCGCTCAGGCGAAGTTACGGCGATTGCTTCGCGTGATTTGAGTGCCGCGAAGGCGGCCGCCGATCGGTTGGGCATAGCGAAGGCGTACGGCTCGTATGAGGAGTTGCTGGGCGCCGCGGATGTCGACGTGATTTACAACCCATTGCCGAATCATCTGCACGTACCCTGGTCCATCAAGGCCCTGGAAGCAGGCAAGCATGTGCTGTGCGAAAAGCCGATTGGTCTGTCCTGCGACGAGGCCCGGCAGCTTCTGACCGCGTCGAGACTTCACCCACACCTGAAAGTGATGGAAGCGTTCATGTACCGCCACCACCCGCAATGGCGGCGTGCGAAGCAGATTGTTGATGAGGGCGGTATCGGTGACTTGCGTACCATCCAGTCATTCTTTTCATACCTCAACACTGACGCCGGTAACATTCGCAATCGCGCGGACGTCGGTGGCGGTGGGTTGATGGATATCGGCTGCTACAATGTCTCGCTCTCGCGCTTCATCTTCGGTGCGGAGCCCAAGCGGGTCATCGGCTGCCTCGATTACGATCCTGACTTTGGGACGGATCGTCTAACATCAGGCGTACTGGACTTCGGGCACGGTACCGCCACCTTCACCTGCTCGACGCAGCTCGTACCGTACCAGCGTGTCAATATCTTCGGCACCGGGGGGCGACTGGAGATTGAGATTCCCTTCAATGCGCCACCGGACCGCTCCTGCCGCATGTGGCATCAGCGTGGGGCAAACCTCGAAGAGGTTGTCTTTGATCCCTGCGATCAATACACGATAGAGGCCGACCTGATGTCGGAAGTGATTCTGAACGATACGTCGGTGCCTACCCCGCTCGAGGACTCAGTGGCCAACATGGCAGTGATTGAAGCCATTGTTCGCAGCGGCCGGGACAACGGCTGGGTGGCGATTACACGGTCTTTCTAGTTCAGGACCCGCTTTTTGCGGACCATTCTCTCCGGATTCTGTAAAGAAATTACTGCAATATCTTAAGAATATTGCATACTCGGGCCAAAGAACAACAACAGCTGAGCATGCGCTGCAACGCGGGCGAAAGCGACTGAGTATCTGGAGGGAGGGGTCTCATGGGGCTGAAAAACAGAATCGTGAATCTGTTGCCGGATGATCTGGTGGATTTTTACGTGGCAGTTAGAGTCCATAAGGCCGAACATGGGAGGTATCCCAACCTCGTCCGGCCACGGACCTTCAACGAGTGGATCGCACGGCGCAAAGCGCTGGACCGGCGTGCGATACTCACATGTTTTGCGGACAAGCACGCCGTGCGCAACTATGTCTCGGAGCGCGTCGGACCCAACATACTGACGGAGTTGTATTGGGTTACGCACGACCCCGGCGATATTCCCTTCGACGAGCTACCCAACAGTTTCGTGGTGAAGCCCACCCACGGATCCGGTTGGGTCCACGTGGTGCGGGACAAGAGCAAGCTCGACCGGGAGGCGTTGGTGAGCCAATGCCGCAATTGGCTCGCGACTGATTTCTACCGGTTGCGCCGGGAATGGCCCTATAAAAACATCATCCCGCAGATCATGCTCGAGGAGTTCATTGACAACGGTTCCGCCGAGCCGGCCAGTGATGTCAGGTTTTATGTGTTCGGCGGAAAAACGCACCTGATCCAGGTCGATGCCGGTCGCTTCATCGGGCACCAACGGGCATTCCTGGACCGCAATTGGAATGAGTTACCCATCAAGATGCGCTATCCGCCCATTACCGGGGGCGTGCCCGAGCCACGCCATCTGGCTGATATGTTGCGGCTGGCGGAGAGTCTGGGCCGGGATATGGATTTCGTTCGAGTGGATCTGTACGACACCGAGCGCAAGGTCTATTTCGGGGAGATTACGACGACCCCCGTCTGTGGCTGCGGACATTTCGAGCCGCTGTCGGTTGACGTGGAACTGGGCAAACTGTGGCAGGAGAGTGCCGCGCAGACCGGTGCGTTGGGTCTGCGTCAGCCGTCGGTCACCGGTTAGGATCGTTGCGATGGTTCGCTTGGGGGGAATTCAATTAAACAAAACCGACCGCAGTCTGGGCATGAACCGCAACATCTCGCGTCGCGACTTCATTGGCGGGTCGCAGCCACGGCGGGGGCGCTCAGCCTACCGGGCTTCGCATTCTCTGAGGAGACTGCCGGGGCAGCGTTGCACGACTACCCGCCCAGCCGCATGGGCATGCGCGGCTCCCATCCCTCGAGGATAGCTTCCTCTTCGTGTAACGATTGCAACCACTCGTGTTTCTCTGTCTTGACGATCTCCTCTCGCAGATCGGAGAGGTAGATCTCCAACGCATTGCGCGCGACATTGCGTTATGGCTCAGTGAAGTCGAATAGCATTTGCGCCTCCCGTAGCACATGACACGGGTTCTTCAACTCTTCTTCGAAGTGACAGCATAGAAAACCACCGAGCACGGGCTCGACCTCTTCGCTCTTGCACTTCCAGTCCAAACTTGATTCCCGGGACGCTCGCGACCAGGGCAATTCTGCGAGGCATCGGCAAAATGCCTGGTGCGCTGGTCAGGGACGGCTGCCGATCTGGAGGAGTTGGCGCGGCGCAATGCGCAGACCATTGCCGCCGGCCACAGCTTCATTGTGTTGCTGGGGGAAGGCTTCTACCCCATCAATGTACTGAACGCCGCGCAGACTCGCTCCGGCGGCCGGGTTGCAGTTATGTCGGGAAAGGAGTCTGATACGGCGCGTTGGAGATTGATCGGGGAGGGGGCTTTTATGAGATCCATCCACTGGGTTTTCGCCGTCGCCGCAATCTTTGGTTCAAGCGCATCAGTATGGGCGGTGGACCCGCCTCCAGGTACTGCTGCGATGCGGCATGCTGCGGGCGACAAACCGACCCCGACGGACGAGGAGTTGATTGCAAGCGCTATGAAGGCGGCACCCAAGAAAGTCGCCGAGAACGCCACAATCGTCGCGCCCAACGCTAAAGGGGAGATGCGCGTCCTCCGCAAGGGGACCAACGGCTTCTCGTGTATGCCTGACAATCCCGAGACGCCGGGCCCCGATCCGATGTGCTGGGACAAGAATGCCAGCGAGTGGATCGATGCTTATTTGAAGCACAAGACACCGCCCGCGGGCAAAGTCGGGTTGATGTACATGTTGGCCGGTGGCACCGACGCGAGTAACACGGACCCATTCGCTGCGAAACCCACCGCTTCCAACCATTGGATCAAGACCGGGCCGCACATCATGATTGTGGGCGCCGATGCCAACTTCTACGATACGTATCCCAAGGGCGCGGACCCGGATACCAGCAGCCCGTACGTGATGTGGGCAGGTACGCCCTATCAACACCTGATGGCGCCGATTCACTGACGCGCGTACCTGATTCCCGATTGCGGTGTCGGATGCGACGCCTCCGCCGGGGCGCGAACTGCACGACGATCACTCCTATAGGAGAGCGCAAATGCGATTCCTAGTACACATTTCCCTACCTGTCGAGAAGTTCAATCAAGCCGTACGTGATGGGACTGCGGGCGAGAAAATCCGTCAGATCCTGGAGGAGGTGAAGCCCGAGGCAGCTTACTTCTGCGCGAAGGACGGCAAACGCGGCGGATTCCTCGTCGTCGATGTGTCAGATCCGTCCGAAATGCCTCGACTCGCCGAGCCGTGGTTCCTGCTGTTCGATGCGTCCGTGGAGTTCCTGCCCGCCATGGTGCCGCAGGACCTGCAGCGCGCAGGTCTCGACAAACTCGGCAAGCAGTGGCGGTGATCATTGGCCCAGGGCTGAGCCATCCCTGGCGCGGTTCAGTCGCCGTCTCAGCCGAGTAATACTCCGACGATTGCTATCACTTTGCCAAAAGCGTCTGCCGGAGGACGTTGAGCATGCCTTTGCCCATGAGGATCGGACGAGTGTCCGTGCGCAGATCGTTCGCGGGTGTGGTGCGTAAAGGCTTCCTCTAAACATCTGTATCGACAATCGATATCGAGTCCCGTACGCCACCAGCAGGGCGTCGCCGCCCAAGATCTGGGTGCTCGAAGAACGCCGGCGAAGACCGTAATTTCTCGCTATTTCATGGACTTGTGTATCGCTGGGCGCCCCAGCCATGCAAAATACAAATGCAATAGACCCGTGTCTCGCCCACGGGTAAGATTACTGTGCCCCTCAATTGGAAACCCACATGAGAACCTCCTTCTACGACCTCAAGGCCACAAAGCAGACCGTGAGCCTAACCCTCAATTCAGATCTATACGCCCAGGCCAAACGCTACGGCATTAACGCTTCGCAAATTGCCGAGGACGCCCTGGCCCAAGAGGTTGCGCGACGCAGAGCAGAGCAAGTCAAGGCGGAGGTCCGACATGACATCGAGGCACTCGATAGTTACGAGTCCGTGCATGGGTCTTTCCCGGAAATGGTCCGGGAGTACTATCGGGGCTCGAACAACGATGAAAACAACTCGTGAGTCAGTACGACGTTTTCGAAAATCCGATACCGCGTGCAAGAAGCGCTTTCCCGTTCGTCACGATTCTTCAATCTGAGCTCGCTGATACAGGTCGCGACCGCATGGTTGCCCCGTTGGTCGCCCGCGCGCGCATGCCCGGCGTATCGGGCCGTTTGACCCCGATCGTCAAGGTGTTGGGCGTGGATCACGTCTTGCTCGTTCCACGAATGGCACCTGTTGGTATCGCCGACCTCCGCGGCGTCAAAGACCAACTGGTGTCCTACAGAAACGAGATTGTGGCGGCCCTCGATTTTCTGTTCCTAGGTGTGTGATTTCCGGGCCGGCGCCGGCCGTGGCCGGGTGCCACAATGTTCAGTCTAGTGACACGAAAGAAGAGTTTCTCAGAACAGTCCTCACAGCAGTTGTGAGGACTAATCATTGATGTCACTGGCGCGGATTTTCGCAAAAGCCTCTGAATTCTATCGGAAGGGGGTGACACAAATTTTTAGTCCGCCGCTCCCACATAGGCGCGAAATGCCATTCCGGCGGCTTCCAAAGTGGAAAGTGACAGTAATTGGTAATCTGCTGATGTCGCCGAGGGTCATTGCGGAGTCATACGTCCGAAGGACGGCGATCTCGCCTAGGCTTGTGGGACTGACGTCCATGCTTCCCATCGGACGTGGCTGGTGACAGGAGAGGTCAGCGGGTGCCCTGAACGGCACTCATCACCTTCCCGAGCTCTTCGGTGCTCAGTATTCGTGGAGTGGCGATGGGCGCGCCGGTGTCGGCTCGAAAGAACGGAGTGTGTCTGTAGTCGCCGTTGATCCGGGCTCTCAACACCATGCGGACGAACCAGAGCAGGGTGGTACCTAGTCCCGCGTCTTTGGGCTTTGGATCTCCTCTGGCGCTCGCGCCATTCACCGAAGTGCGTACCGGGCCGAATGACTGGTCAATCGGTTGGTCGGGGTTCTCGAGGCACGTGTGAACGAGCCCGATGAATGAGAGCTTGGGGGTTGCGAGGGTGTTGCCGATCGGAGTGTTGCAACAGGCGGCGTACCAGCGAAGCAGCCCTTTCGGTGTGAGGCGCATGCAGGCCAGGGAATCGGAGCCCTGGGTCACAGTGATGTTTTTTGGGAGCGTTTGGACGATGTCGGAGCCACCGCGCTCGTCCAGAATCTCACCGGGCCGACCCAGGAAGTGCGCAAAAGCTTGGCAATCCTTGCAGTAGCAAGTGCAGTGGTTGGCACTTCGTGGATTCGCCACGAGTCCCTTCACGGTACCGCATTGACATTGCAGGAGATGGCTCACAGTCTGAATGTAGCACCGACGACGAGCCTCGGAGTGGGTCGAGTGACATTCGCGGCGTTGGAGCCACAGCCGTGAACGCTGGACTCTGGTGATCCGCGAGGCCATCCCAGAGGTGTCGCGACGAGAACTGCCGAATGATGCGTAGAGCCGAACTCGCGTCGGCCACGTCGCGGAGCGTGGCTGCGATCGCCGGGACTACTTGACATCCTCATCTGGAGACCTGTCCTGACGATCTCGAGCCTTCTCCGGAAGGTCTTCGGCACACAGGAGAGCGTTCACTGAGTCAAATACATACCGACGTTGGTTCCAAACGCAATCTGCAGCTGTCCGGTGCCGTTCAGATCGTAGAAGTTCAGGCTGTTGATGGGCACGTTACCTCGCAGGGGCGGCGAATCCCAGATCTCGGCGCCACTCGACGGGTCGATCACTTCGAGCTCCGATGCCACAGGGACCCCGAGGTTGTTGGGACCGAAGGCAACCACGATGTTCTTCCGGGCGAATGCCGATTCCTCCAGGTAGAGGCTGGTTGCCTGGGGCGAATTCCAGGAGCTGATGGTGTAGGAATTCAGGGGCGTGAGGGTGTTGTCGAGACGGTACACCACCTGGGTGCTGAGACTGTAGTTGTTAGCGAGAACGAAGATCTCCGGTTTTCCGTCGCCGTCTGTATCCGCGACCAGCAGATCGCTGCCGCTCACCGAGTAGCTGGCCTTTTGGGTGAGATTGCTCCCGCTGGGTGCCCAGACCGTCACTTTGTCGCTTCCGAGTGCAACGATCTCCTGATTGCCGTCCGCGTAGAGGTCGGCCACCACCAGATCAACGCCATAACCGACACCCGATGCACTCCAGATCAACTGCTGGTGAAGGACGTCCCAGGCAGAGAGGCTCCCATCAGTGGTGAGCGTAATGAGGTCGGGCACGCCGTCTCCGTTCATGTCCGCGTGGGCAACAGCGACCCCATCAAAGCTCGACTGCGCGCTCGACCAGAGCTTTGCGCCGCTGAGGAAGTCGAACACAGTGAAATAGTTGTTATAGAGATGCGCAGTGCTGACCAGTACGGAATCCGTGCCGGTGCCATACACATCCGCTACATCGCACGCTCTCTCGTGAGAAAAGTTCGAGTCGACCTCAGGCGAGACGCTGACCGCGCCGCTCGTCGGGTCGAGCAGTATGGCTCGCGTGCCACCGTGGCCAACAGATGTTTGAGGCGTCACGTACATGAAGCCGCGCTGGGTAGCTGAAACCTTTGCAAGTTTCGCGCAGACGAACGGTCCGTCGAGCGGTACCGGGGTCGGGCCTGTCCATTTCAACGTCGCCGTAGGTGTCCAGGAGGCAATCGCCAGGGTGGGGTAGCTGCTGATCGAACTCGGGCTCGGCGTCCAGATGATCTCCTGTTGTCCATCGCCATCCACATCACCGGCACCAATTGCAGTCACATAGCCACCAAGGGAATCGATGTGTGTCAGCTCCTGGACGCCGCCGCTGCTCGGGATGTAGCGGAAGACCCTGACGTTCCCACCCTGGCTGTCTGCCGTGACGATCTCTGCGGGCGAGGTACCATCAAGCTTTGCGACTTTGAATGTGTAAAAGCCATACTGAGTTGGCGGAGCGATGGTCAACGACGGCGTCTTGGCCACCGCGTCGTAGACAACCAAGCCAGCCGGGGTCGGCAGAACGATCCCCGACAGAGTCATGCCAACGATCTTTCCAACGCCGTCACCTTTGACGTCGCCTATTTCCACCTGCTGGCCGAATCCGGAGCCATAGCTCCATTCATTGGCGCCGGTCGCACCATCGAACACATAACCGGCGGAGGTGACGATTTCCAGCGCTGGGTCGGCATCAACGTTGCCCACGGCCAGCGAGTAGCCGAGGATCAGGTTGTCCGTCTTCCACTTGAGGTGCAGCGTCCGGGCATCGAGCACGTAGACCCGCCCCGTCTGCGGAATGGAACTATTGGAATCTATCCCCAGGCACACGAGTTCCAGGCTACCGTCGTTGTCGATGTCGGCCACCTTGAGCTGCATGCACGACGAACTCGTGGTGGTGGAGCCCGGACCTGGTGAGCTGGGGCTGATGTAGCGGGCGATTTCCCGCCGCGTCACCCCATCGAGCTCGACGACTACGGACCCCGCGCTGAAAAAGATCTCCCGGTGCCCGTCGCCATCCACATCGCCTGAGGCGACGGCTTGGATCGAAGCTCCTGCCCCGGTATCGAACGGGTACGCCCAGACCTGAACGTAGTCGCTACCGCTTTTCTGCAACAGGTAGAGCGACTGCTGCGCTCCGATGAGCATTTCCTGGTTGCCGTCGCCCGCGAAATCCTGCACTTCCAGGCTGTTGGAGTTGGCTGCCGAACTTGCATTGGTTCGCAGCAGCGGGTACTTGCGGTTCGCATCGGTCACTGTGATCGTTCCGGACAAATTCGCCGCTGGAGTGTCGTGGAGTCGCACAGCCCAGTGCATGTCGACCGAACGATCGAAGAGGGGGCCCGAGGGTGTATAGCTGACCTGTCCAGAGGAGCTGACGGTCATACCGGCAGGGCCATAAGCCAGTTCAAACGGGCCGCTCGGATCTCCATCTACGTCCGTGGCCGTTACCTGAAACGCGGTGGCCGCACCAAAGGTGGCTATCCCTGGCGCATTCGAGACCAAGGTCGCCAGAGTGTCAGCAATCACCACGCCGGCGCTTCCCGTTGTGGTGGTCGTGCCATCGGACGCGGTGACCGTTACCGATATGGTGTCGTTCTTGGCTTGGTTTCCGAGCGCATACGCACTGCCAGTCGCCGATGGTACGACGGTGCCATTGCGGGTCCAGGCGTAACTCAAAGTGATCGGATCGCCATCCGGATCGCTTGCATTGACGACTGCGCTGATTGGATCGTTCCGACGCGGTATTGCCGGCATGAGCGTGACGGCAACGACTGGAGCGCGATTGACAACGTGCACCGTGATGTAGCTTGGTTGTGAATTGTTGATGCCATCATTGACAGTCAGGGAGAATTGCAGATCGCCGGCTGTCGGGGGTGCGTCGAAATTGGAATTGGCGCTCGTGGCATTTTGAATCGTCACCGGGGTTCCGGAGATCTGCTGCCATTGATAAGTGAGCGGCTGCTGATCAGAGTCGTGGCCGCTGCCTTGCAGCTGGGTCAACGAACGCCTGGGGACCGTCTGATCCGCACCGGCCATGGCGACCGGAAGTGGATCGGTGGTGACGGTAATCGTGACCGTAGACGGCTGCGAGCTTGCCTCGCCGTCGTTGACCACGAGTTGAAACTGCAGCGTGCCCGACTGCAGGGGCGCTGTAAAAGTCGCTTTTGCCGAACCCGTGGACGGGGTCAACGTCACGGGCGGGCCCTGCAGTTGAGTCCATGTATAGGTGAGGGCGTCTCCGTCGGGATCAGAGCTGCCCGTTCCATCGAGGGTGAACTGGTTACCAGCCAGCATGGAGGTGTTGCTACCCCCGATGGCAGTCGGAGCCCGGTTTTGAACTTCGATGGTGACGGAGGCGGCGGTCGAATTCGTATGGCCGTCATTCACCACGAGCGAGAAAGTCAACGTGCTCATGGTCGATGGTGCCGTAAACGTTGGCTTCGAGCTCGAGGCGCCGTTGAGGGTCACTGCGGGTCCGGACGTCTGCGTCCACGCAAAGGTCAACGAATCGCCGTCGGGATCGGTGCTGATGCTGCCGTCGAGCGTGACGCTGGTGTTCTTGTAGACGGTTTGTTCAGCGCCAGCATTCGCAGTCGGTGGGCTATTCGTCGAACCGCCACCGCCGCCACAGGCGGTCACCAGGAATACGTAAAACGCGGCGACCGTCCAAGTGAGGAGCCGCCCGAATCCGTGTCCGCGCAAGATCTGTCCTTATTTCATCGTTCTTCAGGAGAAGACTCCCTGTCGAGATCATGCCCGAGCTAGAGGTCCCGGGTCTACAGAGTGCTTCGCGGAAAATGAGCGCGCGATCCCGAATGCCGAGCAGGCCGCCGTCACACGTAGCAATCATTCTGCGAACATCTTCAATCGTGACGGCTGTCGTACGACGGGATTGAATGCGCGCCACCTGTTGTTGACCGCCTCAGTGTGCGAAGTAGCTGAATGACCTCACGGTCATAGAAGGGGGACTCCATTCACGCGTTCTCGCACAAGCATGTAGTCGAGATCTTGCGGCAGCGTATATCCCCATTGCCGGGCAGCGCTTCGAGGGTTCAATGGGTGCGCTACGCAGTCAGGTTGCCCTTGTCCAGACCGACGGGAGTCTTTGAGACGGTCGCTCGGGGACAGCCGCCAATTCCATTCCTGCCTGGAATGCCATTTGGCGTCGACCACAGTCGAAAGCGACAGCAATTCGTAGTCTGGCCCTCCCAGCGTGGAGAGCCATGGCGAAGTCACAAAGCCCGAAGCACGAAGGGCGACGACATAGCCTGTGCGACAGATGTTCACACCTGGCAGGAGATCCCCGGCGGTAATGAGCCAGGGCCGATGGACGATGGTGCAGGCGACGAGCGCGCCGGGTCACGAAGGAGATCTCGTAGAGAGCTGATGGAAAGAGCAGGACTCAGCAGTCGTCCAGCAGACGATCCAACTCTGGACATGGGCGGTCCAAGTTGAAGCTGCCGTATGCCCGCCGCAGCGGCGGGTTCCGAGTCTGGCTTTTGAATCAGCCAGTTGCACTGATCAGAGAGTGAAAGTGCCTGCTCAACCGTACATCGATGCGGCAACCCGCCGCGATCGAAACGCTTGAGGAGCCTTGACCATGAAGACCGGAGACATTGGCAATGGTGACATTGGTAGATTATTCGACGATTTGCGGAGCCTATACCCGCAGTTGCTGGAGCGACTTGAGATCACAGTCCGGCTCCGGCATGGTCGACTGTATCCAGCGGCTCACCGGCGCCGGGTGCTCGAACTCGTGGACGCCGAGCTATCTCGACTTCTTGAGAGAGTGATCTCGCTTCGCCGGCCGGAGCCGCGAAGAGCGAGTTACTTGAACGGATTGGCAAGCATTGTGGCGTTCCTAAATCCCGTATTGGAGCAAACGGGAGGCAATTACCGCGCGAGCGTCTGACGCGCGGAGGCCCCGCAGCAACGTGAGTCGGCTGCGGGGCCGCTCGTCCGGGCCTACCCAGGGAGTCGCGTTTCATACGCGTCATTACGGCAAAAACTGGGAATCATTACTGTCACTATCGGCGGAAAGGGTCCGGCATTGGTGACAGCAATGATTAGTCCAGCGATGACGCCAAGCACGCTCCGCGGTCCGGCTGGTGTCACTCGGTCCAAGCTATTGATTTAAATAGGACCCTGGGTGACACAATGATTCACCCAGTGACATCAAAGAAGAGTCGCCACAACAGTCCCCACAGAAGAGCCCCGCAAGAGCGATGACAGTCCAAGCCTATGTCTCATTTGACATAATACTGATTATGCGCAATTGAGATATAGCAGCCAGGATCAAGTGTCCGCCGCTGGCTAAGTGGAAATACACGCCTGATGTCGAAGCCGCCATTGCTGTCCCTATTCGATCACTCGTGTCCGTGGACACGATATCAGCCAAATCAATGTCTCATTCGCCTCCAG
>Ga0207703_10003537_pt1 | contig 13073 bp, 19 predicted proteins | sample KBSSwiS12_FD_184304 | JGI IMG/M metagenome (GOLD analysis project Ga0207703, IMG submission 184304) | Switchgrass rhizosphere microbial communities from Kellogg Biological Station, Michigan, USA - KBS Switchgrass S1-2 (SPAdes) (version 2) | ecosystem: Host-associated > Plants > Roots >... | reverse complement strand
GTATTCAAATTTGACAAAGCTTAATCTTGACAACTGTTACTTGTTAAAAGCTAACAGGTGACTTTACGGCGTACAACAGGCGGTTTGGCAATATGGCGGGGCGACGAATAAATTTTCAGCTATTTGCATAGCTGTACTTTGGTTCGGGCTTGACAGAATTCAGTTGGGCATTTAGTTGTCATCTTGTACTTCTATTTCTTTATTGGGCTTCAGTTCCAGGCTGGACAAACAACAATGCCCTGCCTGCACAAAGCCCCAACGTTAGCCGCTACCTGCAAACATCATGTTCAATTTAATAGGAAGTCTCTTATTAACAATTTACTGGGTATTCCTTGAGCTCACACGAAATCCTAAGCTCTTTTTTAACCGTCAGTTTATTTGGAAAAGATTTCGGAAATGGAAGTCTCCCCTTTCTGCAATAGGCGTATATCGACTTGAGAATGAACGTTTGTCTATTAACTTTATTCTAAAAAACTGGTACTTACGACCAAATCTAAAGTCTCTTGACGAAGACACTGAAGCAATCTTAAAAATAAAAAAGGCTTTGTACAACGCGATTTGCTTAAAACAAATTAATAGCGAATCTTACTTATTAATTACATCTGGAATTAAGGAAGGAAGTAAGTATGCCTGGGAAATAATTATTCCTATGCTGGAAAATATGACTAAATACTTTGAAGGCTTTAGAGATATTATTATAAAAATGCTGGACGACACAAATGGGCTTGTACGAGAGACAGCGCTTTTGGTAATGGAGAACGGCTCATTTTCACAGAACGAGAAAAAGCAATTATATGGCAAATTGCTATTGGACAAAAATAAAAAAGTACGGAGCAGGGCAAAGGATATGATTTTCAGAGAAGGGGCCAAATTTGAACAAGCGATGTTACAAAAACTAAAAGAAGCTTCTGCAATTGAGACAGACCCTCATCTTATTGAAGTGTACGACTACACCCTGAAAAAATATGCCGGCAGCAGCTAACATTCGGTTTGCCGCCAGGCTGGCGGGACGCTGGAACAATGAGCAGCAGATCATTAATCAGCAGTAGTTATAGGGCGACCGTTCATTAAGATTTTTTTGTTATAAATTAGGTTCAGTTTTATCAACCGGGTTTTGTTGCCGGGCCGTAGGATCACAAAAGCCAGCCCGGTAGCAAGCCCTCTACGTTAGCTGCTAATACAATGTCCAACTCAAAAGTCACTCCAATACTTATCACGCTAACGTTTGGTATTCTTATCTCTTTACCTGCGACTTTCCACTATATGCGGGTTGACAATCATGGTACAATTCCAAACCTTGGCCTAATTTCAGGGGGCTATACCTTCTTGTTGATTACTTTTTTGATTGTTGAAAGAATAATTGTTTTCACATTCAAGCCTGCCATTAAAAATGTTTTAATTATTGAAATAAGTCTCATTTGTGTTTGTTCAGTAGTTTTAGGTCTTAACCGACCTACACTCTATTTAAAAGTAACTGGGGACTGTGACTGGTTTGGAGTTTATTATATTAATAGTCAAATTAGTACTCAAACAGAATATATTTTTCCAAACGACAAAATAATTGATATAAAGCCAAATGACCTTTTATTCATTAACAGGAATAAATTCGAACAAACCTGGAAGGTCGTTGAAGCAATCGGGTCAAAATGGAATAACTACCTTTTATATGACAAAGAGTACGACGTTGGGGAAAAAGGATTTTGCTCTATCTATATAGCGTCGGGACATATCCCAAATGACACTTTAATAGAACACATCAGGACAATTATAAAAGAAAGATTTAGGTAACAAAATTTCAACCGCTTCTTGTAGAAAAACGATTTTTTACAATTACAGGGATTTTAGCAGTTTCACCTTTGCATTGTAATCTTAATGTAAAGACAATGAAAAATGCAATTTTAAAATCAACAATCATTTTGACAGGTTTAAGCATTATGGTTGCTTGTAATTCACCTAGTCGTTTAACAATTAAAAACAAAGAAAAAATGTTTACAGTAGAACAAATCAAAGCGGCTCACAGCAAAGTGAAATCAGGTGCAGACTTTCCTGCATACATTCAGGACATCAAAAAATTGGGTGTTACCTTTTATGAAACTTTTGTAATTGATGGTCACACCAACTATTACGGTGTGAATGATTATAAAACTACAAGTCCTGCAAAATATGAGGCTTTGACCATTGCCGGAACTTCAAACGCAGACCAGTTTAAAGCAGATTTAAAAGAACATCAACAAGGCAAAACGGATTATTTAACTTTCATTGGAATGTGTGCAAGATTTGGCATTGAAAAATGGGAAGTATGTATGGAAAAAATGAACTGTACTTATTACGACAAAGCAGGAAATGAAATTTTGGCAGAGCAAATTCCGCAATAAAAACTGCCTGCAACATTGCATTTGGCGTTATTGCAGCAGACGGAAGTACAATCAACATTTGTACTTCCCTTTTGCTTTTGTTCCAGCTTGACAGAATACTATTTGGCTTTTTGTTGTTATCTTCAACATCAGTTTTTCAATTGGGCTTTAGCTCCGGCCGGACGTTTTTTAAATTCCCCAACAACGCCAAGCCTTTTTCGTTACTGGCAACCCTATGACGACACATTACTATAAACGACATTTTAACGAAACCCGGACAGAACAATCCGAAAGTTGGGGAACTTGCGACTATTACTTTGAAACTAATCAGGACGGAGAAGTCCTTCGGCAAATTGAAGTATATGAAAATGGAAAAACATTAAAATATAGCGAACAATTTATCGAAGATGAATTCGGATTTCTTACAGACCAACCTCTTGACCTTCCTGACTTTAAAAACTTTTCAATAACTAAAAATGACTTTGAATTCCAATGGCAAAAGTGAATTACATAATTGGTGACGCTACAAATCCTCAGACAAAAGGAAACAAAACCATGGTTCACGTTTGCAATGACATTGGTGGTTGGGGAAAGGGTTTTGTAATGGCAATTACTAAACGTTGTAAACAACCTGAACAACAATATAGACAATGGTTCAAATCAAATGACAATTTCAGCCTTGGACAAGTTCAATTTGTGCAAGTTGAAGAAGAGCTTTGGGTTGCTAATCTAATTGGACAACATAAAATCAACAAAGACGGGAATGGTAACGCACCAATTCGTTATGAAGCTATTTTGTCAGGACTTGAAAAAGTTGCACAATTTGCTATCGACAAAAATACAACAGTGCATATGCCAAGAATTGGCTGCGGCTTAGCCGGCGGAACCTGGGACAAAATTGAGCCATTAATAAATAAATCACTTTTAGAAAACGAAATTGAAACTTACGTTTATGACTTCAGCTAACAAAAGGGCAGCCACTAACAGACCTAAATTTCAATCAAAACAATCTGTTATCATTAATGCTCCACTTGAAAAAGTATGGGAATATAACCAAGACCTTTCAAAAATAGCTGACTATCATCCACGAGTAGACAAAGTTGACCTTATTTCGGGCAGACAATTTCGGGAAGTTGGTGTGGCTTATCAGTGTCACTTGAAAGACGGTAAAAATACTTGCATAGAAAAGGATATTGAAATTATTCCAATGGCAAAAATTGTGACAGTCTTTTCATCCGACACAATGGGTCTGACAAAGTTGTTGCCCGACTATGTTGTAGAATCAATTTTGCAAAAAGACGACGATAAGACAACCAAAGTGGAGATTTCACATTTTTATTCGAGCTCAAAACTTAAGATTTGGTTACTAAACTTTATTATCAAACCAAAAATTGCCCGGGAGACAACAGACACTTTGAATGCAATGAAAAATAAAATTGAAAATGGATCTTAAAACTTTGTTCAGGGACTCAAGTAAAATTTCAAAAATTGCTACTATCATTATTTTTCTTGCTTTAATTCGTTCAATCAGTGAACCCATCAGACTGCAATATTACTCAAAGACAATATTGACTTATGATGAGATAAGACCTTTTTTGAGCGGCTCTTTGGTTGCTGCAACCGGGCTCTTAGCAATGACAATTTTATCCTATTTCGGCAGACACAAAATCAGTATTGTTACTTGCATCTTGACAATTATTTTAATGCTGATAGTGAAAATAATTTATCTCATTCCATAACAGCGATCCGGGCGGACGGATCACGGAATCCAGCACGGCAGCAAGCCTTCTACGCTGGCGGTCATTGTAAGACAGCATTCCGCAAATAACCAGAAAACAGACAATTAACATTTAGTCAAATGAGAAATCTAATCTACTCAATAAACCTTACTATCGATGGTTGCTGCGACCATATGCAAGTGGGACCCCCTCATGATGATCTGTTTGATTATTCCATCCATCTTGTACAAGATGCCGATGCACTCGTTTACGGACGAAAAACATATCAATTGATGGTTCCATATTGGCCCAACATCGCAAAGAATCCCGCCAGTGAGGAAAAAACAGCTATCGAATTTGCTCAAGCGTTTACCGCTATTAAGAAAATTATTGTTTTTTCAAAAACATTGGACAAGGCAGAAGGAAAAAACACGGTAATTGCGCATGCAGGCCTTAAAGATGAAATACTAAAGCTAAAACAGGAACAGGGTAAAAGCATACTGACCGGTGGTGTAGATATCCCCTCACAACTTATACAACTTGGCCTGGTGGATGAATATCGCTTTGCTATTTTGCCGGTGTTTGGAGGAAAGGGGAAGCGGTTGTTGGAAAGTATTATCCTGCAGGAGAAATCTAAATTAGAACTTGTTGAGGTAAAGACTTTCAAATCAGGAACTGTTGCGCTTCATTACCGGAAACAGTGAGGAAATTTTCGATAAGAGCGATACACCTTTGCAACCTGTTGACAAATTCGTTTATGAAACCATTGGTTGATAAAAACTATAAAATCAAAAGGAAAGCAACCAAAGGGGGTTGGCATTATGTGGCTATTAGCGGCATTCCTGCTACAAAGAAGAATTCACAAGGGTTAATCAGGGTAAAAGGTTTCATTGACACTTACGAAATCCGGCAATTCAACCTGCTGCCAATGAAAACCGGCGAAATGCTTTTGGTTCTTAAAGCCCCTTTACGGAAAGCAATTAAAAAAAAAGAAGGCGATATTGTCCATATCAAATTATTCACCGACAAATCCAGGGTAGAAATACCTGAAGAAATTCTCGACTCTCTGCTCCAATCTCAGCAGGCCTATGATTTTTTTCTGACATTGACCGAGAGTAACAAGAAGTACTACATTGACTGGGTGAGTGAATCAAAAAGCCTGGATACCAAAGTGACCAGAATAGTGAAAATGATCCGACAATTAGAAAACAAACGAAAGTTTTGGGACTGGCCAGCCGATCGTTAAGGCGCTAACCGGGCAGGGGCTAACCCCAACATCCGGCTTTCTACCCAACTTTTATGAACACAATTTTCAAAAAATTGTTACGACTGACTTTTATAACCCTGTTTGCTGGCCTGGCAATCTATTACTTTTATCCAGAAAGCAAATTCTCCATCAACAAAACAATTGATAAAATTGTGGCTTATAAATCCAGAAAAGAATTATTGGCATATTCACACGGAGAACTTTTAAAGAGATATAAGATATCAACAGGAAGTAAATCAGTCGGACAAAAGCAATACGAAGGAAACAGAAAAACACCAGAAGGAATCTATACAATCAATGACAAAAACCCTGACAGTGGATTTTATAAAAACATGGGAATTTCTAATCCAAATCAGCAGGACATTGACCGCGCAAGAAAACCAAGTAAACCGCAGTGTAATACCCTGACAAAAACCATTCGGATCTCGCGATATTAAAACCCGAAAAGCACTTCGTAATTTTTTTTGATAAATGAAATATCTTGTCATATTTGCCTTTTGTCTTATAGTTACCAAGCCAATAAAAGCGCAAGACTCCCTTATTGACCGGACTGTCACAGAGTTGTATCAAGAGTTGTCGAATAGGTCGGATTATATCTATTTAATAGATACAACAATTAAAGTGTTTCCATTTGATTTTAGAGACCTTTATAGCCAAGTCAGATTTTCGGACTCAGATCTTTTGCGAAAAGTAATTTTAAATGGCATCGCGAGGCCAATTAGCGTTGAGCGGCTGAAATCAATTTTACCGTCGGCAAAATTTTTAAAAAATAGGGACGCATTTTATGATGTCAAGCCGGCCTATCCGCCTTTAACAAAAAGCGAATTACGGACTCAAATGTTATTAAGTTCTATAATAAAAATGGACCTTTCCGAAACTCAGACAGGCCCCAGGGCTGCCAAATTGAAACACCTATGTGATTCTTTATTTGCTTGTGCGTCATTTACATCTGGCCAGGCCAAATTTGCCAGGAGCGACAAAAGAATGATGATCATTTACCCGGCATTAGAATTTAACGGCCATATATTAATAGCTATCGTTTGCTTTCACTCGAGTAAAAATTCCTACTTATTTACCAAGCTCCTGTGAAAACTATGAAACTGCAGGCAACATGGGTTTCCAGCAGTTGAAGCGGACGGAAGAGCAATAGTCATCAGTGCATCGACATGATATTTTGGTTACACCACCCTTATTGAAAGAAGGCTAAAACACAAAATACTGGTTATTATTTTAGGCAACCAGCAAGATATTGACCGGGATAAAATTGTAACAATTATTAACAAGACACTTAATTAATATTAATGGCATAGGCTTGCAGCGGTTTTGCTATCAGGCCAACGGTACGTTGAAGCGTCATGTCCACAATGCAGGCAGGCAACTAAGATCTTATCGTCAACACTTATGAAAACGGTCAGACTTATTGCATTTATATTTTATCCTTTCTATTCGAAGGGCCCGGGCAGTGCCATACCTTATTTATCTCAGCCTGGCCCGGCTGTTTATTAATTATTATGACATCCTTGGCAAAACAATTCGCCCTTCTAATTGTCGTATGTGTAATGTCTATTTTGTTACACGGACAAGCAAAAACAATTATTTCAGAAAGTCTAACGGATATTTCAGATAGTTTACTGAAAAATGAAATAGCGTCATTTACAATAAAAGGTTCCTCCTTTTATAAAGCTGATTCATTATCTAAATCGACCCTGATTGAAATACCCATTCGTAACTGCTCCGGCGAAGAAGTTCATTTGTCCTGGAGTACATTTACCGGTCCTGTGAGTACATTTATTGACCTATATTTTAAAGGGCAGGTTCCCGACAAAACGTTGGACACAATTGCGTTGGTGACGCACTCTCATTTCCTGGTCAGGTTTCCCCGTGCCGCATTTCAGGGCCTTAATCAACCCAATTCCTGCAGCTTCAGTGGGAGTGGGAAAAAATCAAAATTCATTTCGCCATACTACAAAGCATTCTATTCTGCAGATAAAAAACGACTTTACATTTATATGCTGGGTGGAACTGATTCCGGTAAATATGAAGTGACCTGGGTAATCGTTGAAGACAGATACTATGCACGAATTCTTGACACTATTCCGTGATTTTTAAGAGATGAAAATCAGCAATAAATCGTTGATCAGCGGGCCATATGGAATACTAGCCCCCCACCTGCTACCCCGATCCTGGATGTACTACAAAAAACCATTCTATGCGAACAATATCAATGATATTTTTACACTGTTTTATTTTGACACAAATTTTTGGGCAGACCCAAAGAAAAGTCTCAACCTATTTATTGACACAATATACCAACACCCTTCACGATAGAACAATTGGCAACAATCCCTGGGGCATTGGACTTGGGCTGCAAACCTATTTTAATAACAAAACAAGATTCAAGCCCACTATAGACCTGACCGGCGATATTTATTTGGAAGACGATAAAGTCGGCAGGGCAAACGCCGATGGAACAGAAATACCAAATGTTCGTGGAATGACAAATCTATTTGCCGGTACATCTTATAACCTGACACAAGACCTTTACTTATCCGTAGTTGGTGGGCCAAGTTTTATAAGCGGACAGACGCTGTTAGGAATAAAACCCTCATTTGGTTTCTACTTTTCCAAATCACAAAAGTTGATGGGTAAGATTTCTTATATCAATATTTTCAACCGCGATAAGACAACGAAGGAAGATTTCAGTTCGCTGAGTATTGCAATTGGACTTAAACTATTCTGACCTGTACAGCAGGCAGGATTCAGTTCCTGGCTACAGTCTTATACTTCGAAGTTTCGTTATAACAGAATGATAGCCCGGCAGCAAGCCGTCTGCGTAATACCCCGTCAAATGACAGCATTAACTCAAAATAAGCAAGCCCTCCTGGACAATGGCTTTACGACAATCGACAATGTCTACACACCTGAAGAAATTAATAAGATATTGGCAGCGATTAATGAAGTGGACACGACAAAAGAAACCTTTAGGAAATCTGCCGATCTTTTTGCAATAAGACAGTTTTTAAAAGAAGTCCCTGCGTCAAATACGCTCATTTTTACGGAAAAATTGAAATCCTTAATCACGCAGCTTGGAGGTCACGACTACTTTGTAGTGAAAAGTATTTACTTCGACAAACCAGCAACATCCAATTGGTATGTTCCATATCACCAGGACTTAACAATTTCAGTTGATAAAAAACTTCAGCTTGACGGCTTTGGGCCCTGGACTGTCAAACAACATCAATTCGCTGTTCAACCGCCGATCGACATTTTGGAAAATATACTGACACTCAGAATTCATTTGGATGACACTGACGAAAAGAATGGCGCATTGCGCGTAATTCCAACATCTCATCTTACAAAAATTTGCCGCCCCGGCTCAATAGACCGGGCGATTGAAACGGAGCGTACTTGTATCATAAAAGCAGGTGGACTCATGATTATGAAACCCTTAATCCTGCATAGGTCTGGCAGAACAACTAACAACAGGAAAAGACGCGTAATACATATTGAACTTTCAAACAAAGAGTTGCCGGCAGGGTTAAGATGGGCCGAAAGAATGGACTTACATTAGCCCGGCCATTTCAAATGCGGAGCGCCGGACAACGATTAACAAATCATTAATCAGCCGCAGTTGTGAAGTGATCATTTTTAAACTTAGAGTTCCTTATATTCAAGTTCAATTTATTAATCGGGTTCGTAGTAAGGGCGTGCATAGCCTGGCAGCAAGTCGCCAGCATTGGCTGCTGGTTTACACCCGCTACACCGATCACCAATATGAGAAACTTTTTATTCTGTTTGGCAGTTACTGGCTGGATTCTCGGGCTAATCGTTCACGCACTCTCACTTCAAAATATTGATGTGGCAGGAAAATTCCCGTTTGTCTGGGTTTTGCATATTGGCATTTTCGTTGTATGGCTTCCAATAGTTTTCTACTTAAATAAAAATGAAGAGCTAAAGGCATTTCGTAAATCCGGCATGTTAACCCGGACGGATCCGTTCGGATTTTTCAAAATTGTTTTAAAAGACACGCCCACCTGGCTGAGTATAATTGCAATTACTGGTTTCGTTTATACCATTATCAATTTTATGCTGTCGATGAACCCGCAACCCGGTATAGCCACCATTAAAAACGGACAATTTATTTTGCAAAATCACGGACGACTAATAAAAAATTTGACTGAGAAAGAATATCTCCATTATAAGGCAAATACTTTAAGAGGGTTTTCAGGACATTGGATTGCATTTTACGGACTAGCAATGGCTATCTTATTTCCATTTGGAGAAGCGGGAGACAGAACACTGAATCAAACCCCGGCAGAAAGCCACCTAAAGTGGTAGCCATTTTTATAAACACCTCTATGACACGACGAACCATTAAAACGAATTTTTTACAAACGATTGATTGGCTTAACGGAAACATTGTTGACTGGGTTTCTGCCGGACAACAGTATTCTTTAGATGGACAACAAAAGCAACTTTCAAAATATCACTACGCCTTTAGTTTTGACGGTTCAATTACTTCGCAAGACGGGCAATATGCTTTCATATATAAACGACTTGGGACAAAAGGCATTCTATTGAAAAATGGAGAGATACTCAGGGAAATCAATCGCTCCTATTATCAGGCGGAAGTCTATGAATACCCTGCGGCCTTTATAACTTTTGAAAATAAAACCTATTTAGCTCATTGCCCAATCGATTACTGTCAGCTTGATTTCCCTGCCCGCAACGGTAGAAGGCAAAATGAGAATGGCGGGTTTGCCCGCGGAACCCCTTGCTGGTTTATTAACCTTTTGGGGAGGCGCCATCAACGGCTTTTGGGCGTTTGACATGAAACCCAAAGAATTTGTGAAAAAAATTAACTGCCCGGTGCTGGTGCAATGGGGAAAAAAAGATAAGGGAGTTACTGAAGCCGAAATCAATGAACTGTTTAAAAACATAGCTTCGCCAAAAAAATTCGTGGTCTATGAAAACAGCGGGCACGAAAATCTTTGCGAAAACGAACCAGATAAATGGGAGGACACCGTGGAGGAGTTCTTGGGGAATTGAAAACAAAGTTTGCACCGTTGTCTGCACCCGGAAGTTTGTATTTTTGATCTTAGACTTTGCTATCCGCAGGATACTTTGCATATTCAAGCTCCATTTATTAACTTCCGCGTGACGTGGGAGGCAGATCATATCCCGCATGCCGCAGGACAGTCTTGGCAAGACGTCTTCATTAACGGCGGGCTACAGGGATAACTGCCTCAAAAAGTCAATCTGCAAAATGAACGATAAGGACACCAAAAGACTTTCCCGGCTTGCTGCAATTTTAACCCAGCTGCAAACGAAAAGAATATTGACTTCTACTACCCTCGCTGAAAAATTTGGCGTAAGTGTCAGAACAATTTACAGGGATATCAAAGCATTGGAAAAGGCTGGTGTTCCCATATTAACAGAAGACGGAAAAGGTTATTTACTAATGGAAGGATACAGAATTCCCCCCGTTATGTTTACCGAAAATGAGGCAAATGCCTTAATTACCGCTGAACAATTAGTGCTAAAAAACAGAGATAGTTCTCTCATTAAAGAATATACAGCAGCAATCAATAAGATAAAAGCCGTTTTATTGTATTCAACAAAAGAGAAAGTCGAATTATTGGGAAACAGGATTGCTGTTAGTCCTGCAATACCAAATACAAACATGAGTAATTCTCTGACCCTGATTCAAAACGCATTGACATCGTTTAAAGTTTTGAATATCACCTACAGGTCAGAACACAAAAATGAAAAAACAGAACGAAATATCGAACCATTTGCCTTGTACTATAATCTGCAGGAGAGCTGGGCCCTGATAGCATATTGCCGGTTAAGAAAGGATTACAGAATGTTTCGGTTAGACAGGATTTTAAAAATAGAACCCCTTGATATACGTTTTACACCACACAAACTGACACTGCAGGCATATTTAGAAAATAAACAAAGAGCATTCCAACACCCCTGACACACCCTTGTCATACTGCCATTCTACTTTTGTATTGTTAAACAATTAAAAACATTAAAATATGAAAGTAGTATCAACAAGAATTATCACCGGTGATATCAAACGTTTGGTTAATTTTTTTGAAAAAGCCACTGCTTTACCTGCCAGCTGGGCCACTGAGGACTTTGCAGAGATTGTTACAGGTTCCTTTACACTGGCTATAGGAAGCACGCGAACATTGAGCTTTTTTGGAGAAGCGATTGCACAACCGGCAAATAATAAAAGTGTAATTGTTGAATTCCTCGTTGAGAATGTCGATAATGTATACGGGAGAATTAAAGATTTAACCACGGACATTGTACAGGAACCGACAACAATGCCATGGGGAAACCGCTCGTTACTATTTCGCGACCCTGACGGGAATCTAATTAACTTCTTCACCCCGGTTAGTCCCAACGCTATAAAGAAATTCGCTTAACGAAAAAGCACTCATCCTGAGTGCTTTTTCGCAGGTAGTTATTGCTAAGAAGTGAAGCTAATTAACTTTGCCCAAGGATTCGTTGCTGTATTTTTAGCGTGATGAAAGCCCATCACATCCCGCGTGGCAGGCGCAGGCCGATTACGATGCATGTAGTTTAAGATGATAACTCAAATTAAAATAGCCATAAAATGAAAAATTTAATAATTGCAGTGCTTTGCTTTGCTTCCTTAACCACATTAGCACAAACCCCAAAAGTTGAATTTGACGGCAAAAATTGGATTGCACCTTACACGCTTAATTTTCCGAAAGGCTGGGATATTGAGCGTTTCCTGATACCCATAGAATTTGCTCCTCAAATTCCCTACAAAGGTGTTGAGGACATCAGGTTTGCACCAGGCTGGGGCAACGCGAAGAGTGATGAATACTGGTCATATGCTTTTTTATGGTACCTGGATGGATCACCGGAAACAACCGCCGAAATTGTGGCAAACAATTTAAAAGTATATTATACCGGGCTTGTTGGCAGAAATATTGAACCACGAAAGATTCCGGCAGACAAATTAGTACCCGTAAAAACAGCTATTAAAAAAGTAGAACCGGACAAGGGAGACCTAAAAACTTTCCGTGGTACCGTTTATATGCTCGACTATATGGAGCAAAAACCTATCATCTTAAACTGTATTGTTCATCTAAAATCCTGCCCGGGAAAAAACAAGGCTTTCATCTTTAACGAAATATCACCCAAACCATACAGCGACACTATTTGGCAAAGCCTGAATCAATTATGGACTGAGTTTAATTGCGATAAAGCAGCGGAGGCAAAATAAACTAACTTAGATTTGATACTGAAATGAAAGCAGCCTTCCGTTCAACATATGGTTCAGCAGCAGTTTTAAGTATCCGGGAAATGGACAAACCAATTCCTGCAGACAATGAAGTATTGATAAGGGTATACGCCGCCAGCGTAAACAGGTCGGACGATCATGTACTCAGGGGCAGGCCATTTATCATGCGGTTATTTACAGGTTTATTCAAACCCAAATTAGCGGTTACCGGATCAGATTTTGCCGGCCAGGTTGAAGCGACAGGTGCTACTGTGCAATCTTTTAAAGTGGGCGATAAAGTGATGGGGTTTGGCGGCGGTTTCGGCATCGGCTCGCACGCAGAGTACCTGGCATTTGCGGAAACCAAAAGAATTGTATTGATGCCGGGCAATATAAATTATGAACAGGCCGCAGCTTGTTTGGAAGGTGCCTACTACGCCGCTATCGGTATTAAACAGTTGCAACCA
>Ga0207703_10003533_pt1 | contig 13079 bp, 11 predicted proteins | sample KBSSwiS12_FD_184304 | JGI IMG/M metagenome (GOLD analysis project Ga0207703, IMG submission 184304) | Switchgrass rhizosphere microbial communities from Kellogg Biological Station, Michigan, USA - KBS Switchgrass S1-2 (SPAdes) (version 2) | ecosystem: Host-associated > Plants > Roots >... | reverse complement strand
CGACAATTGGGCGAGCCATCAGAACTGGGCCATGCGCTCAATTGACTTTAAGCATCCCTGGGTTCTCTACATGGATGCAGACGAGCGATGCACCCCGGAGCTGAAATCCGAGTTGATGGCGCGTGCCTTGCCGGACGCGCCCGAGGCGGCGTTTCGCATCCGTAGAAAGGACTTCTACATGGGCCGCTGGCTCCGGCACGCACAGTTGTATCCAACCTGGCTGGTCCGTGTGTTTCGCCCGGCGCGAATCCGCTACGAACGGCTCGTGAATCCGGTCGCGCGGGTGGATGGCGTCATCGGTTCCATCGATGCTCACATCATCCATTACCCGTTCAGCCACGGAGTCAGCCACTGGATAGCGCGACACAACAACTATTCCGACCTCGAGGCCCTCGAGCTGCTCAAGCTGCGCACGGGCGAATCTCAATCAACTGCGAGCGTTTTCGCCGCGGATCCAAACGAACGGCGGCGGGCACTGAAGGACCTTTTCCTGCGGCTGCCCGCCCGGCCGGTGTTGAAGTTTCTGTATTACTACGTGGCCCGCCGGGGCTTTCTCGATGGCCGTCCCGGGTTTTCCTACTCCATCCTGCAGGCCATCTATGAGTATCTGATCGAGTCGAAGTACCGGGAGCTGCTACGACGCAAGCACGGGTTGCCGGTCTGATGCGCATAGTCCTTCTCAACCGCTTCTTCTTCCCCGACCATTCGGCCACCAGCCAGTTGGTCACGGACCTGGCCGAGTTCCTGTCCTGCGCCGGTCACGAGGTGATCGCGATCACCAGCCGTCAGCTTTATGACGCGCCCGCGGCGCGGCTGCATGAAGTGGAAACGCACCGCGCAATCAGCATCCGGCGAGTCTGGACAACCCGCTTCGGTCGCGGCGGGCTGCCGGGCCGCGCGCTGGACTATCTGTCCTTCTATCTCAGCGCCACCGTCGAGTTGTGCAGACAGGTTCGCAGCGGCTGTGTCGTGGTTGCCATGACGGACCCTCCGTTGCTGAGTGTCCCGGCTATCGCAGTGGCGAGAGTCAAGGGTGCGTTGTTCTTCAACTGGCTGCAGGACATCTTTCCGGAAGTCGCCGAGCAATTGGAATTGCTTCGTCCCCGGTCGCTCGGCCCGGTGCTTCGCGCGCTGCGAGATTGGACCGTCCGTCACGCCGACGTCAATGTTGTGATTGGCGAGCCGATGGCGGCCCGCTTTCGTCACTCGAGCAGAACGCAGCCGGTGGTGATCCCGAACTGGGCCCTGGAGGAGAGGGCCGAGGAGGGCGCGATCACTCCTGATACTCGTCCCGGCCACGGCCTGCGCACGGACTGGGGCCTCGACGGCAAGTTGGTCGTTGGCTATTCCGGCAACATGGGTCGCGCACACAGGCTCCACGAGCTGATTGATGCAGCCGCGGACATGCACGACGAAACCGAGGTGCGATTTCTTCTGATTGGAGATGGTGCGCAACGCAATTCGCTCATCGCGCGCACCCGGGCGTTGGGACTGGAGAATGTGATATTCCGGCCCTATCAGGCCCGGGAATCGCTGCGCGAGTCCCTCAGTGTGCCGGATGTTCATATCGTGTCGCTCGATGGACGTCTGGAGGGACTGATTGTCCCGAGCAAGTTTGTGGGAGTGCTCGCGATGGGGCGCCCGGTGTTGTGGATCGGCGCTCCAGACGGTGAGATAGGAACGCTGGTGCGCTCTTCCGGCTGCGGCATTTCGGTGGCGCCCGGCGACGTCTCCGGGTTGATCTCACAGTTGCGCGAGCTCGTGGCGGACTACAAATGCGGAGGTGAGCGGATCAAACGCATGTCGTCCAGGGCGCACATGTTGTGGCAAGAGCGGTTTACGCGCCGTAACGCACTGCAGATGTGGTCATCGATGATCGCCTCGTGCGGTCGCAGGAATGAGTGACTGCCGTGGTTGCGACTGACACCGGCGTATCGCTGCCCGGCCCGCGAATCAGTTTGTTCCGCACTCCATCGCTTGCCTGGCTGCTGTCGGCCATTGCATTGATACTCGTGGGTTGGGCGTTGCGGCCTGGAATACGGCAGATGATTGCTTGGGCCCTGTTGCGTCCCGAATATAGCCACATCAGCCTGGTTCTGCTGATCGCTCTCTTTCTGATCTGGCAGCAGCGCCATCGGCTGGCGCATCTGCCGTTCACCGGCAGCTGGACTGGTCTGATGATCGCCGCAGGCGGAGTGTTCTTGTCACTCCTCGGGAAGCTTGCAACCGTCTACACCCTGGAAGATTACGCGCTGATCGTGATGGTGCTCGGCACGACGCTGGCTCTCACCGGCTGGCGTTTTTTTCGCCCGATCGCCGCGCCGCTGCTCATCCTGCTGTTCATGGTGCCGCTGCCCGAGTTCCTCTACGCAAATTTCTCGGCCGCGCTGCAACTGTTGTCCTCGCGGATCGGCGTCTGGCTGATGCGGCTGTTCAATGTGACGGTCTTTCTCGAAGGCAATGTCATCGACCTGGGCAGCTTCAAGCTGCAGGTCGCCGAGGCCTGCGACGGCTTGCGATACCTCTTCCCCCTGATGACCATCGGATTTCTGATCGCCTATCTCTACAAGGCCTCCTTCTGGCGACGCGCCCTCATTTTTCTTTCGAGTATCCCCATCACGATCTTGATCAACAGCCTGCGGGTGGGAATGATCGGGGTCATGGTCGAGCATTGGGGCGTCGGGATGGCGCAGGGGTTCCTGCATGAATTTCAAGGTTGGCTGATGTTCATGGCCGCCGGCGCCGTGATGTTGCTGGAGGTATACTGCCTGGCGCGGTTGGATTCCCGGAATGTGAGTTGGCGGCTGCAGTTCGGGCTCGACCTGCCGGCTGACTCGGCGCGCGGCGCGGCGCGCATCGATCGGAAGTTGCCCGCGAGCTTTTTCGTGACGGTCGCGGTGCTGGTGTTTGCGGCTGCCGCGATGTTGACTCTGCCCGGCAGGCCCGAATCGGTGCCGCCCCGCAGGGAATTCGCCGAATTTCCCGCGCAACTCGGCCCTTGGCTCGCCGAGCGCAGTGCGCTCGAACCGGTGTACGCCGAGTGGCTCGGGCTCGATGACTACCTGCTCGCTGACTTCAGGGACAGCTCCCGGACGCCCGTGAATCTATATATCGCCTGGTATGACTCCCAGGCAGCGGGCCGCTCTACGCACTCGCCGCGGACCTGTATTCCCGCCGGCGGTTGGCAGATCGAGGACCTGTCGCAGCGTCGCTTGCCCGCCGGTGCCCGGGTTGGCTCGGATACTTTGCACGTCAATCGAGCGGTGATCAGACTGGGCTCGCGGCGCACTCTCGTTTATTACTGGTTCCAACAACGTGGGCGCATCATCACCAGCGAGTATCTGGTGAAGTGGTATCTGTTCTGGGACGGCCTGTTCCAGAACCGCACTGATGGCGCTCTGGTCCGTCTGGTTGTTACAGTGCCCTCGGGAGCTGACATCGCAGCAGGCGACCGCCAGCTGACCGACTTCGCGAGCGAGCTCGTGGGCGCCCTGACGCCGTTCATTCCAGACTGAACTGTTGCGATGAATCTCCTACTGGCATTCGTGATTGGAATGATCGTCACCATGGCGCTGATCCCACCACTGATGCGAGTGGCGGTTAAGTTGCACGTGTTGGACGATCCGGAGAGCCGTAAGGTACACACCACACCAATGCCGCGCATTGGTGGAATAGCGATGATCGCGGCGGTGTTGCCGACGTTGGCATTCTGCCTCCCGATGGATCGAGTGTTATCGGCATACATCGGTGCTGTCGTGATTCTGCTCGTATTCGGCGCCTGGGACGATCGTCACGCACTGGGGGCTCTAACCAAGCTCCTGGGACAGCTCATTGCGGTGCTCGTCTTCATGATCGGAGGCGACGTATATATCGACACACTCACACTGAGCACGTTGCAGATACTGCCGCAATGGGCCGGCTTCGCTCTCACATTGGTATTCCTCCTGGGGACCACCAATGCCATCAATCTTTCAGATGGATTGGACGGTCTGGCCGGGGGCACGATGCTGCTGTGCTGCGCGGCGCTGGCGTTGCTGGCGCAAAATTTTCATGAGGGCCTGGTGCAGACAGTCAGTGTGGTATTGATGGGCGGACTGCTGGGCTTTCTGCGGTTCAATACCTTCCCGGCCCGAGTGTTCATGGGAGATGCGGGCAGCCAGTTCCTGGGATTCACCGCCGGAGCGTTGTCGGTTTTGCTGACCAAGGGCAGCGCGACGCCAGTCAGCGTGGCGCTGCCGTTACTGATACTCGGATTTCCACTGCTGGACACACTCAGTGTGATGGCCCTGCGCATTCGGGCAGGCCGTTCGCCATTCTCGGCAGACCGATCGCATTTCCATCACCGCCTGTTGTCCCTCGGCTTCGACCATCACGAAGCGGTCATCGTCATCTACGCGGTGCAATGCCTTCTGCTGTTGCTCGCCTGGCAATTCCGGTTCGAGACCGACCTGCTGATCGTGACGACATTCTTCGTCTTCGCATTCCTGTTCACCGCCGTGTTTTCGAGGCTCGAGCGATCCGGATGGCGCTGGCGCTCGTCTGGCGAAACCCGTCGATCGTTGATAACCCGCTTGCGGGAGTGGTTCATCGCCAAGCAGCGACTGCCCCGTTGGTCGTTGATCACCGCGTTTGCATGTGCAGTCGTCTACCTGTTGGGTGTAGGAATCTGCGCGTACCCTCCATCTGCGGACCTGGGCGTCCTCGGGGCCGTCGGAGTACTGGTGCTCGCATTGGGGTGCCTCTTCATGCGCGGCAGAGCCCCTGACTCCTGGTTGGCCAAAGGCGCGCTCTACGTTGGCGTGATCATGGCTGTGTATCTCGATCAACTGACGGCCGGCAACTCCGTTGCATTGCAGGCCGAAAATTGGATCGTGCTGCCGGTGCTCGCACTCGCGGTCGCCATTGCAACCCGGTTGACCGGTAACCGCCGCTTTGAGGCAACACCTTTGGACTTGCTCGTGATCTTCGCAGCGATTTGCCTGCCGAGCCTGCCGGGCCTGTCCGGCGCGGCGCACAACTACGGATCTGGCGCCGTGAAGCTCGTTCTGCTCTGTTATGCAGTTGAGTTAATTCTGGCATTGGGGATGCGCCTGAGAACCGCGTTGATCGGCGCGGTGGGCGCATTCTATCTGCTCGCGGTCGTCCGCGCGTTTGGCACGTCTTTCAAATAACACAACTGCGTCAATCAGTTTGTCGCGTTATAGTCGTGGTCACGGGAACCACGGAGACATCGCGAATGCGGTTGGCGAGTTCGTTTGTTGTGTGTTGCGCCGCAACGGTCGTGGCGTGCGGGGGCGCCCCGGCCAGACAAGCTGCCTACATGGCAAAAGGGCAGGAATACCTGGGTGCGCACAACTTCATCAAGGCGCGGTTGGAGTTCCGAAACGCCGCACAGCTCGATCCCAACGATCCGCGCGCCACTTATTTCGGAGGCCTTGCTGCGGAAGGTCTCGGTGATATGCGCGAGGCCGCGCAGATGTACCAGGAAACGATCCAGATCGACACCGGGCATCTTGCCGCCAGGACCCACCTGGCGCGTTTGTATCTGTTGAGTAGCAATGCCGCGGCGGGGCTGGCCATTGTCACCCCCGGACTTCGAATAGCACCGAGAGATCCCGCGCTACTCACGACCCGGGCCGCGATTGAGTCAGCGCTGGGCAATGTGGCGGAGGCCCGGGCCGCGGCGCAGTCCGCTGTTTCCGTCGCACCGGAGGATGAGGCCGCCACCCTGCAACTGGCGGCGATCGAGGCGCAGTCAGGAAAAGGCGAGGTGGCCATCGAGCTTGCGCAAAAGGCCGCGTGCACCGCTTCCGCCGGAGTCCAAAGCCATCTCATGCTGTCGCAGCTCTATATCAACAGTTCCAACTACGGGCCGGCCAGCGCGGAGCTGCGCAAAGTGGTTGCCCTCGAGCCGGCTCAGTTCATTCATCGGCTGAGGCTGTCGCAGTTGCAACTCCTGATTGAGGACATCGACGGATCGGAGCAGACCTTGCGTCGCGCCATACGCGATCTTCCCGAGGACGATGACCCAAAGCTCGCGTTGGCGAATTTCCTGGCCTCCTATCGCTCCTACGCAGTTGCAGAGGCCGGGCTGGCGAAGATGGTCGCCGCCAACCCGCGCAATTACGAACTGCGGCTCGGGTTCGCACAGTTTTATTGGGACCACCAGAAGGCTCGCGAAGCCGAAGCGGTTTATCGAGGGATCATCGAGGATGATCGCGAAGGCCCAACGTCCCTCGTCGCGCGGACCCGGTTGGCTGGCAAGTTGGTGGACAGTCAGCGCTTCAAGGAAGCCGAGCCCCTGCTCGAAGCAGTGCTGAAGATCAACCCGCGAGATAACGACGCGCGCTTGGTCCACGCAGACCTGTCGCTTGCCCGCGGCCAGGCGGATGCGGCCATCACCGATTTGCGCGCGGTGCAGCGCGACCAACCTGATTCGCCGTTGGTACAACGAGCCCTCACCAGGGCCTACCTCCTGAATGATGACATGACCTTGGCTGAGGAGACGCTGCGCGCGGCTGTTCGAGTCAATGCCGCAGATGTTGGAATGCGCCTGCAGCTCGCCCGCTTGTTGCAGAGAGCCGGGAAACTGGAGCAGGCCCTGCCGGTGATTCAGAAACTGGCTGATGAGCAGCCCTCGAACATCGATGCACTGGACCTCTTCTGCAACATACAGTTGGCCCGGCATGATTTTGCCTCTGCGCGGCGCATTGCAGGAGCAATCCAGACAGCCCGGCCGGATCTCGCCGCCGGCGACTATCTGCAAGGACTGGCGGACGCTGCCGATGGCAAATCCGATAGAGCCAGAGCCGCGTTTGAACGAGCTGCGGCGAAGAATCCGCGAGCAATCGAGCCGCTGCGCGCACTCGCCAGACTGGACATCGCCCAACAAGAGAATGCGCAGGCGCTGGCTCGCATCAACAGAGCGGTCGACGAAGACCCGCAGAACCCCCTGTTGCAGGACATTCGCGGCGAGGTGTTGTTAGGAGTGCATCGCTATTACGAGGCCGTGGGCGCCTTTCAGGGCGTGATCGATCGCGCACCGCTCTGGCCGAAGCCCTACCACGACTTGGCAGCCGCGCAACTGAATGGCGGCAATACCCAGGCGGCTGTTGCAACCTTGAAAAAGGGTGTCAACACCTCGAGCGATGCGGTCGGGCTGATGAATTCGCTGGCCGAGCTGTATCAGCAACTTGGGATGACAGAAGAGGCCATCGCCCTCTACGAGGACGTCCTGAAAGAGCGCCCTCACTCGACCGTAGCCGCCAACAATCTGGCGCTGCTGCTGGCTGAATCGCGGTCCGATCGGGGGAGCCTGACACGGGCACGCGATCTGGCTCAGCCGTTCGCGCGCTCGCGAAACCCTTCTTTGCTCGATACGTGGGGCTGGGTTCAGTTCCACCAGGGACAGACCGCGGCCGCCGTCACGACCCTGCAGACAGCCGTTGACGAGCTGCCGCGGTCACCTGTGCTGCGTTACCACCTGGCGATGGCGCAGCTGCGGCTCGGCTCACGCGATCTGGCGCGTGACAACCTGCAACAGGCTGTTGACAGCGGAGCGCCGGTGGCCGAAGTGGTGGCCGCGCGCACTGAGCTCGCGAAGCTGCGCTGATTGCATTGCGACATAACACGTAACATATCCGTGTTGATTGTCATATATTCTAATTCGCCAGGTGATTGAAAGTTAGGGTGTGCCTATTGCCTTCCGGGGCCAACGGGATTAAGTTTGGTTCTCGTGTGGACCGTGCGGTGTGCGTATCCGAAGGGAGATGAGTCGTCATGAAAAACGTAATCTTCAGCGTGGTACTGTTGGGATCAGTCGTGGTGGCGGCGCAGCAGGCGGTTGCATTGCCGATACCCAGCGCGGACGGTTTCAACACGATCTCGCTCAGCGAGCTCGATACCGCGCCGACCGGCTGGACGGTGATTCCAACTGCAAGCGGACAAACCTCCGGAACGGTCGATTGGATTGCCCGCGGCAACGGCTGGAACATCACCTGCTTCAACAACTCGATGGGTTGTATTGACCTGGATGGCTCCACCTATCGCGCCGGGGTGATGACCACAGCCGGTTCCTTTCAATTGCTCGCCGGCAAGACCTACCAGCTCTCCGCCCAGATCTCCGGCAATCAGCGCACGTCCAACAGCGATCAGGTGGAGTTTGGTTTCCTGCGGGGTTCGAATCTGACCGGAGCATTCGCCACGGGCACGAGGAGTGTTTCGATTCCCGGCTCCGCCGGCTACAACCTGTACTCCGTGTACTTCACGCCGACAGCCAATACAAATGCGCGCGTGTTCTTTTACGATGTGGGCGGGACCAGCAACAGCGGACCGATCCTCGACAATGTCATTTTGCGCGCGGTGCCGCTGCCCGCGGCGGCGTGGCTGATGTTGTCCGGAGTAGCGGCTTTGTTCGCGGTCGCGCGCCGTCGTCGTGGCGGCAATGAGCTTCACACGGCCGGCGGGGCCGTAGCGTAGTCCGGCGCTTCGGCAGGTCAGCGATTCGGCTCGAGGCTCGTGCCTGGGCCAGCTGTAGGCTAGTGCCTGTACTAACTCCGATCTCGTGCCTGAGCTAACTCCGGGCTCCTGCTCGTGCCTGCGGCTAGATGTCGACAACGCTCCGGCCAAGGGTTGCTGCCTGCAGGGCCCTGGAGATCCGTTCGCCCGCGGCGTGCACCGAGTGTCCGGAGAATGCGCTGCGCCCGTTTTCGCCCAACACAGTTCTGAGCTCGCCTGATCCAGCCAGTTCATCGACCGCTGCTGCGACAGCGGCTGGATTCTCGACATCCACCACCTTGCCACAGCGATGGCGCTCCACGGTCCAACCGATGATACCCTCCCGGCAGCCGATCACCGGCAGGCCCGCCCGGCCAGCCTGCACCAATACGCCGCTCGACTGGAAATGCCCGCGGTATCCGAGCCAGACTATATCGGCAACCTCGAAGGCCGCAGCTTCGGTCTGAGCATCCGCCCAACCCGCCTGAACATGCAGTCGGCCCGTGCTCGAGAGTCTGCGAGCCACCGGGGAATTCAGTGCGTCGCTGAAATCCGCATCCTGCTTACCAACACAAAGGATGTGCACGTCGGTCCGGGCCAACGCCGTCATCGCATCGAGCAGACAACCAACCCCCTTTCTTCGATTCAGCGTTCCATAGACCAGCACCGTAATCTGGCCCAATCCGATGCCGAAAGTGCGGCTCTGCGTTGGTCCGGCCGAGTTGAGATCAATAGGATCCGCCAAATATTGAATCTTCTGGGCGGCGACGCGGCGGGATCGCAGGAATTCGAATAACGGTTCGTCCACTGTAAAACAGGCTGCGAGCGAGCGGATACGCAGATACTTCTGGAAAGCCAAGCGGCGAACCCACGCGAAACTCGGCCTCGGTGCGACAATGCCCATTGAAGCGTAGTGAAAAGCGGGTCGCATCACGACAGACGCCCAGGGAATCGATCCAAACGGACTTCCCAGGGCAGCCGCACTGTATAGACCGTAATCTCCGAAGGGGAGAAAAACCACGTCGACGGACCTGCTCCGATCCAAGACCGCGCGCAGCATTCTTTGAAGGAGACGGTAATATCGAAGATCGAGGCTGAACAGAGCCCGGGTCTCGTGATTGAGCGAGTTCTCAACATCGTCCGGGACGGCGATCACCCCAACACCTTCCGGCGCCGAGCGCATCCATTGACCAGCCGGCTCATCGAGGCTCTTTTGCAGGGTAAGGACAACTACCGACCACCCCTTCGCGGCCAGTTGCTCGCTGATCCAGTGGGTCCATATGGATCGATGGCCGCTCACATGCGGCTCCACGACGGCCACGCATTTTCCGATGGCCGCGTGACGATCAACCTGTAACGAAACCGGCCACTCCGAGCGGTGCCCGATTGACGCCGAGCTCACAGAGCCGGGGGTCGCCTGCATTCCATCGCCAGTTCGAGGAATTCGCCGTCCTTGAAGCGCGCCTCGTTTTCCACTTCACTGAACTCGCGCTCGTTGGAATCTCCAAACGAGCAGCGCCGGACTCGATCGAATCCGACCTCGACCAATGCTGCCTGCATTGACGCTTCATTCCACATCCATCGATGTGCCGCACCTCCCCAAATTGACGACAACATGCCGAAGACTCCGTGGGGTCGCTGGCGTTCGCCGAGGAGTGTGGCGTCCATGAATTGCGCCGCGGCCGCCGGATCGCCGGACTTGGTGGAAGCGACGTACGCCCGCGCTCTTGCCGCCAAGTCGGGCACAATCAAACGAAATCGGCCCCCCGGCACCAGCAGTAAAAGGCAGTTCCTGAGTGCGCGCATGGCGTCTTCATAGGCCAGATGCTTGAGCACATGACTTGCATACAAACGTTCAACCGTGCCCTTCGCTATCGGAAGGCCCCGCACGATGTTGCCGTATCGCACATGAGCCGGAAAACGGTTGGCGTTTTTAGTATAAATCGAACCAATCAGTGGGATGCGTTCGAAACGAAGAGTCGGCGAGCTATCGAAATTCAGCCAGCTCCGCGGCGCGTGGTGGCCGCACCCAAACTGAACTGACAGCGAAGTAATCGTTTGCATGTTCCGAGCGGGCCCCAATTTCCCTGAGCATACCGTGCCGATGTTGGACGGCCAAGCGCTCCGGTCCGCTGCTGCACTGGCGCAATGCTTCGTTCTCCACAATGCGGGCCTGACGCACCAACGCCCATGTTGAAGCTGCCGCCACCTAGCGGAAGCGTTACGCCGGCCTTGCTGAAGGTCCCAGCCCCTCACATCCGCTCGAAAAATAAAAGTGGCACCACGAGGTCAGGTCGGGGTCCTCCGGGTCATACGGATACCGGTTGGCCACAAATCCAGCCCCCGCCATTTCGGAGCGTTTTCCGCGATCCAGCGTGAAAACGAGCGATGCCTCACGTGCGGTACGTGTCCCGGCCGGTCGTAATCGCTGCTATAGATACCGACAAAGCGCTATGCAGAATCAAACAGCGACCGCATGTAGTCGTAAAACACCCGGTCCTCCACTAGGTGATACAACACATCGAGTGACAGCGCCGGGTCCGCCTTGAACCCGCGGCCTGATCATTGGTCATGAATTGTTTGGTTGGATCTCCCCTGTTGGCGTGGTAGGACTCGGCTGTGCAGGTCAGAATCGATTTCTAACATCGTACAGCGCTGAGGCAAGCGGAAAAGTGACTAACTCGCAAATCAAGGTACCTGTGCAGGGTGGATGACCGTCCGTGCCTATTCGGTCCTGAGCCGCGCCGTTGAGGATGGCGTCGCGTACGGTTGGCGGCGCGCGCACAAGCACACCGGCACTCCTGACGAGAACACGATCGTGGACCAGATCGTCACAGGTGTACTCAATGAGGTCTGCCTGTACTTCGACTTCAGCGACGACGGGTCCGGGTGTTAACCAATCCTGCGTTGAGAGGTTATCATCGCACGCATTATGCGGGTATAAATAGAGCCAGATATATAAAAATGGTGCTATTATTACCCAGTATGAAGACTCGAGACGTCAATGCCGCCATTGAGGCATTTCGTGAAAACGGAGGCGTGCTGCGCACGCGCGATCTGATTGAGCTTGGGGTGCATACCGACGCGCTGTACGCCCTGCGTCAATCCGGTCGCGTTGTGTCCGTCGCTCGAGGGCTGTATCGGCTTGCGGATGCAGCGGAGGCAGCGCACCCTGATCTCGAAGAGGTAGCGGTGCGCGCTCCGGACGCAGCGATCTGCCTCATCAGCGCACTTTCCTATCACGAGATTACCACTCAGGTGCCGTCTTCCGTGCACCTAGCCGTGCCGCGTGGGAGTTACCACGGCATCAAACTATCGATCCCGGTTACGGTATACCGCTTTGATGCGAAGACCTTCTCCGAGGGTCTGGAGGCGCATGAGGTTGGCAAACTGTCAGTGAAAATCTACAGTCCTGGACGCACTGTTGCTGATTGCTTCAAGTTCAGAAACAAGCTCGGGCTCGATGTCGTAATCGAATCGCTACGGCTGGCACGACAGCGCAAACGCGTGCAAAACCGCGAGTTTCTGCGTTACGCAAAGCTGCTCCGCGTCGAAAAGACCATCTCACCCTATCTCCAAGCCATCGAATGAGCGCCTCGCGCCAGAAGAACATTGTGGCATCCGTCCTGGCTCGGCTTCGCAATAACTCGAAGTCGAGCGGTGCGCCTTTTCAGCAGGTGTTGCAACAGTACGCTATCGAACGATTTCTTTATCGGATTTCGAAATCGACGCATGCTGAGGGCGTCATTCTGAAAGGTGCGCTCCTTTTGAAGACAATTGGTATTCCGACTGCGCGACCTACCTTGGATATTGATATGTTGCGCAGGGGAAAGGCGGATCAGGAGAGCCTCATTGCGCTCGTCCGGGACTGTGCCAGTCTCGAAGTAGAGCGGATAATGTGCGCCTTAGGATTCAGATCGACTTCGGTGTTGGCGATGTGATCGTGCCCGGTCCACGGATCATCGAATATCCGACGGTTCTCGGCGGCGACACGATTGAGTTGCTCGCATATCCCGTCGAAACATCAATCGCGGAAAAAATTCAGGCGATGGTTGCACTGGGTGATGCCATCAGCCGTATGAAGGACTTCTACGACGTTTGGATCTGCTCGCGTCACCTGGAATTGGACACTGACACCGTCGTCCGAGCGATCCAGGCGACTTTCAAGAACCGCGAGACTGCTGTCCCGGATGACCAGTTTGAAGTACTTACTCCTGAGTTCGCTGCCCGACACCTGGTTCAATGGAATGCGTTTGCGAAGCGGATCGGGGAGGGTGAGCTGGCAGGTCAGTTCGCAAAAGTCATCGACGACCTTGCGGACTTTGCTGTTCCGCTGCTTCGCTCAGCTAAAGGGTAATTGGTGCCCGAGGTCGGAGTCGAACCGACACGCTTTTAAGGGCGGCGGATTTTCGTACTACTTCGGTTTTCACCGCCGTGCACGAGGTGCACGTTCGTAGTCCGGAGCACGCCTTCACCGTAGTCTTTCGACCTTAGGTGCCCGCCGTCTGCTCTCTACACCTTCCCTGATTCTCACCAGGGCTTGGCTCGGCGTTAGCTCGAGCAAATCTGCTCAGGGCCTTCAC
>Ga0207703_10003532_pt1 | contig 13080 bp, 9 predicted proteins | sample KBSSwiS12_FD_184304 | JGI IMG/M metagenome (GOLD analysis project Ga0207703, IMG submission 184304) | Switchgrass rhizosphere microbial communities from Kellogg Biological Station, Michigan, USA - KBS Switchgrass S1-2 (SPAdes) (version 2) | ecosystem: Host-associated > Plants > Roots >... | reverse complement strand
GTCAATCTCGGCGGAACGGTGCGGTGACAACGGTGAGCGAAGGGCGTATATCTCCGGCAGGAAGTGACTATCCGGCAAGCTGGTCAGCCGGCGCACAGCGTTGGTGTCTGATTCATCGTCCAACCCGGACTGGACCGGCTTGAAATAGATGCCGGATACTGCCAGCGTTAGAGCGGCCGCGAAAACGGTCTTGCCGATGCCCGTATCCGTTCCGGTGACGATAAAGCGCGCGCTCATACCGACAGCTTCTGCGGTTCGGTCTTAAGGGCCACGGCCAGAGCGTCCAGCATGGATGATATCGTGGCTGTATCAACATGCAGGGTCAGCGCTATCCGCAGCCGCGCGGTTCCGTCCGGCACGGTCGGTGGACGGATACCGCGAATGTCAAATCCACTGGTCTGCATTCGTTGTGCGAGGTCCATCGCTCGCGTGCTGCTGCCGACGATCACGGGTAGTATCTGAGATCCGCTTGGACGAACTCCGCAGCGTTTCTCGATCTCCCGACTCGCAAAGGCAACCAGGCTTGCAAGGCGTTCCCGCCGCTCGGGTTCCTGCTGCAGCAGGGTGATAGCCGTGCGCACGGCCACAGCCATGAGCGGCGAGGGCGCCGTGGCGTAAATGAAGGGTCGGCTACGATTAATCAGAAAATCGATGACAGCCGCCGGCGCGCATACCAGCGCCCCCATCGCCCCGAGCGCTTTTCCGCACGTGTGCACACAGATTACGTTGTCTCGGCCGTCGAGTCCGGTGGAGAGGCCGCGGCCATCGCGGCCAAAAACGCCTGTGGCGTGGGCCTCGTCGATGATAAGCATCGCCTCATGACGTTGGGCGATTTCGGCAAGTTCGACCAGTGGCGCCCGGTCGCCATCCATGCTGTAAAGGCTTTCGACCACGATCCATGCGCGTCCTTTGCCCCCGGCCGCGCGCCAGGCCCGCAGCCTGCTTTCCACCGCATTGGCATCGTTGTGAGCCGCGGCCACGCATTGTGCCTCGCTGCCCCCCATTCCTTCGTGACAACTCGCGTGGATGAGCGCGTCGTAAATGACCAGATCGCCACGCTGAGGAAGCAGGGACAGCAGGGCGAAATTGGCCATGAATCCGCTGCCGAAAAAAAGCGCCCGTGCGGACCCGAAGAAGCACGCCGCCTCTGCTTCGAGCAATTCGTGCTCGGGATGATTGCCGCGTAACAGCCGTGACCCTCCAGCGCCCGCCGGGACGCCTCGCTCAAGGGCGGCCACCAGCGCCTCTCGCATAGCCTTGGCGTTGCTCAGCGCAAGATAGTCATTGGAAGAAAAATCCACGCCGCACCGCGGCAGGAGCATTCGCAGCCGACCACGTCGCGACAGTGCCCCTAGGATGTTGCTAAAACGTTGCACTGCAGATGGGGCTATAGCGCCCGAGGCTGCGTTCGAAATGCCTCTCGTTTATGCCCCATGCTGTTAACCACTTCGTCACGCATCGATTCTCGCCGCTCCATTTCGGATGTTCAATATGAAGATTGCTTCAATTTAACATCGAAAAGCAAAAGAAAGGAATGGTCAATTAAATTGCATATATATCAAAAACTTAGTCTCGGACGACGAGTTACCGCCATCTACGAGGGCACGACTGGGATAAATCTGGAAGGAGATATTCCAGAGGGCACAGTGGCGGACTCGTCCGAACCGCCCAGTACGACGTCCGGATGTCCACGGAACATCAGAAGTACTCAACCGAAAATCAGGGTGACCCCATCGGCCGGTGCGCGGAATCGCGTGGTATCGAGTCTTCAAGCATTTATCGCTCTAGGTCGACAGGAGATTCCGGCTGTCGTAATAGATGCACCCGAGGAGGACTGCTTTGCGATGAGCCTTGTTGAAAACAGGCCCCGTAGGCAGCAACTTCACCGGTACTTATGCAAGGGCACTCACGGGTTCGCTCCGCCGCTCGATGGTTTCGACGCCCGCCGCGAAGCCGGCGATGACCTAAAAGTGTCTCAGCTCCGAACTGCCAGATTGACAGGGTGCCGCGAATTACTGCATATTGAAACCTATTGAATAATAGATAGGTACCACCTACTCATGCGGAGGCTCAACTTGGCGCGCCTTAGGGTTCGTCAGTACTTTTGCGAGAACCGTCCTTTCACAAGAGAGTCAATTCTGGAGGATATATTGTGAATCTCAGAGCAAAATCGTTCAGCGCCGTGGGACTAGCGCTCATCTTGGCCGCGCCCATGACGGCATTCGCTCAGCGATTTCCGGAAAGACCTCTGCGGTTGATAGTGCCGGTCGCGGCGGGAGCCCCGGCGGACGTCGCTTGCCGCCTCGTCGCCGATGAGACGTCGACCTCTCTAGGCCAACCGATAATTGTCGAGAATCGTCCAGGAGGGAATTCAGTCATTGCAGTGGATGCTGTCTACAACGCGCCCGCGGATGGTTATACGATAGGGTGCTTCAACGTCGTCAGTCTGACACCCGCTTTGCACAAGAGTCTGCCTTGGGACTTTCTCAAGGCAATGGAACCGGTGTCAGGGTATTACCGTCTCGGTTTCTTCTTGGCGATTTCCGGCACCTTGCCGGTCAAAAATTACAGCGAGTTCATTTCCTATGCAAAGAGTCATCCCGGCAAGTTGAACAATTATGAGCTTGGACCCAGCCAGAAGATCGCCTTTGCGATGTTTGCGTCGCGGGCTGGAATCGATGTCGTAGACATCGGCTTCAAGGGGCCAGACGCCTATCAGGCGCTGGTGGCCGGCCAAGTGCACGCGGGATTCGACGGTCCTCAATCTTTTCCTGGGCAGCTCGAGAGCGGGAAGGTAAGGCTATTGTTCGTGGCATCGGATCAGCGAGCGCCGCTTTTGCCGGACGTTCCCACCGCCAGCGAGGTGGGGTTAAAGGACTTTCAAGTGCCCGCTGGGTTGAGTTTTTGGGTAAAGGCGGGAACCAACAAGGAAGCCGTATCGAAAATCAACGCCGCAATGATCCGCGCCGGGAAGGTCAATCGGATCCAGGAATTCATCACGAAATCGGGAGCCGTTTCTAAATTTGGTTCGCCCGAAGAGTTGCGTCATCAGACGGAGCGCGATTTCGAGACCTGGACGGAGGGTGCGAGAGTGGCTAACTACGTCCCTCAGTAGCTTCAGGATGGGCGGTGTTCGGTCGAGATGCGTTTACCCTACGAAAGCGGGAAGATAAGGTTCCGTACGTCAACGGCGGGGCGCGGACCTGGCCGACATCGCGAGAGGTGACTCTACCGCACCTCATTCCGCGAATGTCGGCGCGCTGACGTGCCTGCGCCCCTTTACTCTACAGAACGAATTTCTGACCGGGGCTCGGCGGCTCAATGACGTCCTCGCCTGCCACAGTAATGACTCTAGGAACCTCCCATCCCGATCCGCCCGGTTTCTGGGTAAACCTGTAGACATTTATCCTGGCGATGCCCTGATGGTCTTCCTTGCGGAAGCGGAAAGGGCCGTTTGCCGATTCGAATTGCACCGACTCCAACGCCGTTCGCACCGCGGCGGGGTCCTGACTCTTGGCGTTTCTGATGGCATTTGCCAGAGCCAGCATGCCGGTGTGTCCATGCCACATCTGGCCGTTTATAGGGGCCTTGCTTGTCTCAGACCACTCTTTCACCAGTTGCTTGCCGACGGCGTTCATGTCCTTGTCGTACGGAAACCAAGGCTCCCAGGTCCACAAGCTGTCTTTGGGCAGATTGGCCCCGAGACTGTCGGCAACTTGGACACCGACACCGGAATCGACGAAAACCTTGATCTTGTTATAGAGGCCAAGCTGTTTCGCCTGCCCCATGAAGGTCAGCATGTCCGCCCCGACGATCGCCATGTAGAGCCCTTCAATGTCACTGGCCATCAGGCGGGAAATGGCCACTTTGAAATCCGTTGACGGAAACGGGACCTCTACGGGGTCCATTACTTCAATGTCCTTGTTGAGCTTCGTCTTATAGGCTTTTTTCAGCGTCGTGGTGAAAAGGCGACTGTTGTCGTGCCCGAACTGATTATCGGGAATGATGCTGCCCCATTTCACGACGTTGGGATTGCCGAGCGGCATGGCCATTGCGCCGGCTGACTGGGCCATGACCGCGTTTACGTTGACTCGGAACGCGTTTGGATTGAAGTTTTCATGGGTCAGCCCTATGATTTGTCCGCCCAGTTGCAAGAACACGGCGTTGTTTTCCTGCAGCAGTCCATTGATCGCCAGGGCGGGCGCCGTCAGAAGTCCGCCCAAAACGAACTTGATGCCGCTGCCCAGCGTCTCCCTCGCCATCAAGGCGGCTTCCGCCGGACTCGCCTTGTCGTCGCGGATGACCAGCTCGATCTTTTTGTTCAGCAGTCCTCCCGATCGGTTGATCTGATCGGCGGCGATTTTTACTCCCGACAGAAAGCCATTCCCCAGCACGCCCATGGTTCCGCTGAGCGGAAGGATGCAGGCGACTCTTAGAGTATCCGATTGAGCGTAGGCAGCCCCGGTACGCCCAACGGCAGCAACGGCAACGCCGCCTAGAATCTGCTTGATGACGTTTCTTCTCGAATGACTAATATGCATTTCATCCTCCTTTTTTCCACGGAAATGAGGCGCACCCCAAAGGGGCTCACCGGACCCACCAGTCATACAACGAAAAATCTAACTAAGGATATATAGAAGAATGGGCCGTCGCAATTGCATTCCTAAGGGGGCAAGCACCCTTAACGGGAGGAAGCCGTGCCGGTATGCCAGCGTTGAGGCGGCTGGGTCAAACGCCGGTATCCCGCCATGCGGCGGTGAAATTTCGTGAAAATTCCAGAAAAAACAATGGCCTAGTTCTGTGGGGCGGGCAATTTTCCTTACCCAGGGGCCAACTTGGCCATGAGTTCCATAGCCTCATCGGCAGGCAGTTGAGCATCATACGGCCGGTGTACACCGAAGGCGGCTATCTGATGACGGCTGGGCGCGGACCTGGCCGGCATCGCGAGAGGTGCTTCAACCGCACCTCATTCCGCGAATGTCGGCGTTGACGTGCCTGCGCCCCTTTACTCTACAGAGCGAATTTCTGACCGGGGCTCGGCGGCTCAATGACGTCCTCGCCTGCCACAGTAATGACTCTAGGCACCTCCCATCCCGATCCGCCCGGTTTCTGGGTAAATCTGAAGACATTTATCCTGGCGATGCCCTGATGGTCTTCCTTGCGGAAGCGGAAAGGGCCGTTTGCCGATTCGAATTGAACCGACTCCAACGCCGTTCGCACCGCGGCGGGGTCCTGACTCTTGGCGTTTCTGATGGCGTTTGCCAGAGCCAGCATGCCGGTGTGTCCATGCCACAACTGGCCGTCGACAGGGGCCTTGCTTGTGTCAGACCACTCTTTCACCAGCTGCTTGCCGACGGCGTTCATGTCCTTGTCGTATGGAAACCAAGTCGCCCACGTCCACAAGCTGTCTTTGGGCAGATTGGCCCCGAGACCGTCGGCAACTTGCACACCGGTACCGGAATCGACGAAAACCTTGATCTTGTTAAAGAGGCCAAGCTGTTTCGCTTGCGCCATGAAGGTAAACATGTCCGTCCCGACGATCGCCAGATAGAGCCCTTCAATGTCACTGGCCATCAGGCGAGAAATGGCCACTTTGAAATCCGTTGCCGGAAACGGGACCGCTATAGGGTCCATGACTTCAATGTCCTTGTTGAGCTTCGTCTTATAGGCTTTTCTCAGCGCCGTGGTGAAAAGGCGGCTGTTATCGTGGCCGAACTGATTATCGGGAATGATGCTGCCCCATTTCACGACGTTGGGATTGCCGAGCGGCATAGCCATTGCTCCGGCTGACTGGGCCATGTACGCGTTTACGTTTAACCGGAACGCGTTTGGATTGAAGTTTTCATGAGTCAGTCCCATCACTTGGGCGCCGGTTTGCAAGAACACGGCGTTGTTTTCCTGCAGCAGTCCATTGACCGCCATGGAGGGCGCCGTCAGAAGTCCGCCCAAAACGAACTTGATGCCGCTGCCCAGAGTTTCCCTCGCCACCAAGGCGGCTTCCGCCGGACTCGCCTTGTCGTCGCGGATGACCAGCTCGATCTTTTTGTTCAGCACTCCTCCCGATCGGTTGATCTCATCGGCGGCGATTTTTGCTCCCGCCAGCATGGCATTCCCCATCATGCCGATGGCTCCGCTGAGCGGATAGATGCAGGCGATTCTTAGAGTATCCGATTGAGCGTAGGCAGCGCCGGTACGGCCAACGGCGGCGACGGCAACGCCGCCTAGAATCTGCTTGATGACGTTTCTTCGCGAATGACTAATATGCATTTCATCCTCCTTTTTTTCACGGAAATGGGGCGCACCCCAAAGGGGCTCGCCGGACCCAGCCAAGCGTTCAACGAAAATCTAACTAAGGATGTAGAAGAAAAGGCCGTCGCAATTGCATTCCTAAGGGGAGGCACCCTTTAACAACGCCCTAGTTCGGTGGGACGCGCAATTTGCTTCACCCGGCGGCCAATTTGGCCATGAGTTCCATGGCCTCATCCGTGGGCCGGTTGAGCATCAATCCCTTCAAGCCCCAGGAGGCCGTATCCGCCCACGCTTTCCATCGAGTCCGGATGCGATCGGGTGGACCGATCAACGCCTGTTGGTCGACAAATTCGTCCGGGACCGCGGCGGCAGCCTCTTCCTTCCTGCCGGCAAGAAACAATTCCTGGATTCGATCGGCTTCCGCGGGATATCCGCAGGCAATCATCTGGTCTTTGTGAAAATTCCGGTCTTTTGCGCCCATTCCTCCTACATAAAGGGCAATCTGCGGCTTCAGGGTCGACAGAGCCTGCTTGACGTCACTGGCGATGGTCACCGTCAGGACGCCGTGGATTTCAAAATCCGCAAGGGTCTTGCCATCCGACCGTCGGGACAGGCCTTCCTGGATCAAGCCCGAGAACCGTTTGGCGGTGGAGGGCATCCATTTGCTGTCAGCAAGCCAGCCGTCGGCCACCTCGGCCGTCATGCGAATATTGACGTCGGTGAACGTTCCCAGAAGGATGGGAATGTCGGGATTGCCATGCAGGATGCTTTTCAGGGGCTTACCCAGTCCGGTTGCCCCCGGCCCGCGATAAGGGAGAGAGATCTCGCGTCCCTCATGAACGACAGGCCCCTGGCGTTGCAGAATCTTTTTGACGATTGCGACGTAATCGCGCAGACGGAAGTTCGGTTTTCCCCAGGGTTGGCCGTACCATCCCTCAACGATCTGCGGCCCGGAAGCGCCCAGGCCGGCAAGCACGCGGCCACGGCCCGCAAGCGCGTCCAGGGTCTGAATGGACATGGCGAAGTTCGCGGGCGTTCGCGCCGCCATCTGGCAAACCGCGGTTCCAAGGCGGATTTTCTTGGTCAACGCTCCGATATAGGCCAGCGGCGTCAGGGCGTCGGATCCATATGCCTCGGCAGTCCACACCGAATCGAACCCCAATTCTTCGGCTCGAAGGATGCGCCGCATGGGAATATCTATCTCGGCACCCGAATAAAAAAGCATGACACCAAGTTTCATTTTGGAAGACCGATCTAATGAATATTGGTTAAAAAACGATATGAGCGCAGTGGCCTGGAGCGCGGCCCTGCGGGTGAGGGGGCGACAAGAGCATTATTGCCAGTAAGGCACGTCGTCCCATCGCTTCGCGATCTCCTCGAGCATGACTTCCGTCGGTCCCCCCCCAATCGCGTGCAAGCGCGCGTCGCGGACCATCCGCTCGATCGCACTGTCCCGGATATATCCATACCCGCCGTGGAACTGCTGGCAGGCGTACATGACCTCGTTCGCAATTTCAGGACACAGCGCCTTGACCATCGACACTTCGCGCACGGGATTGAGGCCGCGCGCCTCGCTCCAGGCGGCGCTGAAGAGCATCTGCCGTCCGCCTTCGATTTTCGCGTGAAGCATCGCCAGCTTTTGCCGAATAGCCTGATGTTCGATGAGAGGACGTCCAAAGGTCTTCCTGATGCGCGCGTAATCCAGAGTGAGCTTGAGCGCGGTCGCGGCTTCGCCCATCGCCATTGCCCCAAGCACGAGACGCTCGCCCTGGAAATTCTTCATGGCGGCATGGAAGCCGCGTCCTTCTTCGCCGAGGAGGTTTGCCGCGGGCACCCGGCAATTCTCAAAGACCAGTTCTGCCGTGTCGTTGCAATGATCCCCCATCTTGTTGAGGCGTCGCGCCACTTTGAACCCTGGGGTGCCTTTTTCCACGATGAACATGCTGATCCCCTTTGAGCCCTTGGCCGAGGGGTCGGTGCGCGCCGCGACGAAAACTATGTCGGCGTTCGCACCGTTGGTGATGTACATTTTGGTGCCGTTGATCAACCAGTCGTCTCCCGACCTCCGGGCCGAGGTGCGCAAGGCACCCACGTCCGAACCGGCATCGGGCTCCGTGACCGCGATCGCGCAGAGCAAATCGCCGCTGACGATACCCGGTGCGTAACGGCGGAGCTGCTCTTCGCTGCCGGCGTTGACCAGGTGGGGGGAAGCCATTGCAGTGTGCACCATGACAGTCACGGTCACGCCCCCGTACGTCGAGCGCCCCAGCTCCTCGGCGAGGACGATCCAACCCAGTACGTCCATTCCCGCACCGCCGTGCGCTTGCGGGAAACGCAGGCCCAGCAGCCCAAGCGCCCCCGCCTTGCGCAACAGGCTGCGCGGCGTCATGCCGTCCTGTTCCCATTGATCCCCATAGGGCTTGATCTCTTCGGCCACGAAACGCCTCACCTGCGTTCGCAGCATCTCATGCTCTTCGGAAAAGAACGGCGAAATCATCTTCTAGCTCCTGCTAATATTGCGCTCCGGCTCGCGGTGACCGGGCGGTTGACCGCGCGGTTGACCGGACAGCGCCCAGCCGATATTCTATATAACATTAATTAGAAATTCCTGCCTTTTTCCGGCTTTCCCCCCCTTGCGAGCTCATACATGGAAGCTGATGAGATATTAGTCGAGATATCCGACGGCGTTGCCCTGGTATCCCTGAATCGTCCCGCGGAACGCAACCCCCTGGGCATACATTTCAGCCAGCGCATGCTGGCCGTGCTCGACCGGCTGGAGGAAGACCAGTCCGTATCGGCCGTCGTCCTGACCGGAAAGGGCGCCAGCTTTTGCGCTGGCGCCGATCTCGGGAAGATTGTGAGCCCCGAGGATCTTGATATGGAATGGCAGTTTGGGCTGGTCCGCGGCTACAATCGCGTGGTCCACCGCATCCGCGAACTTGATTTGCCCGTGATTGCCGCCGTCAATGGGACAGCGGTCGGCGGAGGGGCCGCCCTGGCGCTGGCCTGCGACATTTCCATCGCCAGTCGGGAGGCCCGATACATGTTTGCCTTCGGCCGGGTAGGCGCATGCTCAGGCGACATGGGCTGCGCTTATCTGCTCCCGCGCTGTGTCGGTGCGATGCGCGCCCGACACCTGTTGCTGACCGGAGCGACAGTGTCGGCTGAACAGGCGCTGCAACTCGGCCTGGTTATTGACGTGGTGCCCGGCGACGCACTCATTCCCGCCGCGCTGGAGATGGGCCGCCAGATCGCGCGCGCCACGCCAAGGCGGGCCGGCTCCGCCACCAAGCTGGCGCTGACCAGGGGTGAAGACGCCGACTTCGAGACTTGCCTCTCGTACGAGGCCTATGTCCAAAGCTACCTCTTCCGCACTGATGACCACAAGACGAGGCTGCGGAGCCTCCTTGATGTGCTCAAAAAATAGTTCACGAGCCCGAAGGTAGACCATCCATGGCCGAGAACGCTGTCTGGAGTCCTTCGCGCGAATATCTTGAGCATTCCAACCTCGCGGAGCTCATGCGCAGGACCGGGTCTCCGACCTACGACGCCCTCCTTGAGTTCGCGGTCGCAAATCCCGAGCGTTTCTGGCGGGCTTCGCTCGAGCATCTGGGCATCGAGTTCGAGCGTCCGTGGACGAAGTTCGTCGACGTCTCCGCCGGGAAGGAGTGGGCGAAGTTTTTTGACGGCGGCCATTTCAATTTTGCGCGCGCTTGCCTGCGGCCGCCCAAGGGGCCGGCTGGGGCTCGCCAGCCGGCCGTTATCTGGGAAAACGAGGCCGGCCGCCAACAGTCGCTGAGTTATGAGGAACTGGCTGAGCGCACACTGCGGGCCACTGCGGGATTGCGACGCCTTGGCGTCCGCCGTGGAGACCGGGTAGGGCTCCTTATGCCCAATGTGCCCGAGGCCGTTATCGCGTTCTTGGCTGTGGGTTGCCTTGGCGCGATCATAGTGCCGTTGTACAGCGGTTTCGGTTACGACGCCGCGGCGACGAGGCTTCAGGACGCGGGCGCCAGTTGCCTGATCGCGGCGGATGGATTCATTCGCAGGGGAAAGCGGGTCGACCTGGCCGGCACCGCCGGAGCGCTGCTGAACGGGGTGGAAACACTGCAGCATCTGGCCGTCGTAAGTGTTCTGGGCGACGCCACTTTGACCTGCGCCCACACGCCATGGGCCGAAATCGAAGCAGAAAACGCTGAAAGCGGGCCGCCGGCCGATACTGCCGCTGCGGACCCTTGCATGGTGATTTATACATCTGGGACAACCGGCAAGCCGAAGGGCACCGTGCATGTGCACGGCGGTTTTCCGCTCCGGGTTTCACAGGATGCGGCCTATCTTTTCGATTTTCACGCCGCAGACCGCTTGTTCTGGATGAGCGATATGGGCTGGATGGTTGGGCCGTTCTCGATCATCGCAAGTCTCATGCTCAAAGGTACGTTGGTGCTGTACGACGGGGCGCCTGATCGCCCGAGCTTCGGCCGCTTGCGTGACATCGCCGGGCGACACAAGGTGACTCATTTCGGCGCCTCGCCGACCGCCATTCGCGCGCTTGCGTCAAATGAAGCGGACGCACTGGCTCCCGACGCCGACTCGCTGCGGATACTGATCACGGCCGGCGAAATCATAGATGGCGGCGCGTTCCACTGGTATCACCAGCGGTTTGGCGCAGGGCGACTGCCGGTGATCAACTACACCGGCGGTACGGAGGTTTCCGGGGCAATCCTGAGCAACTGCGTAATGCGTCCCATCCGGCCGTCGGCGTTCAACAGCGTGGCTCCCGGCATGAGCGCCGGGGTCATCGATTCGGACGGCCATCGTGTTGCCGGGATGCCGGGCGAACTGGCGATCTTCGAGCCGTTCGTGGGCATGACGGCCGGATTCTGGAACGCGCCTGACCGGTACATCGAATCGTACTGGTCGCGTGTACCCGGCATCTGGGTGCACGGAGATCTGGCGATGGAGGAAGAAGATGGCCAGATAACGCTACTCGGCCGCAGTGACGATGTCCTCAAAATAGCCGGCAAGCGCATTGGGCCGTCGGAGATAGAGGCAATCGTCGTTGACGGTCAATCGATCGATGAAGCGCTGGCGTTTGGCGTTCCGGACCAGACCCAGGGCGAGGCGATTGTGCTGATGATTGTCCCCAAGGAGGGCACCGAAGCAGCAGGGCTGGAAGAGCGCACCAGCGACCTGCTGAAGACCCGCCTGGGGAAGGCATTTGCGCCCAAGGCGGTGGTTGCCGTGCAGCGATTGCCCAAGACGCGCAACGGAAAGACAGTGCGTAGGCTTGCCCGCAGCGCCTGGTTGGGTGAGCAGCCTGGAAACGTGGACGGGATCGAAGATCCCGGTGTATTTGTGGAGGTCTCCCGTTTGGCGGCCGCACGCAAGAGCAGATTAGAGGATCAACGGTAATGACTGGCATCGAGAACCAATCCCTCAGCGCAGGGGAAAAATCATGGGCTCCCCGAGTGGCGATCATAGGCGCTGGGATGACCGGCATTCTGGCCGGTGTGCGCCTGCTTCAGGCCGGAAACAGCAACTTCACCATATTCGAGAAGGCTGACCGGATTGGCGGAACGTGGCGCGAAAATACCTACCCGGGATTGACGTGTGACGTCCCGTCGCATCTCTATCGCTATTCCTTTGAACCGAACCCCGACTGGACGCGCTATCAGGCTCCGGGGGAGGAGATCTGGCGCTATTTCGACCGTACCGCCGACAAATGGGGCGTGAAGCGTCACATTCGTTTTGGCGAGGAGGTTTCGAGGCTGACTTACACTGCGCCTCATTGGGAGCTCAAAACCAAGGACGGCTCTCCGGAGAAGTTCGACATCGTTCTGGCGGCGACCGGCTTCCTGCATCATCCCAAATACCCGGACGTCGAGGGGCTGAGCCAATTCCAGGGGGCTTGTTTCCACACGGCGCGCTGGGACCACGGTGTTACGCTTCGATGCAAGCGCGTCGGTATCATCGGTACCGGCTCAACCGCGGTCCAGGTTCTAGCGGGAATAGTGGACGAAGCGGGAAAAGTCGAAGTCTTCCAGCGGACGCCCCAGTGGGTATGGCCGGTTCCCAATCCGGCCTACAGCGTGGATGAAAAGGAGGCGTTCCGAACCAACCCCGCCCTCATGGAGGCGACCTACCAAAAGTACCACCGCCGGTTCACGACCACGTTCGCGCAGGCCCTGATCGGCAATCAGGAACAATTCGACGCAATTGAAAACTCATGCAAGGAATACTTGTCAACGGTGCGCGACCCTGTCCTGCGCGCAAAGCTGACGCCGTCGTACAAGGTCGGTTGCAAGCGATTGGTCATGAGCCATCGCTTCTATGACGACATTCAAAAGCCGAACGTCGCCCTTGTAACCGAGCCGATTTCGCGCTTTGAAGCGCGCGGCATACGCACCGCCGATGGCGCGCTGCACGAGCTTGACGTCATCGCGATGGCCACCGGATTCGATGCGCACGCATACACCGCACCCATAGAGATTCGCGGCCTGAACGGGTCAAACCTGCAGGACGTCTGGAATCAGTCTCTGGAGGCATACCGATCCGTGGCCGTGCCGGGGTTTCCAAACCTGTTCGTGCTTGGTGGAGGGCCATACAGCCCCATTGGAAATTTCTCGATCATTGTGATCTCCGAGAGGCAACTCGATTACGTGATGCAGCTCATTTCACGTGCTCAGCAATCAGGCGCCCGGGAAATCGAACCGACCCGGGAGGCGACGCGGAGATTCATAGAAGACGCAAGGAAGGCCATGACCGGGACGGTATGGGCAAGCGGCTGCAACAGCTGGTATCTCGACAAACACGGCCAGCCTATCGTCTGGC
>Ga0207703_10003528_pt1 | contig 13086 bp, 12 predicted proteins | sample KBSSwiS12_FD_184304 | JGI IMG/M metagenome (GOLD analysis project Ga0207703, IMG submission 184304) | Switchgrass rhizosphere microbial communities from Kellogg Biological Station, Michigan, USA - KBS Switchgrass S1-2 (SPAdes) (version 2) | ecosystem: Host-associated > Plants > Roots >... | reverse complement strand
GCGCGAACTTCCGTGGCTGGTCTTTATGCGGCAGGCGAAGTCGCCTTCACCGGAGTTCATGGTGCCAATCGGCTGGCGAGCAACTCTTTACTCGAGGGACTTGTGTTCGGGGCTCGCGCAGGCAAGAAGATGCGCGATGAACTGCGCAAAGGCACGATAAAAACGCCAGCCCCACCGCGAGCTGCTTACTCGAATGGCCCAGTGGAGGCTCCGACGGAAGAAATTATTCGCGAGATTCAAGACCTGATGTGGCAGGAAGTAGGGATTGTCCGTACAGGACAAGGGATGAAGCGTGCCATTGAACACCTCACAGAGTTAGCTCTGCGAGTCGCGCATCCCCACACTCGCCGGGCATGGGAAGCTCTGAACCTTCACACGGTGGCGTTGCTGGTAGCCCGATCTGCCCTGGCGCGCCAGGAAAGCCGTGGCGCACATTACCGGACCGATTATCCCGATCATAACGACACGAAATTTCTCAAACATTCCTTAATCAGCGGCGAAACTGTGCGCTTTGTGTGATGAGGACTTTAGGCGGTCTCCTGAGCTGGATGAACTAACGAAGCCAGGACCGAGATCAGCAAAATTCCCGCAACTGCTGCTAAAGCCCAGTGCGTTGGAATTTGGTAGTAGTGATGAATGAGCATCTTCACTCCGATGAAACTCAATACCAGCGACAATCCATAGTGTAGATAACGAAACATCTCCATCAGTCCGGCTAATGCAAAGTACATGGATCTCAGCCCCATGATGGCAAATACGTTGGAGGTGTAAACGATAAAAGCGTTGAGGGTGATAGCCAGTATGGCGGGAATGGAGTCCACTGCAAATGCTACATCGGTGGTTTCGACAACAATCAGCACGATGAACAGGGGTGTGGCGTAAAGCTGAGGTTTTCGTACGAAAAACTTCCCTCCTTCATAGTCTTTGGTCACAGGAATCAATTTTCGAACCAGCTTGAGCACGGGATTGTGCTCAGGATGGATCTCCGACTCCTTCTGAAGAAACAGCTTGATTCCACTGAAAAGCAGAAGCAGGCCAAAAATATAAGTAATCCAAGCGAAGCGACTGATGAGTCCGACACCTACCACAATAAAAATCGCCCGCATCACCAGCGCGCCAATGATCCCCCAAAACAGCACCCGGTGCTGATGCTCAGGTGATACTTTAAAAAACCTAAAGATCAACAGAAAAACAAACAGATTATCGATGCTCAGCGAAAGCTCTATGACATACCCGGTGACAAACTCCAGTGCAGGGGTGCGCCCATGCCAGAAAAGAACAATCAGCGCAAAGATTGCAGCCATGGTGATCCAGGCCACACTCCAAAGCATGGCCTCACGGACCTTCACTACGTGACCGCCACCGCGATGGAAGACCCCTAAATCTAGGGCCAGCATAACTATTACGAACAAATTGAACAGAATCCAGAAGAGAGGTTGGTTCAATCAAGACCTCGGATCGTTAGATGGTTGCTGCTGGTTAAGGATTAACATCTTAAACGGGCGCGGGCCTACATGGGGACTTTTCCCGCCGGACTGAGGCAAGCCCCGTTTTCTGGCGGTTTGCTAACGGAAATCGAGCAGCCGCACCGTCTCCAGAACAACGGTACCTGTGATCTCCAGACTGTTTGGGCTGAGCTTATCGATGGTGTCCTGTGGCGTGTGCCAAAACACGTTGTTATACCCATAATCGAAATCAATCAAATCAGAACAGGGGACTCCACGCTGCATGAAAGGCGTATGGTCATCGTCAGTGGCGATTTCGCGGGCAAAAAAATGGGACTGATAGCCGAGTTTCGTGGCGGCATCTAGGACTAGGTCTTGCAACCATGGAGCCGAGTTTCGGTCACGATCAATGTTCAGATCCGCATCGCCAGTCATGTCGGCAACAATCAGGGCTTTGATTCTTTTCAGTGTTCCATCTTTTTGCCACCGATCCGCAAGATGGCGGCTGCCGTAGACGCTGTCGGTGGCAGTCCAAGTTTTAATCGCCTCTTCTCCGTCGGTCCAGACGAGCCAAACGCTGTAGCCATCCAGCTTTTTACCACGAAGCTGGTTTGCAAGTTCCAACAAGATGGCGGTGGAAGAACCACCGTCGTTGGCGCCGACATAGCCGGTGTTCTGAAGAGGATAGTTGGTGTCGTAGTGGCCAGCGATCACAATGATTCCGTTGCGCGTACCCGGGTATTTGGCAATGATGTTGCGCACCGGCAGCTTACCGACGGGAGTGTCGGCCATGAAAGCATCGTCCTCAACCTCGTCTCCTTTGAGATGCGAGGTGATATAAGCTTCAAGTTTTTTGTGATTGGCACTGCCGATGGGGCGCGCTCCGAACGCGATGGTCTCTCTCAGGTATCGCCAGGCACGGCCGGAATTGAACGTGGGCGGCGGACCAGACACTGCAGGTGCAGGGGCGGAACTTTTGCTTGCTAAATTGGGATCAGGCGGTAAGGCCTCTGCGCTCTGTTGATGCGAACAGGCAGAAAAAAACAATGCCGCGATCAGCGTAAGCACGAGACTTGAACTTTTCTGGATGCGCTCCGGTGTTGTCACACCGGAGCTGTGGTGGTTCATCATTATTGGTTCTTGCGTGCCTGGCGGGCCTTACGCTGTCTCGGATGCACGAACCAGGCAATCGCAATGCTGATCACGTACAGAATGATCATCGGCGCCGCGAACAGACACATGTTCATGATGTCGGTCGTCGGCGTCACAATGGCGGCAATGGTGAAGATACCGAGGATTGAGTAGCGCAGATTGCGCCACATCCATCCCGCGCTGACCACTCCCATTAAGGCCAGGAAGAAAACCAGAATCGGCAGCTCAAAGATCACACCCAAACCAAGAATGATGGTAAGAAATAAATCGGTGTACTCCCCGATTGTGATCATGGGTTGGAACTGGGCACCGTACTCGATCAAAAAATTCAGCGCCTGAGGGTAGACCAGCTTGTAACCGAAGACGGCGCCTGCGGCGAACAATATAATCGTGGACCCCATAAATGGGAACACGTAGCGCTTTTCGTTGCGGTACAAACCGGGCGAGATGAACATCCAGAGCTGGTAAAGCACAAAAGGGGAGGCCACAAAAATGCCGGACATGAATCCGATCTTCAAATAAAGGTTGAACGGCTCAGTCGGACTCAGGAAGACCAGCTTCTCCGGCAGATTGTGGCTATGCAGAACATCTATGATCGGCTTCTGCATCAGCGCGTAAATACGCGATGCATATCCCCAGCAGAAAAAGAAGCCAACACCCACCGCAATGATCGAGTAGATGATTCTACGGCGCAGTTCCTCCAGGTGCTGGAGAAAACTCATCGCTGGCAGGGAGTCTTGTTCCTGCTCACCCGGGGGAAGATCGGCAACCATTTCAGGCATCGTGGGCCTGCGAGGACAATTCCGTGGATGTAGAGGGTGTTTCCGCGGGCAGCGAGCCTGAGGCTACTGAACCCGCGGGCTCGGACGAGGGAGGAAGAATCGTCTGCGTGTGCTCTTCGATATCAATCTTGTTGATCTCGGATTGAATTTGCGACTTGAACTCATCGGAGGCGCGCTTGAATTCATTGAGAGCTCGCCCTACCTGACGGCCAATCTCTGGGAGCTTTTTGGGACCAAAAATCAGGAGAGCCAAAAAGAACAGGAAGATCATCTCTGAAAAACCGAGATTCATGGATTCATCATACTGCGGTTGCGGTATCTGGGCAAAGCCAATGGCAAAACTTTGCTTCCCCCACCTCCTGGGAACAGAAACTTTGTGGCCACTCGGCGCATCATAGAGATAGGTTTCGCCTTATTTTCCCTCCGGTTACCAATGACACTGAATGGTCATTTGAGGGGCTTGGAGGGGGTGTTATACTGCGTAAAATGTGTGCGTTCTGGGTGGGGCTGACCCTACTCCGACAAAAGGAATTTCCTGATGGCCCGTAGTTCTCGTACCGTCATATTAATGGTTTTATTTCTCACCGTTTGCGGATATTTAGGCCTTCTATTCGCGCAGCGGACTCCAGCCGCGGCACCAACCTCGAGTGGCGAAAGCGATGTCCGCGATAGCCTGAACCAGTTTGCAGAAGTTTACAAGGTGGTTGAGGAGAACTACGCCGAGCCGGTCAATCCGGATAAAGCCATCTACAACGGCGCCATCCCGGGCATGCTGCATGTGCTCGACCCTCACTCCAATTTCTTTGATCCCAAATCCTATTCCCTGTTGAAAGAAGATCAGCGCGGCAAGTACTACGGCGTGGGTATGACCGTCGGACCACGAAATAACAAGGTCATTGTTATCGCGCCTTTCGTGGGGACCCCAGCCTACCGCGCCGGCATTCATCCGGGTGACATCATCATCGCGGTTGACGGGAAGCCGACCGACAACATGACCACCGGCGATGTCGCCGACTTGCTCAAAGGACCCAAAGGAACCACGGTCCACATCACAGTTCTCCGTGAAGGCGCTGAGAAGCCGATTGAATTCGCTGTCGTGCGTGATGAGATTCCTCGCTACAGCGTTGACCTGCATTTCATGATCCGCCCTGGCGTCGGCTACATGCATGTCTCGGGCTTCAATGAAACAACCGAGCATGAAGTTGCTGCGGCACTCGATGAAATGGGCGACCTGAAAGGTTTGATCCTTGATCTTCGCCAGAACCCGGGTGGGTTGTTGAGTGAGGGTGTCGGCGTTGCTGACAAATTCCTGCGTAAGGGGCAGGTGATTGTTTCACATCACGGACGCAGTTCGTCTGAGAAGCGTTACCTCGCCACGCACGGCAACGGCGGCAAAGAGTATCCTCTGGTCGTGCTTGTGAACCGCGGAACCGCATCAGCGGCTGAGATCGTTTCCGGCGCAATTCAGGACCATGATCGCGGCCTGATCGTCGGCGAAACTACTTTCGGTAAAGGCCTAGTGCAGACGGTTTATCCCCTTTCAGAAAACACCGGTCTGGCCCTGACCACTGCCAAGTACTACACGCCGAGCGGACGTCTGATTCAACGTGACTATTCCAACGTCTCTCTCTACGACTACTACTACAACCGCGACAAGATTGATCAGACCAACGACCGCGAGGTCAAGCTGACTGATAGCGGACGTACCGTCTATGGCGGCGGAGGAATCACTCCCGACGTCAAAATCGATCCGATCAAGAGCAACAAGTTCCAGGACTCGATGATTCAGCGCTATGTCTTCTTCAACTTCGCAAAGCGTTATGTGATCACCCACCATCCGACCGAAGAAAAATTCGAAGTGGATGATGCGATTATGAACGACTTCCGCAAGTTCATGGATGAAGAGAAAGTGACATACTCCGAGGCGGATTTGTTGGAGAACAGTGACTGGGTCAAGGCCAACATCAAAAGCGAGATCTTTGTCGACGCATTCGGGCAACAGGAAGGTCTGAAGGTACGGGCGGAAACTGACCCTCAGGTGGTCAAGGCGCTCGAGCTTCTGCCGCAAGCCAGGACGTTGGCAGAAAACGCACGCAAGGTGGTTGCGGAGCGAACCGGGCATCCGACCCTGAACCAGTAGTCGGTTGGTAAAGCCTCGATTTTCCAGACCCTGCGTGAACATGCGCAGGGTCAAGTTTTTACCGACTGTATGCCAGCCGCGAATTTCCAGCCCGTTTGGCCCATTTCTCACCTAAAATTACTGCTGAGACATGATAAAAATCTGGGTGCTGGCGGCGGCGTTTTCCCTGATCGCGGGATGGACCGACTGGCGCTCGCGGCGGATCCCCAACTGGCTGACTGTACCCGGACTGGTAGTGGGGGTACTCGCGAATTTCATCATTTTTGGTTGGCCAGGATGTAAGTTGGCATTGTTGGGAGCTGGTCTCGGATTGCTGCTCCTGCTGCCCTTTGTCGCGCTCCGCAGTTTGGGTGCCGGAGATTGGAAGTTGGTCGGCGCTCTGGGAGCATTTCTTGGTCCACAGCGTCTGTTACTAGTTCTATTCGGTACGTTTCTGGTGAATGGCATTATGGCGGTGGGTCTAATCGTCTGGAAACGGCGAGTGTGGCAGACGCTGCGGAACCTGGCCTCCATGGCTGGTTCCCTACTGACTTTTCATATGCCGGGGCCGGAAGTTTCGCTGGATAATCCCCAGTCGCTGAAGATTCCATTCGGGGTTGGAGTGGCGATCACTGTGTTTGCATGTGCGGTGAGTATTCTATGGAGTCCTCGGTGAAGCAATCATTTTGGCGTTGGATATCGCAGGACCGCGGCGCGCAGATTGCTGAGTTTGCCGCGGTTGTGCCAATGCTGGTCATGATGATTTTTGGCATTCTTTGGTTTGGAAGGGCGCTTAGTATTTACACGACGGTCAATCATGCGGCGCGGGCTGCGGCCGAGGCGGCAGCAGTCCCTACTTGTGCCACTTGCACCCCAAGCAATGTCTTCCCCCTACAAGCCACGATTAAAAGCAATGTGGTCGACCCCATTTTTCTGGCCGCTCATCTTGATCCCAGCGATTCAGTGCTGACGTTCACGCTTACTCCACAGCAACCGATGGACTCCAGTTCCACCGTGCTTGGTCCCCTTGTAACCATGACATATCCGTATACTTTCAAACTGAATCGCTTTACCTGTTGTCCGCCTGCACTAGTGCCGACAACAATTGGACTTACCATAAGAGCCACGGCCCAAGCGCAGCAGGAAAACTAACAGCCATGCGGATAGCTGCTCTACTTCGGCGTGCAGTTCGTGAGACAAGGGGTTCAGAGATTGCTGAGTTCGCAGTATCTCTGCCGCTGTTAGTCGTACTGGTGGTCGCCATCTACGATTTCGGCGCGGCCTTTACAGTCAAACATAAGCTCAGTGATACGGTAAGAGAAGGTGCGCGAATTGCATCGAGTCAACACCACCCCCCTGATCCCACAGTTACCAATGGTTCCTGCAGTGCGCCTGAGTCGATTTGCACTGTTGCCAATGTCATCGGCCGGGGTCTCCAGGCAAACCTCGGGAATGATTGCGGACTCTCAACAGCATCCGCTGCATATTCTCCTACAAGCACATGGACTTTCAGTGGAAGCTGCTCCGGTTCGAGCTTGAAAATCGAACGCGCATTTATTAATCCCAACGCGGTTTCACTCGCGAATCCATTTGATAATCACCACCCTTACAAGATAGAAAATACGCGAATTACCCTTGTTTACCCATATCAGTGGCAATTTAGTAGGGTTTTTCAATTGCTCGGCGGTGCAAATTATTTGAGTCCGACCATGACCGTTTCGACTACCATGCAAAACCTCGACTAGGGATATATGAGAATTCACCATCCTTCCAAAAAACACGAGCGGGGCGTCACGATTCTGATTGTCGCGATTTCCCTGCTGGTTTTAGTAACGATGGCGGCGTTGGCCATTGACATTGCTAGTCTCTACGAAGCGCATGCTGAAGCACAACGCGCCGCCGATGCAGCTGCACTAGCTGGTGCCAGGATGTTCGGGACATCCAGTTATACCTCCACCACCTCTTTAGCCTTTAGCGACGTTTGTAGTACAGGTGGACCAGGCTCTACTGCTGCCGTCAATAAGCAAGCCGAAGCCGCAGCAAAGGTGAATTCCATTGCTGGCCAGCCGGCCGTTATCAACGGCATTCAATGCGACAACACCAATGTTCGAAATCCACGGGTAACGGTAACGGTCGAACGCGTAAGCAGTCCGACATTCTTTTCTAAGATATGGGCAATTTGGGGTTCAACCAATGTTGGCACTGTGAAAGCTACAGCGACTGCGGAAGCTTACAACGCTTCAGGACAAAGCTCTCCCATTGCGCTTACCAATGTCAAACCATGGCTGCTTCCAAATTGTGACCCGGGCGGACCCTTCGGCCCCACTGCTTGCCCTGAATATTTCATAAATACTGCCGACGGAAGTATCAGAAACGGTGGGGCATTTATAGGCAAAATTCTTCACCTTACTCGACAACCGACTGGCGACGTGGGCGGAAATGGTAGCGGCAGCGGATTCACCGGGAATAGCATAAAAGGTGTCTTGTCATTCTACGGTCTGGACTACCTTGAGGGCCCTGCACCCGCGTGCCCATCGGGCTGCAACAACGTCAATAGTGGCGATACATACATTGACAATATTGCTTGTACGTCGTCTTTGCGATTCTATTGCGGGCAACACATCGGCCCGGGGACACATCCGGAAATTTTGGTTCATGTTGAAAGCCAACCAATTAGCGGTCAGCCCACAACGGATGGAACGCAATGTCTAATTCACGCCTCCGGAACTGGAGCCAATCAAGGCCAGGATGAGTTCTCCGCTGGCGTGCCCCCGGTAACTATCACAGGAGGCAGTAATAATCCCAATCTTTCATTACAAGTACCTAACATAAGTCGCAGCGATTCTGTGGTCACTGTAATGCTCTACAAAGGTGACAATCTTTGTACCGATTCTTCGCATAATGGATCGTGTGTTTCTGGTACGCCAGCGACGGTTATTGGATTTCTTCAGTTGGGTGTCCAAGAAACTAACAGTGGAGGATCGGTTGATGCAGTTGTATTGAACGCCGTCGGTTGTAGTCCAGACGCAGTTGCTGCTTACCAGCCAACCAATCCTGTTTTCGCCGGAGGATCATCTCCCATTCCCGTACGCCTTGTACAGGCACCCTAAGGAGTTTGATTTTCCTGTTTATTGCGGTGGCGTTTGCTCTTCCGGCTGCGCTGGCTGGTTGGGAGCCATTTCTGGTTCAGTATTGGTAGGTGCCGCTTCTGGCGGATTGTCGGTTTCCGGAGTAGACATCGCTTGATCGGGTACCTCGCGCACTTGCGCGGCTTGCACTGCGGGATAGGACATTCCGCTATCTCCTGAGCCACCTTGGCGTGATGTCAGGAAAATTCCCCGCAGTTGAGAAGGATCGTTGTCAGAGCCGATGATCACGAAGTTGAACGACGATCCATACAGCAACTTAGCCAGTACCTCCCGAGCAGGAGCTGGTCCCAAGTCCGTGACGATAGGATCTTGCCCGGCACCGGGAGGTATCGTCACTTCCGCCCCGGTTTTGTGATGAACTTCGGTCAGCACTTCAGCTAGGGTGGCTTTGTCAGCCCAGATCTTAAGTTTGCCGTTTGAGAAGCTGACCTCAACTTTGCGCGGTGGTGGGGCTGGTGCAGGAGGCGGCACCGCAGCTGCTGTCGTGTTTGGCTGTGTTTGACCAGCCGGTGCAGCGGCCAACTTCACGATGACCGTTTTTCCGGCAGGAAACACCTGATATGGCTGCGCGGACTTCAAATCGAGGACTACGCGAGTCACCGGGGGATTCGACGAGAACTTCCCCACACGAACTTGTTTGAGTTCCCCTTTGTCCACGTTGATGTTACGCAGTTTGGTGTCAGGAACAGTATTGGGAAAATCGAGGATTAGGCGATCCGGCCCAGTGATTGTCTGTGCCTGCGGCTGAATTGGTTTACTGGCAACAACTTCCACTTCCAAAGTGCTTCCCGCACCCAGAACGCTCACGCTGCGAATGGTGGCAGCGGACGAGTCTGTGCCCGCTTGCATCCGCCAGGCAAAAAGCATGACGGCAAAAGCTAACGCCACTTTGGCCGTGGTTTTCAATGGCTCCTAAAGTTCAGATTTTAGCAGGGTTGGAGGGACTAGGTATGGCTCCGTAGGTCGTAGCACTTTAGGACATGTATGATATGCAGTTGTTGCCTTTGTCCTTCTTAACCTAGGCCTTTACCGCAGCGAAAGACAGGAACCCATGGATGCGCTACTTCTGCATCGGATCCACTTCGCCTTTACTATCATTTACCACTACCTGTTCCCGCAGTTGACCATGGGGCTTGCCCTGCTGATTGTGGCGCTCAAGACTATCGCCATTCGCTGTAGGAATGAACAATACAACGAGGCCGCCCGCTTCTGGGCAAAGATATTTGCCATTAATTTTCTGCTAGGAGTGGTCACTGGAATTCCCATGGAATTTCAGTTCGGTACCAACTGGTCTCACTTCGCTCGGACCACAGGCGGAGTCATCGGGCAGCCGCTTGCGATGGAAGGAGTGTTTTCGTTTTTCCTCGAATCAGCGTTCCTTGGACTTTTTCTTTTTGGCGAGAAGCGGCTTTCGCCCTGGGGGCACTGGGCGTCGGCATTTCTTGTATTTCTGGGATCATGGATTTCCGGTTTCTTCATCATCGTGACCAATGCCTGGATGCAACATCCCGTCGCTTACCGCGTGCTGCCGAATGGCATGTATGAGGTTACAAGCTTCTGGGGATTGCTCACCAATCCATGGGCATTGATTGAGTACTCGCACAACATGTCTGGGGCTGTGATCACCGGCGCGTTTGTCATGAGCGCTGTGGGAGCGTTTTATGTTTTAGAAAACCGCTTCCCCGAACACGGGCAAATTTTCCTACGCGTTGGCGTGATTGCCGGAATGATCTCGTGCATCACACAGATCTTCCCTACCGGGGACCTTCATGGACGCTATATGGCCAAACAGCAGCCCGCAGCTGTCGCTGCCATGGAAGGATTGTTTACTTCACAGAAAGGTGCGCCGCTCGTCTTGATGGGACAGCCTAATGAAGAGAAACAAACCATTGATAATCCGCTTGTCGTAAATGATGTACTGAGTTTTTTGATTTATGGAACGACCCGGGCCGAAGTTCAGGGACTTGACCAGGTACCGCGCGATCAGTGGCCTTCTCCGCTGCCTCTTTTGTTCTACAGCTATCACATTATGGCCGGGTTGGGGACCTACTTCGTCGCAGTTATGGTACTGGCTGCTTTTCTGTTGTGGAGGGGCAAGCTATTCCGTGCTCGCTGGATTTTATGGGCGCTGATGCTGAGTTTCCCGCTTCCCTACATTGCCAATACGGCGGGATGGATGACAGCGGAGATCGGCCGCCAACCCTGGGTTGTCTATGGCCTCATTCGTACCTCGGAAGGTTATTCGAAATACGTTTCCACCGGAAACAGTCTTTTTACTTTACTGGGATTCATGGGGTTGTATTGCGTGCTCTCGGTGCTGTTCATCGTTTTGGTCTATCGAATTATCAGCAAGGGTCCGGCAATCGAACTGTCATCGGCGCCGAAAGGTGTGCCGATGACTATCGCGTAAGGAGCAGGTATGGGGTTCGTCTGGTTTTGGTTGGTGGCTGCCATGCTGGTCGCATACGTTGTGCTGGATGGCTTCGATCTGGGCGTCGGGATCCTGCACTTGTTCCTCGCACGCAATGAACAGGAACGACAACTGATGCTGCGGACCATTGGCCCGGTGTGGGATGGAAACGAAGTATGGCTGATGGCGAGCGGCGGAACCCTGTATTTTGCCTTTCCTCTGCTTTATGCCTCTGCCTTCAGTGGTTTTTATCTAGCGCTGATGATCGTGCTCTGGCTCCTGATTATGAGAGGCTGCGCCATCGAGTTGCGCATGCAAATCCCGATGGGCGTGTGGAAATCATTTTTTGATGGGCTTTTCTTTTTCTCCAGCGCGCTGTTGGCAATTTTCTTCGGAGCGGCGTTGGCGAATGTGATTCGTGGGGTTCCCATTCAGGCGGATGGATATTTCTTTCTTCCCTTATGGACCAATTGGCAGATCGGCGTCGAGCCGGGCATTTTGGACTGGTACACCGTCATGGGCGGAGTGATGGCATTTGTCGCACTGGCTGTGCACGGTGCGCTCTATCTAGCGGTAAAAACTGAAGGCGACTTACAGCAACGAGCGCGGGAGGCGGGACGCAAGCTCTGGGTAGTTCTTCTGCTCCTGACGATCATGAGCCTTCCTGCGTCGGTGATTGCCCGTGCAGACATGCTGAACAATTACCGGAACTATCCCGTGCTATTTATTGTTCCTCTGATGGTTCTACTTTCGCTGCTGGGAATTATTTATTTTATCCGCAAGTCGGCCGACCGAAATGCGTTTGCTTGCTCCTGTGCATATCTCGCCATCATGCTGGTTGGTGCTGCAATTGGTCTCTATCCACGATTGCTGCCTGCCACCACTGGTGCGGCCAACGACATCACAGTAGAGAACGCGCTCTCTGGACCTCATACGCTGCATGTGGGCCTGATTTGGTGGTCGTTTGGAATGCTTTTAGCCGTTGGTTACTTCATTTTCGTATACCGCATGTTCCGAGGAAAAGTGTCCCTTGATGGCGGCGGATATGAACACTGACTGCTCGGTCATTTCATTTCCTGCACAAATGCCAGACTCATCGGCTGATTCGGAATCTGCTTGAAAGATTCCCGCCAAGAGTTGCTGCTGGTCGTTCACGCTGCGTTGCCATGCGGCCAAGCTCACGTTCAGCGAGGCCATCGCAGAATGAATGGTTCGAGCGATGAAGATGGCGCTGCGCGTGGCCTGGATTGCTCCAATCGGATTGAGGTTGGTGGCGATATTCACTCCCGCGGTCGCCAGTTTGTACCCCATAGCAAATTTTTCCCCGCCAGTCATGCCTTCAGCACCGAGTTTTGAATCCTCAAGACCGGGATAGCGGATGAACAACCGCGTGTAATCGTTGGCAAACCTGCCCGCGGGAGGGCCCTCGACTGGCGTGTAGGAAGGCAAATAGATTGGAGCCAATGTGAACTCCTGCTTGGGAAGCTTAATGATAAGCAGACCTTTGTTCGTTTCGACTTTCTTGATGTCACTCAGGTTCAACTCGAGGGAATCGAATGGCTGGCGGTCGTCGGAAGGTAACAACGTCATGTCGCCCAAACCATCGTCTCCGGCTTGTTTGTCTGGAGCCACGGTAGTTCCCTTCTTGTCGTAGGAAGAAAGAAAAATCAAACGCACATGGTCCTGAGTCAGCTCGCATTTGGTTGCGTGATCCAGCTTGTGTCCACGCATTTCGGCGTAAAAAGATACAGGAAGTTTTTGGCTGGCAACCGCGTCAAAACTTCTGATGGCGGAATGGCCGTCGCCCACCTGTAGAAAAACCAGTGCCATCAGTTCATTTGCCTCCGCGCCTAAAGGAAACAGAGCCAGGGCAACTTGCAGGTGTTCGCTGGCTTCCGACAATTGCTGTTCGGAGAAGCACTTACCACCAAGGGCCGAATTCCCGAAGCGCAGTCTTATATCAGACATGCCATGAATCTGTTTGACGCCAAGCCAAATAAAACCCGATACGACCTTGCCGGGCAAGCCG
>Ga0207703_10003521_pt1 | contig 13096 bp, 14 predicted proteins | sample KBSSwiS12_FD_184304 | JGI IMG/M metagenome (GOLD analysis project Ga0207703, IMG submission 184304) | Switchgrass rhizosphere microbial communities from Kellogg Biological Station, Michigan, USA - KBS Switchgrass S1-2 (SPAdes) (version 2) | ecosystem: Host-associated > Plants > Roots >... | reverse complement strand
GCGACCAGACGTCGAGCGGCGCCGCCAGCTCGTCCGCCTCTTCGTCTTCGCGCCGGATTCGCCAATGACGCAGCGCCACGCCCCCCACCGCCGCGACGAACGCCGCGGCGCCGAGCATGGCGACCGAGCGGCGGTTCACGCCTCGGCCTCGCGCACGCGCAGCGCCGCGAGGTCGCCCCGCTCGCTCCTGCCGCGCGCGTCGCGGTGCAGGGCGCCGCGCAGGTCGTCGTAGTCGCGCACGGTCAGGGCGACGCGAACCGCGGCGCCGAGCGCCGGGCTCCGGACGTGGAAGCTCAGCACGTCGAAGACGCGCCCGCGCGGACCGTCGACGGCCATGACCTCGTAGTCGACGCGCATGTCGATGAGCGCGATCTCGGCCGACTTCGAGTCGTCGCAGAAGAGGTCGATCGCGATCGGGCTCAATCGCGTCGCCGTGCCGCGCCAGACGGCACCCGCGAGATGCGGCCGGAAGGCGGCGAGCTTTTCCATCCAGACCGCGGCGATCCGGCGCAGCTCGGCGAGCTCGGCGGGCTGGCTGTCGGCGCGGAAGAGATCGAGGTACGTGCGGACCTCGTCTTCGACGTCGTCGTTGCCCGGCAGCTCGCGGCTGCGCGCGTCGAAGCCCAGGTCGCGCGCGGCGCGGCGCTTGGCGGCGCCGTACTCGAGGCCTTCCTCGACGATCAGCCGCGCCGCGGCGACGGCGATCGCTGCGCTGTGCGAGCCTGCCATGCGGCCATTCTAGGCAGCGCTGGCAGACGCTCGACGCGCGCGAATCCTAGGGCGGCTCGACCTGGCCCATGCGCGCCGCGATGGTCGCCGCGCGGCCGACGACGTAGGGCGACTGCGGCCGCTTCTCGAAGCGCTTGGGCGCGGGCAGCATGACCGCGAGTTGCGCCGCCTGCTGCGCGCCGAGGCGGCTCGCAGGCACGCCGAAGTAGCGTTCGGCCGCGGCCTCGGCGCCGAACACGCCTTCGCCCCACTCGACCGCATTCAGGTAGATCTCGAGGATGCGGCGCTTGCCGAGGATCGTCTCGAGCGCATATGAAAGGACGAGCTCCTGACCCTTGCGGAACAGGTTGCGCTCGCCGCTCAGGAAGAGGTTCTTGGCGAGCTGCTGCGTGATCGTCGAGCCGCCGACGACCTTCGGTGCCGGCGCCTGCCTTGCCGGCGGCGCGCCCTTGCTGCCCTCTCTTCGCTCGGCGCGCTGCGCCGCGCGCTCGGCGACGCCTTCGGCGCGCTCGTTCCTGGTCCAAGCCTTCTCCAGCGCGTCCCACTCGACGCCGCTGTGCTCGGTGAAGCCGCTGTCCTCGGCGGCGATCACGGCGCGCTTGAGCGCCGGCGAGAGCGCGGCGTAGTCGAGCCACTGCTGCCGCCAGCGCAGCGGCCGCGGCTCGCGCAGCAGCCGCCACGCCTCCGAGCGCTGGAACGTCGTCGACTGCGGATCGATCGCCGCCATGCACGCGATGCGCAGCACGAAGGTGAGCTCGAGCGCGAGCGCGGACACGACGACAAGGGCGACCAGCGTGCGCAGCGTGCGGCCGCGCGGCGCGGTCATGTCGATTCGATCCGCTCGCGCAGCGCGGCGAGCACCGGCGCGGTCTCGGGTGCGACGCCGCGCCAGAAGAAGAACGCCTCGGCGGCCTGCTCGACGAGCATGCCGAGGCCGTCGCGGCCGCTCGCGCCGTGTGCCGCGGCCCAGTCGAGGAACGGCCGCGCCGCGGGCCCGTACATCATGTCGAGCGCGAGCGCGCCGCGCTTCAGCACGGCGGCCGCAACCGGAACCGCCGCCCCCGAGACGCTGCTCGCGCTGGCGTTGACGACGACGTCGAAGCCGCTGCCGCAGTCGTCGAGCGAGCTCGCGACGACGCGCGTCGTCAAGATGGCGCCGAGGGCCTGCTGGTGGCGCGCGATGAGCTCGCGGGCGCGAGCGACGGTGCGGTTGGCGACGACGACCTCGCGCGCCCCGCTCGCGAGCAGCGGCCCGAGCGCACCGGCAGCGCCGCCGCCGGCGCCGATCATGAGCACGCGCGCGTCGCCGAGCGCGACACCGGCGTTGCGCTCGATGTCGCGGACGAGCCCGGCGCCGTCGGTGTTGTCGCCGTGCCAGCCGTCGCCGTCGAAGCGCAGCACGTTGCACGCGCCGGCCAGCCGCGCGCGCGCGCTGTGGTGATCGGCGAGCGCCCAGGCGTCGAACTTGAACGGCATCGTGATGTTGCAGCCGCTGCCGCCGCCGGCCGCGAAGGCGCGCACGGTCGCCGCGAACGCGTCGTGCGGGCACAGCAGCCGCTCGTAGACGACCGGCTCGCCGGTCTGCGCGGCGAACGCCGCGTGGATGAACGGCGACTGGCTGTGCGCGACCGGATTGCCGGCGACGACGTAGCGGCTCGGCGCTGCGGCCATCAGCGGCCGCCGGTCAGCGTCGCTTCGAGGCTCTCCTCGCGCGTGAAGCGGAAGCGCGAGGGAATCGCGAGCTGGTCCGCCTGCCGCTTCATCGCCGTCGTGAAGCGGCCGTACGGCGCCGCCGCGTGGACGATCGCGACGGCGCGGCGGTCGAGCACCTTGTTGCCGGAGCCGCGGACGACCTCGGTGTCGAGGACACGGCCTTCGGAGTCGACGGTGATGACCATGGTCAGCTCGCCGTACAGCTTCTTGCCCTGGTTCTCGGGGAAGTTGCGCGTGCCGCGGTCCTCGATCTTGCGCCGCAGCTTGTCGTAGTAGAGCGCGTACACCTCCTCGCGCGTCGCCGGGCTGATGTAGCGCTTCTTCGGGCGGGCGTTCTCCTCGTTGATGCGCTTCTCGATCTCGGCGAGCATTTCGACGAGCTGGCGGCGGCGGTCCTCCTGCTCGCGCTCCTCGGGAGTGCCCTGCTCGCGCAGCGGGTCGCTCGGCGGCAGCAGCGCCAGCTCGCGGCGGACGATGGCGAGGAGCTGCTGCTGCGTCTGCTGCAGCTGCTCGATCTGCTTCCTCGCGTCCTCGTGCGCGTCGCCGACCTCGGTCAGCGCCGACAGCGGCAGCGGCGACGTCGCCCGCCCGGTCGCGGCGTCGCCGCCGCCGGCGAGGCTCGCCTGCGCGATCGCCTGCGCCTTCTCGGGCGCCTCGGTCGAGCGCGAGTTGACGAGGACGACCTCGAGCGGCGAGTCCTCGAACATGCGGTTGAAGCCCTCGGGGTCGACGAAGCGGACGCCGAGCAGCACGCCGTGGACGGCGAGCGAGACGCCGACCGCGACGTGCAGCGTCGAGACGTTCCTCGGCAGGCCGAGCTTCACGCGGCGGCGACCGGGTCGGCCTCGACGGCGTCGGGCGCGGCGACGTCGACGGCGATCGCGAGCGGCCCGGCGCTCGGCTCGTCCTCGTCTTCCTCGCCCGCCGGCGTCGGCGCGCCGGACTCGATCCGCGCGACGACCGAGGCGGCGAGGTCGAGCGTCAGCAGGTCGATCGCACCGACGCGAACGCGCACCGCGCTGCCGCGCGCCAGACCTTCGCTGCCGATCGCGCGAAAGACGAGCGGCAGCGCATCGGCGCGCACGAGGCCGTCCTTCAGCACCGTCGCGGCGAGCTCGTCGACGCCGTTCTGCTGCAGCCAGCGCAGCGACCAGTAGCGCTCGATCTGCGCCTGGAACGCGTTGTACGCGGCGTACGACGCGTCGAAGTCGGCGATCGCGGCGAGCAGCTCGGTGTCCTTGCGCTTGAATGGCGCGACCAGCGCGGCGGTGCGGCCGTGGCGCGCGCAGGCGACGATCTGCCACTGGTTGACGAGGTCGACGTAGCGGCGCAGCGGCGACGTCGACCACGCGTACTGGGCGACGCCGATGCCGGCGTGCGGCGCCGGCTGCGTTCCCATGCGCACCTTGACGCCCGGCGCCAGGCTCGCCTGGCTGCGGTAGATCGCCGGCACGCCGCACGCCGCGAGCCAGCCGCCCCAGGTGCTGTTGGCGAGGATCATCGCCTCGGCGACGATGAGATCGAGCGGCGAGCCGCGCCTGCGCGGCACGATCTCGACGCGCTCGTCGCCGGTGATCGCGCCATCGCCGTCGCGGTCGATGCGGAACGTGTAGTCGGCGCGGCCGAAGCTCTCGGGCTTGCCGCGAACGCGCTCGCGCTCGCGCTTCAGGGCCGACGCGAACGCGTGCAGGAACGTGAGCTCGCGCGCGAACGGCAGCGACTCGGGCAGGCCGGCGGCGATCGCGGCGTCGTTGACCTGCGCCTCGAGGACGTCGTGGCGCAGGTTCGCCGCGATCCGCACGCGCTCGAGCCGCGTCTCGCTCGCGGTCGCCGCCAACGTCGCTTCGTCGACGCTGACGTAGAGCGAGACGACGGCGGCGTCGCGTCCCTCGGCGAGCGTGAACGCCTCGACGACCGGATCGGGCAGCATCGTCAGCTTGTGGCCGGGGATGTAGACCGTCGACAGCCGCTCGCGCGCGATCTGCCCGACCGGCGACGCCGGCACCAGCGCGAGCGCGGGCGCGGCGATGTGGATGCCGACGGTGACGCGGCCGCTGCCCAGGCCGGCGACCGAGAGCGCGTCGTCGATCTCGGTCGTCGCCGAGTCGTCGATCGAGAACGCCTGCGCCGGCGCGAGCGCGAGCTCGCCGGGCGGCGGCGGCACGGCGACGTCGGCGAAGCCGGTGCCGCGCGGGAACTCCTCGAACAGGAACCGACGCCAGTGGAACTCGTACGGCGAATCGATCGCGCCGGCGGCCTGCAGCACGTCGAGCGGCGAGCGTCCGGAGCGCCGCGACGCCTCGACGACTGCCTTGTACTCGAGCGCGTTCTTGTCGGGCTTGAAGAGGATCCGGTAGATCTGCTCGCGCACCGGCTGCGGGCAGTCGCCGGCGACGATCTGCGCGGCCCACGCATCGACCTGCGCCGCCGCCTGGCGCTTGCGTTCGATGCCGAGCAGCGCCGCCTTGACGATCTCCTCGGGCGCCTTGCGGAAGCGCCCCTTGCCGAGGCGGCGGAAGTAGTGCGGCGCCGAGAACAGGCGGACGAGCGCAGCGGCCTCCTGTACCGCGCCGGCGCCCGCGCCGAAGTAGTCGCGCGCGAGCTCGGCGAACGCGAACTCGCCCTCCGGAGCGAACTCCCACGCGAGGTCGAGGTCGATCTCGGCGGCGGCGGCCTCGGCGTCGCGCAGCAGCGCGTCGGGCTGCGGCTCGGCGAAGCGCAGCAGCACGTTGGCCGTCTTGACCTTGGCGCGCTTGCCCGACGCGAGCTCGACCTGGAGCGAGGCGTCGGTCTCGCTCATCACGCGGCCGGCGTGGAACTTGCCGCCATCCTCGTACAGGGCATGCATGGGGCGCCGATTGTCGCCTGAGGTCCTTGCCCGGCGGCCGCGAAGGACACCGCGCGGTGCGCACTATTGCTGGGAGCCGCGGCTAGTAGGTGCGGCCGCTGCGATACCGCCCCGACGTGCGCGGCGCCAGCACTGCGCTCCTGCCGATCGCGGCGAAGCTGCCGGCGGCGTGGGCGTGGCAGATCGCCAGGCCGAGCGCGTCCGCGGCGTCGGGGCCGGGCGGCGCCGGCAACGCGAGCAGGCGCATCACCATCTGTTGCACTTGTTCCTTGCGCGCCTGCCCGTGGCCGACGATCGCGCGCTTCATCTGCAGCGCGGTGTACTCGGCGACCTCGAGCTCGCCGGCGACCAGCGCCGACAGCGCCGCTCCGCGCGCCTGGCCGAGCAGCAGCGTCGCCTGCGGGTTGACGTTGACGAAGACGATCTCGACCGACGCGCACGTCGGCGCGTAGCGGGCCGCGATCTCGCGGACGCCGTCGAAGATGATCTTCAGGCGCCCCGGCAGGCCGGCGAGCGCGACCGCACCGGTGCGGATCGTTCCGCTCGCGACGTAGCCGAGGCGGCCGCGGTCGCAGTCGACGACGCCGAAGCCCGTCGTTCGGAGGCCAGGGTCGATGCCGAGCACGCGCATGCCGCCATTGGAACGCAATGCGGGCACGTCGCCGCGCGGGTCGTGCGCTCAGATGCCGAAATAGGCGCGCACCGAGTGGAAGAACACCGGTGCCGCGAAGCAGAGCGGGGCGAGCCTGTCCAGCAACCCGACCGCACCGGTCACGGACGAGTCCCCGGTCGAGGTGCGCACACCGGCGTCGCGCTTGAGCGCCTGCATCACGAACTGGCCGAGCATGGCCGCGGCGCCGGCGATCGCCGCCATCGCCATCGCTGCGAGCGGGTCGAACGGCGTCACCCAGTCGAGCAGGGCACCGACGATCGCCGCCGCGGCGACGCCGGCGCCGAACGTGGGCCACGAGAACGAACGGCTGATCGCGCGCGCGACCGGGCGCCGGCGCAGCCGCCGCGTCGCGAACTCTTCACCGAGCTGCGCGGCGACGACGACGACGACGAGAAAGAGGACGAGGAACGCGCCGCGTTCGCGGTAGCGCGGCAGGTCGAGGAGCAGCAGCGCCGGCGCGTGGCTGAGGCCGTAGACGGTGACCGTCACGCCCCACTGGATCTTCGCGGTGCGCTCGAGGAAGCGGAACGGATCGTTGGCGAGCGCGCTGATCACCGGGATCGCGAAGAAGACATAGACCGGGATGAAGACCGTGAACGCGTTGCTGAGGCGCATGCCGACGAGCACGTACTGCAGCGGCAGCACGACGAAGAACGCGAGCAGGAGGCTGCGGTGGTCGGCGCGTCGGGTGTGCGTGAGCGAGACGAGCTCGCGCAGCGTCAGGAAGGAGACGAAGCCGAACAGCAGCATCGAGCCGATCGGCCCCGACACCCACGCCACCCAGAACACGACCGCTGCGATCCAGAGCGCGCGCAGGTCGCGCGCGAAGCGCTCGCGCAGCGCCGTCTGCTCGGGCGTCAGCTCGCGCAGCGACCGCCAGACGCCGACGATGGAGACGATGCCGAGCAGCCCGAACAGGACGACGAAGAGCAGCCCGACCTGCTGGCTAACGGTGAGCGCGCGCAGCTCGCCCATCACGCGACCTCGCGCAGCGCCATCACGGCCGTGCGTGCGCGGTCGAGGAAAGCGCGCCGTTCTTCATCCGGCTGGAGCGCGATCGGCGGCCCGAAGACGACGGTGCACAGGATCGGCACCGGGACGACCTCGCCCTTGGGCATGACGCGCTGCACGTTGTCGATCCAGGCCGGCACCAGCGGCACGTCGGGGAATGCCTGCGCGAGCGCGTAGAGACCCGACTTGAAGGGCGCCGGGTCGGCGGCGTTGCCGCGCGTGCCTTCCGGGAAGATGACGAGCGAATCGCCGTGGCGCAGCGCCTCCATCAGCGGCTCGAGGGGGTCTTCGTCGGCCGCCGCGCCGTCGCTGCCGCGCTGGCGGGTGACGTAGACGGCGTTGAAGACCTCGCGCGTCAGCCAATGCTTGAAGGGCGTCTTCGTCCAGTAGTCGCGCGCCGCGATCGGCCGCGTCGCGGCGCGCAGGTCGTGCGGCAGCGCTGCCCAGATCAGCACCCAGTCGAAGTGGCTCTGGTGGTTGGCGAAGTAGATCCGCTGCTCGGCCTTCGGCGACGAGCCGTGCCAGTGTCCCTGGGCGCCGGTGATGACGCGAGCGATGAAGGCGAGCGCGAGACCGGCCGCTTCGGGAAGCGTCATCGGGCCGGTCGCGTTGCGCGCGCCTTCAGTGGCGGAAGTGGCGAACGCCCGTGAAGACCATGGCGATGCCGCGCTCGTCGGCGGCGGCGATCACCTGGTCGTCGCGCATCGATCCGCCCGGCTGGATCACGCACGCAGCGCCGGCGTCGATGACGACGTCGAGGCCGTCGCGGAACGGGAAGAACGCGTCGCTCGCGACCGCCGAGCCTGCGAGCGACAAGCCGGCGACCTCGGCCTTGATCGCGGCGATCCGCGCCGAGTCGAGCCGGCTCATCTGGCCGGCGCCGACGCCGAGCGTCGTGCCGGCCGCACAGAAGACGATCGCGTTGCTCTTGACGTAGCGCGCGACCTGCCATGCGAACAGGAGATCGCGCGTCTGCTCGGCCGTCGGTGCCTTCTTCGTCACGACCTTCAGGTCGGCCTCGCCGACGTCGCGGTTGTCGGCGGTCTGGATCAGCAGGCCCGAGCCGACGCGCTTCAGGTCGTGCGCGTTGCGACCCGCACCCGGGCCGGGCAGCGCGATCTCGAGGACGCGCGTGTTCGCCTTCGCGGCGAAGACGGCGAGCGCCTCGGCGCTGTACGAGGGTGCGATCAGCACCTCGACGAACTGCTTGGCGACGAGCTCGGCGGCGGTGCGGTCGACCGCGACGTTGAAGGCGATGATGCCGCCGAACGCCGACGTCGGATCGGTCCTGAACGCCTTCGCGTACGCGGCCGCCGCGTCTGCGGCGACGGCGACGCCGCACGGGTTGGCGTGCTTGACGATGACGCACGCCGGCTCGGCGAACGACTTGACGCACTCCCACGCTGCGTCGGCGTCGGCGATGTTGTTGTAGGAGAGCTCCTTGCCCTGCAGCTGCCTGGCGGTGACGAGCGATCCCGGCAGGGGCGCGAGATCGCGGTAGAACGCGGCGCGCTGGTGCGGGTTCTCGCCGTAGCGCAGGTCCTGCAGCTTGACGAAGCGGCCGTTCGCCTGCGCCGGAAATTCGTGGCGCTCCGGAACGCCTTCGCGCGGTCCCGCGAGCGACGACAGATAGTCGCTGATCGCACCGTCGTACTGCGCGATGCGGTCGAACGCCGCGACGGCGAGCGCGAAGCGCGTCGCTTCCGACACCTTGCCCTGCTCCTTCAGCTCGGCGACGACGCCGGCGTACTGCGCCGGGTCGGTGAGGACGGCGACGTCCTTCCAGTTCTTCGCCGCCGAGCGGACCATCGCGGGGCCGCCGATGTCGATGTTCTCGATCGCGTCGGCGAGCGTGCAGCCGGCCCGCGCGACCGTCGCCTCGAACGGGTAGAGGTTGACGACGAGCAGGTCGATCGTCGCGATGCCGTGCGCCTCGAGCGCTGCCATGTGAAGGGCGTCGTCGCGGCGGGCGAGGAGGCCGCCGTGGATCTTCGGATGCAGCGTCTTGACGCGGCCGTCGAGCATCTCCGGAAAGCCGGTGTGCGCGGCGACCTCGGTGACCGCGATGCCGGCGTCGGCGAGCAGCTTCGCCGTGCCGCCGGTCGAGAGCAGGCGGACGCCGAGCGCCGCGAGCTCGCGGGCGAGCTCGACGACTCCCGTCTTGTCCGAAACCGAGATCAGTGCGTGCATCGCGATCCTTGTGCGCGCTCGCGGCCGCACGAACTCACTTGATCAGCTTGTGCTCGAGGAGCTTGCGGCGCAGCGTGTTGCGGTTGATGCCGAGCCACTCCGCGGCGCGGCTCTGGTTGCCGCCGGCCTCCTTCATCACGACCTCGAACAGCGGCCGCTCGACGACGCGGATGATCATCTCGTGCATCGCCGTCGGTTCGACGCCGCGCAGGTCGCGGAAGTAGTTCTCGAGGCTCTCGCGAACGCACTCCTCGATGTGCTTCTTGTTGCTGTTGGGCATGCGCTCGCTCGCTCAATGAAGGGTGGCGGCGGCCGCGCCCGCGTCGCCGGCGGGCATCCGCGGCATGGCGTCGGCGAGGCGGTCGAACCAGGCGCCGACCGTGCGCGCCTGCTCGTCGCACGACTCGATCGTGTTCATCTCGGCGCGGAACTCGTCGCCCCCGGGCAGGCCGCGCAGCGTCCAGCCGATGTGCTTGCGGGCGCTGCGCACCCCCGCGAACTCGCCGTACAGGCGATAGTGGTCGTCGAGGTGCTCGAGCAGCCACTCCTTGACGTCGGCGACGCGCGGCGGCGGCGCCGTCTCGCCGGTCGCGAGCTCGTGCGCGATCTCGCCGAACAGCCATGGCCTGCCCTGCGCTGCGCGGCCGATCATGATCGCGTCGGCAGCGGTGGCGGCGAAGACGGCGCGCGCCTTCGCGGGCGAGTCGATGTCGCCGTTGGCGACGACGGGAATCGCGACGGCGCGCTTGACCGCGGCGATCGTCTCGTACTCGGCGTCGCCCTTGTAGCCCTGCTCGCGCGTGCGACCGTGCACCGCGACCATCGCGACGCCGGCGGCCTCGGCGGCGCGCGCGATGCGCACGGCGTTCTTCTCGCTGGCGCACCAGCCGGTGCGCATCTTCAGCGTCACCGGGACGTTGTGCGGCGCGCATTCGGCGACCACCGCCTCGACGATCGCGAGGGCGAGCGGCTCGTCCTTCATCAGCGCCGAGCCGGCCCACTGGTTGCACACCTTCTTGGCCGGGCAGCCCATGTTGATGTCGATGATCTGGGCGCCGCGGGCGACGTTGTAGGCGGCGGCCTCGGCCATCATCGCCGCGTCGGTGCCGGCGATCTGCACCGCGATCGGCGCCGGCTCGCCGTCGTGGTCGGCGCGCCGGCTCGTCTTCAGGGTCGCCCACAGATCCTTGCGCGACGTCACCATCTCGCTCACCGCGTAGCCGGCGCCGAGCCGCTTGCAGAGCTTCCTGAACGGCCGATCGGTGACCCCGGCCATCGGCGCGGCGAAGAGGCGGTTCGCCAGCGTGATGTGGCCGATGCGCATGGGCTCGTGGGGGTGCTGAAAAGCGGAGCGGCAGTATAGCGGCGCGCCACAGCGGTCCGACCGCTCCCAAACACCGAGTTCACCGCCTCGATAATCAGAACGATGGACGCGTGGATCGACTGGCTCATCACCACGATGTCGCTCCCGCAGGTCGGCCTTTCGACCGTCTTCTTCATCGCCTTCATCGCCTCGACGCTGGTGCCGCTCGGCTCCGAGCCGGCGGTGTTCGCGCTCGTCAAGCTCAACCCGGAGATGTTCTGGCCGGCGATCGGCGCAGCGACGGTCGGCGCGACGCTCGGCGGCGTCGTCACCTGGTGGATGGGCTACGGCGCCGAGCGCGCGTACGAGCACATGACGCACAAGGCCCCGAACGTGCGCGCGCTGCGCTGGCTCGAGCGCTTCGGGGCGAAGGCGTGCCTGCTGTCGTGGCTGCCGATCGTCGGCGATCCGCTGTGCGCAGTCGCCGGCTGGCTGAAGCTGCCGTTCTGGCCGTGCACGATCTACATGCTGATCGGCAAGTTCGCGCGCTACTTCTTGATGACCGCGGGCCTGCTCTTCTTCTTCCCGGGCCAGTTCACGCGCTGAAGGCGCACGCGAGCAGAGGACGCCGCAGCGTCCCTTCGTCGCGCGCTCCGCGAAGCCGGGATCAGGGAGCGCTCTTGCGCGCCTTCTTGGCCGCGCTCTTGCGCGCCGTCGTCGTCTTGGCTGCGGCCTTGCGCGCCGCCGGTCTAGCGCTGCGCGCGAGCTGCGCCGACAACTCCTCGATCCGCGCCTTCAGCGCCTCGACGTCCTTCGCCGACGGCACGCCGAGCTTCTGCATCGCCCTGGCGGTGCGCTCCTCGAAGATCGACTCGAGCCTGCCCCATTGCTTGCCGGCGTTCGCGCTGACGTCGTCGGCCATGCTGGTCATCCTGCTCGCGACTTCCTTGAAGTGCTCCTCGGCGGCCGCCTGCGTCTTCTTCTGCAGGGTTGCGCCTTCCTTGACCAGCGCTTCGAACACCTGCTTGCCGTCGGCCTGCGCCTTGGCGAACGCGCCCATGCCGGCGAGCCAGATCTGCTGCGCCGAGTCCTTGACCGAGCCCGCGAGCGCGCTGTCGAACAGCCCGGCGCCGGCTGCGCTCGTTCTCTCCGCCTTTTCCTTGAGCTTCTTGACCACTGCAGATCCTCCTGTCGCTGCGGGCTGCGCCATGCAGCCGCGTGTGCGACGACTCTAGGAAAAACTCCTGAGGAGGACACCCTAGGCGCGCGGCGACCCGCAGTCGCCGCGGCCCGGTTGCGCTACTGCGGCCTGGCGCCGTTGCGCGCCATCACGAGCGCCGGCTCGGCGCGGTACTGCTGAGGGAAGATCGCCTTCAGGTTCTCGATCTTCGGCAGGTCGTTGTAGACGATGTAGCCGGAAGTCGGATGCAGCGTCAGGTAGTCCTGGTGGTACGCCTCGGCCGGGTAGAAGGCGACGAGCGGAACGACCTGCGTCACGATCTTCTTCGGGAACGACTTCGCCGCGTCGAGCTGCGCGACGTACTTCTCGACGGTCTCCTTCTGCGCCGCGTCGGCGTAGAACACCGCCGAGCGGTACTGCGTGCCGCTGTCGGGTCCCTGGCGGTTCAGCTGCGTCGGATCGTGGACGACCGAGAAGAAGATCTGCAGCAGCGTGCCGTAGCTGACCTTCTTCGGATCGAAGGTGACCTTCACCGACTCCGCATGGCCGGTGAGGCCGCTGCCGACGAGCTCGTACATCGCCGTCTTCTCGGTGCCGCCGGAGTACCCGGAGACGGCCTGCGAGACCCCGTGGACGCGCTGGAAGACGCCCTGGACCCCCCAGAAGCAGCCGCCGGCGAAGACCGCCGTCTGCATGCCGGAGGCACCGGTCGTCGCGTCGACCGCGGGCGCTGCGATCTTCACCGCCGCTTCGGCGGCAGAGGCGGCGAGCGGAACGGCGGCGACGAGCGCAGCGGCGATCGCCGCCGCAAGGCCGGCACGGCGCGCCGGCGAGAACGGATGAAGGCTTCGGGTCATGGTCGTGGGCTCCGTCGAATGCCGCTTGGTCTGGGCCGGCTCGGGATCATTACAGAGCGCCGCTGCGCCCGTAGCCGCCGGCCGTCAAGCCCTGCGCGCGGGCGTGGCGAGCGGCGCGTTGCCGAGCCACGCGCCGTCTTCGACCAGCGCCTGCTGCAACGACTCGACCGCGACGGCACGCAGCGCCTGCGAGCGCCGGCGCGCGAGCGCGGCGAGCGTTCCTGCCGCCTGGCCCATGACGAAGCACGCTCCGGAGACGCGCGCCGCCGACTGGCCGTCGTGCGTCATCGACGCGCAGCGACCGGCGACGAGCACGTTGCGCGGCGCCCGCGCACCGCCGACGTCGGCCGGCAGCAGCATGCCGAGCGGCAGCTGGTTGAAGCCGCGCGATCCCGCCGCCGGCCAGCGCCATTGCACGCTGCCCGCGACGTGCAGCTCGAGCGGCCAGCCGTTGACGCCGATCGTGTCGGCGAAGTCGGCGCACGCGACGACCTCGTCGCCGCTCAGCATGTGCTCGCCGACGAGGCGGCGGGTCTCGCGGATGCCGACCTGCGGCGCGATCTCGAGCAGGTACGCCGCCTCGAAGCCGGGC
>Ga0207703_10003518_pt1 | contig 13098 bp, 14 predicted proteins | sample KBSSwiS12_FD_184304 | JGI IMG/M metagenome (GOLD analysis project Ga0207703, IMG submission 184304) | Switchgrass rhizosphere microbial communities from Kellogg Biological Station, Michigan, USA - KBS Switchgrass S1-2 (SPAdes) (version 2) | ecosystem: Host-associated > Plants > Roots >... | reverse complement strand
CGCGGTGGCGGAAATCACCCGCGCCAGAGAGTCTGACTTACATCAAGTCGAACGCCGGGACGTCCTGCAATTGCGCAACCGTGCGCTGCCTGTCGTCCGCCTGGGACGGCGCCCCAACGACAACAACATGGCTCGCAAAATATTTGTACTGGTGATCTCCTTCGGCGAGCGCAAGCTGGGCATGATCGTGGATGCGCTTGAGAGTGAAGAAGAATTAGTTATAAAAGCGCTCGATGATCGCACGGTAGAAACCGATCTTGTCAGCGGTGCCTCGATTCTCGGCGACGGGCGCGTGGTGCTGATCCTCAACCTGGCATCGGTTCTCGAACGCTCCAATCGGCGCAGCCAAGACGACAATGGAGAATATTCCTCAGGATTGCTGCTCACGCAAGCCGACCGCGCCATGATGGCTGCGCGCGCAACGGGGGTGCGGCAATGAGCGCTCCAGTCCGCGTCTTGGTGGTGGACGACTCCGCGCTGATGCGTAAGTTGATCCCGCAGATTTTGAGCACCGACACTTCCATCGAAGTGGTCGGCACCGCAATGGACGGAAATTTCGGCCTGAAGAAGATAGAGGAGCTGCGGCCGCAGGTCGTAACCCTCGATCTGGAAATGCCCGGCATGAACGGTCTCGACATGTTGAAGGAAATCATGCGCCGTCAGCGAGTGCCAGTCATTGTGGTCAGCTCGCACAGCAAGGACGGCGCGGCCATCACCTTCAAAGCTCTGGGACTGGGCGCATTCGACTTCGTGGCCAAGCCAGCCGACGTTTCCTCGCGCATGCCGGAGATTGCACAGGAACTCATCAGCAAGATCAAAGCTGCGGCGAACAGCCGCGGCACCGGAATCAGACAGCTTCCCTCATTTGAACCACAGCGGAAGCAGGAAAAGGCAGTCGCGGACCCGAAAAACATGCCGTCCAAAGTGGTGGCCATCGGGATTTCGACCGGCGGACCGCAGGCGCTCCAGTACCTACTAGCACAATTGCCGGTGGATTTCCCCGGCACTATTCTCGTGGTACAGCACATGCCGGAAAACTTTACGGAAATGTTCGCCCGGCGTCTGGATGAAGTGAGCGCAATTCGTGTGAAAGAAGCGCAGTCTGGCGACATTCTGCAGGCTGGCCGCGCGCTCATCTGTCCCGGCAATCGTCACCTGAAGGTAAAGAAAATGCCTCTGGGCGACGTGGTGGTTCTGACTGATGACGAAAAAGTAAATGGACATCGGCCCTCGGTCGATGTCTTGTTCCGGAGCGTGGCGGAAGAATTCGGCAGCAAAGCAGTCGGCGTCTTGATGACTGGCATGGGAGACGATGGTGCGGAAGGCTTGGGAGTCATCAAGAATTCCGGCGGAATCACTATCGCCCAGAGCGAAGATTCCTGTGTGGTATATGGCATGCCCAAAGCGGCGATTGAGCGCGGATATGCGACTCGCGTCGTCGCTCTGGATGCCATGGTGAGTACTTTGGTATCTCAGTGCAAGACCGGTGGTAATTTTGCCGCCGGGGCATCGAGGGGTTAGTTTCACACTGGAGGAATCCGGTGCGGAACGGAAACATTGGAAAGGCAACAAGGGAGGTTGCAACATGGAGCAATTTTCACCAGTAAAACGTAAAGATGGCCAGCCGGTCCGCTACCTGGTAGTGGACGACTCGGTCTTTGCACGAAAAAACTTGGCCCGCATTATTGAAACCTTTGGGGGCAAGTTGATCGGTGAAGCCGGCGACGGCAAAACTGCGATCACCGAATATGATCGCCTCAAACCAGATATCGTCCTGATGGATATCACCATGCCCCAGATGGAAGGCATCGAGGCTGCGGAGAAGATTGTCCAGCAGCACCCTGAAGCCCGCATCGTCATGGTGTCCTCAGTGGGATATCAGGAAAATATCGTGGCCGCCCTCCAGCGCGGAGCCCGGCACTTTGTACAGAAGCCGGTGAAGCCTGAAGTGCTCTACGAAGTCATCAAATATGTGCTGGGAGATGATGCCGCTGTGGCCAGTGCCGCCGGCGCGGGAGACTAAGCAAATGAAGATGGAGTTGATACAGCCTTTCATCAACGCCGCGGACGCGGTGCTCTCGCAGATGCTGCAGTCGCCGACGACCATGGGCAACCTCACCATGGAAGAGGAAGCCTATCGGCGCAAGGGAGTAGCTGCGCAAATCTGGCTGACGGGTGACATCGAGGGCCGCATCGTGTTCGACCTGGATGAAGAGACTGCCATTCGCGTAGCCAGCAAGCTGGCGGGCGCGACTCTTCCGGAATCGGACGCGTTGATTCGCGAAACCGTTTGCGAACTGGCCAATCAGATCGTAGGCAATGCTATCTGCACGCTCAACGATCTCGGCTTTCAGTTCCGCATTCATCCTCCGGTGATCCATACTTCGGAAACCGGAGCCACCAGCAGTGAAGATACCGAAGCGCTTGTGCTCTGCTTTGATACAGAGAGCGGCGCAGTTTACATGAACCTTGCTTTACGCTACGGTAAAAAACGCTCGCACTTTGCCGCTGCAGCTTCCCTATAGAGAGGTGATCCGGCGCTCCACCGGAGCGCCTCTCTATCGATTCTGATTTTTCCGTGAGTTGTACTTCTTTAACGTCCGGGCACAACAAAAACAGGATTTTGCGGTGGCGGAAAACTCTGCCCAGGCAGGGCTGGCGCTGAACTCACCGGGGCCGGCAGGCTCAAGACAAAAGTGTCGTCGGAAGTACGAATAATGTCGGTGCCCCCTCCGTCGCAATTGGCTACAAATACTCGTGAACCATCTGCTGCGGCTGCGATATGCCGCCGGAACCGTGCGTGAGCCGGTGCCGAAGAATTTTCATCGCAGAATGGGACCACTGGAACATCGGGTTTGGTTCCCACAGATTGGGAGTTTACAAACACAGTATGCAGAGTGGTAATTGTGCTTTGTGCGCTGTTATTCGGCGGTTTGATCACGCTTACCTGGGTCGTAATGCAAGGTGGGTTGTCGGTGGGCGCACCAGCCAACTGCGTGCATGTTCCGCTGATGGTGTAACTCGATACGTAGATCGTGCCCCTTTTGCTGTCCTGGTTGCTGCCTTCCGGTAGCGTGGTGACGGCATCAAGCTGGCAGATGGCTGGCGGACAAGCGGCGCTCAGGTCAACATCCGGCAATGCGATAGGGGGGTCGGCGGAGGCATCCAACACCGCAAGGTGCGAGGTTGCGGGGACCGTCAGATACAGACGATTGAGCGACTTGTCATACGCCATGTAGTTGGCCGCGCCAACATTGACGCCGGGGCCGACGACGACATCATTTACAGTGTCAATTGCCGACACTGTGCCGCTTACCTGATTTAGGACATAAACACGTGCATCATCCGCGCGAGCCACCGCCCAGATCGGACTGGTGCCGGTTGGGATCACCGCATTGACCGATTTGTCGACTGTATTGATTGCAGTGACGTTGTCACTCCCCTGGTTCACCACGTAAAGCTTCTTCCCGTTTGAGGTTTCCACCATCGCAATCGGATTGTTTCCGATTCCATCGGCGCTACTGAGCGTCCGGGTCACAACATTCTGGGAGATAGCAATTGCTGAAACCGTGGGTCCGGTCGTCGTGCCATTGCCGACGCCGGCAACGTAAACGGTTCCTATCTCTTTTGTCTCTACAAAGACAGGGTTCGTACCCGGCGGCAAAGTAATGGTCGTTGTCGAAGGGCCTGCCGTTTGAGACGCATAAGCGGTGACCGTGTTGTCTGCAAGATTTGCGACATAAGCCGTATCGCTAGTCGGCAATAAAACGACATGCACAGGATTCAGTCCTACTGTGGCTGTCCCTACATTCGAATCGCCGGAAGCATCAATCCGGCTGCTGGTTCCGGGGTGAATAGAAGGATCACAAGGAGTAGTCGAAGGCGGAGGGGGTAACGTCGGCGGATTTGTTGGCAGGCAGGTTTCCGGACCATTGGCTGTCAGCACCAGAGCAAAATGAAGGCTCTTGGGATCTGGAGGCTGGGGATTCTGCGGTATAGCGATGGGTCGGAAAGTGTCCCCGCAACTGATTTCAAGGATGGCAACCGCAAAAACAGCCATCACACACAGCACCCGAACTACGCGCATCGGCACCCCTGGGAGATTACAGACTGGCTCATCGTGAACCGAAAGAATTCCATATTCTAATGGCTATTGGCTATCTGCGCCAGTTAACGGCCCTGTTGGTAAGGGATATTTAGACTCTAGGAACTGGATGCAGCGGAATGGCAATTTAGTTGTAAACACGAGACTTGTGTGATGAATTTGTCATTCCGACCGATTCCGTTCGGCTGCGCTCAGCGTGCCTCTCGCGCAAACCACGCGCTCGGAATGACAATGGGGAGTGTCGAAAAGGAAAGTCAGCCGCGTCCCCGCGACTTCTTGGCTGCCGCCGAATCTCGCGTCCCGGCAGCCGGCTTCTTTTTGCCTTCCATTTCCGCCAGACTTTGTTTGAGGGCGGCCATGAGGTCCACCACTGGAGCCAATTTCTTGGGCTTTTCTACTTCTACAACTTTGCCTCCTTCGAGTTTCGTCTCAATCAGCTTCTTCAGGTTGTCCTGGAATGAATCGTGGTACTTGTCTGGGTCCCAGTCTCCCGCGAGCGCCTCGATCAGCTGATGGGCGACTTTCAGTTCTGAATCTTTGATCTCGACATCAGGAGGGCCAAAACCTTCCACCTCACGAACCTCTTCGGCATAGTACATGGTGTGTAACATCATGCCGCCTTTATGGGGACGCAGAAATACCGTGTACTCGCGGTTGTGCATGGTAAGTTTCGCAATCGCCACATATTCGCTGTCTTCGAGAGCTTTGGTCAGCAGCGCGTACGGGCGGCGGCCCGCTTCCTCGGGCATCATGTAATAGGACGATTCGAAATAAACAGGATCAACGTCGGTGGTCTTTACGAACTCAAGGATCTCCATCGTCTTGGCGGTCTTGGGCTCGATCTTCTTGATCTCGTCCGGCTCGATGACGATGTACTCGCCCTTGCGATATTCAAATCCCTTCACGATTTCGCTGCGTTCGACAACCTTGTTGTCCTCCGCTGGGCAGACGTACTGCTGCTTCACGCGGCTCAGGTCGTCGCGATGGAGCATGTTGAAGGAGATGCCAGAGCTACGCGCGCCGGAAAAAAGTCGCACCGGCATGGAGATCAATCCAAAGGTAAGATAGCCAGACCAAACGGAGGACGCCATTGAGTTCTCCCCGAATTCGAACGGCGCGAAATACGCGCCAGAATAATTTGAGTTTAGACTACCGAGGCCCCGAAAAAGCAGCTGATCCGCCCGGTAGCCGAAACTCTAAATCACTAGCAATAGGGCTTTCAAGCGGAATACACCATAAGTCGTGGTAGAACCACAATCATGCCAGGAGTATGGACAATCTTGTCGGGTTCGCGCCCAATTTGGGTCGTGGCCCTAATTATCGTCCTGTTCGCTCTGCTGGCCCGCATCGTGCGCGGAGTAAGTCCATCCGGCGCAATTGCAGGAGGTTTGGTTTGCTTTGCGCTCTATGTATCGGCTGGGCCGGGAGCCTTCATCCTTCTGGTGCTGCTGTTCGTTCTCACCTGGGGTGCAACCCAGCTTGGTTATCAACGCAAATTGAAACTCGGAACGGCTGAAAGGAAAGAGGGCCGTACCGCGTCGCAAGTGTTCGCGAACGTTGGAGTTGCTGCAGGTTGCGCGGCGGTATATCACTGGCATGGAAATGGTGTTTTCTTGATAGCAATGTGTGCGGCATTGGCGGAAGCTGCAGCCGACACTGTCTCCAGCGAGATCGGACAAACTTCGAGCCGCGAAGCCCGCTTGATTACCAATTGGCGCAAAGTACCCGCAGGCACGGATGGAGGTATTAGTGTCCCTGGAACCTTGGCGGGGGTGGCGGCAGCAGGGTTGATGGCTGTGACCGCGAATTTCACACTGTTAATCAGCCGCCGTGCATTGTTGGCTTTGTTTGTCGCCGCTTTTACCGGGATGATCTCAGACAGTTATCTCGGCGCTACGCTGGAATGGCGAGGACTTCTGAACAACAACACGGTCAACTTTTTAGGCACATTGACTGCGGTGTGCGTGGTTGTTATCTGGCATGTTCTTTTCAACCTCTGACACTCATGCCCCAAGCTGTTTCCGCCAGGCCATGTCCTCCCGTTCATTGAGAGCGTCCCCCTAAGCCTATTAAGATGTTTTAAAGCACCCTCAGAACCAGTGCACGCATCTGATTCCTTAGGGCCCGTTTTAGCCTGATTGACCCCGTAAGTTAATGAAAATACATACTTTTGTTATCGGTTGTGCTCTTGCTTTGGCATTGTTTTTGTTCGCGCAACAGCGACGAACAGAAACCGTTTTGCCCAGTGGATTTCGGGCGGTGGTAGATCTCACCCACCCGATCAATGGCAAAGTCCCAACCTTCAGTCCGGATGAGAGTGACGATTATAAAGTTCAAGTTGCGGGCACGATTGAAAAGAACCATTACTTTGCACGAAAGATCAGCCTTCCCGAGCATTACGGCACGCACATTGATGCGCCTGCACACTTTGCCAAGGGGCTGTGGACAGTCGACCAGATTCCGCCGGAGCGATTAATTGCGCCGATGGTGGTGCTCGACATCAGTCATAAAACCAAAGCCAACGCTGACTATCAACTTTCAATCAAAGACATTGCCGATTGGGAACAAGCCCACGGACAGATTCCTGGAAATGCCGTGGTGATGTTGAATACGGGATGGGCATCGCATTGGAATTCTGCCAAAGATTTCCGGAACGCTGATGCGCAAGGTGTAATGCACTTCCCCGGATACTCAGTCGACGCGGCAGAGTTTTTGACCGAAGCACGTGCTGTTCTCGGCCTTGGGATCGATACGCTGAGCGTTGACTACGGTCCGGCAACTGATTTTCCTGTTCACCGATTCACCATGTCCCGTAGCGTCTATCACCTCGAGGACGTCGCCAATCTGGATCTTGTACCCGCGACTGGATCGACAGTGGTCGTTGCACCGATCAAGCTAGAAGATGGGTCCGGCGGCCCAGTTAGAATTTTGGCCCTAGTCCGCTGAGAGCTGGCTGACTCCTCATCGGTCCTGCGTTTCCATGTGTTCCATCAAACCGCGCATCGTCTGCTCAGAAAGCTAGTCGTAACCATTAACAATTGTCCTGGTCGGGATGAAGCCTTTTCATCCGGCTTAACCTCCGACAGCGTGTTCTAATTTAACCGGAGGCAGCATGAACGACCCGCGATATCCGATCGGCAAATTTAACTATGAAGGTCCTCCCAGCGAAGAACAGCGTAAGAAATTAATCGAAGATATTGCCCAAACACCCGCTGCTTTGCGTGCTGCCGTCAACGGGTTATCGCCGGAACAGATTGAAACGCCCTATCGTGATGGAGGTTGGACGGTGCGCCAGGTGGTGCATCACGTCCCCGAAAGCCACATGAACGCGTACATCCGCTTCAAGCTCGCCCTCACCGAAGATGAACCGACTATCAAGCCGTATGAGGAAGACCGCTGGGCCAAACTCTCGGATGTACAGTCCACGCCATTGGAGGTTTCTCTATCCCTGCTGGAATTACTACATGATCGCTGGGTTCGTGTGCTGAAAAGCATTAGGCCAGAGGAATGGAAACGATCCTTCAAGCATCCGCAGTTAGGCGTCGTGCCGCTGGAAAAAAATCTTTGCCTTTATTCCTGGCATGGTCGGCACCACGTGGCCCACATCACCGAACTGCGCAAGCGCATGAGCTGGTAATTGTTGAGCGGACTAGACGAGGAAGTGCAGACGCCAGAAAATATAACTTCCGGCTTCTCGAACCACTGCTTGTGTTCTCAACATCGCTGTACGAGGCCGTGAATCCGGCCGCGGTGCTACGTAGACTTTCAGCCCTTCACGTTCCAGCAGCTTGCGTATGCGGAAGACATGATACTCGTCACTAACCGCAATGCAGCTGCGCATGTGGTTCGCGCGCATAATCACCGCCACCCTCTGCGCTGATTGCGCCGTATCAGAACCAAGTGTTTCTGCTATCAAGCTTACTTCCGGAATTCCGTGGTGCATCAGATAGTCGCGGCCCACGCCGCCTTCGGTGTACTTGGTGTCATCCCCGGCTCCTCCGGTGGTAATCACAACCGGAGATACTCCGCGCTGAAAAAGGTAGAGGGCATGATCAAGGCGGGCTCGCAATACTGGGGAAGGCCGGCCGGCGTATTCCGCAGCTCCGAATACCACAATGGCGTCGGCAGGCTGGACTTCGTGTTGCCAGGATTCGCGCACTACCCAGAGGCAAGTCCAGCCAAACCAAAATAGAAATGCGAAGAGAAGCAAAGCCAACAGCTTCAGAAGCCTATGGCGTTTGCTTGCTTTTCCGCTCATCCCTGCGCAAAGAACTCCGAAATCTCCTGCGATGTGATCGCTCCCTGACGCAGGACATACCAACGTTTTTCTTCGTCAGTAAGATCCACGATGGTGGAAGCGACTTCCCGAGGCGAGGTGCCACCGTCGACGATGATGGAAATGCGGTCTTGTAGCTGCTCGCGGACAGCCTGAGCCGTCGTGCACTCAGATTCACCGCTGAGGTTGGCGGAAGTAGCTGTAATTGGAATTGCTGCGGCCTTTACCACCTCAAGAGGAATTTTCGCGTTGGGTACGCGCAGAGCCACGTTGCCGGTGTTGGCCGTAACCTTCAGCGGTAGTTTCGACGACGCCTTCACGATGATCGTGAGCGGACCCGGCCAGTAACGTCGGGTCAGAGCATAGAACTCTTCCGGCAGAGGCTGGGCCAACTCTTCCGCCTGATCCACGCTTTCAATCAGAAGAGAAAGCGGCTTGTGACGGGAGCGCGACTTGATGTCGTACACGCGGTCTACAGCGCGCAAGTTGAACGGATCGGCGGCCAAGCCGTAAAAAGTATCGGTCGGCATGCCCAGCACTTCGCCGGCTCGAATTTGGTCTGCGGCGTAACGGATCAGAGAAGTTTCCGGACTTTCAGAGTTAACTTTCAGGATTTCAGCGCGCACTAAGCCCCAGCCTCCGTCTGCTGAAACTGCGAAAACTAAACATATCACAGGGACTGCGCTGCACGCCGTCCTAAAGGCAGGTATGATTCTGCCTAGCCAACCCGTGAAAAAGACCTCAAAAACAGCGGCGGTCGATGGGCGTTTACGCCGCATCGAAGGCCGCCATAACGCGCTGGTCAAAGAGCTACGGAAGGCCTTCGCCCACGGTGAAACAACGGCTGATGGCTTCACTGCCATCGAGGGAGTTCGCATTCTGGAAGAAGCATTACGCAGCGGTTTGCGCTTTCAGGCGGTATTTTTTAGTAATTCCGGTAAGAGTAAGGCGGAAAGGCTGCTGCCTCAGATCGCGGCTCATGTGGAAACGCTGTTGCTTCCAGATAAGCTATTTGCCAGCGCCGTCCCCAGTGAAACCCCCCAAGGCGTGGCCGCCTTAGTGGGGGTGAAAGAGTTCTCTCTGGCGGATGTGCTTGGGCGAAAGGAAGCAGGGCCGCTGATCGTGCTCGCAGGCCTGCAAGATCCAGGGAATCTAGGAACGATCTTGCGTTCGGCAGAAGCCTTTCGAGCAGGAGGAATAGTTTTAGGAGAAGGCACCGTCCACCATCTGAATTCGAAAGTTGTGCGCGCCTCCGCTGGCTCCGTATTCAGACTGCCGATCGCCACGAGCAAACTTTCTGAGGCCATTCAGGCGATGCGCCAGAACAAAGTTCGTATGCTGGCAACATCGTCCCACAAAGGAATAGCGCTGCGCGACGCCAACCTTGGTCTCCCTCTCGCCATCTTCATTGGCAGGGAAGGAGCAGGAGTATCCCAGGACTTGATGAGGGATATGGATGAATTCATCGCCATCCCACATTCCTCACAAGTAGAGTCGTTAAACGCAGGAGTTGCGGCCAGCATCGTACTTTACGAAGCTGCGCGGCAAAAATAGTTATGGGTTTATTTCAGTCCATCCCAACGTCAGACAGTCCTAGCGACCGCACCCGCCCGCTAGCGGATCGCATGCGCCCTCGCACGCTTGATGAGTTCGCTGGCCAAGAACATCTGATTGCTCCCGGGAAACCCTTGCGCACTCAAATCGAGCGTGACGATATCGGGTCGCTGATTTTTTGGGGGCCGCCAGGTACTGGCAAAACGACGCTCGCCAAGATCATCGCGCACCTGACCAAGGCGGAGTTCATCGAATTCTCCGCGGTGCTTGCGGGAATTAAAGAGATAAAACAAGTCATGGCAGACGCCGAACGTGCCCAACAGTACGGCACGCGCACAATTGTATTTATCGATGAAATTCACCGCTTCAACAAAGCGCAGCAGGATGCATTTCTGCCGTACGTAGAAAAAGGCAGCATTCGCTTGATCGGTGCCACCACCGAGAACCCATCGTTCGAGATCATCTCCGCGCTACTTTCTCGCAGCCGAGTCTATGTACTCAAACCGCTAGCGGAAGATCAGATTGTCAGGCTTCTAAAGAGAGCGCTTAGCGATGTAGAGCGAGGCCTGGGAACGAGGAAACTGCGCGCATCGGATGAGGTATTGAGCAAAATTGCGGCATACTCCAGCGGAGATGCGCGTAGCTCATACAACGTCCTAGAAGTAGCGGCGGCGCTGGCAAGCGACAACGGTGAAATCACCGATGACATCATTCAGGATGCATTGCAGAAGCGTACTCTGCTCTACGACAAAACTGGCGAACAGCATTACAACCTGATTTCGGCATTACACAAGTCTGTGCGCAACAGCGATCCTGACGCCTCGCTTTACTGGCTGGGCCGTATGCTGGAAGCAGGAGAAGATCCGCTTTACATTGCCCGCCGTGTGGTGAGAATGGCGGTTGAAGATATTGGGCTGGCAGAGCCAAATGCCCTAGCACTCTGCATGGCTGCGCGCGATGCGGTGGATTTCATCGGAATGCCGGAGGGAAATCTCGCGCTGGCACAAGCTGTGGTCTATCTGGCAGTGGCGCCCAAATCAAATGCTCTCTATACCGCCTACGGCGAAGTTCAAAGCGACGTGGAGCGCACTGCGGCTGAGCCGGTTCCGTTGCACTTGCGCAACGCTCCTACGGGTCTGATGAAAGGGCTGGGATACGGCCAAGGTTATCAGTACGCGCACGATCTCGAAAGCAAAGTTGCGGATATGCAATGCCTGCCCGACAATCTGCGCGATCGAAACTACTACCAGCCGAGCAATGAAGGAATCGAGAAACGAATCCGCGAGCGGTTGGCCGAGATTAAGAAACACAGAGAGCAATCCCATTCGGGAAATTCATAGCTAAACAATCACATAAGGCGGCGCAAATTCCGGAACACCTGCGTGCCGTCCGGCAATCCACCGCAACACATAAACAACCTCCGGATTGGTTAGCCCTTTGGTGATCGCATTGGGTATGACTTCAAGCAAGGTGTGTGCGGCTATGTCTTTTTCATAGTCGATGTCGGGCTCGACCACTATGCACTTGGTTCCATCGATCGTTTGCTTATCGTTTTCGTGGAAAGTCAGTTGCACATTGGCTTCACCGAACCGGGTTTGTTTCCAACTCGCCGTCGCCCCGGCGTGGAATATGCTGGAACCAAGTTCCGGCGCAAACATGCCATGGTCAGCAGCGTCGCGTACCTGGTCAATCAGTTTTGCATCGCAATAGCAAAAGAATCTGTCTTGTGCCAAAGTGTCATCCCAGATAATTTCCTTTAAATAGTCGAGCGGTGTTCCCTGCGCCAGAAATATTTGCTTCATTGCCGTGCTGAGGTTCAAAAGAGAAGCTAAGGCTTTGGGCTTTTCCTCCATCAGTGTCTCGTAGCGGTCACGCCCCTTGGCGTCGCTTACATCACTAGCAATAAAAGGAAGCTTCAACTTCATGATGTCCCATGGCGCGTCGGCGAAATTAAATTGCGGCTCGTTCGGGATAAGCATGAGATCAAGCGTGGTCGGCTTCTCATTTGTTAGCGGCACCGGAGCAAAGCCGGCCTGCTGATAATTATCCGTAAAGACGATGACCGTGTAGTTGTCACCAAAATTGTCATAGAACGGCAAATTGAAATTCACTGTTGATTTGGTGAATGTCTTGCGCACCTGCTGTTTTTGATTGCCATCGATGACGGTGTAAAGAATAGACGTGCCAGTTTTCATCAGGTTGCGGGTGCCGTCATAAACATTGACTTGCAGCCGGGATTGATCGGTATCGGGAACGGTGGGCGGCATAAATACTCTCCCGTGAAATGTGGAATTTCGCGAAGTTTACCACAGACAAAGGGATAGTGATCTTCGATGGCTTTCCGAATCATTCTTCGCGATTTTTTTGCATGACACGAGAAACTCAATCAGCCGAAGCGCGCTTTGTGCGCCTTAAGAATGCAGTTGTCCATGATCACGAAAATTCCTGCTTTGCGTGCTTTCTCCGCAGCTTTTTCGTTGATGACGCCTTCCTGCATCCAGATGACGGGAACTTTCTTTTGAATGGCCTGGTCCACAACCTCTTCGACAAACTCCGAACGGCGAAATACATTCACGATGTCGATCTTCTCCTCGACATCGAGCAGGCTGGCGCAGGACTTTTCTCCCAGCGATCCCTTGATCTGTGGGTTCACGGGGATGATCCGATAGCCATGAGTTTGCATGTAGGCTGAAACTCCGTGGCTGGGACGCAGTGGGCTGTTGGAAAGGCCAACGACCGCGATAGTCTTGGAGCGCTTCAGCAGATCAGCAATTGCGTCAGTCTGAGTGGCGGACATGGCACCATATTCTACAAGTAATGGATGACGGCTACTTCTTGGCGGTTTCAGTCTTTGATTTAAAACTCTTCAGGGCCAGCTTGCGCACGGTGTCAGACACTTCTTTATTTCCCGAAAGGTTTTTCAGGTCCTGCACCAGAAGGTGCTTCATCAGCCCCAAGGACAAGTCCAGGGGAGATCTGGGATTAAACACCAGATTTCGCACCACTGGATAGAGCTTGGCAAAACGGCGTTTCATGGGAATCTGACGCAGCACCGCTTCCAACACGTTCTTCTGGCTGGCAAATCTTTCTACTTCGCCGTCAGTAATCTTGGGTGACTCCAGCACCGCCAAAGCAACCAACTTTGTACCATCGCGGATCAGAA
>Ga0207703_10003510_pt1 | contig 13115 bp, 18 predicted proteins | sample KBSSwiS12_FD_184304 | JGI IMG/M metagenome (GOLD analysis project Ga0207703, IMG submission 184304) | Switchgrass rhizosphere microbial communities from Kellogg Biological Station, Michigan, USA - KBS Switchgrass S1-2 (SPAdes) (version 2) | ecosystem: Host-associated > Plants > Roots >... | reverse complement strand
TCGGTAAGCGCTGGGACGGTGACCATTGGGGGCCCGCTCTCCGTCTCCAGCATCGCGCCGGTGGGTGGTGTGCTGCCAACCGGCACAGTTATTCAGATTCACGGAACGGGCTTCACGAGCGCAACCAACGCCCAAATCAGCGGCGCGAGCATAGCCGCGGTGCAAGTAACTGGACCTCAAACGATGTTGCTGACTCTCGCCGGGCCTACCGAGCTTACCGGGAAGAAGATCAGCGTCACTAATTCCGATGGGTCCGTAGTGGATGTCTTTCCCTTTGCGCCTCAGGCCCCGGTCAGTTCGCCTGATACGACGATCAATGGCGTGCTGCCGATTCTGCCACTGCAAACCTATACTGCGGCGGCTGCTTACGGGACCAATAGCTCCGTACTGATCCGAAATTCGAACGCCACGACAGTGCAATTAGCTCTGGATAAGATCGATGTGTTGGGAAGTTTCATCGGCGAGCAATTATTCACCGTTCCCGCAGGCGAATCCTTGTTGTTGCGCATACCTGATCTTAGATCGGGTAACGGATTGATAATTGCTGCGGCACCCGTGCAGATCGTTGTTATCGGTTATTTCTCGGGACCTGGGACGGTGCCTCCATACGCGTTGTCTGCATCGGCACCAACTGATGTAAGTGTTAGTCCCCTGCGGACGGACGTAACCATGCCGGAAAACTTGAACTCGCTGAGCTGGGTGTGGCAAACAGGAACTACCGCACCGCAGGCTCTACCGATTAGCGTACATTTGCCTAGGTATCAGCCCAGCACGGACTATACGGTTTCGGTCGCTACATCCTCCGGCGGACCGTGGCTATCCGCGAGCCCATCTGGAACGATCAGTTGTCAATTGGGCGTAAATCCCTACTCATGCGCTACCCTTCTTGCATCTGTGAACCCCAGCTCATTGGCTCCCGGAATCTATCGGGGCACGATTACGATTGCGCCCGTGGCCACTGTTTTCCGCCCGTCAGTGGAGGCGGCGGTGATTCCAGTCGTATTTACCGTGACGGCCGTGCTGCCCCCACAGACCCTGATCCGGGGGGATTTCTTGAGACCGAACAATACTGTCGATACAGTCCTCATACCGCCCGGCATGTTTGCGGGTCCTGTCTCGGCTAGTGTAGTTACCGACAGCGGTGGCAACTGGCTTTCGGCATCGCTCAATGGTACGCAAAGCCCCTTTGGGATAATCAATCCTATTTCTGTTACTGTTACCGCAAATCCAGCGGGGTTCGGTGTTGGATCGTACAGTGGAGATGTCGTCGTCACCGATTCAGGGAATACTTTGATCATTCCGGTTGTTTTCCTCATGGACGGCTCGGTTCGTCTAGCGGACTCCGCTACGAATGGGACTGGATCGGTGAATTTCGCCGCGCAAGTGGGGGCAGGTCCACCCCCATCCCGGGTTGTGGACGTATTCACGGAAAACTGCGGCCCTACGGGCTGTGTCGATGTAAATCCGGATTTGAGTTCACTTGCGGCGACGGTGCAGACTCACTCGGGCGCCAACTGGTTAAGCGCTAGTATCGCAGGAAAAACGGTTGTCGTGAGCACAAACCCTACTGGGCTCAGCGTAGGCGTTTATGTTGGAGCGGTCACACTCACCGCGAACGGAGTCGCAGCCGATCAATTTCCGATTGTGTTGGTGGTCCAAGGGGGCTCGGCGGCTCCATTAGTTGTCTCGCCCGGAATCGTAACCCTTGCGTCCAATGTGGGAGGAGGCGTTCAACCTTTTTCGGTCTGCGCAAGTTCCGGGTTCGGTTTTCTTACCTTCAGTGTTCAAGTATCAACCAGCGATGGCGGAAACTGGCTGAAACCGGATAACACTAGCGGCACGACGATTGGTCCGACGCCATTCCCCTGCATTACTTTTATTGTGAATGCGGCGCCTCTCGCACCCGGCACTTACAGGGCAAATGTCTTGTTCACTAGCGGGACGCAGTCGATTACTGTTCCTGTGACATTGACTGTTCTGGAGCCGCCTGGGTCGCCGCTACTTGGCACGATAGTAAGCGCCGCGTCCTCGACAGTCGGCCCTCTTTACCCGGGGGAGATCATTGCGATTCATGGATTGAATCTTGGACCAAGGACGCCCGCATACCCCAACGGCGTCAATATTCTCGTGGGAGGAGTTTCCGCCCCCATCCTCGATGCTTCTCCTTCGCTAATCACCACTATGGTGCCTTACGGGATCGCACGCCAGCACGATGTTACAGTCCAGGTGCAGAACAATAACGGCTCGACCGCGACATGGGATGTGCCGCTGGTGGCTTGTGCGTCTTTCGCGACGCCCACGAGTTTTCAGATTGGGGCATCGGGAGGTCTTGTCGTAATTCAACTACAAGCGGACACTGCCTGTTCCTGGACAGCGGCGAACCTGCCCACCTGGGCTTCGCTTTCGGGAGCTATTAGTGGAGCTGGACCGGCGAGCCTTTCCTTGAACGTCTCGGCGAATAATGGCCAATCGCGCAGTGCAACGATCTCAGTCGGCGGATTCGCGGTGCAATTGAATCAGGATGCAGCCAGCGGATGCATATACACATTGAGTTCGGGCGGGCAGGCGTTCCTTGCGGCTGGCGGGACCGGAAGCGTCGCAATTACCACCGGGCCGAACTGTCAGTGGACCGTCGGAGTGCTGCCGCCCTGGGTGACCCTCACCAGCCCGTCATCAGGTTCCGGCAATGGACTGGTGACCTTTAAAGTATTACTAAACAGTGGAGGCGATCTCTTCGGTTCCTTCACGGTCGGCGGACAGACCTTCGCTATCGAGCAGCAATCTTCCAGCGTTAACGGATTGTCCTTCATCGGTTCGATGGCCCACATCGCCGCCGAAGAGAACTGGACCACGATATTTACACTAGTCAACAAGGGAGGCGGACCTGCGCTGGCGCGGCTAAGTCTGTTTGGTGATCTTGGCAACCCGCTCACATTACCCCTCGGATTTGCGCAACAGTCCACTAATTCCGGCTCGCTGCTGGCGGGCTCTCTCGACCGTACGCTCGCCTCCGATGCTTCGCTCATCATTGCGAGCGCAGGAGCGCAAACTCCGCCGGTCCAGGTCGGTTCGGCGCAATTGGCAGCGACTGGTTCAATCGACGGCTTCGCCATTTTTCATCAGACAGTGACTTCGCAGGAAGCCGTGGTGCCGCTCGAAACGCGCAATGCCAATTCCTACCTATTGGCCTTCGACAACACGAATGGCCTGGTGCTGGGCGTGGCTTTGGAAAATGTTTCGGCACAGAACGCCGTCATCCCGGTGCTTATTCGCGATGATGCCGGGGTGGTGATCAGCGCGCCGGGAGCCAGTATCTCGCTGGCAGGTAATGGGCACACCTCTTTTGTGCTGTCCGATTCGGTGAGCGGATTTCCCATCACCGCGGGCAAACGTGGCACCATCGAGTTCGATACCCCAGCGGGCGGCCAGATCAGCGTCCTGGGACTTCGCTTCACCCCGCCCAATAACGCGCTCACTACAATTCCCGCGCTCGCCAACGTTGGCACGGTCGGCGGAAGCATCGCCCACTTCGCTTCGGGTGGTGACGGCTGGCAAACCACGTTTGTATTGGTGAACGCTGGAGCGAGTGCCGCATCCGCCACACTCAGCTTCTTCGCTGATCAAACCGGCGCACCTATACCCCTGCCGCTTGCATTCCCACAATCCGGCGGTGGAACCACGATGACAGTCCCTTCGTACACCACCCAACTGGCAGCCGGGGCGACCGTGATGATTGTCAGCAGCGGAGCCCCGCAACTTCGCACTGGCTCGGCGCAACTCAGCACAACCGGGAACGTCAGCGGTTTTGTGGTATACCGCCACAACGACCAGGAAGCCGTGGTGCCGTTGGAGAGCCGCAACGCCAGCGCCTATACAATCGCGTTCGATAACACTAACGGAACGGCTACTGGCATTGCGCTGAACGCAGTATCAACTGGGCAGGTCAACATTCCGGTGATAGTTCGCGATGACGCTGGCGTCACAATCGCAGCCGACACGATCAGCTTGAGCGCCAACGGGCACTATGCGTTCACGCTCGTGACGGACCGATACCCTGGTACAAACAATAGGCGCGGCACTATCGAATTCGACGCGCCCGTTGGTGCGCAAATCGGTGTACTTGGCATCCGCATGCCCGTCGGTCCCGCCCACACGTACACGACCCTTCCGGCACTGGCGAAATAGCCAATTGGCGTTCCGCGCAAGCTGGAGAAGTAGTGTGAACTTCGGCGCAACCTCTGTTAGAAAAGCAGATCTTCCAGGGCCTTTGTCAGCCTCGCGATTCGTCGAAAAACGCTATACCTGGCGCGTGGCGTCGGCCTGAAATGGGCGTTCGCCGACTTCGAGAATTTGAACGTGGTTGCAGAGAGGCGGACGCTTTCCCAAGAGGACCTGGATACTCTGGTGGATCTCTTGAGAATTCGACCCATTCAATTCTGCATGTTCTTGGCAGCTCTTTTTGGCGAGGAGCGGATGGAAAAGATGATGGCCTCGTCCGTCCAGCAGGTTAAGACCTTGCGTGCAAATCGCCGGAGGAGCCTAGGACGGGAGCCGGAGTTGGGGGAAGAGTAGGCCACAGAATGCCTAAAGAGAGGATCGCTTCTGAACTTTCAGACAGACGATTTGAGCGCCGCGCACATTCGGCTATCATTGCTTCTAAATGACTGAACCTACCGCGAAACGAGATGCAATGACCGTGGATGCCCTCAAGGCGCGAGCATTAGCAAACTTTGAGGATAGTCTACGGGATGGGATCGAAGCCCAAGTAGGGATTTACGGGCAACTCGGAATTATGATTGATGTGCGCAATTCGCCAGTCGAACTGTCGGACAGCTTCGCACAGGGTAGTGAGGACGTAGTCGCGAAAGTGCTAAAGGAATATGAAGCGGTAGGTTGGAAGACAAATTGGTGTCATTTTCTCGACGACGACGATAGTGAAACTTCGTTTAGAATTACCCTGGCGTAACTTTGATCGTTAACACGAAGTCGCCCCTGACCCTATCGGTCGGGGAGGTTGAAGGAGGTGCTAATAAGCTAGGGGTCGTAGCATTCGGGAACGCAATGGCCGCCTTCGAGCATGAAGTTATCGCTACAGGGATGCTTGAGACGGCGGATCTGGCGTTTTGGAGTGCGCAGGCGCTGACCGTCAGTTGAACATCGAGAACGTTGGCGCTGCCATCAAGATTCAAGTCGCAAGAGCACTCTCAGGTGGTAGTGGACCTATCCGGTGTCGCAAACCGTGCTCTGGATGCCAGCTATATGTATTGATAGAAATACCGGCCATGTCGGAACAAATGACGTTCAGACCAATTACAGCATTCAAATCCTCTTTGCTCCTCACGCCAAAGGATATTCGGTCATTGAATGGGAAAGCAGGCGTAATCACACGTTGCCGGTAGGATGTTAACTCCACTTCGTAAGATTCAATGTTGGGCCGTTGGACCACAACGTATATGTTTGTAATCTTGAATGCAATTTTGCCCTCATTTTTGACGTGCAAAACCCCATCCTTGTCATACCATTGACGTCCGTCAGGCTCAGTGTGAGTGCCATATGCTCCCGGCCTGAATTCTAACGTAAGAATAGGCTGGACGCTGGCGTCAAACTGTTGCCTTGCAATATTCACGCTTGCAAGAGCCGCTCCTGCCGATTCTTCCGCTGCTGTTATCGAACGAACGCTATCCTTTCGAAGTTCGTGAGTTTCAAAGGCAAGCCAGAACGTGACTATAGCAAGAGCAGCCGTGAAGAGTACCATCCAAAACTCCCATTCGTAAAGGAACGGTTTTTCCGGGGTAATCCAATTCACAATAATTGGGTGAAGGGGCGGCGCGGCAAGTTGCACTTCGCCAGTATAACGAGACGGAACTAAGAGTTTTGTGACGCAGATTGCGAGGACCAGGCGTTAGGCCGTGATAAACTCCTAACGTGATAAGCCCTGAATGGCTGACCGCAATAGCAACTATTGTACTGGCCTTGGTGGCGTTCTTTACGATCTTCCGCGACGTACTGTTGCAGCTTATCCGTAAGCCAAAATTCCTAATAAATTTCAATTCGGGCCAGCCGGATTGTCATCGTGTCCTTCTCCAACAGTTCGGCCCGCAGGGCCAGGTCCTGCACGCGGCTGAGACTCATTACGTCCGGGCTAGAGTCCACAACAATGGTGAGACCGGCGCGCACGATGTTGAGGTTTCAGTCGTCGAAGTGCGAAAAAAGGATGCGGCAGGGAACTTTCAACGCGTGCCCATGGGTACTCCGTGGAATCTCGTCTGGGCGCACATCGGCTCGCATGTACTTCCGCACCTACCGGTGGGGAGCGAACGCCATATCGACCTCGGTCACGTAGTGGACCCTCAAGGAAGGCCGGGTTTTGCAGGTGAAGACAAACCCGGTAGTGATCCCTTGAAGACACTCTTTTGCTTGGCTTTTTTTGTCAAGTCAAATACGTTGGAGTATCTACTCGATCCGGGAGAAGAATACCAGATCGATTTTCAGATCTTCGCTTCAAATGCTTCGCCCAGCCCAGTTTTCACGTTCCATCTCAACCACACGGGCAAATGGTTCTTCGCTGAATCGCCGATGTACAGTAGCGGTCTAGGATTGCGAATAGAAGAAGCCTGAAGTAGACCTCGTGTCTTGCTAATCCGTGAGTGTCGTGAGATGTAAGAAGTGGCCCTGGCGATAATGGCAGGTCTCGTTGTGTGAACGCCCGTCTTCATACCCCATTCAAAACCTCCTTCAACCTATTCTTCACAACCTGTTCCTTCGGGCTCTTGCCTCCACTCGCTAGCCAATCCTCCAATTTGCCCACTGTCAATTCGTGACTGGTGGCCGGTAGCCTGACCGTTACTGTCAGGCGCGTCGCCCGGCCAGGTAAGACTTCCACAAGCCAGCCCTTCCGAAATTCAGCTAACGCCAGCACGGCCGCTTCATACAAAGTATTGGCACTCACCTCAACTGCGTGAACGATATTGTCGGTGCCGGTAAAGCTCACATGACAAGTTCGGGTCGGCACGGAATCAGTATAGCGGGGATGGCGAATAAAAGGCGAATATGATAAACTCATCCCAATGGCAGTCCTTCAATTCCCGAAGAACAGCCCGATGGTTCGCCGGAGTGGGTCCATCGGAGGAGCCCACTTCCGCGCCATAGAAGGTAGCGGAGAGGATCGCATGGACACCATACTAGAGAGCGTGAAGGTTGATCTGGACGAAGACGAGATTCGCCGACTAATTGACGCCGTTGAACATTACGAGGCTTACTTGCATTCGCAGCAACGGGACGAGAGCAAGTATCGGGAACTTTTGATGAGGCTTAGGAAGATGCTGGGGAAGCGTTCTTAGCGGGAGGAACGGTGACCTTTGGGTAGATCGTTGGGTGCATTTCTCAAGGGGGAAATCAGACCCCTTTTAGGCCCCCATTAACCGTTACCAACTGTTCCTTAGGCTTACTTTGAGTGCCACTCGTGCCTATGGTTTCTATTGGTTACTATTCAACCCTCCCCTGTTAACCGAAGGGTTGTAGGTTCGAATCCTACCCGAGGAGCCAAACTTTTCAAACACTTACAAAATCACTTTTCAGTTGGGGCGCTCAACTGTAGCGGAATTTGTAGCAGCCTCGTTTGAAACTGGCTGATTTTCCGCTCCCGCCGCTGCCTTCTTTACCTTGACTGTGAGCGAGTCCACCGCGCGCCGCTTGGCTTCCATGCGGATGTGCGAATAGTGCTTCAGCATCTGTTTCGAAACGTGGCCCGCGATATCGCGGATCGTTTCGTCCGACGCTTCCCCGCTCTCGGCCAGGTCCGTGATGAACGTGTGCCGGCTATCGTGCCAACGGCCGGTGATCTCCGTCTTCGTCTTGATCGCCGCCCAAACTGTTTTGAAGGACGTCGCCGACTTCGTGGGGTCCGTTGGCTGCGGCTTTCCGAAGGGGAACACATACCACTCGGGCCGAGTCTCGTGGAACTTCTCCAGATACCACTTCGAATGCGCCACTAGCGCGGCCAGCACGTCCGCGTTCAGGGGAATGGTCCTTCCCTCCCCTGCCTCGGTTTTGCTGGCGCCTACCGTGACGATGGCGCGCTCCAGGTCCACACGGCCCCATTGAAGCCCGCGGACCTCCGCGTCACGCATGCCAGCATGCAAGGCGAGCATCAGCGCCGGGTAGATGGTCTTCGAGCGCCGGGCCTTCGCCTCGGCCAGTAGCGCCGCTTTCTGGTCGACCGTGAACGCCTGGGCGACGCCCTTCTGGCCGGATAGCTTCAGCGTGCGCGTGCGCCGCATCTTGGCGCGGAGGTAGTCGCCTTGCTCCCCGAGCACACGCAAAAGGAAACCCACTTCTTCATTGATCGACTTCGGCGAAGCCTTTTCCTTCAGGCGGTCGGTTTGGTAGGTTTTAATTGCCTCATCGTCGACGTCTATCACCATCGTCTTTCCGACGAGGCGCTTCACATGGCCGAGCGCGTAATCCGCGAAGGTCTCGGACTTCGGGTTGCGGACTTTGTAGTCTTCGAAAAATTGATCGGCTACTTCGGCCACGCTGCGAACGCGCTCATGCCGGCGATCCTCGACGGCATTGAAGCTGCGCTCCAGTTCCATGCGCCGGTTCTTTTCCGCTTCGAGTGCGATCGTCTTGCGGGTCGATTTGGTCGACTCCTGAATGTGACGCCCGGCGAAGCTGAAGTGATACCACCAGACACCGCCGCGTTTATAGACCGACATTTTTCAAGCCTCCTTTTTTTCTTCGAAGAGCCTTTCGAGGTCATCGATGAACTTATCGGTGACGGCGATATTCTCCCCAAGCCCCTCGCTAAACATCGAGACAGTCATAGCCTCATCGATCTCTAGGCCCAATTCGCGCCTTAGGGCGAGAAAGGCGGGAGCGGCGTAGTTCGCAATTGGGAAGCAGGCCTTTTTGAAATCGCGCGCGAAGGCTATCCACTCGCGACCTAATTCGAGCGACGTCAATCCGGTTTGTTTCGCGGAGAGAACGGTGCGCTCAAGATTGAGCGTAGCGTAGGCCTTAAGAAACTGATTGACGAACGTCATCACGGCGCGTATCGTTGCCTCCGTCCCTACCAGATATACCTTCGATAGCGCGGCCAGACCGTCCGCAATCTCTGTGGAGGGCAACGGTTTCGAGATATCGATCAAACCGCCGAGGTGCGACTGCAATGCAGCGATTGCTTCGACCGCGGAAAGATATACTTCGCGCCGAAGTGCCATCTTGCGTTCTGTGTCTTGCCTTTTTGTGTTGGCTCGATTCGTTAAGTAGATCCCAATCAGCGAAATGATTCCGGTGATGACTGATCCGGCAATCGCCCAAAACGCCGAGGGCAGCGAATTCAATGCAGCGACATTCATGGCTTCGTTTTCGCCTTCGCCTTCGCGCTCTTCTTCTTGCCCCAGCGCGCCGCGGCGCCCTTCTTGCCAATCTCGGTAAGTTGAGTGCTGGTTAAGTTTTTCGCTCTATTCTTTCCGCCCTTCGATCCGCTCCGCTTGAGCTTGTCCATTAACTCGGTCAATGAATGGAACCTCTGCTTTCCGGCCATCCCCGTAGCGTAATGCCTAGGCCCCAGGAATGGCGCTTGACTATGGCTAGGCCCTAGGCATACACTTTAACACACATGCCGCTCCAACACGGCATCGAAAAAAGAGAAATGAATGCCCAAGAAACCGACGAAACCACTCCCGAGGCGAACTAGTGCCCAGGAAGCACAGCTCAAGAGCACCTTTGCCCTGATGCTTAAAATGCATCGCCTATTGATCCGGATCTACAATTCAACCCGGCCGCCAATGAAACCACGAAAGGAGGCCGCCCATGCCTAAACAAACCAAACCCGCGGCTAAGCCGCCGGCAGACGCACAGAAACCACCAGACTGGCTCGACAGTGGAACCGATGGCTACGAACTAAGCTGGTGGCCCTGCCAGAATTCCTGCCCGCAACTTCAGGGCATCGAACTCACTCGGGCCGAGTTCATAGCGCTCAAACAGCATCTAGCCAAACTGCGCGGCTACGCCGTCCCACAGGAGGCCGCCCATGCCTAAACCTGCCAAACAGCAGCACAACATATTCGAAGGAGAAAAGGGCCGTGCCGTGATGGCAAACTTTGAGCAGCAGATGTGGGAGTTCGCGCTCCAAGAGACCGAATTCGGAAAGCAGGCTCGGTTAGCGCTTCGCCTTCGCAGCGACAAGGCGCGCCAAAAGGAAGCCAGGCGTGCCATCAAACCGTTCATGACCGCGTACGTGAACTTGCTCATGGCTCCGGCTGAGAAACTTGAAAAGGGCGCCGCGGGAAAATTGTGCTACCCGGTCGTGCTTCCGAGGCCGCGAAGGAAGGTCGCCCAACCCGCTTGATCCGCGATTGTGTCACACTAAGCCAATTACTCAGCGTTCCTGGAGGCTCGTGAAACAATTCATTTGTCGTTTCGTCCGTGAAGAAGAAGGCCAGGACTTGGTGGAATACACCCTGTTGCTGGCGTTCGTGTGTTTGGCTTCGGCGGCATTGTTCATTGGCGTAGGTAAATCGATGTCGAACATCTGGGTCGATGCCAACGTCATAGTGTCCAATGCTGGACTGATAGCCAACGCGGCGACTAACTAGAGGGGCCGCCAGTACCCTGAATCCCCATCGGGCCGGTCCTCGGATCGGCCCCTTTGATTTTAAGGTTGTGTTCGACTGCGAAGAGGAACAAATTAGTGCGCAGGAGGAGCGTCACGCCGAGGAATCTGTAAGGGGGCGCCGATCCTCCCACGCTTGTGGGGCCCCGCCCGTCGGCTGGGGCCCGTTCGTTAGAGCCAACCATGGCCGAATTGTTTCTCCAGTCGCTACAGCAATCGGACATATTTTCCGATATACAGTCAGTCCGTTGAACCGAACGCGCTTTTAGGGCGTGCTGAACTCTCCCACTGTCGTGGTTCGGTTTTCCTTCACAGCCAAGGGCCGGTCTTCGGATCGGCCCTTTTGTGTTAGAACTGGATCAATGACACCAGAGCGACCCTTTATCGCTTTCGCGGGAGAAAGTGGCCCCGCTTATCTCAATCTCTCCCAAATTCGAATGGTTACACTTAAACCCGACAGAGTTGAAATCCACTTCAGCGAGACTCATGTCGTTAATTTGCAGGGCGAGGGCGCACTTGAATTTTGCAATCGCCTGGCGGATGCTGGGGTTGCCCTGAATGGAGATCCGCTCACTCGCATTGATATACAGCGGTTGGTTTCAGGGGTAGATCAATCTCCGAAAGCATAGCCTCGGCCGCTTTCAACGCACACATCGCCTCGACCTGATTGGCTCCAGATTCCTTGATGGTTTCAAGGATCTTATTCATGAGCACAAACGCCAGCTTATCCTTCATCCGATTCTTTTCACTTCAACTGCCACCAAGTCGCCGCGGCGGCCGTCATCCAACCAGAATTCGACTTCGTCGCCGCTTCTGACTTCCCCGATCACATTGACACGGTGAAAGTAGAAATCGCCGGCTTCGGTCCAAACGAAGCCCCAGCACTTGTCGGCGTGATAGCTCTTAACGCGGCCCTGCATTTGCGAGCTCCCGCTCCGTCTCGACCAGTAGCGCAGAGGCGCCGAGGAAATAGTTCACCAGGTCTTTCGCAGTAGGAGCTTTTTCGTCCGACTCTGAAGTTCGGTAATAACCTGTTTCGAGCAAGCCGGCCGTGTAGTCCCTAAGCTGCTCAAGCGTGAGGCCGCCGAGAGAGCGCGCGAAGGCTTGCGGCCAGGATTCGCCCGTCTGGCGTTCCACGCTCGGACCGTTTAGCTTATCGAATAGCATCGCAAGTGGATATCTCGCTGCATCGAGTCGGCGCGTTTCTTCCAGCGCCCGCTTTGCCAGCATCCGGCGCCTTCGGTCTTGGGAATCAAAAAGCTTCTTGAATTTCATCTTTTGCTCCGTCTATGTGAATACCGGTGACAGCGTCTTGAGATTGGTGGCTACCTTGAGCCGCGCCGCGGCAGCATCCTCATCTGTGCCAATGCCCAATCGGACGGCCTTCTCGACTTCGGAAAGCTCCTTTTCCGCTTCCTTCAGGTTTTTTTCGAGATCAACGAACTTGTCCGTTGCGCCGCCAACGTTTTTGCCGAAATCCGGGAACATTTCTGAGATGGTCTTCAGGCCGTTCGCCATGGTCCCATCGAGAAACTTACTAGTGGCGGCCTCGTCCGAGAGACCCTTCAAGCCTGGAATCGCTTTCTCGGCGGCCGCCTTGCCCATGATGACAAGGAGCTCGGAGAATGCATTCATGTGCCCGGCGTCCGTGCCGAGCGCCTGATCTAATCCATCCGCCTTTTCGACGATAGAGTCGATGAGTTTGAGTGTCCCTGTCCCTGCGTCTACCAGGTGGCCCAGCGCGGCCACCAACTCAACGCCGATCGGTGCAAGCAACTTTGTGGTGGCTCCCTCAAGCAGCTTGAACTTTTCCGAGAGGGTCTGTGTCGAATCGGCAGTCTCGTCTATCCTGCCCTTGCTGTTGGCCGCGGCGTCGCGCAGCACCGCTAGATTAGGGGATACGCATTCGACTAGTCGCCGCCTCACCCGGTTAACGAGCGGCTTGTGAAAAAACCTTTGGTCCGCCTACTGCCTCCACTTCGCCCGTTACACTTTTTGCCGGATTCATCCGACGCTTCGCGTGACGCCTGCCATGGAATCTGGACTCAACCGCCTGCGCGGTTGGAAATTGGCTGAATTGCTGGCGTAATGTTATTCTCTTCCTGTGGATGACGATCCGAAGTCGAAACTTGAGGAGTATGATGGGCAGCTTCGCTCAAGCCAAGCTGTAATCGATCAATGCCATCTAGACCTTGTCGTGACAGCCACCGTCATTCTCGAAGATTTGCATAAGTGGATTGGCCGAACTAAGACCGTTAGTGCAGCTCTCGCTCGGCTTGACGCACCTTGGGCACAAATCATTTTACAGCGGCTCCAGGAAGCTGTTCGCGAGTCCGAAATAAAGCATGGAGACCGAGAGGCAAACATGCTTTTGAATCTTCCTGCCGAAACTGAGGAGTCCCGTGCGGAGTGGATACTCGGAATGCGCCTTGGTGATACAAATTCAGGCTCCCTGGTAGCAGCTTGCCGCTATGCAAGTTCGCGGCTCTTTATGCTC
>Ga0207703_10003507_pt1 | contig 13120 bp, 10 predicted proteins | sample KBSSwiS12_FD_184304 | JGI IMG/M metagenome (GOLD analysis project Ga0207703, IMG submission 184304) | Switchgrass rhizosphere microbial communities from Kellogg Biological Station, Michigan, USA - KBS Switchgrass S1-2 (SPAdes) (version 2) | ecosystem: Host-associated > Plants > Roots >... | reverse complement strand
TGGACCAGCTCATGCTGCTTCTCGGCGGCAACGGGATCCGGGCGGACGCACCGCTCACCCGGATCTGGCTCGATCTGTGCGCCGCACGTCATCATCCGGGCAACGATCCCGACGTGGCATTGGGCTTACTGGGCGGCGAGATGCTCGGCCAGGACCGGCCGTCGGCATGATGCGGACGCCAGGACTAAGGTGGCTGATCTACATATAATTCATTGAAATACGTGATTTCTGGCGGAGACGGAGGGATTCGAACTGTTCCTCCAAGCGATTGCCGGATTGCGCCGGGCAGATTGATGGCCGATTCCACCGTGCGCCAGCGCGCTGTTCGGTCGGCGCGGTGCCGGGCGATCCTGTCTTCCATTTCCTGGTCGAGCGACTGTGGCGATGTAGACGAGCCTGCCCGTCAATGTCTCGATCCGCCGCTGGGCATAGCGGCTCTTGCCCGAACGCGCACCACCCAGGACAAGCAGGCGGTTCATGTCCGTGCCGCGCGCGCCAGGGTGAGCAGCCCTGCGACGTTGAGGTGGCGTTCCAGCTTTGTGGCCAGTTCGTCGAGCGCGGCGTCCACGACCTTTGCATGATCCGTCCCGTTCGATCCCACCCCGATGCGCGCCAGCAGGGCCGTGCGGAGGCCGGGAGTCGCGAGCAGTCCGTGGCAATATGTGCCCAGCACCCGGCCATCGGTACTTGATAGCGCCGTCACGTCGGCCATCGTCGAGGCGGGCGAAGGGTGTCGACGCTCCGCTCCCGAGCGTTTCGCCCATGTGCATTTCATATCCGTCAAGCGCAGCGCCGAGGGCCGTTCCGGTTACATGGCGAAGCCTCTTTTCGGGCGTGAGGCGGGTTTCCACATCGATCAGCCCCAGCCCGGCGATTTCGGTTGCTTCCCCCTCGATGCCTAGGGGATCTGCGATGCGTTGCCCGAGCATCTGGAAGCCGCCGCAAATCCCCAGGACCACGCCGCCACGCCGATGGTGGGCCAGGATATCGATGTCCCAGCCCTGCGCGCGCAGAAAGGCCGTGTCGGCGATGGTCGCCTTGGACCCCGGCAGCACGATCATCGCCGCATCGGCAGGAATGGGCGTGCCCGGCGGGATCATCGCCAGCTCGATCCCGGGCTCGGCCTTCAGCGGATCGAGATCGTCAAAATTGGAGATGCGGGGCAGGATCGGACAAGCCACCAGTTTCCTGCCTGGCGCCGCGCCCAGTCCACGCTCCAGTATCACCGCATCCTCGCTGGGCAGGCGCGCGGTCGCCCCAATCCACGGGACGAGGCCATAGCCGCGCCAGCCTGTCAGTTCTCCGATTGCGGCATAGCCATCGGCGAACAGTGCCGGATCGCCGCGAAACTTGTTGACGATGAAGCCACGGATCATTGCCGCATCTGCCACATCCAGCACAGCGCGGGTGCCGACCAGCGAAGCGATTACCCCACCCCGGTCGATGTCTCCAACAAGGACCACCGGCACCTGCGTCGCACGGGCAAAGCCCATGTTGGCGATGTCGCCCTCGCGCAGATTGATCTCGGCGGGCGATCCGGCGCCCTCCACCACGACGATCTCGCAGCGTGCGCGCAGGCGTGCCCAGCTTTCCAGCACTTCGGGCAGGAGGCTGCGCCGGCCCTCTCGGAACTCGGCAGTGCCAAACGTGCCGCGCACCTTGCCGTGGACGACAAGCTGCGATGTCCGGTCTGCCTGTGGCTTGAGCAGAACCGGGTTCATGTCGGTGTGCGGCGCCGCGCGGGCGGCCAGCGCCTGGAGGGCCTGCGCCCGTCCGATTTCGCCGCCATCCACAGTGACGGCGGCATTGTTGGACATGTTCCGTGGCTTGAACGGCAGGACATCGATTCCGCGATTGGCAAGAGCCCGGCACAGGCCGGCGACCAGCACCGATTTGCCGACGTCCGAGCCGGTTCCCTGTAGCATCAGAGCGCCCATGCCGTCCCTCCTGCAATCAGCCACGCCAGCGCACAAGCGCGCAGAAATATCGCCCGTGCCGCGCGCATGGATTCTGTCGTCGGCCGCGCGCCATGGCCGATCCACGGCTTGTCCCGCCCGACGCCATCGTAGCTGATCGGACCGGCCAGGCGGACATTCAGCGCGCCGGCCATGCCGGCTTCGGGCCAGCCGGCATTGGGCGAGGCATGCTTGGCATGATCGCCAGAGCACCCGCCAGCCTTTGCCAGCCACAAGGCAGATCAGCAACGCGGACAGCCGCGCGGGGATCAGGTTCAGTGCATCGTCGCACCGCGCGGAGGCCCAGCCAAAGGCGCACAAGGGCTGTTCCGGGTGGCCGATAAGACTGTCTGCCGTGCTCACGGCCTTGAAGGCCCAGAGACCGGGTAGCCCCAGCACGAGGAGCCAGAACAATGGGGCGATGATCCCGTCACAGAAGCTTTCGGCCAGAGTTTCGATGGCGGCGCTGGCCACGCCAGCTTCGTCGAGCGACGCGGTGTCGCGCCCGACGATCATGCCGACAGCCTCGCGCGCGCAGACCAGATCGTCTTGCCTCAGCGCGGCGAACACCGGCTGATAATGCTCCAGCAAACTGCGCTGGGCGAGCGCTGGCCACGCCGCAAGCGCAAGGAGCGGCCGGGCCCACGGACCGGCCGCGTGCCAAATGCCGCTTGCGATTGCCCACGCGACGAGCGCGCTACCGCCCGCGACCAGAATAAGCGTGATCACCCCGAGCGCGCGTCTTGTGTTGTCGGCATAATGCGGGCGGTTCAGCGGCCTTCGCAAGCCGCGATCGCGCGCGCGAACGCACCCACTGGATGGCCGACGCGGTCATAGATCCGGCTGGTGGTCTGCCTTGAGACAATTGGTCCAATTCTGAAGAGAGCCCGTTTGGGGGGAAAGGATTGGAGAATTGTATGGGACGTCAGCGATTTACGCCGGAACAGATTATCGCGAAGCTGCGTGAGGGGATGTGAATGTCGATCGGTCCTACCGCGGGCTCTCTTTCGGGGAAGCGTTACGTCATTGATATAATAAGAAATACTGGTGCGGTCGGTGAGGATTGAACTCACGACCTCAGCCTTACCTATGATGTGCTCTATGGGCTGAGCTTAAAGGCTGGACCTGATCCATTCATATCTACGCCGTTATGCCTAGCCCCCGAGTCAGCGAAAGATCACGCCAATACATGTTCTATACGCCCATCAAGCTGCACGCGCCCCGAAAGACGCAATCCTTCCTGGCAGATGACTTGCACGATCTAGCCCAGCTCTTCGACACGCGCACTCAGCCAAGCTAGCTCCTGATCGGAAATACGATAATGCTTTGAGTAGCGTGCCTTCCCATAAGCGTCCTTGAGCTTCTCGAACGTCCCGCGGTCCTTGCGCGACGCCGTCGGCCAGATGCCCTGCAGCCGCCGGTCAAGCCGCTCGGCCTGGGTGCGCACGGCGGCGTTCCGGCTCGGTAACGGCGAACGCCGGCTCTTCCTGGTTCTCGCGCCCCGCTGCTAGCCATTTGTTCTATTATGCGGTCAAGAGCAAAAATTAAGTTTAAATGCCGGGCCGTGCTGCTAACGATGCGGCGAGTCCTAGCGAAGAATTCGGCGAGGCCGCGGGGTAAGTCTGCGAGGGAAGCGACGGCGGCTTTCCCAGTATCCGGCTGATCTCGTTGCCATCGGGTGGTTGGAGAGAGGCGTGAACATTCCGTTTCCTACGGGACTGCGCGAGAAATGGGCGGCGGATGCCGGCCCGACGATGCGCATGCTGATCGGCGGCGAATGGGTCGATGCCGACGATGGCGCGCGCTTCGCCTGCACCGATCCTTTTACCGGGCAGGAATGGGGCAGCGTGCCCCAGGCAACCGAGACCGACGTCGATCGTGCGGTCCAAGCGGCGCATCAGGCATTCGAAGCCGGCGTCTGGCGCCATACGCCGGCCGCCGGCCGAGCGGCTGCGCTGCGCAAGCTCGGCGACCTGATCGAGGCGCGCGCCGAGGAGATCGCGCGCACCGAAGTCCGTGAGAACGGCAAGCTGTTCAGCGAAATGTACTACGGCGCGCTCGGCTTCGCCAGCGATGCGCGCTTCTTCGGGGCGCTGGCCGAAACGGTGCACGGCTATACGATCGACCGGCCGCTGCCGGGCTTCAGCGCCTGGACGCGGCGCGAGCCGATCGGCGTCATCGCGGCGATCACGCCGTGGAACACGCCTCTCAACCTGCTTGGCTGGAAGCTTTTCCCTGCCCTTGCCACCGGCAACTCGGTCGTCATCAAGCCATCGGAAGTCACGCCGATCTCCACGCTGATGATCGGCGAACTGATCACCGAGGCGGGCATCCCGTCCGGCGTCGTCAACATCGTGACCGGCGCCGGTGCGGTCGGCCAGGCGCTGGTATCGCACCCGCTGGTCGACAAGATCTGCTTTACCGGCTCGGGCGCGACCGGTGCCAAGATCGCCGCTATCGCGGCCCAGCGGCATGCTCGGGTCTCGCTCGAGCTGGGCGGCAAGTCGCCGAACATCGTGTTCGACGATGCCGATATCGACGCAGTGCTCGCCGGGATCGCCTCGGGCCTGTTCTCGACGGCCGGTCAAGCGTGCAACGCCGGTTCGCGCATCCTCGTACAGCAGGGCGTCTACGATGCCTTCGTCGACCGCTTGGCTGCTCTGGCCCGCAGCGTGCGCTGGGGCGACCCGCTCGATCCGGGCTCGCAGATGGGTCCCCTGTCCTCGAACGCTCAGCTCGCCAAGGTGACCTCTTACTTCGATTGCGCGCGCGACGAAGGACTGCGCGTGGTCGCTGGCGGCAACCGGCCGGACCATGGCGGCTTCTTCGTCGAGCCGACGATCTATGCCGACGCCGCGATGGATTCCCGCCTGGTGCTAGAGGAGATCTTCGGCCCGGTCGCCGTGGTCATTCCTTTCCAGGACGAGGCGGAGGCCATCCGGATCGCCAACGATACGCGCTTCGGGCTGGCCGCCGGCGTCTGGACCCGCGACCTGGCGCGCGCGCATCGCATGATCGAGGCGGTTCGGGCCGGAACCGTCTGGGTCAACACCTACCGCGTCGGCGCCCACACGATTCCGTTCGGTGGCTTCAAGGCGAGCGGTATCGGCCGGGAGACGGGCATCGACGCGCTCGACGCCTATACCGAGGTCAAGAGCGTCTGGGTGAACATCGGCTAGCCTGGGGAGGAACAATCATGCCGCAACACAATGCCTTCGATATCATCATTGTCGGCTGCGGCGCCGCCGGGCTGTCGGCCGCCGTGAGCTATGCGGAAGCCGCCAAGGCAGAGGGCCGCAAGCCGCGCATCGCCGTTCTCGAATGCGCGCCGAAGGAGGAGCGCGGGGGCGCGACACGCTGGACCTCGGCTGGCCTTCGCGGGACCGTCTCGAAGGGTCTCGACCCTTATTGGGTGGGCCTCGCCGCCCAACTGTCCAAGGGGCTCGCCGATGCGGACATCTGCAGCACGGTGGAGCGTGAGTGCAGCAACTCCCTCCAGTTCCTGCTCGATCACGGGGTCGAGCTGATCGAGCACGAGTCCTCGGTCGCCCGGACGGTGCACGGCAAGCTCAGCCTGCCCAACGGCGGCGGCCATTCCATAGTCGAACGGCTTGCAGAGGCCTGCGAGGCGACCGGCTTAGGAGAGATCCATTACCAGACCGAGGCGGTGAAATTGACGGTATCGGACAAAGGGCGGGTCGACGGTATCGTGGTGCGCGGTGCCGACGGCCTCCTCAAGACCTGGCTTTCGGATACCATCGTCCTTGCCTGCGGTGGCTTCGAGGGCAATCCTGAGATGATGACGCAATATGTCGGGCCGAAGGCTTGTGATCTCAAGCTGATCGCGCCGGGCATCAAATACAACCGCGGTGCGGGCATCAAGATGGCGATGGACATGGGAGCTGGCACCGCCGGTCAATTCGACGGCATCCACGCCGAGGCGGTCGACAGCCGCACGGACCGGCCCGACGCGGTGATCTACGCGCACCCGTACGGCATCATCGTCAATGCCGAAGGCAAGCGTTTCTTCGACGAAGGCCAGAACACGTTCGACGCGACGTTCGAATTGATCGGCTACGAGATCTGGCGAAACCAGAACCAGACCGCCTTCTTCATCGCCGACCGCCACGTCCACGACTATCCCGAAATCCTGGCGATGTTCGACACCGATCAACCCGCGATCGAGGCTGATACGATCGAAGACCTGGCCCTGCAGTTGGGCCTGGAGCCGGATGCTCTCGCCGAGACGGTCAAGGCGTACAATTCCGCGGTCGGCCCCGGTGATTTCGATCCGATGCGGTTAGACGGTAAATCGACAATCGGCCTCGATCCCCCTAAGTCCAACTGGGCTTATCCGCTCGACCGCGCACCCTTCCTAGCCTATCCCCTCACCACCGCGGTGACCTTCACGTACGGCGGCTTGAAGACCGACACGCTGGGCCGCGTGCTCACCGGCACCGGCGTGGTCATTCCCGGTCTCTACGCGGCCGGGGAAATCGCCGGGTTGTTCTACCACGAATATCCGGCGGCAACCTCGGTGCTCAGGGCCATCACCTTCGGCCGGATCGTCGGCCGGCACGCCGTCGACTCGCTGGCCAACGCATGAAGATCGCCGTCTGCATCAAGACCATCACGGGCGGCGCCGTGGATCGCGACGACGCCTTCCTGCGCACGGCGCGCACTCTTCCCGCGGTCCTGCCGCCCTACGACGGGCACGCGGTGGAGGAAGCGCTTCGCATCCGCGAGCGCCGCGGCGGCGTGTCGGAGATCGTGCTCCTGTCGATCGGTGTGCGCGAAGGTCTAGGCGCCCTGCGCCAAGGCCTCGCCATGGGAGCCGACCGTGCAGTGCTGGTGTCGGATCCCCTGCTCGACGGTGCCGACATAAGCGGCGTCAGCCGCCTGCTCGCCGCGCTGATCGAACGTGAGGCTCCCGACCTGACGCTCTATTGTCCGTGGAGCGGCGACATCGATGGATCGATGATGTTCGCGATGGCCGCTGCCCGCCTGGGTCTGCCCTCGCTCGGCCAGCTGCGCAGCCTCATGACAGAGGACGGACGCGCCAGCGGGGCCCGGCAAGTCGAAACGGGCGACCAGCAGCTTTCGGCACCGCTGCCTTGCCTCGTCGAGATCAATGATTCAATCAACAAGGCACGAAACGCGTCTATCAAAGGCCGTCAGCAGGCCAACGCCAAGCCGGTCCAACTGCTCTCCGTCTCCGACCTTCTTCCCGGTGACGAGTTTGCGGCGGCCAGAACGTCCATCCTCACTGTCGAACCGGCACCGGCAACGCGGCATCCCGTGCTGGTCGAGGGCAAGGACGCGCCGGAGAAACTGTTGGCGTTGCTGGGCGAACGGAGACTGCTGGCATGAAGGCGCTCGTGCTGATCGAGCTGATCGACGGATCACCAAGCGAGGACTCGCTCGGTGTCTTGGCGCGGGTTCAGGCCCTTGGGATCGATACCTGGGCCCTGCTCTGCAGCGATAGCGTCGCGGCGACGGCCGCCGAGATCTCGCGCCATCCGTGCACCGGTGTGCTGACGGCCGAGGCGGCGTTGTTCGCCAGCCCCCGCCCGGAACCACGGGCACAGCTCATCGCCGATCTCGTCCGTAGCGACGGCTATACGCTCGTCGCCTTCGCGACGTCGGTTTTGGCCGGCGAGCTCGCCGCCCAGCTCGCGGCGCAACTGGATACCGGCGTGATCTGGGGCCTCACCGCCCTCGCGATCGAGAACGGCGCGGTCGTCGGCACACGCTTGACCCACGGCGACGCGATGCGAGCGCAATGCGCTTGGCTGGCCGGCCCGGCCATCGCCTTGTTTCGGGCGCACGAATGCGCGCCGGCAGTCCCGGGACAGACACCGGCTCCGATCTCCGCAGTCGATCCGGTGGCCCTTGGCCCCTCGCCGGTCGATGCGGAGCAGATTCCGAGCGAGACGGTAACGGGGGCGTCGCTGACCGATGCCGACATCATCGTTTCGGGCGGGCGCGGGCTCGGCCAGAAGGAAAACCTCGAGCTGGTCTATAGGCTCGCCGACGCGCTGGGCGGCGTGGCGGGCGTATCGCTGCCGTTGGTCGATATGGGCTGGGCGCCCCGCGCGATGCAGGTCGGCCAGACGGGCACTGTGGTCAGCCCGCGGCTCTATGTCGCTTGCGGCATCTCAGGCCAGATCCAGCACAAGATCGGGGTCGAGCGATCCGGGACGATCGTCGCGATCAACACCGACCGCGAGGCGCCGATCATGAAGTTCTGCGATTTGGGCATCGTGGGGGACGTCACGGCCGTGCTGCCGGTCCTGATCGACGCCGTCCGCCAGGCCCGCGGGTGACGGCGGCCACTTGTCTACCTGGTCTGAGGTAGATCTTCACGGGACTTCGCCCGCGCCAATTTAATATCCTTGGAGACTTACGCAAATGGACAAAGATCTCGACTTCTCCGGCAAGACAATCCTGGTAACGGGATCGGGCCGCAACATTGGCAAGGCGATCATCCTGGAGTTCGCGTCGCGGGGTGCCAACGTGGTCATCAACAGCCGCTCGAACCGCGAGGAAGCTGAAGGCGTGCTGCGCGAGGCCGAGGCCCTCGGCGCCAAGGGCATCGTTGTACTGGGCAATGCCGGCGAAAAGGAGGTGGTAGAGGAACTTAAGACGCGCGCCGAGGATGCCTTCGGCCGGGTCGACATCTACGTCGCCAATGCCGCGCGGCGGCTGCACAAGGACTTCTGGGAGACCACCGACGAGGAATGGCACTCCCACCTCAACCAGCAGCTGTCGGGTGCCTGGTACCTCGCCAAGGCCTTCGCTCCGGCAATGCGCGATGCCGGCTACGGCCGCATCATCCACATGAACGGCCCCGACGGCTACCATGGCGGCTGGACCCGCGTACCGCATTCCACCGCCAAGGGCGGCATCCGCGTGTTCACCAAGTCGCTTGCCGAAGGGCTGAGCGAGTTCGGCATCACCGTAAACGACATCAACCCAGGCGTCGCCGAGACGGAGCGTGATCTGACCACGCACCCGACCTTCTCTGACCAGTCGCAGATCGAGGCGCTGCGCAGAAAGATTCCGATTCGTCGGCAGACAAAACTGAGCGAGATCGCCTTCGCCTGCGCGTTCCTCTGCTCGCCCCGTTCGCAGGCAATCACGGGCTCGGTCATCCACCTCGACGGCGGTTTGAACATGTTCGGTTGAAACGTGGCTCGAGCCCATCGCGGGCGTCTCCGCCCGCCGCCAGAGCATGCTGGGGCCTAGGAGATCCCGGTGTTCAGGGCGGAGGAGCCCGCCGCCAGCATGGCGGTCACGGACGGCCGGCTTTCCAGGCCTTCGATGATCGCGGCCAGCCTGGACGCCCGCTGTTCGCCCAGCTTCGGCGCCGTCAATGCTGCAAATTTGGGGCGGACGGACTGCATTTCGGCCACTGGGTCGACGTTGCCGAAATCGAAGGTCGATTGGAGTCTGCGGCCGTCGCTCGTCTCCACCACGACATCGCCGATCATGGAGTCGCGACCTTGGATCAGATCCACGGTGGTCCGGTCGAACAGGTCGCGCAGGAGCGGCCGCGCTATGACAGAGTCGCTGAAATTCTCCGGCAGCGAGGTGTCGACGTCAGCGAGCACCATTGCCGTGACCATCCGAAGGCTGAATTTCGCCTCTAGCCCGGTGGCCACCTGCTGCTTGTTGCAGGTTCCGTCCATGTCGCTGTCGGCAAAGACGGTCGCACGGGCAATGTCCTCCGGGGCCAGGCGATAATCGCGGCGTAGCTGCAGCGCTGCCTCGATCGTCGGGTGGATGCCGCCGCAGGCGGCGTAGCGCTTGAACCGGATACCCAGGACTTTCGGCGGGCCGTCGGCGAGCGCGGCTGCGGGGTTGAAGTCCTGGCTCCAGGCGCGGATGCCGGTCTGATGGCCCAACGCGTCGGACGGGCCTTCGTAGCCGCGAGCTGCCCATTGTGCCGCGGTAAGCCCAACCAGCGCCGCCCAGCCTGGGTTGAGCGGCTTCGCCTCGGTTCCGAACGAAGCCTTGAGACCTGCGGCACGTGTCGCCGCTAAGCCGATGGCACTCGCCCGCTGCGCGCGATCGAGGCCGAGCAGCCACGCGCAGCCGGCCGCGGCGCCGATCGCCCCTGACGTCGAGGTGTTGTGATAGCCGCGCAGATAGTGGTCGGGCGTGATCGCCATCGTGACCCTGCTACCCACTTCCACGGCGAAGATGTATGCCGTGATGAGGTCGGCACCCGACGTACCCAGATAGGCCGCCAACCCGACGAGCGCCGGCATGATCGGCACGCTGGGATGGCCGATCATCGCGCGCAAAGTGTCGTCATAGTCGAGTGCGTGGCTGGCCGCGCCGTTGATGAGCACGGCCTCGCGTAACCCGACGGTCTCCGACCGACCGAGAATTGGAAAGTCGCCCGGCCGCCCGAACTCGATCGCATCGGCGACCAGCTTGTCGACGAGCGGTTCGGACGCGCCGGCGATGGCGCAGGCGGTCCAGTCGAACATGCAAGCGACAGCCATCGCCCGCGCGTCGGCGTCAGCCGAAAGAGCCAACCGTTCGGCCGCGTCGAGAATCTGGTCCGTCAGGGTGATCGCCGTGCTGCTGCCGTGCATAGGTCATTCCTCCAGTGGCGCTTTAGGGCGGCGACCTGGAGGTTACCAGGCCGTCTGAAGCCGGCCGGCCCACGGGGCTGCACCGTTCCAGAAGTTAGCATCGTGCCATATGCCAAGCGGAGCCGATGTCGAGCCTCTGCGTCGGCGCTCTTTCGTCGGCGAGGTATTGCGCTTCGACAAACGCGATGTGGCGCCACTGCTGTTCCATCGCTGGCAGTTCGTCGGAGTTCGCGATAAACCGCAATCCAATGAGGAATCCGCGAGCAAATTGGACCGCTATACCGAGGATTTCCTGCCTTACCTGCTCGCTCAGGCGCGCGTGCAGCTCCAGCACCCGTCCGCATCTTTCGCCAAGGCCTTGGGATGTCGGAGAGCCAGTATGGCATCATGGGGATGCTAAACCTCTTCGGAACCGTCAGTGGCAAGGACATCTTCGAGCAATCATGGATGCTTGGGCGCCCGGATGCGGCCGAGCAGGACCTCGAGGACATACGGGCTTCCGGCTGGGTCCAGCTCGAGGCCGCGGGATGGCGCCTGACCGAAGGTGGTCGCAGCGTGTTCCTCTCCGTCCTCAGCATGTTGAGGGCAAGAGAGGAGGATGTGCTGGCCGGGTTCGATACCGACCAGGTGGAGGAGGTCAAAGGTTTCCTCCGCGCGCTCATCGCGAGAACCCGCAGCGTTGCGCCCGGCTTGCGGAGCAACTTCTGATCGCCTCCCTCGAGCAACTGCGTTCTGCGGGCTGGCGAGGACTCGCGGCAAAAGTCATGGAAGGAAATACATCGATGTGCGTCAGCAAGGTGGTGGAAAGCCGGCGATCCACACGCGCTTTTCTCTCCGACCCAGTCGATCGCGAGTTGCTCGAACGAGTCCTCGACAAGGCCCGGTTCGCCCCGTCGGGAGGAAATGTGCAGCCGTGGAACGCTGTAGTCGTTTCAGGAGAAGCGCTCCGCACTTTCCTGGCGGAATTCGCAAAGCGCCAGGCAACCGGCGCCATCGTCGGTGACCACGAGACCTACCCCGATGCCTTGCCTGATCCTTGGATGGCGCGCCGCCGTGGTTGCGCGGCCGACCTCTATGGCGTCCTAGGCATCGGTCGCGAGCACAAAGCTGCCCGCTCGGCGCAGACGGCGCGTAACTGGACCGGCTTCGACGCGCCGTGCATCATGTTTTGCCACACCCCCAAGTTTATGGTCAGGTCGCAATGGGCGGACATGGGGATCTGGCTGCAGACGGTGATGCTGCTCCTAGAGGAAGAAGGTCTGGCAACTTGCCCGCAAAGTGCCTGGGCCCATGCGGGAATGACCATCCGCGAGCTGCTGGGTATCGCCGAGGACCACATTCTCTATTGCGGACTGGCGATCGGTTATGCCGATCCAAACGAGCCCGTAAACACCCTCCGCACCCAACGGGCTCCGCTCGAAGAGACCGTTCGGTTTCTCGGCTTCTGAACCCGGGCCTGCAGTCCTTCGCCACGCGCTCGCAGACGGCAACTGCAGGCTCCGGCCATATTCCAAGCATCGGGGGCCAGGACGCGTATGAGCCTCCTGCCCTCAGCGCCCGATCCTCGATCAAACCCAATCGTTCGAGCCGAGCGCTTCCCTAGGGGGCGCGGCGTGGCGACTTGTCCGGATTCGAAATGCTCAACCGATCCGGCCGTTGGGTCGCGCTCTGCAATTACCTTCGCCGAAGCGCAAGTTGTCCAAGATCGAGGCCGCCAAGAGAGCGGCCCGATGTCGTTACTTGCATCACACCAAGGCTTCGGGGATTTTGAAGTTGAAGAACCGCGCGGCGTTGAGCCCGAGTATCTTTGCACGCGTGTCTTCCCGCAAATGGGCGAAATCGCGCTCGATCGCCGCAGCCGAGTGAGGCCAGGTGCCCTCGTGGTGCGGGTAGTCATTCGACCAGCAAAAGTTGTTCTCGAGGTTGAACGGCTCTACCAGCAACGTGCCGGCGCGATCCTCCTGGAACGACCCGACGAAGTTGGAGCGGAAGTAGTCGCTCGGCAGGCCTTGCTTGAGCTTTGGGAAGCACCAGAAGTGATGCTTCTTATAAGTCTCGTCCATCAAGTCGAGCAGCGCCGGAATCCAGCCCACGCCGCCCTCGACACAGGCGCAGCGCAAGTTAGGGAAGCGATCAAGCACGCCCGATGAGCAGAACGCCACGATCGGGTGAACCATCATCTCGTGCGAGTAAGCACGGTTCATGATCGCCCCTCCTGGTCCGCGCACGCGGCGCGGGTCATCGCCGGTCGCAACATGCATGGCGATCGGGATGCCGGCTTCCTCGATCACCGCCCACAGCGGGTCGTAGTCCTTGTGGTTGTATTGCGGCTTGTCACGGCCGGCGTCAGTTGGCAGCGCGATGATGTCGGCGCCGAGCTTCAAGACGCGCTCGATTTCGGCGATTGCAGCAGGAATGTCGGACGTCACCGCGGTCGGTACGATCTTGCAGCGTGCTCCGTACCGCGCAGTCACTTCTGTGGCCCAGTCGTTGTAGATGCGGAACGCGGCCATCGCCATTTCGGTGGGCATTTGGTACGCGCTCAACGCCGGGCCGTTG
>Ga0207703_10003506_pt1 | contig 13120 bp, 9 predicted proteins | sample KBSSwiS12_FD_184304 | JGI IMG/M metagenome (GOLD analysis project Ga0207703, IMG submission 184304) | Switchgrass rhizosphere microbial communities from Kellogg Biological Station, Michigan, USA - KBS Switchgrass S1-2 (SPAdes) (version 2) | ecosystem: Host-associated > Plants > Roots >... | reverse complement strand
CTGCGAGCCCAGGATCTCCACCTCCTCGACGCCATTGGTGCAGCAGATGGCGATGCGCTTGCCCCGCAGCAGGCCGGGATCGGACGGCGGGTCGAAGAGGAAGGCGTTGAGCTCGCGATTGAGTTCGCCATCGGCAGTCGTCAGCAGCTCGGTCGAGATCGACGGCACCGGCGACGCCGACATCAGCTGTTGCATGCGGTGGAAGGCGGTCGCTTGCGGCGGAGGAGCGGTGGTCATCACGGTGTCTCCAGGTGGTAGGTTCGTTGAATGGGCGTTGATCGGTCAGCGCGCGCCGCGTGGGGTGCTACGCCGCTCCATGCGCGACGCGGCGTAGAAGCCATGGCAGCCCGGGCAACGCGCGAGCATATGCGCGGCATGCTCGGGCTCGGCGATCGGGCCACTGGCGGCAGATCATGACGGCGTCGTCGTGCTTCGCGTGCACCGCGCTCAGTTCCGGCATGTGTGGCTGAAGCTGTGCTGCGCACTCGGCTGCCGTCGGCGGCGCGGCGCGTCCATTGCCTCGGTACCAAGCGTCGGCTTCAGCTCGGCCTTCAACGAATTGGGCCAGCCAATCTCTGCCGGGCATGTCTTCGCGTATCGCGACGAAGCGCATCCGCATTTCGGCATGCTACCTAAGTGCCAATGCGAGCATCGATCGAGCTAAATGAAGATATCGGTCGGACTGTCGTGGATACCTCGTCCCCTGGAAGACCCGCGCTGGTCCAGTCGCGGGACAACTAGAGGAAGGCAGCACCTCGTCCTCGTCCGCGACCCTTCAGTTCAGAAAACAAGTCGTAGAGCTGTTGGGCCGCTGGCGACAGTGAACGCCCGCGGCGCCTGATCAGCCCGACCTTGCGCGTGACGATCGGATCGACGAGCGGCACGCTGACCAGCAGCGGATGATCGGAAGGCGGCATCGCCATCGACGGCACCGCGGCCACTCCCAGGCCCGCCTCGACCAGGCCGAGGGTCGTCGTCACGTGCTGCGCCTCGTAGATCGCCTGCGGCCGGCCCGCGACCCCGGCCAGCGCCTGATCGAGCAGCACCCGATTACCCGAGGTGCGACCCACCGAGATGTAGTCGTAGTCGCCGAGCTGCGTCCAGCTCACACGGCGCAACTTCGCCAGCGGGTGATCGCGCCGGCAGGCAGCGACAAAGCGCTCCTCCACGAGGGACTTGAACTCGAGCTCCCCCTCCTGCGCGCCGATGAAGTTGAGGCCGAAGTCGGCTTCGCTTCGGGCCACCGCGGCCAGCACCTCGTTGGCGCTCGCGTCGAGCACCTTCACCCGCACCTTGGGACTGCGCTCGTGATAGCGGCGGATCACCTGCGACAGGTAGTAGTAGACCGTCGACGGCACGCACGCCACCGTCACCTCTCCCATCCGCGCGCCGACGCCGCCGCGAATGCCGAGCAGCGTGGCGTCGAGCTCGTCGAGAAGCTCGCGCACCTTGCGCTCGAAGTCACGGCCGACCGCCGTCAGCGTGACGCGACGCGTCGTGCGCTCCAGCAGCCGTACGCCGAGCGCCTGCTCCAGCTTGTCGATGCGGCGGCTGAACGCCGGCTGCGACAGATGCACCGACTCGGCGGCCTTTCGGAAGTTACTCAGCTCTGCCACCGCGCGGAAGGCGAGAAGGTCGTTCAGATCGAAGTTGATCGCCACGGCTGATCCTTTTCATTGATGCCGAAAACGGATCAGTTGATCTTAAAGATGCAATTCACTTTGGCAATAGGCGCGCCGATCATTCGCTCCCATGAACCGAGCGATCCCCTGCGTCCTGATGCGTGCCGGCACCTCCCGGGGGCCGTTCTTCCTGCGCGAATGGCTGCCCGCTGACCATCGTGAGCGCGACGAGGCCCTCATCGGCGCCATCGGGGCTTCCGACCTGCTGCAGGTCGACGGCGTCGGCGGCGGTAGCACGCTGACGAGCAAGGTCGCGATCGTCTCGACGTCCTCGCAGCCCGGGTGCGATGTCGACTATCTCTTCGCCCAGGTCGGTGTCGGCCGGAAGTCGGTCGACACGCGGCCCAACTGCGGCAACATGCTTTCCGGGGTGGGCCCCTTCGCCATCGAGCAGGGCCTGGTGACCGCTCGAGACGGCGAGACGACGGTGCGCGTTTTCAACGTCAACACGCGCTCGCGCATCGACGTCAAGGTGCTCACCCCCGATCGACGCGTCACGTACGAGGGCGAGACGGGAATCGACGGCGTGGCCGGCACGGCGGCGCCGATCCGTCTCGACTTCCTTGACGCCTGGGGTGCAGTCACGGGTTCGCTGTTTCCCACGGGCAGGCGCATCGACACGATCGATGGAGTGCCGGTCACGTGCATCGACGCCGCCATGCCGCTCGTGATCGCGCGTGCCGGCGAGCTCGGCCTGACCGGGCGCGAGACGCCGGACGAGCTCGACGCCGATCGGCCGCTGCTCGAGCGCCTCGAGGCCCTGCGGCGCGCCGCCGGCGAGGCGATGGGCCTGGGCGATGTCGCCGACAGCGTCATCCCCAAGCCGGTTATCGCCAGCGACGGCGACGACGCCGACAGCATCACGTCGCGCTACTTCACGCCACGGCGCTGCCATGCCTCGCATGCCGTGACCGGGGCGATCGGCATCGCCACCGCGTTCGCGCTGCCGGGAACCGTGGTCAGCGGTACGACCCGCCGATCAGGCGTGCGTGCCATCTCGGTGCTGCATCCCCAGGGGCGCATCGATGTCGAGGTTGAGGTCGACGGTCTCGGCGCCGACGCCCGCGTGCAGCGCGCAGCGCTCGTCCGAACCGCCCGAAAGATCCTGCAAGGCGAGCTTCACATCCCGCCCTACGTGTTCTCGAACCCCACGGAAGGAGACAAGCCCGTGAAACGTTTGATCGCGCCCGCTCTCGCCGCAGCGCTGGCTGGCGCAGCTCCGGCCACCATGGCCTACCCCGACAAGACCGTCACGATCGTCGTGCCGACCGCGGCCGGTGGCGGCAACGACGCGATGGCGCGCACCGTCGCCCAAAAGCTCGGTCCGCTGCTCGGCCAGACGGTGATCGTCGACAACCGGGCAGGCGCTAACGGGGCGATCGCAAGCGAGTTCGTCAGCCGCGCAGCGCCCGACGGCCATACCCTGATGTTCGGCTACATCGCCACGCACGCGATGAACCCGGCGCTGCAGAAGCTGCGCTACGACCCGGTCGCTGATTTCGCGCCAATTGGCCTGGTCGGCTACTCGCCGACGCTCATGGTCGCGACCGCCAGCGTGCCGGTGAAGGACGTCAGGGACCTGGTGGCGCAGCTCAAGGCCAAGCCCGACAAGTACACCTATGCCTCCGCTGGCAACGGCACGGCGCCGCACTACGCCGCCGAGCTGTTCAAGCTCAACGCCGGCGTCGTAATGCTTGGCGCGCCGTACAAGGGCTCTGCACCCGCGATCAGCGACACGATCGGCGGACAGACCCAGTTCATGTTCCCCAGCCTGTACACGGCCTTGCCGCACGTCAAGTCAGGGAAGCTCCGCGCGCTGGCCGTCGCCGGACCGAAGCGTTCAGCGCTCCTGCCCGACGTGCCGACGCTGAAGGAAGCCGGCGTCGACGGCGTCGATGTGCAGCAATGGTACGGCTTCTTCGCCCCCGCCAAGACGCCCAAGGCGATCGTCGACCAACTCAACAAGGCGCTGAACCAGGTGCTGGCCGACAAGGAAATCGTCAAGCGCATGGAAGAGCACGGCGCCGATGTCGAGACGAGCACGCCCGAACAGCTGGGCGCCCTCGTCAAGAGCGAGCTGGCGAAGTGGAAAGGCGTGGTGCAGCGCGCCAAGCTGACCGCCGAGTAAACGACAAGAGAGGCTTCGAACATGGACACTTCACTGAGCGAGCTGCAAGCCTGGACCGGGCGCAGCGAAACCTGGCGCGATCAGATCGGGGCGACCCCGGTCAAGGCGCTCAATGCCACGCTCGACCACCCGGCGATGCCGGCAGACCCCGGGACGCCGCTGCCGCCCCTGTGGCACTGGCTCTACTTTCTGCCGCTGCACCGCCAGAGCGAAATCGGCCCGGATGGTCACGCCAAGCGCGGCGGCTTCCTGCCACCGGTGCCTTTGCCGCGGCGCATGTGGGCCGGCAGCCAGTTCGAGTTCCGCTCACCGGTGCGGGTCGGCGACGCCGTCGAGCGCACGTCGATCATCGCCGACGTGTCGGCCAAGGAAGGCCGCACCGGCAGGCTCGTCTTCGTCAAGGTGCGCCACGAAGTGCGCTGCAACGGCGCCTCGGAACCGGCCATCGTCGAGTTCCACGACATCGTGTACCGCGACGCCAAGCGGCCCGGCGACGTCGAGCCGTCGCCGCAGCGCGCGGAGACCGGCGCGGCCTGGCAGCGCGAGATCGTGCCCGACGACGTGCTGCTGTTCCGCTACTCGGCGCTGACGTTCAACGGGCACCGGATCCACTACGACCGCAAGTACGTCACCGAAGTCGAGGGCTATCCGGGACTGATCGTGCACGGGCCGCTGATCGCCACGCTGCTGATGGACCTGGTCCGACGCAGCCTCCCCGAGGCCGATGTCGCGACGTTCCGCTTCAAGGCGGTAAGGCCGACGTTCGATCTGAACCCGTTCCGTGTCAATGGCCAGCTTCAGGACGACGGCAAGACCATTCGCCTCTGGGCCCAGGACCATGAGGGCTGGCTCACGATGGACGCGACCGCCACGCTGCGCTGAACCTCGAAAGGATCCCTTCATGCAACCGCTCAAAGGACTCACCGTCGTCACCCTCGAGCACGCGATCGCGGCGCCGTTCGCGACGCGCCAGCTCGCCGACCTGGGTGCGCGCGTGATCAAGATCGAGCGCCCCGGCGTCGGCGACTTCGCGCGTGGCTACGACTCGCGCGTGCGCGGCCTCGCGTCGCACTTCGTCTGGACCAACCGCTCCAAGGAAAGCCTCACGCTCGACGTCAAGCATCCGGCCGCCGCCGAGGTGCTCGAGCGACTCGTGCTCGACAAGGCCGACGTGGTCGTTCAGAACCTCGCGCCTGGGGCCGCCGCTCGCCTCGGCCTCGGCTACGAGGTGCTCGCGGCAAAGAAGCCCGCGATCATCGTCTGCGACATCTCCGGCTACGGCGCGAACGGCCCCTATCGCGACAAGAAGGCGTACGACCTGCTGATCCAGAGCGAGGCGGGGCTCGTCTCGGTGACCGGCACGCCCGACGAGCCGTGCAAGGCCGGCCCCTCGATGGCCGATATCGCCGCAGGCATGTACGCGTACACGAACATCCTCGCGGCGCTGCTGCAGCGCGGCCAGAGCGGACGCGGCCAGCATATCGACATCTCGATGCTCGAGTCACTCGCCGAATGGACCAGCTACCCGCTGTATTACGCCTTCGATGGCGCGCCGCCGCCGCCGCGCACCGGCGCGGCGCACGCGACGATCTACCCCTACGGCCCCTTCCCGACCGGCGCCGACGGCGGCAGCGTGATGCTCGGCCTGCAGAACGAGCGCGAATGGGTCAACTTCTGCGACAAGGTCTTGCAGCGCCCGGAGCTGGCGCGTGACCCGCGCTTCAGCGGCAATGCCAAGCGTGTGGCAGAGCGCACGGCGCTGCGCGCGCTCATCGTCGAGGCGTTCGCGCCGCTGACGACGCCGCAGGTGGTCGAGCGGCTGGAGGCGGCACAGATCGCCAACGCGCGCGTCAACACGATGCAGGAAGTCTGGGAGCACCCGCAACTGAAGGCGCGCGAACGCTGGCGCGAAGTCGGCTCGCCGGTCGGAGCGCTGCCCGCCATGCTGCCGCCCGGCACCTGGGACGAAGGCCCGCGCATGGACCCGGTGCCCGCCCTCGGCGAGCACACCGATGCCATCCTGCGCGAGCTCGGCATCGACGCGGGCGGTATCCGCGAGCTGCGTGCCGCGGAGGCCATCTGATGGACCCGCGGACCTATCTGTTCGTGCCGGGCAACCGCCCGGAGCGATTCGCCAAAGCACTCGGCAGCGGGGCCGACGCGGTCGTCCTGGATCTGGAAGACGCCGTCGCCCTGCCGGACAAGGCCCAGGCGCGCGATGCGATCGCGCGCTGGTCCGCCCAGGCCGGTGACGCGGACCGTGCGCGCATCGTCGTGCGCGTCAACGACGCCCAGGCGAGTGCCTTTGCAGATGATCTGCAACTGCTTCGCGACGCTCGCATCGAGAGCGTGATGTTGCCCAAGGTCGAGTCGGCAGCCCACGTGCAAGCCGTTCGGGCCGCCTTACCTCACGCGCGCGTCCTGGCTCTGATCGAAAGTGCATCCGGAGTTGCCAACGTGCGGCAGGTGGCCGACGCGGGGGGCGTCGCCCGCCTGGTCTTCGGCACGCTCGACTACGCCCTCGACCTCGATCTAGACATCGCCGAAAGTCCGGACGGCCTCGCGCATGCCGCCAGCGTGCTCGCGATCGCCTCACGTGTCGCAGGCCTTCCGGCCCCCGTCGCAGGGGTCACCCCACAGCTCGACGACGAGCAACGCCTGCTCGCCGACCTAGCCTGGTCGCGCCGCCACGGTTTCGGCGCCAAGCTGTGCATCCACCCGCGCCAGGTCGCGCCGATTCACGCTGCACTCACCCCCCGCGCAGAAGCCGTCGCCCTCGCTCGACGCGTGCTCGCCGCCGAGGCCGCCTCACCCGGTGCCGCCCAGCTCGACGGCCGAATGATCGACCGCCCCGTCGTGCTGCAGGCCGAGCGCACCTTGCGCCGCGCCGGCGTCTGAATTTCGCTCTCCACTCAAGGAACCCATCATGCCCGCCACCATCATTGACTCGGCCATCTTCCAAGGCATCTTCTCCAGCGACGAGATGCGCCACGTGTGGTCCGACGAGAACCGGACGCAGAAGTACCTCGACATCGAAGCCGCGCTGGCCAAGGTCCAGGGCCGAATCGGCCTGATCCCGAAGGAAGCGGCCGACGAGATCGTCAGCCATTGCCGGCTCAACCAGATCGACATGGCCAAGCTGCGCCAGCAAACCGAGCGGATCGGCTATCCCATCCTCGGCGTCGTCTCGCAGCTCAACGCGCTCTGCCGCGACAAGCTCGGCGAGTACTGCCACTGGGGCGCGACCACGCAGGACATCACCGACACCGCGACCGTCCTGCAGATCCGCGAAGGCCTTGCCATCGTCGAGCGCGAGCTGGCGGCGATCTCGGCAGCGATGGCCAAGCATGCGAAGGCGCACCGGCTCACGCCGATGATCGGTCGCAGCAACCTGCAGCAGGCCATTCCGGTGACCTTCGGCTACAAGATGGCGGGCCTCTTGAGCGCGATCGAGCGTCATCGCGAGCGCCTGTCGCAATTGAAGGAGCGCGTCCTCGTCGGCGAATTCGCCGGCGCCGCCGGCACGCTCGCGTCGCTCGAGAAGGGCGCCATGGAGACCCAGGCCGGCCTGTGTGCCGAGCTCGGCCTGAAGCAGCCGGTGATCGCCTGGCACACGATCCGCGACAACATCGCCGAGGTCGGCACCTTCCTGGGCCTGGTCGGCGGCACGCTCGGCAAGCTCAGCATGGACGTGAAGCTGATGATGCAGACCGAGGTCGGCGAGGTGTATGAGCCCTACGCTCCCGGCCGCGGCTCGAGCAGCACGATGCCGCAGAAGCGCAACCCGATCTCGAGCTGCTACATCCACGCCGCGATTTCGGTGGTGCGGCAGCACGCCGCGGCGCTGATGGACGCGATGGTCGCTGACCACGAGCGCTCGACCGGCCCGTGGGAGATCGAATGGATCGTGTTGCCGGAAGCCTTCTGCCTCATGGCCGGTGCGCTCAAGCAATCGCGCTTCGTGCTCGAGGGCCTGGAGGTCGATGCGCAGGCGATGCGCCGGAACATCGACATGACCCACGGCCTGGTGATGAGCGAGGCGGTGATGATGGGCCTGGGCCCGTACATCGGCCGCGAGTACGCGCACGACCTGGTCTACGACATCTGCCGCGACGCGCTGAAGCAGCGACGGCCGCTGCTCGACCTGCTCGTCGAGCATCCTGAGATCAACCGCCACCTTGACCGGGCCGCGCTCGCACGGCTCTGCGATCCCGCGAACTACCTCGGCCAGTCAGGTGCGATGGTCGATCGCGTGCTGGCCACGCTGCGCTGACCCTATCCGCTGCCGCACAGGCCGACGCAGATCGGTCCGGCCAACTCATGCCCGCTCTCAGGAGACTCCCATGAAATCCGCCAAGTTGCTCAAGCTGCTCTATGTCCAGGTTCTGATCGGGCTGGTGCTCGGCATCGCCGTCGGCCACTGGTGGCCCGAGTTCGGTGCCGCGCTGAAGCCGCTCGGCGATGGCTTCGTCAAGCTGGTGAAGATGATGATCGCGCCGATCGTCTTCTGCACCATCGTCAGCGGAATCACCTCGCTGAACGACTCGAAGCAGATCGGCAAGACGCTTCTGAAGTCGATGGGTCTCTTCTACGCGTTGACCATCCTCGCCTTGCTGACCGGCCTGGCCTCGGTCTTCCTGCTCCAGCCGGGCGCTGGAATGCACATCGATCCGAAGCACCTCGACGCGGCCGTGGCCGGGAAGTACGCCAGCCAAATCCCGCCGCGCGGCTTCACCGAGTTCGTGCTGCACATCATTCCCAATTCGTTCTTCGGCGCATTCGCCGACGGCGAAGTGCTGCCGGTGTTGCTGCTGTCGGTCCTTTGCGGCTTCGGGCTGACGCGCATCGGCACGGCCGGGCGCGTCGTGCTCGAGGGCATCGACGGCTTCGCGAACATGCTGTTCGCGGCCTTCGGGTTCATCATGCGGCTGGCCCCGCTCGGCGCGTTCGGCGCAATGGCCTTCACCGTCGGGCGTTACGGGATCAAGTCGATCGGCTCGCTCGGCATGCTGATCGGCACGTTCTACGTTGCCTGCATCTTCTTCGTCGTCGTCGTTCTCGGAACGCTGGCGTGGCTGCACAAGTTCAAGCTGTGGCAGTTGCTGCGCTACATCCGCGAGGAGTTGCTGGTCGTGCTCGGCACGTCTTCGAGTGAGCCGGTGCTGCCGCGTCTGCTCATGAAGCTGGAGCGCCTGGGCTGCAAGAAGGGCGTCGTGGGGCTGGTGCTGCCGACCGGCTACTCGTTCAACCTCGACGGCACGGCGATCTACCTGACGCTGGCCTCGATGTTCATCGCCCAGGCGTGCGACATCACGCTGTCGTGGGGACAGATCGGCGCGATGCTCGGCCTGATGCTGCTCACCTCCAAGGGCGCCGCCGGAGTGACGGGCAGCGGCTTCGTCGCACTGGTGGCGACGTTGGCGGTGATGCCGGACCTGCCAGTGGCCGGCGTGGCGTTGATCGTCGGTATCGACAGATTCATGTCCGAGGCGCGCGCACTGACCAGCACCATGAGCAACGCCGTCGCCTGCGTCGTCGTGTCCATCTGGGAAAACGCGTGCGACCGAGAAGTGCTTGCTCGAGAGCTGCAGCAAAACTATGTCAACACCGAAATGGCGCTGGAACAGGACGCCGTGCTGCCACAGCAGGCCCCGGCGGCAGCCGTCCTTCACACGGCGGCGCTCCACTGATAGCCGCGGCAGCCATGGGCTCCGTATGCCTCTGCGAACCTCGCCTTCCCTCGCCCAAGTCCAGCCAGTACCCCCACGGATACCCTGTTCGGCTGACGGGAAAGGCACACATTCTTAGGACGTCTTGAACGTCGCCGGAGCCCATGTGTTCCGCGCGGCGCGACGTGCGCCTGTGTCATCGGCCAATTGCCTGCGGAAGACCTGCGCCGACGCCATGTAGCAAGTTGCCGTCGCGGCGTCGGCGTGAAAGTCGGAGGTTGGCGAGACCACTCCGCGAATCTCCTCCATCAAAGCGCGCGCGCGCCCGGTCGGCCCCGCCGCCAAACTCAGCATGACATTCTCCGCAGACCCAAAGCCCGCCGCGACAGACAGGACACCCCCTTCATGACACCATGCTGCCATAGTGAAGGCATCTGACATGCGCCACGTGACGCTGCCCGGCGGTCGCTCTGTCTCCGTCATTGAGACCATCGACGACCCTAGTCGGCCATGGGCGCCGTATCCGGTGGGCAGCCACTACATCGTTCAGCGGGAGCGCGTCGGTGACGCGGTTGCCCGAGAAGCCGTAACAGGCAGTTCCAATTTGGCTCTCGTCTTGAACAAGCCGGAAGCAGAAGCATTGGCTGTCCTTCTTAACGTCGCCCCAAGGCCACGTTAAGGGGGCCCACGTCCCGCTTTCCGCCCTCTCAAGTAAACAAATGTCGGAGGCCAATTTCATATCCAGAAGTAGGTTTACTTCGAGAACGCCTGGCCCGGTACAGGGTTGGGGAGCTTAGCAGTCACCGATCCGGGTTTTCGAACTAAAGTTGCGTTGTCGCATCGTCCTCATGACTTCCAGTGCTCGCTGCATTCATCGCCCTCTCCGTTCTTGCCGCCATCCTTCTGCTCGCTCTCTATATTCGCCGTCGCGGCGAGCGTTTTTCGCCTGGGATCAAGGTGTCCTTGAATGCGGAAGGACTCGACACCACGCTGGGCGATTTTCATGACATGCGCGAGGCACTTCGCCCGCTGGAACACACGCGAGCCGCGTCCCGCCGCGACCCAAACGGCGCCCGGTAGGAAGGATCCCCTCCTTGGCCGGATAGCACACCTGCCCGACTAGACGTCCGGCTGCCCTTCGTCTGGCTTCCGCCTAGCGAGAAATCCCTGAATGATCGGTGATGCCAGTTGCGAAGGATTCACATGCCATCGAGCGCAAACCCGAGTGCGTGTGCCAAGTCGTTGATTTCTCTTCAGTCTTTTGCTGGAGTGATGACGCGATCGCCGTGAGTCGAGCCGGTGATCGTGGTGCAGCCCGTCCAGCACGGATTTCGCTCGCACGAGCGCACCCGGCGTCCATCGACATCGAGGTTTAGCCTGCGAGGTGCGTGCAGATTCTGAGGGAGGGCCGGGAACGCCAGGTCCCAGCGCGCTGTGGGGACGTTCGCCGTTGTAGTGAGCAACCCACTCGCGCAGGATCAAGCGGAGAGCGCCTCGGATAGCGGGACATCCAATCCAGGCACTCGCGCCGGATCGTGCCGATCACTCGCTCGCAGGTCGCGTTCGCCTTGGGGTTCGAGAACGGTGAGCGCAGCAACGCCAGGCCCAACGCTCGAATCGAATTATCTAGGTGCCGGGTCTTGTGCCATCGTCACCGTGGAAATCGAGCTGCCCAGGTTCCCCTGAAGCCGAGCGAACGCTAGATCGACGTCTCCGACCTGCAACGCAGACAGCGCCTCGGCGCCACCGATCTCTCGGACGGAGATCGTCAGCTGCGGAGAGCATTACGCAAGCGGTCAAGGAAGGTGGAAGTACCTCCAGCGTCGCAGCGCCTTGCAGTGAGCGAACGAACGGCTTGGTCTTCAGCGCCTGTTCAATGATCTGTGTCTGTTCGCTCAGCGGCGGATAGGCACGGGACGGCAACACGCTCGTCGAGCTCGGGTTCCCGGTGTCTTGCCGCGGCCTATCGAACATGGGTACGGGCAAGCATGAACTCGGGCGGGTCGGCGTGCCGGTGTGCATCGGTGACGTGATGATTAACCCCGCCGACTTCGTTGTCGGCGACCGTGACGGCGTCATCATTGCCCCAAAAACCGAGTGGATGAAGTGATCGCCAGCGCCGTCGCTCGAGAAGCCAAGGAAGCCGGGATGCGGCATTCGATTCAGCAGGGGGGACGACCGCCGCGCTGCTGGGCTGACGGACACGCTGCGGCGCCTTGGCCTGGACTGATGGACCGCACCGCACCGAGCATAGGGTTTCCTCGGAGAGATGCGGCCGGAGATCCGGACGATCCGCATCGATGAACACCGGAGCGCCGGCGATCGCGTCGCCACTCCGGCAAAAGACTAAAGAGAAATCAACGACTTGGCGCACGCACTCGGGTTTGCGCTCGATGGCACGTGAGTTGCGAAACGTCAGGGCCGACCGCATTCGCGAATGCAGGTCAAGGCCATGAGACACGGGGGACAGCAATGAGCACGATGGGCGACCTCGACCCCACCGAGACGAGCGAGTGGGTCGACGCGTTGGGCGCGGTCCGGCAGCACCGCGGCAACGAGCGCACGAACTACCTTCTCAACCGGCTGGTCGACGAGGGGCGGCGTGAAGGCGTCTACGTTCCCCGCTCGCTGACGACGGCCTACTGCAACACCATCCCACCCGAACGGGAGGAAAAGAGCAGCGGCGACCGCGCGATCGAGCATCGCCTGCGCTCGATCATCCGCTGGAACGCGATGGCGATCATCCTGCGCGCCAACAAGGAGAGCTCGGAGCTCGGCGGCCACATCGCGAGCTTCCAGTCGGCGGCGACGCTGTACGACATCGGCTTCGGCCACTTCTGGCACGCGCCGACCGACACGCACGGCGGCGACCTGCTGTTCATCCAGGGCCACAGCTCGCCGGGGATCTACGCGCGCGCTTTCCTCGAAGGGCGCCTAACGGAAGCGCAGCTGCTCAGCTACCGCCAGGAGACCGAAGGGCACGGCATTCCGTCGTACCCGCACCCCTGGCTGATGCCCGACTTCTGGCAGTTCCCCACGGTGTCGATGGGGCTCGGGCCGCTGCTGGCGATCTACCAGGCGCGCTTCCTGAAGTATCTCCACGGCCGCGGCCTGGCCGACACTGCGCCTCGCAAGGTCTGGGCCTTCATGGGCGACGGCGAGATGGACGAACCCGAGTCGCTCGGCGCGATCTCGCTCGCCGGCCGCGAGAGCCTCGACAACCTCGTCTTCGTCATCAACTGCAACCTGCAGCGCCTCGACGGCCCGGTGCGGGGCAACGGCAAGATCGTCCAGGAGCTCGAAAGCGTCTTCCGCGGTGCGGGCTGGAACGTCATCAAGGTCCTCTGGGGCAGCGGCTGGGATGCGCTCCTGGCTAAGGACAAGAGCGGCAAGCTGCTGCAGCGCATGGAAGAGTGCGTCGACGGGGAGTACCAGGACTTCAAGAGCAAGAGCGGCGCCTACGTGCGCGAGCACTTCTTCGGCAAGTACGACGAGACGCGCGCGCTCGTCGCCGAGATGAGCGACGACGAGATCTGGGGTCTGACCCGCGGTGGTCACGACCCGGTCAAGGTCTTCGCCGCCTACGCTGCTGCAGTCAAGCACAACGGCCAGCCGACCCTGATCTTGCCGAAGACAGTGAA
>Ga0207703_10003505_pt1 | contig 13120 bp, 16 predicted proteins | sample KBSSwiS12_FD_184304 | JGI IMG/M metagenome (GOLD analysis project Ga0207703, IMG submission 184304) | Switchgrass rhizosphere microbial communities from Kellogg Biological Station, Michigan, USA - KBS Switchgrass S1-2 (SPAdes) (version 2) | ecosystem: Host-associated > Plants > Roots >... | reverse complement strand
GCCTCGCCAAGCCCTGCTATGAGCGATGCTGCGTCGCCGTTGCGCAGCGGCGCAATCTCCGCTTCGGACAAGCCGAGATCGAACGGGCGCACGATTTCCGCCTGCGACATCGCGATACCGCCGGCGGAACAATCCACGCACCGCACCCGCAAGGCCGGGATCGCGGGCCGCGATGCGATACGTCTTGCTGAGATTTTCCACCCGAATTTGTGCCATTTGCGCGCGCGCCCCAAACGCCATCGCGGCGGACGGGATTTCCCGCCACCGTGCAACAGGTCAAAAAATGGGCGCGGAACCTATGAGGCCAATTGCCTGGCGTCAACAACGCGGGTAGGGCGACACAGAACCGGCGCTGATTCGTTCAATCCCGATTGAGCGCGATGAGTGGAAAATCTCCTGAATTTCCGCAGGAATCTGGCCCCTGGTGCCCTTCAATTTGAAGTGACTGGAGCCCACGCTGCACTGGCCCTATGGTCACGACATGACAGCGACTATGCGCGTCGTTCCTTTCGCCCTCGCCGGGCTTGTTTTGCTTGGCAGCGACGCCGCAACCGCCGGGAACATCACCCGGCCGGTGGTGGTCGAACTCTATACCAGCCAAGGCTGCAGTACCTGTCCGCCGGCCGATGCATTGTTGGGCAAGCTGGCACTGCGACCCGACGTGATCGCGCTCAGCCTGCCCGTCACCTATTGGGACATGCTGGGCTGGAAGGACACGCTCGCAACCGACGCGAACACGCGCCGCCAGAAAGCCTATGCCGAAACGATGGGGCGTGGCGGCGTCTACACACCGCAGATCATCGTAGACGGCGCGACGGATGTGGTCGGCGGCCGCGTCGCTAGCGTCGAGGCCGCGATCGAAACGCGGCGCCAGAGCATTGATGCAAACGTCCTCCTCGCCGACGCGCGCAAGCCAGAGATCGCCACCACCGGACGTGTGGCTTCGCTGGCCAGCGCCATGCCGGCCGCACCGCCGCCGGCCGCGCTCCCCGCGCCGGCGTTCCAGCCGCATGGTGTCGATCCCCTCATTCCGGTTTCGGTTGTCCAGAATCCTCGCGAGATGCACATCAAGATCGGCGCCGGCAGTGGCGCGCACAATGCGACGGTGTGGATGTTTCACATTCGCTCCGCGGTCAACGTTGCGATCAAGGCGGGTGAAAATGGCGGCCGCACGATCCGCTATCACAATGTCGTCGGCGACCTGCGGGCAGTCGGCGTGTGGAAGGGTCCGGCGCTGACGCTGACCTTGCCCCGTTCTGCCATGGCGGGGCTGCCCCATGACGGCGTTGCCGTCGTCGTCCAGCAGGGTGGCTATGGGCATGTCATCGGTGCGGCCTATCTCGCCCGTCCGGACTATGACGCGCAGTAGAGTCCAAACTGGCGCCCGCGTTTTCAGAAGCTGTGAAGGCGCGTAACCTGCGCCGATGGCTCTGTTCTTCGATTCGGCCTGGTTCGATGCCCGCCTCGCCGCGGTGGGACTGAAACACAGCGACATCGCCACCGCGCTCGGCCTCAGCGCCGAACAACTTGGTGAGCTGTGGAAGGATCAGCGCGAACTCAGCGCGGCAAATGTGCGCACCTTGTCTGCCTTGCTTGGGGTCGCGCCGGCGAAAGTTGCTGAACACGCCGGCATCTCGACGCCGGTTCCGTCTGAAGCCAGGGACGACACGCTGGCACAATTGAGCGAAAGGTTGGATCGCGTGGAGCGCACGCTGGCCGAGATCAGGGCTCTTGTCGTGGAGATGAAATCAAAGCAGCGCTGACCGCCACCTCAAAGCTTGATGTCGAACAGCAGTGCCGCCGGTAAGCTCATCGCCTGATGCCGATAGACAGCCGCCGCTGTTGCGTGGCGAGGGGACTGGCGACGTGAATTCAAGACCTGTCCCAGGACCTGGGCGGCGAAAGCCGGGGAGAGCGCCAGGCCGTTCCACGGCGGGGCGCGTCGGCTCGTGCCGTTTCGAGACGATTTGCGTCGATCCGGCAAGCCCGTGCGGCTGTCCAGGGCGGTCGCCAAAACAGCGTGCTCGTCGCTTAGAGGCCTGGAAATGCGCGCTTTGGCGCTCGGCTGCGATGCGGCGCCCACGTTTTGCGACCGTCGCACGACCAACGTCTGCTGTGTCACGGAAGGGCTCATAACCTTCTCTTAACGCAATCCTTGGGCCGCGCCGTTTGGCCCCGTGTGCTGCCACACAGCTTACGAGTTTTTTAAGGCCATCGCAGCACACTCGCGATATGAGCCGGATAACGGCCGGGGATGGTGAATGTGGTGAGTCAAACGCTGCAGCAGCAATCAGCTGACGGCTTGGACGCGTTGAGCGCATCCGAGCGCGCCGAACGGCTGCGATTTTCGATGCTCGGTTCGGGTGTGGCGTCGTTCGACTGGACGATCGCCGATGATCGTATCGGCTGGGACGGCGCGATAGATCTGCTGCCCTATCATCACGATGCCCAGCGCCTGCCGCGCGGCGCGTCGTTCCTCGCCTGGCTCAATCCAGACTCGCGAACGCGCCTGGTTGCCATGATCGAGATGCGTTCGGTGCAGCAGGGAAATTTCGAGATGGCGCTGGAGGCGTCGTCTGCGATGGGCTCGATCGGGCTCACCATGCTCGGAATCCGCCAGCCGCGTGCCGATGGGCGCACCGAGCGGCTCTCTGGACTGATGCGCGTCACCACCGAGACGCAACGCGAGATGCAGCGTCTGACCTATCTTGCGACGCGTGATGAACTGACCGGGCATCTAAACCGCAACTCGCTGCGCGCCGAGCTCACGCAGGCCATCGAAGAGGCCAGGGCCGAAGATCGCAACTGCGCCTTTCTCGTGGCCTCCATCGACCGGTTGGCGATGATCAATGACGGCTACGGTTTTGATGCGGGCGATGAAGTCATTGTGGCGATTGGCGAACGGCTGTCGCTGTCGCTGCGCTCCAGCGACATCATTGGCCGCACCGCCGGCAACAAATTTGGTGTCATCCTGCGCAACTGCCAAGAACGCGAGATCGCCGTCGTCGGGGAGCGGTTGCGCAATGCGGTGCGCAGCAGCGTGGTCGATACGCGCTACGGCCATGTGTCCGCAACCTGTTCGGTTGGCGCCGTCTGGCTGCCATCCGCAGCAGCATCGAGTCAGGAAGCGATGCTGCGCGCCGAGGAGTCGCTGGAGCGGGCGCGCAGCGCCGGCCGCGACGGCTTCAAGATGTATGAAAAGTCGCCGCAGCGCGAAGGCGCACGACTGCGCATGATGGCCATCGCCGACGAAGTCATGTCGGCCTTGGAAGACGACCGCCTAGTGCTCGCCTACCAGCCGATCATCGGCGCCGGCGACCGCAAGGTCGTCAAGTATGAGGGGTTGCTACGCCTGCTGCGCAAGGACGGATCCGTTGTCACTGCCGGCTATTTCGTTCCCGCGGCCGAGCAACTCGGCATCGTCGGCCTCATCGATCGGCGTGCCCTGGAGATGACCATTGCCGTCTTGCGCGCGCATCCCGACGTCACGCTCGGCGTGAATGTTTCCGGCACGGCGGCCGGCAATCCCGCCTGGCTCGCCAGTTTTGTCGAGTATGTGCGTGCCAACAAATCGGTGGCGGCGCGGCTGAATGTCGAACTCACCGAAACCGCAGCGCTTAGTCACTTCGAGGAGAATGCGCAGTTCGTGTCGCAGTTGCGCGAGATGGGTTGCGCGGTTGCGATCGACGATTTCGGCGCCGGCTACACCTCGTTTCGCAATCTGCAGATGTTGCATGTCGACATGGTCAAGATCGATGGCTCCTTCGTGAAGGGCCTGTCGACATCGCCGGAGAACCAGGTATTCGTGCGCACGCTGGTGGGTCTCGCCAAGAATTTCAACCTGCAAACGGTGGCCGAGTGGGTGGAAAACGAAGCGGACGCGCAACTGCTGCACAGCATGGGCGTCGACTACTTCCAGGGTTTCTTTTTCGGCGAGCCTGAGATCCAGCCGGAGTGGTTGAAGAAATAGGCGCGCTATTTGCGCTGGCTGAGTTCGGCAAGCTGCTTGCGCATCGCCTCGATCTCATTCTTGAGTTCGCTGATCTCTTCCGACGGCTTGGCGCGCTCGGCCGAACCGTTCGTCTTGGCCTCATCCTCGCCGCCATGGCGTGGACGCGGCGCCGCGAAGGGGGAAAACATCTGCATGGCGCGTTCGAACATTGCCATGTTCTGGCGTGTCATGTTCTCGATCACCTGCGTGCTGCCGCCCAGCGCCTCCGCCAAACGTGTCCGCATCGCGTCTTGGTTCTTGGTGAAGCCATCCATGCTCATGTCGAGGTAGCCGGGCACAAAACTCTGCAGGCTGTCGCCGTAGAAGCGGATCAGTTGGCGCAGGAACTTGATAGGCAACAGGCTCTGGCCCTTGGCCTCTTCCTCGAAGATGATCTGGGTCAGCACCGAGCGCGTAATGTCCTCGCCGGTGCGCGCATCGCGAACTTCGAATTCGGTGCCCGCTTTGACCATCTGCGCCAGATGATCGAGGGTGACGTAACTCGAAGTTTGAGTGTTGTAGAGCCGCCGGTTTGCGTACTTCTTGATGACGACTGGGGCTTCAGCCTTGGGGCTTTCTTCCGACACGCGTGCTTACCGTTGTTTTGAGGGCGTTTCGCGCTTCTGCAGGCGCTGTCTTGGCGTAAGCTCAACATCACTGGTTCGTGCCTGTCTAGTGCCAATTGAGCAGGCGCAACATTGCCATGTGCAAATTGTGGCCACTAACCGGCTGAAGTGAAAGTGTATTTTGTCACAGTTTACCGCTGCTCGCATTCGCGGCATTTTGGACGCGAGCAGCAGCAAGGCAAAAGTCCGGGAGGTTCTGGTGGATGAAATCGTCATCGTTTCAGGCGCGCGCACCGCGGTTGGTGCGTTCAACGGCGCCTTTGCCACCCTGCCGGCGCATGAGCTCGGAAAGGTTGCCATCAAGGCGGCGCTCGAGCGAGCGCACGTCGCGCCGCAAGACGTTTCAGAAGTTATTTTGGGCCAGGTGTTGACCGCGGCCCAAGGCCAGAACCCGGCACGCCAGGCTGCGATCCACGCGGGCGTGCCACTCGGCTCGCCGGCCTGGTCGGTCAACATGGTTTGCGGTTCCGGTTTGCGCGCCGTTGCGCTCGGGGCGCAGGCGATCAAAAACGGCGACAGCATGATCGTCGTGGCCGGTGGTCAGGAATCGATGAGCCAGTCCACCCACGCCGCCTATCTGCGCGCCGGACAGAAGATGGGCAATCTCGATTTCATCGACACGATGATCAAGGACGGCTTGTGGGACGCCTTCAACGGTTACCATATGGGAGTGACCGCAGAAAATGTTGCGCGCGAATGGCAGATCACGCGCGAACAGCAGGATCAATTCGCCGTCGCCTCGCAGAACAAGGCCGAGGCGGCCAAAAAGGCCGGACGCTTCAAAGATGAGATCGCGCCTGTCACCGTCAAGGAACGCAAGGGCGAGAAGATCATCGATACCGACGAGTATATTCGCGACGGCGCGACACTCGAAGCCATGGCGGCATTGCGCCCGGCGTTCCAGAAGGACGGAACGGTCACGGCCGCCAATGCATCGGGCATCAATGATGGTGCCGCCGCGCTCGTGCTGATGAGTGCCGGCGAAGCGAGGAAGCGTGGTCTGAAGGCGCTGGCCACCATCAAGTCATGGGCGCAGGCCGGCGTCGATCCCAAGGTGATGGGTTCAGGTCCTATTCCTGCTTCGCGCCGCGCGCTGGAGAAAGCCGGCTGGAAAGCGGCCGATCTGGATCTGGTCGAAGCCAACGAAGCCTTCGCGGCGCAAGCCTGTGCCGTCAACAAGGATATGGGCTGGGACACGTCGAAGGTGAATGTGAATGGCGGCGCCATTGCCATCGGCCATCCCATCGGCGCGTCGGGTGCGCGCGTGCTCGTCACGCTCCTGCACGAGATGCAGCGCCGCGATGCCAAGAAGGGCCTCGCGACGCTATGCATCGGCGGCGGCATGGGCATCGCAATGTGCGTCGAGCGTTAGCCACTTTTGAAATCACTGGGAAACGAAGGCGACGGAGCGATCCGCCGCCTTTTTCGTTTGCGAAGCTCGTTTGTAGCCCGAAGAGTCGGGTTGCGTTATAAAGTAACAAGACTATCTGTCGCGGAGGAAGTTTATTGCGTGCGGCGCGGTTGCCGGGGTATGTGTGGTAGACAAAAACACGAACACGCACGGGGAGTTGGACATGGCACGGGTGGCGTTGGTGACGGGCGGAACGCGCGGCATAGGCGCGGCCATCGCCGTCGGATTGCAAAGCAGCGGCTGCAAAGTCGCGGCAAACTATGGCGGCAACGATGCCGCGGCGCAGAAATTCAAGGCCGAGACCGGTATTCCGGTGTTCAAATGGGACGTTGGCAATGCTGCGGCTTGCGCCGCGGGGATCAAGGATGTCGAGGGCGCGCTCGGTCCAATCGACATCTTGGTGAACAATGCCGGCGTGACGCGCGATGCCATGCTGCACAAGATGACCGCCGAACAATGGGATGAGGTCATCCGCGTCGATCTCGGTTCGATGTTCTACATGTGCCGCCCGCTGATCGATGGCATGCGCGAACGCAATTTCGGGCGGATCGTCAACATCAGTTCGATCAACGGCCAGAAAGGCCAGATGGGCCAGACCAACTATTCTGCCGCCAAGGCCGGCATCATCGGGTTCACCAAAGCATTGGCCCAGGAAACCGCGAAGAAGGGTATTACCGTCAACGCGATTTGTCCGGGCTATATCGACACGGAGATGGTGATGGCGGTACCGCCCAAGGTGCTCGAAGGCATCATCGCGACAATCCCCATCGGCCGGCTGGGCAAGGCCGGCGAAATCGCCAAGATGACGTGCTTCCTCGCGAGCGACGATGCGGCCTTCATCACCGGCGCGACCATGACGGTCAACGGCGCACAATAGATTGCGGGATAACCAGATCGCGTGTAGGGCCTCATCCTTCGACTAGCTCGGGCTAGACAACACGAGCCGGTCGAACCACGAGGGCCGGTGTGCATATCGCTTCCGTCAGTGCTGCAAACCTCACCTGCATCCGTGGACAACGAGCGTTGTTTCGCGATTTGAGCTTTTCGGTTCCTGCGGGCCAGGTGCTGACGGTCGAAGGTCCAAACGGCAGCGGCAAGACCACGCTGCTGCGCATGATTGCCGGCTTCGTGCAGCCCGCTGCCGGTACGATCGTGCTCGACGGAACGCACGACACGTTCGACCCGGACGAACGTGGCCGACAAATTGGCTGGCTCGGCCATCAAGATGGTGCCAAGTCGCAGCTGACGCCGACGGAGATTCTGACGTTCTTTGCGCAACTGTATGAAAACCCCGCCGACGTGCATGCTGCGCTTGAGTCGGCCGGGCTGGCGCGTTGTGCGAACCTGCCCTGTCAGTATCTCTCGGCCGGACAGAAAAAGCGCCTGGCCCTGGCGCGCCTTGGATTGACGAAACGGCCGCTCTGGTTGCTCGACGAACCGCTCGCCGCTCTGGACGCGCAAGGAAAAACGTTTGCGGGCGCGCTTGTTGCGGGGCACTGCAGCGCCGGCGGCATCGCCATCATCGCGACGCACGAACCGCTCGCACTCGCCGGTGGGCGCCTGACTTTGGTGACGCCGTGATTGCCGCAATGCTGTGGCGCGAGCTGCGTCTTGCCACCCGCGCCGGCGGCAGCGCGTTGCTGGCAGTCGCTTTCTTCATTGCCGTAGCAACCCTGGTCCCGCTTGGTGTCGGGGTTGATCTGCGGCTGTTGGCGCGCGTCGGTGCCGGCATCCTGTGGGTTGCCGCAGTGCTCGCCGCCTTGCTCGCGCTTGATCGCTTGTTCCAGGCCGATTGGGAGGATGGCAGCCTTGATCTCATTGCCCTGTCGCCGCTGCCGCTTGAAACGGTCAGCGCGATCAAGATCGTCGCGCACTGGCTGACCACGGGCCTGCCTCTGACCATGCTCGCGCCCGTGCTGGGCTTAATGTTCGGCTTGCCGGCAGCCGCGACCTGGACGCTGACCCTGTCTTTGCTCATCGGGACGCCCGGCATCAGCGGACTTGGCGCCATCGCCGCCGGACTCACCCTGTCGATCCGGCGCGGCGGGCTCATCTTGCCCTTGCTGGTGCTGCCGCTGCTGGCGCCGGTCGTCATCTTCGGCGCCGGTGCCGTGCAAGCCGTGTTGGACGGTCTCAGCAATGGTGCGTTGCTGTTCCTCGGGGCCTTCTCACTCGCCGTAGTCTGCCTTTCACCCTTCGTGACCGCCGCAGCAGTGCGGCTCAATCTCGCAGGTTGAGTGCGATGCTTGCAGCCACAGCGGCGAGGGCCTAGATGGCGGGCATGTTCGCTCTCGCCAATCCCAAGCGCTTCATGGATGCGAGCGCACGGTTCCTGCCTTGGCTTGCGGCTGGCACCACACTCGCGCTGGCCGTCGGTTTCTTCCTCGGTCTCGTTGCACCGCCCGACTATCAGCAAGGCGATACCGTCAAGATCATGTTCCTACATGTGCCCGCGGCCTGGACCGCGATGATGGCCTACGGCTTGCTGGCATTGACGTCCCTCTTCAGCTTGATCTGGCGTCACCCATTGTCTGACGTTGCCGCCAAGGCGGCCGCGCCACTCGGTGCGCTCTTTACGGTCCTGGGACTAGTCACCGGTTCACTGTGGGGCCGACCGATGTGGGGCACATATTGGGTATGGGACGCTCGATTGACATCCTTCCTGCTGCTCCTTCTTCTATATCTTGGCTATATCGCGCTGTGGAACGCGATCGAGGACGAGGCACGCGCGGCGCGTGCCGCCGCGATCCTGGCGCTGGTTGGCGCGGTGAACCTTCCCATCATCGAATTCTCGGTCAACTGGCACACGCTACATCAGGGCGAGAGCATCCTGCGCGCCGACGGGCCACAGATTGCGACGGTTTTCCTCTGGCCGCTCGGCATCACCGCGCTTGGCTACACGCTGCTTTTCGCCACACTGTGGACAATACGTATACGCACCGAAATTCTCGAGCGCCGCGCGCGCTCTTTGCAGCTGGGCGAACCGGCATGAGCAGTCTGCTCGCAATGGGTGGCTATGGGGCCTTTGTCTGGCCCGCCTATGGCGTTACGGCATTGGGCCTGGGCTGCGCGATCGCGTTCACGCTGCGCGCCTATGCCGTCGCCAGGGCGCGGCTGGCCGCGCTGGAGATGCCATGAAGCGTCTCATCTTCGTTCTGCCGATGATCGCTTTCGCGGCGCTTGCCTGGTTTTTGTTCGAAGGCTTGCGCGCGCCGCCGCCGGGTGACCTGCCATCGGTGTTGATCGACAAGAAAGTTCCAGCGATCACGCTGCCCGCGTTGGATGCCCGCACTCTGGGCTTTGGACCGCACGAACTGGCAGGCGGCCAGGTGACCGTGGTGAACATCTTCGCGTCCTGGTGCCTGCCATGCCGCACCGAGGCGCCGCAGCTGGCCCAGCTCGGCCGCGCCCGCGGCGTCCAATTGTACGGTTTCGTATGGAAGGACTCCCAACAAAAGGCACGCGCCTTTCTCGATGAGGTCGGCAATCCCTATGCGCGCATCGGCTTCGATAGCGAAGGCCGCGCCGGGATCGAGTGGGGCGTGTATGGCGTTCCCGAAACCTACATCGTCGATCGCCATGGCGTGATCCGCGAACGCTTCGTTGGACCGATCACGCCCGACAGTCTGGTGCTCGAGATCCTTCCGGCGATCGCGGTGGCGGCGCGCAGCTGATCTTCAGACTTTGGCAACCATGTTTCGGCATGCTGGCGCCATGCAGATCAGCGCCGCCAATCTTCTGATCGCATCGCAGCAACTGGCGCGCGGTGTGCAGCAGACGCCGCGCGACCCGCGAATCCAGTTTGCCACCGCGCTGGCCAAGGAAAAGGACCTGTCGGGCATCGCACCGTTCGCGCCGCTGGAGTTCGAAGCCGTCGCGCCGCAGGCACCGACGAGGGCGGACGAGGCGCCGCGCCGCGCCGGCGTGGCAAGCCACGGTCAGCTCGGCACCAAGCTCGATATTCGCGTATGATTCTAGGGTATTAGCCGCGTTTGCGGCGGTTCTTGCCGCGTGGAGCGGCATGGCCGTTTGCCGCGTAATCTTCACCGGCACTCGCAATCTGGGCGAGCATGCGCACCAGGCGCGCTCGCTCAGCCGGTGGCAGCGGTTCCATCATCGCTCGTTCGGCACGCTCCGAAGCGGTGCGCGCGATGCGCAGCGCCTTGCGGCCGCTCGGCGAGATCACAACCGAATTGGCACGCTGATCTTCCTCGGTGCGTTCGCGCGAGAGCAATCCTTTGTCGAGCATGCGGCGCACCATTTCCGCCAAGGTCGAGCGGTCGATGCCCGTGATCTCGACGAGCACCGTTTGGCTCGCACCGTCATTATGCTCGAGCGCGGCGAGGAGTGTGAATTGCTGTTTGGTCAAATCGCTCGCGCCGGCTTCATGGGCGTAGAGGTCGCCGAAAAATTGCGCGCAGCGCCGGATGAGATGCGAGGGCGACTCCGATAGGTCGAAGGCTCCATTTGCCCTGCGCTGAATTTTGGTCATTCACTTCCCCTGCTCAACAACCGGTCGACCGTTGTCGCTACCGGATCGCAAGCCACCCCAGAGCGGGTTCAATCGCCGATGAAAAGACTAGACGGCCCTTCGTCCCGTCACAACTGTCTGTATCGCGTTTGCGCCTGCATTTGCAACGCAAAGATTCACTTTCGCACTTTCGTTTCCGCCTTGCGCTGTGCAGAATTGCACACATGACCGGACATCGCACTGCACCACCACCACCACAGCCACGTTTCGTTCGCCGCATCCCCGATGGCGACACGGCGGAACGCTATGTCTGCGGTGATTGCGGTCACGTCTACTATACAAATCCGAAAATCGTTGTGGGATCGGTTGTTACCTATCGCGATCGCGTACTTCTGTGCCGCCGCGCCATCGAGCCACGCAAGGGATTGTGGACGCTCCCGGCGGGATATCTGGAAGAAAATGAAACATCGGAGGATGGTGCGCGGCGCGAAGCCCGTGAGGAAGCGCTATGCGAAATCGTCCTGGAGGGACTGCTTGCGGTCTATTCCATACCGCGCATCAGCCAGGTGCAATTGCTGTACCGCGCCAGACTTGACAGCGCAGAGTTTGGCGCGGGTGTGGAGAGCCTTGAGGTCAGGTTGTTCGATTGGGACGATATTCCGTGGACGGAGATTGCTTTCCCCAGTGTGCGCTGGGCGCTTGAACATCATCGTGAAATCGGCTCGCAAAAAATCTTCGCGCCGTTTTCGAACCCCACGGGACAAGACGGAAATTTTCTCGGCTAATGCGCCAGGTGTCGCGGCTCGCTAGCCGGTCGGCGGTTTTTCTTCCGGCCGGTGCTTTAGAAGCAGCGGTGTCTGCAATGCGCCGAACAGCAGAACCAGCGGCAGAATGATCCACACCTTGAAGAATACCCAATGCGCCGTCGATACGTTGCGCCAAACGATTTCGTTCAAGATCGCCAATGCAGCGAAAAACGCCCCCCAACGCCAAGTCAGCGTGCGCCATGCGCGCTCCGGCAGTTCGAATTCGAAGGCCAGGGCATATTTGAGGAAGAGCCGATTGAACACCATGCCGCCCAGCAATATCACACAGAAGGTCGAGTAGATGATCGTGGGCTTGATCTTGAGGAAGGTGTCGTTCTTCAGATAGAGCGTCAAACCACCAAACAGCAGGACGATCGCAGCTGTGAACAGCGCGATGGGCGAAAATTTACGCTCCAATGAATAGCCGATGGCCAGCGCGGCAAGAATGACGACCATGAATGCGGCCGTGGCGGTGAAGATGCCAAAGAACTGAAACGTGAGAAAGAAAACAATCAGCGGTCCGAGATCCAGCATCAGCCGGCGCAATTGCGTATTCATCTGGCCCCCGTCAGCGCCTTGGCGAAATTTTCAGCATTGAAAGGCTGCAGGTCGTCCTCGCCTTCGCCGACCCCGATATAGTGCACGGGCACTGCGAACTTCTGCGCCAGTGCGGCGAGTATTCCGCCTTTTGCGGTGCCATCCAACTTGGTCATGACTAGTCCGGTCAGCGGTACGACGCCCCTGAACGCATCGACCTGGCCGATGGCGTTCTGGCCGGTGGTCGCGTCCAGCACCAACAGCGTTGCGTGCGGAGCGCTCGCATCGAGCTTGCGCAGAACCCGCACGATTTTCTCCAGTTCGGCCATCAAGCCCGCCTTGTTTTGCAATCGTCCCGCCGTGTCGACGATGAGGATGTCGGCCTGCTGTTGGCGCGCTGCCTGAAAGGCTTCAAAGGCCAAGCCGGCGGAGTCCGAGCCCGCTGGCCGCGAGATGACCTCGGCTCCGGCGCGTTTGCCCCAGACGGCCAATTGCTCGATGGCAGCGGCGCGAAACGTGTCGCCCGCCGCCAACACGACCTTGGCGCCATTGCGCGTCAGATTCTTGGCAAGCTTGCCGATGGTTGTCGTCTTGCCGCCGCCATTCACGCCGGCGACCAGGATGACGAACGGCTTCTTGCTCGCGTCGACCGAAAAAGGCTTTTCGATCGGCTGCAGCACCTTGGCGATCTCACCGCGCAGGATTTCGCGCACATCATAGTCGCTGACTTCGCTGCCATAGCGCCCTTCGCCGACCGCGTTGGCCAGACGGGCGGCCAGCGCTGTTCCCATGTCGGCCTTGATCAGCGCCTCCTCGAGTTGCGCGATGCTCGCTGCATCCAGCTTTGTCTTGGTGAAGATGCCGGCGATGTTGTCGGACAGTCCCGCAGTGCTGCGCGACAGGCCTTCCTTCAACCGCTCGAAGAAGGTCGGCGGCGGGGGCGCTTCGCCAAAGTCTCTCACGGTGAAAGGACTGCCTTGAGTTTGCCGTCGCAATGTTCCCGGATGCGAGCGCGCACGAACGAACCGGGTGCGACGGCGCCCTCATCGAACAGAACCGGCGTGAAACACTCGCCTCGCCCCATGCCCGGCTGCTCCACGAGCAGCAGCTGTTCGCTTCCGATCATCGCCGACAGGCGTGAAGCGTTTGCGGCGGCGCCCTTGGCCCGCAACCTCGCAGCGCGTTCTCCGGTCACGGCCGGATTGACCTGCGGCATGCGCGCCGCGGGTGTCCCCGCGCGTGGGCTGAAGGGAAAGACGTGCAGGCTGGTCAGCCCCG
>Ga0207703_10003502_pt1 | contig 13129 bp, 16 predicted proteins | sample KBSSwiS12_FD_184304 | JGI IMG/M metagenome (GOLD analysis project Ga0207703, IMG submission 184304) | Switchgrass rhizosphere microbial communities from Kellogg Biological Station, Michigan, USA - KBS Switchgrass S1-2 (SPAdes) (version 2) | ecosystem: Host-associated > Plants > Roots >... | reverse complement strand
AGTTCGGGCTCTGCCGTATCTGCCTGCGCGAGATGGCGCACCGCGGCGAGCTCCCCGGCATCACCAAGAGCAGCTGGTAGTACAAGTTTCACCACCCTGTCGCGGTAGGCCCGCCCCCAGCAGGGGCGCCGGGAACCACCGTGAGGAAGGCGTCAACCAATGACGATGACCGATCCGATTGCGGACATGCTCACGCGTATCCGCAATGCCAACCGGGCGTACCACGACCGGGTGGTGATGCCGCACAGCAAGATCAAGGTGCACGTCGCCGAGATCCTGCAGCAGGAGGGCTACATCCTCGGCTGGCACGTCGAGGACCCGGAAGCCGGCCCCGGCCGGAACCTCGTGGTCGACCTCAAGTACGGCCCCAACCGGGAGCGCTCGATCGCCGGGGTGAAGCGCATCAGCAAGCCCGGCCTGCGGGTCTACGCGAAGTCCACCAACCTGCCGAGAGTGCTCGGCGGCCTGGGCGTGGCGATCATCTCCACGTCCTCCGGGCTGCTGACGGACCGGCAGGCCGGCAAGCGGGGCGTGGGCGGGGAAGTCCTCGCCTACGTCTGGTAAGGGGTCCCCAGATGTCTCGCATCGGCCGTCTGCCGATCACGGTCCCGAGCGGCGTCGAGATCTCCCTCGACGGCCAGCAGGTGACCGTCAAGGGCCCCAAGGGCACCCTCGCGCACACTGTCGCCGAGCCGATCACGGTCGCCCAGGAAGAGGGCCAGATCGTCGTCAAGCGCCCCGACGACGAGCGCGACTCGCGCGCGCTGCACGGACTGACCCGGACACTGGTCTCGAACATGGTCGTCGGCGTCACCGCGGGCTACTCGAAGACGCTGGAGATCGTCGGCGTCGGTTACCGCGTGCAGGCCAAGGGTTCCGACCTGGAGTTCGCGCTCGGTTACAGCCACCCGGTGCCGGTGAAGGCCCCGGAGGGCATCCGGTTCGAGGTGCAGACCCCGACCCGCTTCGTCGTGCACGGCATCGACAAGCAGCTGGTCGGCGAGGTCTCCGCCAAGATCCGTGGCCTGCGCAAGCCCGACCCGTACAAGGGCAAGGGCGTGCGGTACCAGGGCGAGGTCGTCCGCCGCAAGGTCGGAAAGACCGGGAAGTAGGAGATAGATCATGGCTGTGAGCCTCACCGCCAGCGCCAAGCGCCGGACCGCGCGGCTGCGCCGGCACACCCGGGTGCGCAAGCGGGTCTCCGGCACCCCGGTCCGTCCGCGCCTCGTCGTCACCCGCTCGTCGCGGCACATCTACGCCCAGGTCATCGACGACGTCGCCGGCCGCACCCTCGCCGCCGCGTCGACCCTCGACGCGTCGCTGCGAGGTGCCGAGGGCGACAAGACCGCGCAGGCCCGCGAGGTCGGCAAGCTCGTCGCCGAGCGCGCGAAAGCCGCCGGCCTGTCCGCCGTGGTGTTCGACCGGGGTGGGCGCACCTACCACGGCCGGATCGCGGCGCTGGCCGACGCGGCCCGCGAGGCGGGGCTGGACTTCTGATGACCTTCACTAAGGAGATGTTCTAAATGCCAGGTGCGCAGCGCCGTGGCGGCGGCGCCGGCGGCTCCGACCGCCGTGAGCGCCGGGACCGCTCGGGAGGCGGCCCGGCGCAGGAGAAGAACGCCTACGTCGAGCGCGTCGTCGCGATCAACCGGGTGGCCAAGGTCGTCAAGGGTGGCCGCCGGTTCAGCTTCACCGCTCTCGTGGTGGTCGGAGACGCCGACGGGACCGTCGGCGTCGGGTACGGAAAGGCCAAGGAGGTGCCCGCGGCGATCGCCAAGGGCGTCGAGGAGGCCAAGAAGCACTTCTTCAAGGTGCCTCGGATCGGCGCGACGATCCCGCACCCGATCCAGGGCGAGGCGGCCGCCGGAGTCGTTCTGCTGAAGCCGGCCTCGCCGGGTACCGGCGTCATCGCCGGCGGCCCGGTGCGCGCGGTGCTGGAGTGCGCGGGCGTGCACGACGTGCTGTCGAAGTCGCTCGGCTCGTCGAACCCGATCAACATCGTCCACGCGACCGTGGCCGCGCTGCGCGGGCTGACCCGTCCCGAGGAGATCGCGGCCCGTCGCGGGCTGCCGCTCGAGGACGTGGCCCCGCCGGCGATGCTGCGGGCGCGGGCCGCCGGGGTGAGTGCGTGATGGCCTCCCTGCGGATCACCCAGGTCAAGTCCGAGATCGGCGGCACCCGTAACCAGCGGGAGACGCTGAAGACCCTGGGCCTGCGGAAGATCAACGCGTCGACCGTGCGCGAGGACACCCAGCAGATCCGGGGCATGATCCGGACCGTGGCGCACCTGGTCACGGTCGAGGAAGTGAACTGAGATGGCTGAACTGACCAAGGACGCTCCTGAGGCCGGCGCGGCCGAGCGGGGCCGGGCGCTGAAGCTGCACCACCTGCGGCCCGCGCCGGGCGCGAACCGGCCCAAGATCCGGGTCGGCCGCGGTGAGGGCTCCAAGGGCAAGACCGCCGGCCGCGGCACCAAGGGCTCGAAGGCGCGCAAGCAGGTTCCGGCCACCTTCGAGGGTGGCCAGATGCCGCTGCACATGCGGGTGCCGAAGCTCAAGGGCTTCAAGAACCGCTGGCGCGTCGAGTACCAGGTGGTCAACGTCGCCACGCTCGCCGAGCTGTTCCCGCAGGGTGGCCAGGTCGGCGTCGAGGACCTGGTGAAGGCCGGTGCGGTTCGCAAGAACTCGCTCGTCAAGGTGCTCGGCGATGGAGACCTCGGTGTCGCGCTGCAGGTGAGCGCGCACGCGTTCTCCGGCTCAGCCCGGGAGAAGATCGCCGCCGCTGGCGGCAGTGTCACCGAAGTGTGAGATCGGGGACGGACGCGGGTACGTCCGTCCCCTTTCCGGTGAAGACTGAGGCAGACGCCGTCTCTCCTCGGAGGACTGGCCTCGGCGGAGGTCATGTCGGGACTCGTGAGCCTCGTGTGCTGTTACAGTCGCCTCACGGCGTCCGGACTATCCACCGGATACTCGGCCGCGCGGACCTGACGCCGTCTCTACGTTCACGTACTTCCCCCTGGCAGGAGGAGCCGTGCTCACCGCCTTTACGCGGGCCTTCCGCACGCCCGACCTGCGCAAGAAGCTGCTGTTCACCTTCGGGATAGTCGTCCTGTTCCGGATCGGCAGCGTCCTGCCGGCGCCGGGGGTGTCCTACGGCGCGGTGCACAGCTGCCTGAGCACCGCGAGCACAGGCGCGAGCAACGTCTACTCGTTGATCAACCTGTTCAGCGGCGGCGCGCTGCTGCAGCTGTCGATCTTCGCGTTGGGCATCATGCCCTACATCACCTCGAGCATCATCCTTCAGCTGCTCGTCGTGGTGATCCCGCGGCTCGAGCAGCTCAAGAAGGAAGGCAGCGCGGGCGAGCAGAAGATCACCCAGTACACCCGTTACCTGACGATCGCGCTCGGCATCCTCCAGGCCACCGGCATCGTCGCGCTGGCCCGCAGCGGCCGCCTCTTCCCGGACTGCTCGGCGCAGATCATCCCGAACACCAGCCTGTTCCGGATCGCCACGATCGTCATCACGATGACGGCCGGTGTCGGCGTCATCATGTGGCTCGGTGAGCTGATCACCCAGCGCGGCATCGGCAACGGCATGTCGCTGCTGATCTTCACCTCGATCGCCTCCCGGCTGCCCTCGCAGGGCACCGCGATCCTCCAGGTCGCCGGCGGTGTCGTCTTCACGCTGGTCTGCCTGCTGGGCCTGGCGATCGTCGTCTTCGTCGTCTTCGTCGAGCAGTCCCAGCGGCGCATCCCGGTGCAGTACGCCAAACGGTTGATCGGTCGGCGGATGTACGGCGGCACGTCGACCTACCTGCCGATCAAGGTCAACCAGGCCGGCATCATCCCGGTCATCTTCGCCTCGTCACTGCTCCAGCTGCCGCAGTTGATCGGCCAGGTCTGGAACAATCGGAGCTTCCAGGACTTCGAGACGCGGTATCTGTCGAAAGGTGACCATCCGCTCTATCTTCTGGTCTACGGTCTACTCATCATCTTCTTCACATACTTCTACGTCGCGATCACGTTCAACCCGGCCGAGGTCGCGGACAACATGAAGAAGTACGGAGGCTTCATCCCCGGCATCCGGCCCGGCCGGCCGACTGCCGAGTACCTGGATCACGTCCTGTCCCGGATCACCCTGCCGGGTTCGCTGTTCCTAGGGGTGATCACAGTTCTTCCGCTGGCGTTGCTGAACCTGACGAAGGATCAGCCCTTCCCCTTCGCGGGGACATCGGTGCTGATCATGGTGGGGGTGGGACTGGAAACCGTGAAGCAGATCGAGAGCCAGCTCATGCTCCGCAACTACGAAGGCTTCCTCCGGTAGTGCGCCTCGTACTGGTCGGACCACCGGGAGCAGGCAAGGGCACACAGGCCGCGTTCATCGCTTCGGCGCGGTCGATTCCCAAGATCTCCACTGGTGACATCTTCCGTGCGAATGTCCGAGAAGGCACGGAGCTTGGCGTCCAGGCCAAGCAGTACATGGATGCCGGCGACCTCGTCCCCGACGAGATCACGATCGGCATGGTCCGCAACCGCCTCGCCGAGGACGACGCGGTCAAGGGCTTCCTGCTCGACGGGTTCCCGCGCAACGTCCCGCAGGCCGAGGTGCTCGGCGGGATGCTCGACGCGATGGGCACCCAGCTCGACGTCGTGCTGGAGCTTGTCGTCGATGACGACGAGGTGGTGCGGCGGCTCTCCGGGCGGCGGACCTGCCGGTCCTGTGGGCACATCTGGCACGTCGACTTCGACCCGCCGACCGTCGAGGACGTCTGTGACCGGTGCAACGGCGCGCTGTTCCAGCGCGACGACGACCGGCCGGAGACCATCCGACACCGGCTCGAGGTCTATGCCGAGCAGACGTCCCCGCTGGTGGCGTACTACGCCGAACGTGGCCTGCTGATCGGTATCGACGCGACGGGCCCGGTGGACAACGTCACCGAGCGGGCGCTGGACGCGCTGCGCCACCACGGCGCCTGACTCTTCCGGTAGACAAGATCGTTACGCGGCCTGCCTCGCCGTGGAGGACTATGGTCGTTCGGGAGACCGCGCCCGGGTGACGTGTTGTCCGACCGGGCCGTCGCGGTCCGACGGGCGGCGCGGCGGCGGCCGCGAACGAGACATAGACCGGGACAGGGTATGGCGCGACGAGAACACGTGCAGATCAAGACGGCGGCCGAGATCGCCAAGATGCGGGTCGCCGGGCTGCTGGTCGCGCAGGCACTGGACCGGCTGCGGGAGGCCGCGGTCCCGGGTGTGACGACGGCGGACCTGGACGCGGTGGCGGAGAAGACGATCCGCGCGGGCGGGGGCATCCCTTCGTTCAAGGGCTACGCGCATCCGCCGTATCCGGCGTCGATCTGCAGTTCGGTGAACGACGAGGTCGTGCACGCGATCCCGAACAAGAAGCGGGTGCTGCGCGACGGTGACATCATCTCGATCGACTGTGGCGCGATCGTCGACGGCTGGCACGGCGATGCGGCCATCACGGTGCCGATCGGGCAGGTCGACCCGGCGATCCTCGACATGATCAAGGTCTGCGAGGAGTCGCTCTGGGCCGGGCTCGCGGCCGTGCAGCTCGGCGGGCGGCTGACCGACATCTCCCACGCTGTCGAGAAGTACGTCCGGCCGCACGGGTACGGGATCGTCGACAACTACGGTGGCCACGGCATCGGCACGGAGATGCACCAGCCTCCGCACATCCTCAACCACGGCCGGCCGGGCCGAGGCGTCAAGCTGGTCGCCGGCCTGGCGCTGGCGATCGAGCCCATGATCACGATGGGCTCGCCGGACACCCGGATCCTGGCGGACGACTGGACCGTCTCGACCGTCGACGGGTCCTGGGCCGCGCACACCGAACACACGGTCGCCGTCACTCCGCGGGGCCCCTGGGTGCTGACCGCGCATGACGGCGGTGCCGCGAAGCTCGCGGAGCTCGGCGTCGCCTGCGGCGCCCCGGCGGACGCGAACACCTGATCGAGCCCGGCTAAGGCTGGTGGGCGCACGGTAGGACCACGAGGAGGGCGAGGCAGTGGCTGGGTTCGCTCTTGACGGAGTGGGCGCGTAAACTTTCTCAACGGCGGTCTTTCGCGTCCGCCACGTCCGTGCTGGGAGGAGACTCCCGTGCCGCGCGCTGAGTGGATCTTCGATCGCCTCGACTCGGTCGGCCACGCCGGACGGTTCTCGACGCCCAGTCATTGGCGACTGGCCTTTGCTGGGCGTTCTTGACGGGCGCGGCCAGGTGATCGCCGAGGTGGCCGCCGCGATCGGCTGCCTGGAACCGTATACGTCAGGACAGTGGAGGACATGCCGAAGAAGGACGGGGCCATCGAGATCGAGGGCCGAGTCGTCGAGCCGCTCCCGAACGCGATGTTTCGCGTGGAGCTGCAGAACGGCCACCGCGTTCTCGCCCACATCAGCGGCAAGATGCGCCAGCACTACATCCGGATTCTTCCGGAGGACCGGGTGGTGGTGGAGCTGTCGCCCTACGACCTGTCCCGCGGACGCATCGTCTACCGCTACAAGTAGGTCGTAGATCTACTTCGTTCGTTCAATCAATCACTCATGCGCGGCCCGCGGCTGCGCGCGGGAGGTAGCGGCAGCCGTGAAGGTCAAGCCGAGCGTCAAGAAGATCTGTGACAAGTGCAAGGTGATCCGTCGACACGGGCGGGTCATGGTCATCTGCGACAACCTTCGCCACAAGCAGCGCCAGGGCTGAGCGAGCCCTTCGCCGTGGGCGGATTGCCGGCACCTCTGTTCGAGGGAGCCGGTGCGGCGGGGAGTAACCTGATCCCTGCTCCTGGCGTGCCCCAGCGGGGCGCGTCGCCCGGGTTCAGGCCCGGCAGGGCGCCGGATTCGGCGCCGATCGCACAAGCGTCGTCAGGGCGCGGTGGGGCCGCACGTTTCGGGTGCGGCAGCCCGTGTCACAACCCCCGGTCGGAGGCCGGGGCCCCGTCGGTCTGGTCGGCCGGTGGGGGCGGCGACGCCCGATACCTCCGAAGCAGGAAGGAACCACCTTCATGGCACGCCTTTCGGGCGTCGACCTTCCCCGTGAGAAGCGGGTCGAGATCGGTCTGACCTACATCTTCGGGATCGGCCGGACTCGCGCGAAGGAGACCCTGGCCGCGACCGGGGTCAGCCCGGACACCCGGGTCCGTGACCTCAGCGAGGACGAGGTCATCAAGCTGCGCGACTGGATCGACGCCAACTACCGCGTCGAGGGCGACCTGCAGCGGGAGATCAAGCAGGACATCCGCCGCAAGATGGAGATCGGCTGCTACCAGGGTCTCCGTCACCGGCGCAACCTCCCCGTGCACGGCCAGCGGACGCACACCAACGCCCGCACCAGGAAGGGCCCGCGTCGCGCCATCGCCGGCAAGAAGAAGGCCGGCAAGAAGTAGTCACCGGTCCTACCGACCGTTGACCGACGACCTCGCAGACGGAGATCACGAAAGCACATGCCTCCCAAGACTCGCTCCGGCGCCGCCGTCAAGAAGGTGCGGCGCAAGGAGAAGAAGAACGTCGCCCACGGGCACGCACACATCAAGAGCACCTTCAACAACACGATCGTCTCGATCACGGACCCGACTGGAAACGTGATCTCGTGGGCGTCCGCCGGCCATGTCGGCTTCAAGGGCTCCCGCAAGTCGACGCCCTACGCCGCGCAGATGGCCGCTGAGAACGCCGCCCGCAAGGCGCAGGAGCACGGCATGCGCAAGGTGGACGTGTTCGTGAAGGGCCCCGGCTCCGGCCGGGAGACCGCGATCCGGTCCCTGCAGGCGGCCGGCCTCGAGGTCGGCACGATCCAGGACGTCACACCCACCCCGCACAACGGCTGCCGGCCGCCCAAGCGTCGGCGGGTCTGACCGGGCTATTTCGGACGAGAGGGAAGAAGGAAGACATGGCCCGTTACGTCGGACCTGACTGCAAGCGCTGCCGGCGCGAGAAGACGAAGCTGTTCCTCAAGGGCAGCAAGTGCGAGTCGCCGAAGTGCCCGATCGAGATCCGGCCCTACCCGCCGGGCGAGCACGGCCGGGGCCGCACCAAGGACTCCGAGTACCTCCTCCAGAAGCGCGAGAAGCAGAAGTGCGCCCGGATCTACGGCGTGCTGGAGAAGCAGTTCCGCGGCTACTACGACGAGGCCAACCGGCGCTCCGGCAAGACCGGTGACGAGCTGCTGAAGATCCTCGAGTCGCGGCTCGACAACGTCATCTACCGGGCGGGCTTCGCACCGTCCCGGGACGCGGCCCGGCAGGCTGTCCGGCACGGCCACGTGCAGGTGAACGGCCACAAGGTGGACATCCCGAGCTACCGGGTCAGCGAGAACGACATCGTCGAGATCGCGCCCAAGTCGCGGGAGCTCACCCCGTTCATCGTGGCGCGTGAGACCGCCGGCCAGCGGACCGTTCCCGCCTGGATCGAGGTCATCTCCAGCCAGATGCGGATTCTGGTCCACTCGCTCCCGGCCCGCGGTGCCATCGACACCCAGGTCCAGGAGCAGCTGATCGTCGAGCTCTACTCCAAGTAAGGTTGAGCGGCTCGAAGGTCGCCGGAGGCGACCCCGACCTCCCAGATCGACTTCGTCGATCCGGCAGGGACCCTGCGCCGCTCAACCGTCTCGGGCGCTGAGCGCCCTCGCCTACCCCTGCCTGGCGTAGACCGAGGAGGTTGGGGTAGACGCGGGCTCGGGCGGGTGCGGTGGCTGGGATTCGTTGCCAGCTTCCGAGTCTATGGCTGAGTTCCACGGCCGTGAACGGCTTGAGTGGGACCTCGCTTGGAGTTGATTTTGGTGCTTCGGCCGCCGGGTCTGCCCCGGCGGCCGTTGGCCGTGTTGCCCCGTGCCGCGAGGGTTGCGGGCGAGGCGCACAATGGATGTCGACGAGTGTGTGGACCGAAGCCGCTCGTCGTTGCTTGCCGGGGCCGTTGGCCTGGTGAGCGCACTGCACGGCGTCATATGGCGGGCGTCGTGGTCGGAAGGAAGTAACGCATGCTGATCGCTCAGCGACCCACTCTGGCTGAAGAGCCGATTGCCGAGTTCCGGTCGCGGTTTGTCATCGAGCCGCTGGAGCCGGGCTTCGGCTACACCCTCGGCAACTCGCTGCGCCGCACGCTGCTGTCGTCCATCCCGGGTGCCTCGGTCACGAGCATCCGGATCGACGGCGTGCTGCACGAGTTCTCGACGGTTCCCGGGGTCAAGGAAGACGTCACCGACCTGATCCTGAACCTCAAGGAACTCGTCGTCAGCTCGGACAATGACGAGCCGACGGTGATGTACCTGCGCAAGCAGGGCCCCGGTGAGGTCACCGCGGCGGACATCGCGCCGCCGGCGGGTGTGGAGGTTCACAACCCGGACCTGCACCTGGCGACCATCAACGACAAAGGCAAGCTCGAGATCGAGCTGACCGTCGAGCGTGGCCGTGGCTACGTCAGCGCGGCGCAGAACAAGCAGCCCGGCCAGGAGATCGGCCGTATCCCGATCGACTCCATCTACTCGCCGGTGCTGAAGGTCACCTACAAGGTCGAGGCGACCCGCGTCGAGCAGCGGACCGACTTCGACAAGCTGATCGTCGACGTCGAGACCAAGCCGTCGATCTCGCCGCGGGACGCCATGGCGAGCGCCGGCAAGACCCTGGTCGGCCTGTTCGGGCTGGCCCAGGAGCTCAACGCCGAGGCGGAGGGCGTCGACATCGGCCCGTCCGCGCAGGACGCGCAGCTGGCCGCGGACCTGGCCCTGCCGATCGAGGAGATGGACCTGACCGTCCGCTCCTACAACTGCCTCAAGCGCGAGGGCATCCACACGATCGGCGAGCTGGTCTCCCGCAGCGAGGCGGACCTGCTCGACATCCGCAACTTCGGTCAGAAGTCGATCGACGAGGTGAAGACCAAGCTGGGGGCCATGGGCCTGCAGCTCAAGGACAGCCCGCCCGGATTCGACCCGCGGCAGGCCGTCGACACCTACGGGACCGACACGTACAACCCGCCGTTCTCCGCCGGTCAGGACGACGACGGCAGCGAGTACGTCGAGACCGAGCAGTACTGATTGGTTCGTGGGCGAAGGACGCGGGCGTAAGCCCGCGTCCTTCGCCCACGACCGGTCTCTTGGCTCAGTCGGTCGTGCCAGCACGACCTGCTTCATCAGTAAGACCTGTTCGCAGGGATCCACGTTGGGTGGGTGCTTGGGTTTCCGACCGGGGCCTGGGCACTTAGCCCGGCCTGGTCTCGATCTGTCCGTCAGGGCGGTTCGGGCCGTGTCGCCGGCTGTGGTCGGTGGCCGTGGAAGTGTCCGTCCCGGTCGGTCGTCGGCGAATGCGCGATCAATCCGCGTTCGACGGCCTTCGAGGTGCACCGCACCGTGAAAGGAACGAGGGAACTCGATGCCCACTCCGAGGAAGGGCGCCCGTCTTGGTGGCAGCCCGGCGCATGAGCGGCTGCTGCTCGCGAACCTGGCGACCTCGCTGTTCGAGCACGGCGCGATCACCACGACCGAGGCCAAGGCCAAGGCGCTGCGCCCCTACGCCGAGAAGCTGGTCACCTTCGCGAAGCGCGGCGACCTGCACGCCCGCCGCCAGGTGATGCGCGTCATCCGGGACAAGTCGATCGTGCATGAGTTGTTCACCGAGATCGGCCCGCGTTACGAGAACCGTCCCGGTGGCTACACCCGGATCACCAAGGTCGGCTTCCGTAAGGGCGACAACGCCCCGCTCGCCCGCATCGAGCTCGTCGAGGCGCTGACCGTCGGCCAGTCGGCGGTGGCCGAGGCCGAGCGTGCCCGCGGCACCCGGTTCGCCGAGCGCAAGGCGCCGACCGGGGCGACCGCCGAGGCCGCCGAGGACCTCGCCAGCGAATCGCCGACCGCGGCCGCCGTCGCCGCTGAGGCTGCCGAGGCCGAGGAGACGACGCCGAGCACGACCGCCGAGACGGCCGAGGGCGACACCGAGGCCTGACGTCCGTGGCCCTCATGGCCACTGAGCCCTGTGGCCACTGAGCCCACTGTGGCACTGGAGCCCGTCACCCGCGACGCGCGGGAGGCGGGCTCCCGTGCATGACCTGGTGATTTCGTGCTCGCTTCGTGAGGTCGGGGCGAGTTGGTGCCGTCGCGGTCCGGGGCTGACACACAGTGGCCGGAGGTGCGATCGTGAAGGCTTCGCCAGCGGGAAGCAAGGAGAAAGAGCGCCTTGATCACCTTCGGCGCCGACGGGCTCCAGAGGCTGCGGATCGACCTCGCGTACGACGGGACGCCGTTCGCCGGCTGGGCCCGCCAGCCCGGCCAGCGAACCGTGCAGGGCGACGTCGAGGACGCCCTGATGCGGGTGGCCCGGCTGCCCGCCGTGCGGCTCACCGTCGCCGGGCGGACCGACGCCGGGGTGCACGCGGCCCATCAGGTGGCGCACGTCGACATACCCGACGACGTGCCGCTCGGCGGTCTGGCGCGCCGGCTGAACGGCGTGCTGGACCGCGCGGTGCGGGTCCTCGGGATCGGGCCGGCGCCGGTCGGCTTCGACGCCCGGTTCTCCGCGCTCTCGCGACGGTATATCTACCGGGTCAGCGACGCGCCATACGGCGCCGAACCGCTGCGCCGCCACGACACGCTGGCCTGGCCGCGCCCGCTTGACCCGGCCGCGATGCGGCTCGCGGCGCTCGCGCTGCTCGGAGAGCACGACTTCGCCGCGTTCTGCCGGCGGCGGGAGGGCGCCACGACGATCCGTACGCTGCTGCGCCTCGACGCGCGGCGCGGGCCCGACGGCGTCATCGTGGCCGACGTCGAGGCGGACGCGTTCTGCCACTCGATGGTCCGCGCCCTCGTCGGCGCGCTCGTCGCCGTGGGGGAGGGCCGGCAGCCCACCGGCTGGGTCCCTCAGGTGCTGGCCAGGGCGGTGCGCGACCCGGGCGTCACGGTGCTGCCCGCGCATGGGCTCACGCTCGTCGAGGTCCGCTACCCGCCGGACGCGGAGCTTGCCGCCCGCGCCGAGGTCACCCGTGCGGTCCGGGCCTCAACGACGCTTTCAGGTTGAGCGCCCTGGCCTCGGTCGCCGCCCCGGTGGCCGCGCCTAGCCCCGGTAGCCGCGGCCCAGGACCCGGCGATCGTCGAGCGGGGCGGTGGTGATCGCCTTCAGGTCGGTCGCGGCGTCGGCGAGCACGGCGTCGGTGGCCTTGCCCTTGGTGCCGTCCGAATAGGCGAGCTGGACGAGGACCGCGTAGTGGCCGTCGGAGAACGACGTCCGCCAGTCGTTGTCGGAGTTCGGGCCGCTGATCTTCGCGTCCGGCAGGGCGTTCGCCGGCAGCGGCAGCGGATTGACGCCGCCGCTGCCCGCGCTGAACGCCTGCACCGCGTTCTTGGCTGTCGTCACGCTGTCGACGACGACGACGTTGATGCCGGCGAGCAGCCGCCGACCGGCCTTGTCCGGCTCGCCGAGATAGAGCGCCCGGACCAGTTGGCGGCACAGCGGACCTGGTGTGACCTGGGCGGTCGGCGCCGGAGCGGCCGAGCCGGCCGGCGTCGCGCCGCCGGGTGCCCCGGTGGGCGCGTTCGAGCCGGCCGCGGGCGCCGGCGCCGCCGTGGGAGGTGGTGCCTGGCCCGCCAGGGCCGTGGCGGTGACGCCCGTCAGATCGGGGCAGCCCTGGTCGAGCTTGCGGGCGATCCGGGTGTAGGTGTGCGTCCCGGTGACGACCGAGGCCTGCCGGAAGAACTCGTTCTGGGTGACCGGGTCGCCGTCGCTGTAGGCCGAGTCGAGGAAGTCGGACGGGACCGGCGCCACCGTCGGGAGCGGTGCCAGGGACGCCGGCGTGTTGGAGCCGCGCGACCCGCCGGTCATCGTCCAGTACGTGACGCCGACGACCGCCGCGACCGCCACGACGATGATCAGAACGCGGCGGCCGCGGCGGCCGGACGGCCTCCCGACCCGCGGGCCGACCTCGTCGCGAGGCCTACGGCGAACCGCGCCCAGCCTGCCCTCACCGCCGAAGCGGCGGCCCGGCCCCGCCCCGGCGGCCGCTTCGAGCCCGCCGCCGAACTCGTCGTCGTCCTGGGCGTAGTCGCCGTCGTCGGCGTAGTCCTCGTCGTCCTCGTCCAGGTCGTCGTCGTCCTCGTCCAGGTCGTCGTCGTCCTCGTCCAGGTCGTCGTCGAGATCGGTCTC
>Ga0207703_10003493_pt1 | contig 13151 bp, 7 predicted proteins | sample KBSSwiS12_FD_184304 | JGI IMG/M metagenome (GOLD analysis project Ga0207703, IMG submission 184304) | Switchgrass rhizosphere microbial communities from Kellogg Biological Station, Michigan, USA - KBS Switchgrass S1-2 (SPAdes) (version 2) | ecosystem: Host-associated > Plants > Roots >... | reverse complement strand
CATGGCCGCCCATCTGGTCGCCGCAACGGGCGGTGCTGCCGCACCCGAACGTGCCTCGGATGGATTCGTCACCGGCTTGTTTGAGCGTGCCGCGGCCGATTTCGACACGGTGCTGGCAACCCTCGGGTACCAAGCCCCTCAGTTGGTCTTCGAAAGCGCGGCTGCCGTGCTCGATCCGGCTGCGGTGGGCCTGGATATCCTGGATCTCGGCTGTGGAACCGGCCTGTGTGGTGATTGGTTCCGCCCACTCGCCCGGCGTCTGGTGGGTGTAGACCTGTCACCTGGAATGCTCGAGCGGGCGCGCGCCCGGGGTTGTTACCATGAGTTGGTTCGCGAAGAGCTCACCGCATACGTCACGCGATGCGAAGAGGGCTTCGATCTGATCACAGCGGCCGATGTGTTCTGCTATTTCGGTGACCTGACCACCCCATTTACGGCGATTGCCTCCCTGCTGCGGCCGAACGGCCGGTTCATATTTTCAGTTGAAGAGATGAATGCCGATGAGGGCTTCGCCCTGTTGGAGCACGGCCGTTATGCCCACAGCGCGAGCTACGTTGACTACGTCCTCAGGCGGGCCAGACTTGCTCCAATCGCGACGCGCACCGCAATGTTGCGTTTTGAGCGCGGCGCTCCGGTACAAGGGTTGGTTATCGCGGCTAATCCTTCGGCGCCCCCTCCAGTATCCATTGATACAGAATGTGACACTGTGGGTCAGTCAGCGAATACTTCGCCACCATAGTGCCAAACCCATCCCTGCAGGCGATGGTGTAAAGCGTACTCTGCTCCGGAGATCCGGAGACAACCAAACGTGTACCTGAAAGCAAGGTTTGCGTCGCACTTGCATAGGTCTCGTCAAGATACGTGGTGCTCCCGTCGTTCGGATTCGGGGTAACAAACCACGTGGCCCCCACACCTGCACTACCTTTAAGATGGCAGCCGCTGCTGGCGCAGCTTGCCGTTTCGGTCATGATTGCGTAGATGGATTCCTGCGTCGGCGACGCAGCTTGGGAGTAGCTTGCAAGTGCCCGGACCACGACTGGCGCGATGCTGGCGGGCGGCGGGGTTGGAACGCTGGGCGAAGTCAGTTGGTTGGAAATATCTGCAGTGGACGAACATACACCGGCGCCGGCTGCAAGAGCGTGTCCGAGTGCGTCCAGATTGACGCAATGACTTGCCGGCGCGGAAGCCGGAGTGAACCGCAAGGCCGAGATCTTGGACCTCAAGTCCGCCACCGACGTGCCGTTCACCACGGTAGCGGACAGCGCGCCCCTGGCGGCTGAGGCTGGTGTCAGCGACAGGGAGAGATTGACCGCAGCGTTGGCGGGCACACCGAGACTCATGTCGTCCTGCAGCACACTCAACGATAAGAACGGATCAGCTGAGTCGCCAGGTTGTGTGTAGTGGATCGGCTGCGCCCCGTTCGGTACCAACAAATGCAGACCGGTGGAATTGTCTGGATTGAGAGCCGGGTTGTAGTACGCCACGATCGCGGTAGAGCTGGGTTGCAGTGAGCCGGTCAAAGCGACCGTAGTAGTACCGAGCGCACACTCGGAGTCGAGGTCACACCACTGATAGTAAATCTTGTTTTCCGCCGTGGCGCTCGCATGCGTAGTGAAATTGAAGCTGATGCTCGGCGTGGCCCCAGGAACTATCGAGGCATTCCACGGAAGCGACGGATCGTTTATCGCCGCCGTCGAGTATGTGCTTCCGTCGGTCGAAATCTTCAGGGTATATGGCGGCTCACCCGGCGGGGCGAGGCACGCTGCAACCGCGAGGGGTACCGATGCTCCGGGAGCCGCGGGATCGAATGGGGCTGATTTGCCCGCGGGGCACGAGGGCACAGGCACATGGGTCGTTGGGTCGACCAGGTACGTCGGCACAGAATCGGGAACGTAGATCGTGTAGCTCGCGTTTACTGTCTGACCGACGCCATTCGCAGCGGCCAACTTCAGGGTGTAGTACCCGTATGCGGTAGTCTCTATACCCGGAGCGGCGGTCGTACTGCCGATCACGGGGGCGTCCACGCAATCTCCGCCCCGGGTGCGGCTGATGCACAAACTCCACTGGTAGCTCGCGACGAAGAAGCTGGCCGACGACTCGACGCGAGCGCCGCTGAACCGCGCCGCCGTAAACAAACCGGTCGTGGTGTCGGCGGGCTGACCGTTAACTTTGACGCTGATGGACGGCGGCCCTGGGGGCACCGCATCACCTCCGGCCGTCAACAGGTCGGTTGCGCCAATCACCTGGGCAAGATGCGCCGCCAATGCCTTGGCCGGACTATCGCCGCCCTCATAGTTCACCCAGAAGCGATCCGTCGTCAGCCTCGCACGGGGCATGACGCCTTGCTGGAAGAGATACTGCTTGCCGATGTGTTGGCCGCCGGAGCCGCCGGTCGACGCAGTCGGGGTTCCGACGAACTCATTGATGAAATCCGTGTAGCCGGCTGGCCCGGCAAACTGGATGCCGACCGCCGGATTGACGGAGTGACAGGCCCGGCAGTTGCGTGCGAAAACAGTGTGGTACAGGTTCGCGGACGCCGCGGGCGTGGCCCAACTGGACCAGGTGTCCGGAGGTGCTGCGTCCTTGTAGGTCGGGCTCGGGAAGTTGGCGCCGCCGTACCACCACTCAACGAGAGAGCGGACATTCGCGTACCGGTCTACCTGCACGGTGGTGGTGCCACCATTTCCATCAGAGACCTTCTGTGGCTCCATCTCCGGTTGGAATGTCTCGTAGGCGATCAGGTTGAGCGCTCTCAGGTGGGCCTCCTGGTCCGCACGGGTATAACCTGTTCTGGGAATGGACAGGCCCGTGAAGGCGGGATCCGTGTCCGCGTACAGCAGGGAATCCAGATCCCAAGGCAGGAACGCAGCGTCAACATCTCCTGCTGACAGGCAACCCGCAGGCGTCGTGGGGCCACAGGCATTCGCCGGATCTGCCTGGGTATCCTTGCGTGGATCCTGAATCACCGGGTAGCTCATCGTCGCGCTGGCGAAGTTCGCGGGTAACGTCGGAAGTGTGCCGCCGTGACAGGATGTGCACGCGCCGGGAACATACAGTTGTCCCCGGCGATCGAAGTTTGCGCTCCCAACACGCTTCAACAGCCCGTCGCGGTCGTCTGGAGCGAATACGTAGAATTTGGCGAACTTGTGCTCTGGGTTGGAACCGTCCGCGGCGGCTCCATACTCCATGGCAACCGCAATGATGGGACCTTGTTTGAGCGCGGCCAGCTCCAGGGACGGGTAGTTGATGACCACCGAAGCCAGGGTGTTTGCGGCAGCGCACTTCATAAAATACATGTCGCGGCCGAAACCCAGGTCGAAGTTGTTCGTGTAAACGGCATGAGCGCCATTGGCACCCGCCGCTGCCACGCCGTAATCGCTCGCCTTGTGATCGAAGCAATTGGCATCCAGCCAGTCGTTCAGTGTGGTCTTGTTCGCGCTCGGGTCGATCGCCTTGTAATACGCGGCGGCCGACTCGGCTGTCTCGATCTGCGCCTTGGTGGCGACACTGGCGAGCAGGGTGTCAGGGCTCAGCTCGGCCGAGGACTTGTCGGTGTCCAATATCGCGGCCGAATTGTTCGCCGCCCCGCTGTTCCACAGCGGAGTCGCTTGAGCGTCATCGAGCACGGCCACGACCAGCTTCGTGCCGAGATCCGGCGCGGCATGCGTCCCATCGCACGAGCCGGGGGTCGCGCTGATCGACAGCAGAAGACGCGCGCTGTCGACATCCGAGGGCACGAGCTGCAGAGGAAAGCGCGCAGTAACATCACCTGTAGGTTGGTTGTACAGCGAAAACAGTTCTTCGTCGTTGAAGGACGGCACGTCGAAAGTGACGCGCGGGTTGGTGAAGTCCTGCATCGCGAGAGCGACGCTCGTGTCCGTGAGCGTGGCTGTGCCGGCGTCCTTGGCCGCTTTGGCACTGACCGACGCCGACCAGGAGGTGTCAGCCTGGAGCGCAGGAAGCTGACGCAGAGATACGGGAGCGTGCGTAACTCCGTCGCGGCTCGTATAGCGTACCTGGCGAGTGACCCGCACGCAGACCGGGACATCGGCGGACAAGCGGGCCTTGTCGATGCCGTCTACGGTTGCCACGCCGATTTCGAAACGCCGCGGTTTCGTCGGTGGGCCCAAAAACTGATTCGAGTCGTCCGCCGGAACGACCGTAACATCGACCGTGCCCGTGGCGGTTCCGCCGAGCGCGTTGGTAACGATCAGCTTGAAACTGAGCTTACCGGCTGTCGCCACCCGCGGAGCCCTGAAGCTCACGGTATTTGCGTTTCGATATAGGAGCGCGCCGGGATCGGGTGGCAGTGGCAACGCCGGTCCGGCGGACTGCGACCATTCGAAGGTCTTGAGCGCAACCGGACCGCCGTCGCTGTCCTTGCCTGACAGAGTTACGTCGGCTCCGGAACGTACCGTCAGCGTTACGGGATTGGCCCCGCCGGCCGATGTTGCCTTGTAGCCGATGGGGGTGATGACGACTGCCGGTGCCGGACCGGTATTGTCACTGCCACCATGGCTACTTCCAACGCGCGTGCCACAACCCGCTGTCGCCAGTGCAGCGAGCCCGATCGCAACCGTCAGCAGGCGTATGGATTGCATTAGAACTCCCACCGAATGCCGCCGGAGACGGTGTGCTCCGTGTAGTTTGTGTAGTCGAGTATGCGTGAGTACTGCATGAAGCCCTGCAGCCCGTGCTTGAGAACGACCGAGCCGCCGGCGCCTACGACGTAGTAGTGTTTGACCGGCTCGTCGGTCGGCAGGTCGAAATCGGTTCCGCCGCCGTCGGCCGCGTAGCTGGATGCAATGTTCCGCGAGCCGTCACGGAACTGATGGCGGTATTCACCATACACGTACGGGACGACTACACCCAGGGGATTGAGAATGGCGTACTGGGCCCGCACGCCCAGCGAGCTTTCGAGTGATTGAATGCTCTGCGATGCTGTGTCGATGTCAAACCCGTCATCGGAGTGCTCGGTGAACGCCGCGATGTGCGTGCTGACATTCTGAAGATTGAGATAGGGCTCGGTTGTCAATCCCTTGTAGTGAAAGGAATAACCGGCGCCCAATGTGGCGATGTACGCCGTCGCGCCCGTGTTGCTGAGCGAGGTGACATCGATCGGCGAAACATCGGGATTGTTGGATGGGTAGGTGATCCGGCGCCGTGTGGCGAGACTCAGGTGCTGCCAACCGAGAGACACATTGGCAAACAGCGCGTCGGCATCGTATTGGACGTAGGCAATGGCGCTCTGACCGTTGCCTCGGATACTGCCGTCCACGATGCTCCGCTCCGAATTGAAGTCGACGCGTTTCTCGGTGTGACCGAACAGAATGCCCACCACCAACCGGTTCGTGACCCGCACGTCGGCGCCGGCCGAGACTTCCGTACTGTCGAAAAAGAAAGCGTCCTCGAACGTCGTCGGGTTCTTGTCGCCGGATCCGAAGCCGCCGTTTGCAAAGATGCTCCAGCGGCTGAACAGCCCCGAGTCCTCTCCGGCTGAGCCACCTCGCGCGCCCCCGTTATAGACGTACGAAAAACCGTTGCCGCCGGCGCCCATCGAGACCCCATCCGCCAGCGGAAAGCCCTGGGCCGCGAATCGCAGTGCGGAGAACCGATTGGCGAGGACGGACGCCTGACTGTTTACGAACTTCGAAGCCATGGAGCCCTGTGCGGCATATTCCTCCGGGGCGGTCCAGCGCAGTGCATCGCTCATGCCCTGGGGATCCAGGCGCAGGCTGTACTGGGTTTCGCCGCGGTTGGCGAGCAGCTCGTTCGCGTTGTCTTCCAGTTCCCGCAGGCGGTTGAACAGTGTCAGTACGCGTCCGGTGCAACCGCCGACGGGCGCGGCCGCCGCCCGCGCTGCTCCCGCCCCCCCAGTCGCCGCCGACGGGGCCGGTGACTGTCCGTTCCCGCCGCAGACCGGCTGCAGCTTCGCGTAGGCATTGTCATTTGCAATTGCCGCCTGCCGCTCGAGCGCATCGAATTCAAACGTGCCATTGGCGGACAGGGTATTCACCATGTCCAGTAATGCGGGGCTCTGCGCGTGCGCCGGCCGGAGCCAGATCGGCCCTCCAATGAGCAGCAATAGTGCGAATGTTCGTACAATGCGGGCGACGCCCACGCGACGAGCCCGCGGCCGCCGCAGACGAGGAGCAAGCGCCAGCCGCCCGAGCGAGTCGGACTTCACCGTAATCATCATGAAGTATTCCCTTGATTCCAGCGGTCGCCCTGACGCGAGACCTGCTTCGAGTTATTTCTGAACGAACCGAGCCAATTCCAGCATAGTAATGCCAAATTGTTACTGTCAAGGGTCGTTGTTTTATCGCATCGGCCCACTCACAATACTTCTGATCGCGGCTGGCCTGGCACTAATTACAGTAGGCTGCAGCGCCCCCGAGCGGTACGCACGGCTTGCCAGCAGGCAAGGACTCGAGCCGCTGTTGCTGCGGGGCACCCAATTCCAACATCACGCCTTTGCCGCGGTCAGGGGCCCGCCTGGACTGTTGGTACTACTGATAGACGGCGATGGCTCGTCCTGGATATGGGGCGGACGGTACGTCGGCGCGGACCCAACCCCGCGCGTGTCGCTCGCGCTACAGCTCGCCGCAGCTACACCGGCCTCAGTGCTCTATCTCGGTCGGCCGTGTTACCTCGAGGAGAGGATGCCGCCCGAGTGCTCGGGGGCGCTCTGGACCTCGGAGCGATACTCGCGCGAGGTAGTGGCGAGCATGTCAGCGGCGGCGACGACGTACATTGCCGAACACCACTTCGAACAGGTACTCATCGTGGGATGGAGCGGCGGCGGCACGCTCGCTACTCTGATGGCCGCCAACCTGCCCCATGTGAGCGGGGTGGTCTCGATTGCCGGAAACCTGGACCCCGATGCCTGGGCGCGATTGCATGAGTACTTGCCGCTGCAGGGCAGCCTCAACCCGTCGCTGGAGCCGCCGCTACCCGCCGACCTGAAACAGTGGTACCTCGTAGGCGGCCGCGATTCAAACGTGCCGCCCGCGGCGACCGCCCGCTACTTTGCGCGAGTCCCACAGGAGCGTGTCTGGTCCTACCCACGCTTCGATCACAACTGCTGCTGGGTAGAGGCCTGGCCTTCGATCTTCGCGAAGATATCCGCAGAGTTGCATCGCTGACCCGCAGGGCTGCTGTGTCCCTACGAGCAGGGCTTGTTGTGGTCCGGCCGATTCCCCTGCGCCTTTGCGTCGGCCTCACTCATGTATTGACCCTGTTTGGTCTTGCCATACCAACGGTCGCCTGTGCAGTGATAAACCTTGGACGCCGTGTTGACCCAAACCATTCCGGCGCCCCCACCAGGCGCTGCGGCCTGCTGGTTCGGAACTTGCGCTCGCATCGCATTGCCCGCCGGTGGAGGAGGAGGGGCTGTTGGTGCTTGAGCAGTGCGGGTCGGGGGAGGGGTTGGTGCCGGCGTTGGAGCTGCCGGTGCGGGAGCGCCAGCAGTACCGCCAGATGTCCCGCCGACCGTGCCGGCCACGTTACCCGTGGACGCCACCCCAGACCTGTTCACGCCGCCGTGATGACTGCACGCGCCCCTACCGGTCGTAGCCGATGTCGTACCGTCCTTGCAGAGCACCGGTGCCCCGCTCCCGGAAGTGGCGCCAGGTCCCGCGGTTGTTGGGGCCGGCGAGCCGCCGCCGGACGACCCGGTGGCAGCCCCAGTAGTTGCCCCGCCCCCAGTGGCCGCCCCACCGGTTGACGCCGTTCCGGATTTGTTCACCCCGCCGTGGTGACTACATGCGCCCCGGCCAGCGTTGGTTGATGTTGTACCGTCCTTGCAGAGCACAGGTGCTGCGGCGGCGCCCGTACCCTGAGCAATCGCGGCCAACGGGCAAGCCAACACGCTTGCCAAGAGAGCGCTGCATACCAGCGCGCTGAAGCTGCGGATCTTCATTGGAGTCTCTCCCGTGGTCTTGGGTGGATCAGTCGCTCAGCCGTGCAGGAAGCGCTGCGCCAGTTTGGCGAGGTCGCCCCCAATGTCGCCCTGCGGCAGCTGCCCGCCGGGCGTCAGGTGATCGACAATCTGCGGCAGAAGGGTCGAGAGGTGCTGCTCCACTTGGTCCTGCGGCAGCCCCGTGGCCTGGGTGATGCGCGAGATCCAATCGGATCCCAGCGTGCCGTGGAGCTGATCGGGGGATACAGGCAGATTCTGGCCCGTTCCGATCCACGACTGAAATACATGGCCGAGGCCGCCCTGTTGGAATGATTGCAGCAGGCCGCCCAATCCCCCGGGCCGGTTCTGAATCATTGCGATGATCTGTGAGACGACCAGGCCACCCGCGGCTGCGGTAGCTGGATTGAGTGTCGTGGTTGCCCCGGGATTGGCATTGGGCGCGCCCCCGAGCGCGCCTGCGAGAGTGCTCAGAATGCTCATGACTGGCCCCCCTTAGTTCTAGCGGAAGTTGTGACGCGCTGCGCGCGCCTTCGCCCCAGCTCGACTATAGCGCAGTTACCGGTCCGGCGTCGGCACTCGAGCCAGGCGCGCCCAAGGCACGCCATCTGCTGCTCTTCCACGGGCGCGGCCCCGCTCGGGGCGCGCACGCTTGGCGGATGAAGGAGGAGCCAAAATGTCAACATTGAGCGGATTGAGGGTTGCAATACTGGTGGCAGACGGGTTCGAGCAGGTCGAGATGACCGAGCCGCGCAAGGCGCTGCAGGAGGCCGGCGCGGAAACACGAATAGTCTCTCCTGCCAAGAACCAGGTACAGGGCTGGAACCATTTCGACAAAGCTGACAAGTTCAAGGTAGACACACCTTTGGATGACGCGGACGCGAACGACTTCGGCGCGCTGCTGCTGCCAGGTGGGGTCGCCAATCCAGACCAGCTGCGCATGATGCCAACGGCTGTTGAGTTTGTGCGGAGCTTTTTCGAGGCCGGCAAACCTGTCGCCGTGATTTGTCACGGCCCCTGGACACTGATTGAGGCTGGTGTGGTGAAGGGATGCGCCATCACGTCCTGGCCGTCCGTGAAGACGGACTTGATCAACGCTGGCGCGAAGTGGACCGACAAAGAAGTTGTCGTGGACGCGGGGTTGGTCTCCAGCCGCAAGCCTGATGACATCCCGGCGTTCAACCGGAAGATGGTGGAGGAGTTTGCGAAGGGAGCAACGCCCCGGCCGGGAACGGGCCCGCGTAAGTCGGTGCGCAGCGGCGTGGTTCGTCACTGAGCGGCGCGTTCGCGTATCGAACACACGACTTGATTTGCTGACCTGGCCAAGGATGGCCAGAGCCGGGTGCGGATTAACTTGAGGTTGGGCTCATCCTTAGTGCATCCTCCAGCCGATGCACACCTTCTCCAAGGCCTACCGGGCCTGGTTGCTCACCATCCTGTTGGTCACCAACGCGTTGAATCTCGCCGACCGGTTGGGTATGGCGGCAGTCTCGCAGGCCATCAAGATCGATCTGCGCTTCACGGATGCGCAGATGGGTCTCATCCAGGGACTCGGCTTTGCGATCCTCTACACGGTGCTCGGCCTGCCGATTGCGCGCCTTGCCGAACATGCGAACCGCACTCGCATCATCGCCGGTGCACTGGCGATCTTTGGCGCAATGGTCTGCTTGTGCAGCACCGCCACGAGCTTCGTGCGCCTGCTGTTGTTTCGCGTGGGTGTCGGCGTGGGTGACGCTGGATTCGGGCCCCCCGTGGCATCGCTGGTCGGCGATCACTATCCGATGCACAAGCGCGCTTCGGCGATGTCCATCATCTGGCTCGGCGCTCCGCTGGGCGTAGTTGTTGGCTCGAGCGTCGGTGGCTGGATGGCGGAGCACGTGAGCTGGCGCGCGGCATTTGTTGCCATCGGAATTCCAGGCCTCGCGGTCTCCGCGATCGCCTTTCTGACGCTACGGGAGCCGCAGCGCGGCCTGTCTGACGCAGCGGGGCCGGCTGTGGGACCACCGCCCCCGTTCTGGGTGGTGCTGAAATTCCTGCTGTCGAAGCGCTCAATGTGCCACATGCTGATCGGCTGCGGGCTCGCTGCAATTGCAATGAACGCCATCGGGCAGTTTCTCGCGGCATTCCTGCTCAGGACCTATCACCTGGGATTCGCGCAAGCCGGGCGCCTGCTCTCTTTGATTGCTGGCGGAGCAATGGCTTCGGGCCTGGCTCTGGGCGGGTTCGGTGTCGACTGGGCCGGGCGGTTCGACAGACGCTGGTACGTATGGGGGCCGGCAATGGGACTCGCACTTGCAGCGCCTGCCTTCCTGGTTGGTTTCAATCAACCGACGGTGACTGCCGCGGTCGTAGCGCTGATGGCCGCGCACGTCGTTATGTTTGTTTATTTCACGCCCACTCTGGCCACGGCGCAGAACATGGTGGGTGCCAACATGAGAGCTTCTTCTGCATTTACCGTATCGTTGGTGCTCGGGCTGGTGGGAGTCGGCATCGGCCCGACCCTGCTCGGCTTCCTGAGCGATACGTTTGGAGCGGCGGCTTTCGCACCCGGCAACTTCAAACTGTCATGCGCGGGCGGCGCGCCGCCACACGGTGAGCTGTCGGTTTTGCAGCAAGCCTGCGCGGCGGCGTCTGCGGCTGGCATTCGGCAGGCAATGATGGCAATGTCGGTGTTTCTGCTCTGGGCTGCCGTGCATTACTTCCTGGCAGCGCGCACATTGCGTGCCGACCTGTTGAAGCAGCATGTGGCGCTTCCAACACACTAAAGGCACCCACGCCCCGCCCCTGTTCCTTTTTAGTTGATTCACCGTTCCGTGTGAGTCTATCCCCGCACGTAAATTCGCGAGTAACTTAGCCGTTACTGCACTTAGGGGGAATCTATGGCCAAAGTCACCGCGCGAGGCGTGCTGACGACCGCTTTCGCAGTCAGCGCCTTCACGCTGGCTGCAATGACCGCAATTGCTCAGGTGGCGGCACCCGCCGCACCCGCCGCCGACACCCTGCAGGAGGTCGTCGTCACAGCGCAGTTTCGTGTCGAGAAGCTCCAAGAGACACCTCTTGCGATAACCGCAATCTCGGGCGACGCGCTCGCCGCCAGAAACATCGTCTCGCTCCAGGACATGACCCAGGCGGCGCCCAATGTGCAGCTGTTTGAGAATAATGCGGCCTACGGCAAGACGATGGCCGCCTTCATCCGCGGCATCGGTCAGGGCGACTTCAACTTCGCCTCCGCCGAGCCCGGTGTGGGCATCTACATCGATGATGTGTATTTCGCCTCCACATTCGGCTCGATGTTCGAGCTGCTGGACATAGATCGAACGGAGGTTCTGCGCGGCCCACAAGGTACCCTGTTCGGCAAGAACTCGATCGGCGGGGCAATCCGGGTGATTTCCAAAAAGCCGACCGGCGACGACAGCGGCTTCGGTGAAGTGACGCTGGGAAACTACCGCCGCCGCGAGGTGCGCGCTGGTTTCGATGTCTCGGTCATCAAGGATGTGCTGTTCCTGCGGGTAACAGGGATGTCCAAATCGCGTGAGGGCTACGTGAACCGGCTGGATTTTACCTGTGCGCATCCCGACCAGTCCGGCACGCTGCCACACCTGGACGTCGGTCAGGGCTCGTGCAAGATCGGCTCGGAGGGGGGCGTGGACGTGAAAGGCGCCCGCGCGCAATTGCGCTGGGTACCGATGGATCAGCTGGAAAACAACCTCACGGCTGACTGGTATGAGGATGATTCCGAGGCGGCCGCGGAAGTGATGCTCGTCGCCGATCCCGCACTGGCGCCCGCGCTCGCGGGCTACAACACCCGCACGCTCATTCCCAAGTACGGTATTCCCTACGACAGCCGCTTCGTCACCGCAGGCACTTACAACACGTACTCGACGTTCTTCGACCCGGAGATTGGTACCGGGTTTCGGGCGGTCAACACCGTGCACTCATGGGGGGTGAGCGATGTGCTCGACTGGCAGATCAACGACTGGCTCAAGGTGAAATCGGTCACGTCCTACCGCGCGTACTGGGGTGATTTCTCCGACGACCAGGACAACTCGCCGCTGGGCGTAGCCTGGGCCTACAACCTGCTCGACCACCAGCAGTTCACCGAGGAGCTGCAATTCACCGGCAAGGCGCTCGACAATCGGCTGAACTGGGCGGCCGGAGCGTTCTATTTCGACGGGCACAGTCTCAACCGCGGCCATGTCAACCTGAACTTCCTGGCCGGCTTCTTTCCACCCGGGCCACCGTTCTTCGGCCAGCCCATCTTCAACTTCGACCAGAACGATCCGGCGAATACCAAGGACAAGGCCGGTTTTGCGCAGGGCACGTTCGGGCTCACCGAGCAGCTGCATGTGACTGCGGGAGTGCGTTATACGAAGGAGGACAAGAGCTATACGTTCAACCACTACAATCCACTCCTGGCCATCCACAACCCCGTGCTCGATCTGCGCAACGTGGTGGGTTCGACGAGCTACAGCCATGTGGATTACAAGGGTGGCGTGGACTACCAGGTGAGCCCGGATATGTTCACGTACGCCTCCGTGACGACCGGCTTTCGCGGCGGCGGCTTCAATCCCCGGCCCTTCAATAATTTTCAGGTGCTGCCGTTCGGTCCCGAGAAGCTCACGGAGTATGAAGTCGGCCTCAAGAGCGAATGGCTCGACCATCACCTGCGGGCGAATTTCGCCGCCTACTACGGCAACTACAAGGATCGGCAGATCAATTCGCAAACCGTGGACCAGACCGGTGCTCCGCTGACGGCGCCGCAGAATGTCGGTGGCGCGGACATCAAGGGCTTCGAGGCGGAGTTGGAAGGAACAGTCCAGAATCTGAGCGTCTCGGCAGCGGTCGGCCTGACGGACTTCAAGTACAAGAACCTGGGAGCCGCGGAAGGTTGCCAGGACTTCACGGCCGCGCAGATCGCGGCCAACCCGAAAATCTGTATTGGCGGCAATCCCGGCTACAGCGATATCGCCCCCGGGATGTCCAAATGGTCCGCAAACCTCGGCGTTCAGTACGTGATTGCCATGGGAGCTGCGGGTTCGGTGACGCCGCGCCTGGACACCAGTTACCACACACGCCGCAACAATAATTTTTACAACAACTACGCAGGCCCGACCGGCACGGGTATACAGGCCTACACACCGGGGATGACGATGATGAACGGACGCATCACCTGGCAGGACGAGCCCCACCGCTGGTCAGTAGCAGCCTTCGTAACGAACCTCACCAACAAGTA
>Ga0207703_10003490_pt1 | contig 13160 bp, 24 predicted proteins | sample KBSSwiS12_FD_184304 | JGI IMG/M metagenome (GOLD analysis project Ga0207703, IMG submission 184304) | Switchgrass rhizosphere microbial communities from Kellogg Biological Station, Michigan, USA - KBS Switchgrass S1-2 (SPAdes) (version 2) | ecosystem: Host-associated > Plants > Roots >... | reverse complement strand
TCCTGTAGCTATGGAAAAGGGCTTGCGCTTCGCGATTCGTGAAGGCGGCCACACGGTGGGCGCAGGAACCATCAGCGAGATCATTCAGTAACTAACAATGGATGGGGCGGGCGAATCGCCCGCCACCACAAGTTCTTTCCTTCCGGATCAGCCGGAAGAGTCAGGAAAAAGAAAAAGTGATAGGCAACGAGAAAATTCGAATCCGGTTGAAGGCATACGACTACCGCATCCTCGATCAGTCGACGGGTGAGATTGTCGAGACGGCCAAGCGTACCGGCGCGCAGATCGCGGGGCCGATTCCATTGCCCACGATGAAGAACAAGTACACGGTGCTGCGTTCGCCGCACGTGGACAAAAAATCGCGTGAACAGTTTGAAATCCGCACGCACAAGCGGTTGCTCGACATTCTTGATCCGACGCCGCAAACCGTAGATGCGCTGATGAAGCTCGATCTTCCAGCCGGTGTGGACGTGGAGATCAAGGCGTTCGGTAAAGAGCACAAGTAGAACGTGCAACCAGCCAATAGCTCAAAGCCAAGCTGGTAGAAAACGGAAAAAGCGATGGCAAAAGTAACAGGAATTCTGGGGAAAAAAGTCGGCATGACGCAGCTGTTCGACAGCAAAGGCGAGGTTCATCCCGCCACTGTTTTGCAAGCTGGCCCGTGTGTAGTGACGCAGCACAAGACGGCGACGCGCGACGGCTATATCTCGGCGCAAATTGGACTGGTTGAGTTTGTGAAGGAATCCAAGCTGACCAAAGCGATGCGCGGACACCTCGGCAAGAACAACGTTCCGCCGGTCCGCTTCGTGCGCGAAGTTCCGGTCGAAGTTGAAGAGGGTTCTGAGGATGGCGCAGTGAAAGCCGGAGACCGCATTTTGGTCGACATTTTCGAAGGCGAGAAGTTTGTGGATATCGTCGGCGTCAGCAAGGGCCGTGGATTCCAGGGTGTGGTGAAGCGCCACAATTTCGCCGGCGGCCCCAAGTCACACGGGTCCATGTTTCAAATCACGGGTTCGATCGGTAGTTCGGCGTTTCCCTCGCGCGTGTTTAAAGGCATGCGTATGTCGGGACACATGGGCAATGCCCGCGTGACCGTCCGCAACCTGCGCGTGCTGGGTGTGGAGAAAGACGACAACTTACTGGTGGTCGAAGGCAGCGTGCCTGGACCGAACGGCGGCTACCTGGTCATCACGAAAGCCAAGAAAGCCCCCAGAGAGCGTCGTGGATTCGCCGGAGCGGCCACGGTTGATCCTTTGAAGGCAGCCAAGCGCGCGGCGAAGAAAGCATAGTCATATGGCAACGATTGAAATTCAAAATCTGAGCGGCGGAAAAGTCGGGACGCTCGAACTGTCCGACGAGATTTTCGGCGCGGTCAACGAAGACCTCCTCTGGGAGGCGGTAAAACACTACCGCGCCCTGCAGCACCGCGGCACGCACGCGACCAAGGCCCGCTGGCAGGTCTCCGGTTCGGGCAAAAAGTTGTGGAAGCAGAAAGGAACCGGACGCGCGCGTATCGGTTCGGTGCGCTCTCCACTGTGGCGGCATGGCGCGACCGTACATGGTCCGGTACCGCGTTCTTACGACTACAAGTTTCCCCGCAAAAAGCTGCTGGGTGCGTTGCGCTCGGCGCTGGCGGCAAAGTTCGCTGACGGCAAATTAATCGTGGTGAATGCCTTTGACGTAAAAGAGCCGAAGACCAAAATCTTCCGCCAGGCGCTTGACAAGCTGAAGGTCAACTCCACCGCACTGCTGGTCGAAGCTGCCAAGAACGGCAATCGCAATCTGGAGTTGAGCTCGCGCAACATTGAAGGTGTGGAGCTGGTCCGCAGCAGCGATGTGCATCCTTATCACTTGATGCGCTACGACTGGGCGGTGTTCACCCAGCCGGTATTTGAAAAGATGCAGGCGTCGCTGAAGAACTCGGTGCCGAAGCGCAAGCGCGGAGAAGGCGAAGAAAAAGTCAGCAAAAAAGCCACGGCCTCGCCTCGTCGCAAGGCCAGCCGTGAGAAAGCGGCGGAGGTGGCTTAATGAAATCTGCGTATCAGATCATTCGCCGTCCGGTCATCACCGAAAAAGGTCTGGCCATCAAGGAAAACCAGAACACGCTGGTGTTCCAGGTGGCGGCCAAGGCCACCAAGACCGAGATCAAGGAAGCCGTGCAGGGAATTTTTAAAGTGAAGGTGCACTCGGTACGCACCGCAGTGTATCCGGGGAAGGAACGCCGCCGGGGAAAGTTTGCCGGCTATCGTCCGGACTGGAAGAAAGCGTATGTACGGTTGAAGTCTGGCGAGAAGATGCCGGAGTACGCGCAGAATTTGTAAAGCGGTCAGCACTCAGCATTCAGCATTCAGCCAATACGGCGGATGGTGGAGCTAAGAGCTAACAGCTAGAAGCTAAGAGCTGAACATGCCAATTAAGACATACAGACCGACGACCCAGACGCTGCGCTATCGCACCACTCTGGTCAACGACGACATCACGACCAAGTATCCGCACAAGCCGTTGCTTGAACCCAAGCAGCGCACCGGCGGACGGCGCAATTCCGGTGACATCACCAGCTGGCACCGTGGCGGCGGTCACAAGCAGAAGATCCGCATCATTGATTTCAAGCGCGACAAGACCGGAATTCCCGCGACTGTGATCACGATCGAATACGACCCCAATCGTTCTTCGCGCATCGCGTTGCTCGCGTACGCCGATGGCGAGAAGCGTTACATCCTTCAGCCGGATGGATTGAAAGTCGGGCAGAAGATCGTCAGCGGCCCCGAGGCCGACATCCTGGTGGGGAATGCTCTTCAGTTGAAAAACATTCCTCCCGGCACCACCATTCACAACATCGAGTTGAAGCCCGGCAAAGGCGCGCAGATGGTGCGCTCGGCGGGTGGTTCAGCGCAGTTGGTGGCGAAAGAAGGCGAGTACGCTCTGGTGAAATTGCCTTCCGGCGAAACCCGCAAAGTCTCGCAAGACTGCATGGCGACTATCGGACAGGTCGGTAACTCCGATCACGAGAACGTCACTATCGGAAAAGCAGGACGCTCGCGTTGGCTGGGAATCAAACCCACCAACCGCGGTGTGGTTATGAATCCGGTGGATCATCCGCACGGTGGTGGTGAAGGTAAGACCTCCGGCGGACGTCACCCGGTAACTCCGTGGGGACAGCCGACACGCGGATACAAGACCCGTAACAACAAGCGGACGGATGCGTTTATCGTAAGCCGCCGCGGCAAGAGATAAGTCGTAGTTGAGGACAAGATTTTCATATGGCTCGTTCAACTAAAAAAGGACCGTTCGTCGATGGCTTCTTGCAACAGCGGATCGAAGCCATGAACTCGCGCAACGAGAAGAAAGTTCTGCGCACCTGGTCGCGGCGTTCGACCATCACTCCGGAGTTTGTCGGACACACCGTTGCGGTGCACAACGGCAAGAAGTTCATTCCGGTGTATGTCACCGAGAACATGGTCGGCCACAAGCTGGGAGAGTTCAGCTTTACCCGCACCTTCAAGGCGCACTCGATGAAGGCAGCAACCGAAGCAGCAGCGAAACCGGCCGGCATACCTGGCGGCCCGGGAGCAGTGGCCCCGGCGGCGCCCAAGGCATAGGAGACGCAAATGGAATTTAGAGCTCAAGCCCGATTTATGCGCGTCTCGCCTCAGAAGGCGCGGCTGGTGCTGAACCTGATCAAAGGGCAAAAGGTTGAGAATGCGCTGAACACTTTGGCGTTCACCAAGAAGCGCGTGGCGGCAACGGTAGAGAAGCTTCTCCGTTCCGCGGTTGAGAACGCGAACTACCTCAGCACCGAAAAAGGCATTGACGTGGACGTGGACAATCTCTACGTCAAGCAGGCGGTTGCAAACGATGGCCCGCGCATGAAGCGGATTCGTCCCGCGCCGATGGGGCGTGCTTACCGCTATGTTCGACGGATAGCGCACATTGAATTGGTTTTGGCTGAAAAGACACGGGCTGGACAAGATACTGCAACCGTGGTGGGCGATGAAACGCCGGCAAAAGCGCCTGTGAAGGCAAAGGCAAAGAAGAAGACAGCGGGTAGCAAGAAGAAATTGGCAGCGAAGTAATTTAGGAGCAACGATGGGACAAAAGGTACACCCATACGGATTTCGCCTCGGCTACACCAAGCCGTGGAAGTCGCGCTGGTTTGTCGAGAAGGACTACGACAAGCTACTGCTGGAAGATGTCAAGCTGAAGGCTGAGCTGAAAGACAAGCTCAAGTCGGCGGGCGTGAGCGCTATTGAGATCGAGCGTCCGGGCAACAAACTGCGCATCATCATCAAGACGGCGCGGCCGGGCATCATCATCGGACGTAAGGGCGCGGAAATCGACAAGCTGAAGCAGGACTTGCAGAAGCGCACCAACCGTGAGGTCTATGTCGACATTCAGGAAGTGCACAAGCCTGAGCTCGACGCGCAACTAGTATCGGAGTCGATCGCGCTGCAATTGGAAAAGCGCGTGGGCTTCCGCCGTGCGATGCGCAAGTCAGTCGATTCCGCATTGCGTTTCGGCTGCAAGGGAATCAAGGTCCGCGTGAGTGGGCGTTTGAATGGAAATGAAATCGCGCGTTCCGAATGGTATCTGCAGGGGCGTTTGCCGTTGCACACACTGCGGGCAGACATCGAATACGGATTTTCCGAAGCACGCACCACCTATGGCGTGATCGGGGTAAAGTGCTGGATTTACCGCGGAGAAATCCTGCCAACCAAGAAGCGCGAGTCGCAGGCCGTGGGAGCGTTTTAAGAGCGAGCTGACTTATGTTGATGCCTAAGAAAGTTAAGTACCGCAAGCAGCAGCGCGGACGCATGCGTGGAAAAGCCTGGCGCGGCAGCCAGCTGGCTTTCGGCGACTTCGGCTTGAAAGTACTTGAGCCGGGATGGATCACCGACCGCCAGATCGAAGCGGCTCGTGTCGCGATGACGCGTTTCATCAAGCGGGGCGGCAAGATCCAGATCCGCCTGTTCCCCGACAAGCCAGTCACCAAGAAGCCGGCCGAAACCCGTATGGGAAAAGGTAAGGGCGCGCCGGATCACTGGGTCGCAGTTGTCCGTCCGGGAAAGATCCTGTTTGAGATGGAAGGCGTTTCCGTCCAGGACGCGACTGAAGCAATGCGTTTGGCGTCGCACAAGTTGCCCTTGCGCACCACGTTTGTGAAGCGCGAAGGCATGGCGCACTAAGAATTAGGAACCAATTATGAAGGCAGAAAAAGCACGGAACTTGACCGATGACGAGCTGCGGCACCAGGAGCGCGATCTCCAGGACCAGCTTTTCAAGCTGAAGTTCCAGATGAACATGGGTCAGACCGAAAGTTTGAAGAAGATGCGCGGCCTGCGCAAGGACATTGCCCGGGTCAAGACGATCGCCCGCGAGCGTGAACTCACCGCGGCCCGCGGCACGGAGAAGAAGTAATGGCGGAAACAGCACAGAAGCCCAAGCCGCACCATAAAGAGGTAGTCGGCGAAGTGGTCTCGAACAAGATGGCCAAGACCATTGTGGTCAAAGTGGTGCGCAAGAAGGCGCATCCGTTCTACGGACGCGTGATCTCGAAGGCCAAGAAGTTCTACGCGCACGATGAAAAAAATGAAGCCCGCGTCGGCGATGTCGTGCGGCTCGAAGAAACCCGCCCGCTGTCGAAGTTGAAGCGCTGGAAGCTGGTCGAAATCATTCGCCGCGCGAAGCTCGCGCCGGAAGTCACCGCAGTAGCTAGCTAGTACGGGAGGATTTGCAGCCATGGCCGTAATGATGAGATCGATGCTCGAGGTCGCCGACAATAGCGGTGCCCGCAAGCTGCAAATGATCCTGCCCCTGGGCGGTGCGACTGGTTTGCGTGCCGGCCTGGGCGATGTGATCACTGCCAGCGTGAAGGAAGCTGCGCCTGATGGACAGGTACAGAAGGGCAAGGTAGTTAAAGCCGTTATTGTGCGTACCCGCAAGGAATCGCGCCGCCGTGACGGCACCTACATCCGCTTCGATTCGAATGCGGCGGTGTTGATCAATGAAACCGGCGAGCCAGTGGGAACGCGCGTATTTGGTCCGGTAGCCCGCGAACTGCGGGAAAAGAAGTTTTTGAAGATTGTGAGTTTGGCGCCAGAAGTTCTTTAGGAAAAGGTTTAGAAAAATGGCAACGCTAGTAACCGCACATAAAAGAATCGATATCCGCCGCAATGACACGGTGAAGGTCATGGCAGGCAAAGACCGCGGCAAACAAGGTCGTGTCCTGCGCGTGTTCCCCGATGAGGGCAAGCTTTTGGTTGAACACGTCATGACGATCAAAAAGCATGTGCGCCCGAATCCGCAGCGCAACATCAAGGGCGGAATCGCCGAGCAGGAAGGCCGGATTTCGGTTTCGAACGTGGCGCTGGTTTGTGGCACCTGCGGCCCGGTCCGTATCGGACACGAAGTTCGCGGAGACCGCAAAGTACGCGTCTGCAAGAAGTGCGGGACGACACTGGATAAATAATTCTCACGAACCGGTAACCACTCCGAAACCGTGAGAGAAGGCAATTAGAGAAATGGCAAAAGAGCACAAAGAGAAAAAAGGTCAAGCCGAACAGGCGCCGAAGAGCGCCGAGGCACCGCGCCACGCCGCGAAAGAAACTCCACGGCTGAAGACGCGCTTCCTCAAGGAGATCGCTCCTGTCTTGATGAAGGAAAACAACCTTAGCAACCCCATGTCGGTGCCGCATTTGAACAAGATCGTCATCAACATGGGCATGGGCGAGGCCACCCAGAATTCGAAAGTGATGGACGTCGCTGTCAACGAACTCGGCCAGATCACCGGCCAGAAGCCAGTTGTCACCCGCGCGAAGAAATCCATAGCGGCGTTTAAAGTCCGCGAGGGCCAGTCGATTGGCGCCATGGTCACACTGCGCGGCGACCGCATGTATGAATTTTTCGACCGGCTGGTCAGCGTCGTGTTGCCTCGCGTGCGTGACTTCAAGGGAGTTTCGACCAAGTCGTTTGACGGTCGTGGCAACTACACGCTCGGCTTGCACGACCAGTTGATCTTTCCGGAAATTTCCTACGAGAAGGTCGATAAGCAGCGGGGAATGAACGTCACGATCGTGACCACCGCGGCCAGCGATGCGCAGGCACGGTCTTTGTTGAAGCATTTGGGAATGCCGTTCCGGCAGTAGTGAATTTAGGAGCTAAGTTTGTCAACTACAGCAAAACGAGTTAAGGACGCTAAGAAGCCCAAGTTCTCCACGCGCAAGCACAACCGCTGCAAGATCTGCGGACGTCCGCGCGCGTTCCTCCGCAAGTTCGGTATTTGCCGCCTGTGTTTCCGTGGGTTGGCATTGCGGGGAGAGATTCCTGGGGTTTCGAAGTCGTCCTGGTAAAGAGATTAAGGTGCGCGGGCGAGGCGCCTGCGTCCACAAGAGCCGCCGCAGGTTCTCTGGTGAAGATCAGAGCTAACGGGCGGTTGAGGAGAAGCAAACGATGAGGTTGACCGATCCGGTCGCAGACATGCTGGCGCGCATTCGCAATGCGATTCGCGCCCGGCACCAGAAAGTCGATATCCCCGCTTCCAAGTTGAAGACGGAGATTGCCCGCATCCTGAAAGAGGAAGGGTATATCGCCAACTTCAAGCCCACCGAAGAAGAGGGCCACAAAGTGCTGCGGATTTATTTGAAGTATGGCAACAACAACGAGGCGGCGATTTCGAACCTTGACCGTGTCTCGCGCCCCGGCTGCCGTGTCTATGTGCGCCGCAGCGAGATCCCACGCGTGCTGGGTGGCCTCGGAATCAACATTCTGACCACGCCGCGCGGCGTGATGACCGGACGCCAGGCCCGCAAAGAAGGTGTGGGTGGCGAGCTGTTGTGTGAAGTTTGGTAGGCGAGAGAGCTTAGAGCTATGTCACGAATTGGAAAAAAGCCGATTCCCGTCCCCAAAGGTGTGACGGTGAAAATCGAGAACAATGTAGTTGCCGTGCAGGGCCCCAAGGGCAAGCTGGATACTCCGCTTCCGCTGGGCATCCGCATGGAGCAGAAAGATGGCGAACTGCTCGCTGTCCGCGACAACGATTCGCAGGCCGCAGTCCATGGACTGGCCCGCGCGTTGGTTAACAACGCCGTCGAAGGCGTCACCAAGGGTTGGACGCGCGAGCTGGACATTATCGGCATTGGCTACCGCGCGGAGATGAAGGGCAAAGCAATGGTGGTGTTCACGCTGGGACATTCGCATCCCATCGAGTACCCGCTGCCTACCGGAATCGATGTTGCCATTGATCCCAAACAGACCCACCTGACCGTGACCGGAATCGACCGCCAGAAGGTCGGACAAGTCGCCGCGGAGATGCGCGCGCTGCGTCCGCCAGATCCGTACAAGAACAAGGGTGTACGGTTCATGGGTGAGCGGTTGAAGAAGAAGGTCGGAAAGACGGGAGCGAAATAATGTTAACCAAAGCTTCTAAAAACGCGACCCGGCGCTTCGTTCACGAGCGCATCCGTAAAAAGGTGCAGGGCACAGCTGAGCGGCCGCGGTTGAATGTGTACCGTTCGGTGAACCACATCTACGTGCAGTTAATCGACGACGCCGAAGGCAAGACCATCGTCGCCGCGAGCTCTGCAGTCGGGAAAAAGGGCCAGCGCAAGGCCGGCGGAAACGTGGCTGCCGCGAAGCAGATCGGCAAGTCGATCGCGGAAAAGGCCAAAGCCAAAGGGATTTCAAAGGTTGTGTTTGACCGCGGCGGCTACCTGTATCACGGCCGGATCAAGGCCCTGGCGGATGCCGCTCGCGAGGCGGGATTGCAGTTCTAAGGAATTGGATAACTAGATGCCAACAGTCACAAAAAAACTCGACGCCGGCGCTTACCAGTTGAAAGATCAGGTGGTCGCCATCAATCGCGTCACCAAAGTCGTTAAAGGCGGCAAGAACATGTCGTTTGCCGCGCTGGTAGTGGTCGGAGATCCGAGCGCTGCTGTGGTCGGATACGGTTCCGGCAAGGCCAAGGAAGTTCCCCAGGCCATCCGCAAGGGGATTGAATCGGCCAAGAAGAACCTGCTGCGCGTGAACCTGACGCAGACCACGATTCCGCACTTGGTTCTCGGACGCTATGGCTCCGGACAGGTGCTACTGAAGCCCGCTCCAGAAGGAACCGGAGTGATTGCGGGCGGCGCGGTGCGTGCGGTGATGACATCGGCGGGCGTACAGAACGTGCTGACCAAATCCATCGGCACCACCAACCCGCACAACGTAATCAAAGCCACCTTCGATGCGTTGAAGCGGTTGAAGAACAAAGAAGACGTCGCGGCCCTGCGTGGCAAGGCGGCCCAGGAACTGTAATATGGCAAAGACAGCAAGCAAAACCAGCGGCAAGCTGCACCTGAAGTGGGTGCGTTCCGCCATTCAAGCGCCAGTGAAACACAAGCTGGTGATCAAAGGATTAGGATTCACCAGGCTGAATCAGGTGATTGAGCGTCCCGATACGCCGGCCATTCGTGGCATGGTGGCGAAGGTCCCGCACTTGGTGGAATACGTTCAGCAGTAGGAAACGATCATGAATCTTTCAAATATTCGAGCACCCAAGGGATCGACGGAGAAGGTCAAGCGAGTAGGCCGCGGTATGGGCTCGGGCATGGGAAAGACCTCCGCCCGCGGACACAAAGGTCAGCACTCGCGCAGCGGTTCCAGTTTCATGCGCGGCTTCGAAGGCGGCCAGATGCCACTGCACCGCCGTGTTCCCAAGCGCGGTTTCACCAACATCTTCAAAAAAGAGTTCAGCATTATCAATCTGGAAAAGCTGGCGTCTCTGGGTGAAACCAGCATAACGCTGGAAGTCTTAAAGAACGCCGGATTGGCAAAGCGCGGTCTGCCCGTGAAAGTATTGGGGGATGGCGAGTTGAAATCCGCCCTCACCGTGCAGGCACACAAGTTCTCCAAGTCGGCCCAGGAAAAGATCGAAAAAGCCGGCGGCAAAGTTGAGGTCGTGCAGTAATGCTGGACAAGCTGGCCAACATCTTCCGCATCCCTGATCTGCGCAAGCGGATTTTCTTCACCCTTGGCCTGCTACTCGTCTACCGCCTCGGTGGTCACATCCCGACTCCCGGTGTAAACGCCGACAAGCTGGCAGATTTTTTCGCACAGAACCGCGGCAGCTTTCTCGGCTTCGTTGACCTGTTTTCCGGCGGACAGCTGCGCCGTCTCACCATTTTCGCGTTGGGCATCATGCCCTACATCACCGCGTCCATCATTCTGCAATTGCTGACCGTGGTCTACGAGCCTCTGGCAAAGTTGCAGAAGGAAGGCGAACTGGGCCGCAAGAAAATTACCCAGTGGACACGCTACCTGACCGTTGTCCTCAGTGCCATCCAGTCTTTCGGTATCGCATTCAGCCTTCAGAAGCAGGGTGATTTCGTCATTAACCCCGGCTATGGCTTCATTCTGATGACCATGCTGACTCTGACGACCGGTAGCGCTTTCATCATGTGGCTGGGTGAGCAGATCACCGAACGCGGCGTTGGCAACGGCATGTCGCTGTTGATCTTCGCCGGGATTGTGGTTGGTCTGCCGCGCGGTGTGGTTGATCTTTACGACAAAGTTCGAACCGATGCGTGGGGCGCGTTTACCGCTCCGGCGATGATTCTCTTAGTAGCGCTGATGGTGGTGGTTGTCGCCTTCATTGTCTATGTAGAGCGCAGTGAGCGCCGCATTCCCGTGCAATATGCCAAGCGCGTGGTCGGGCGTAAAGTCATGGGCGGACAGTCGACCCATTTGCCGTTGAAGGTAAATGCCGGCGGCGTTATGCCGGTCATCTTTGCTTCGTCAATTTTGAGCATGCCGCAGATGCTGGCTTACAGCTGGCACAGCAATCCGACGATCGGCAAAATTCTGGACGCGCTCCGCTGGGGCGAGCCGACCTACACACTTTTCTACGCGGTGGGAATTATTTTCTTCGCGTACTTCTATGTGTCGATCGTTTTCAACCCCAATGAAGTCGCCGACAACATGCGGAAGCACGGTGGGTTTATTCCCGGCATCCGTCCCGGCAAGCGCACGGCTGACAATATCAACGAGATTCTGACGCGTATCACCCTGGTGGGTGCGCTGTACCTGATCCTGATTTCGTTTATTCCTGAGTGGATGATCGCCGGCATCAAGCTGAATCACTTGCCCGGTGCCCTGGGTGCGTGGTTCGATCATTTGCCGACCTGGATCACCAATGGTTTAAACGTGAACTTTTATTTCGGGGGAACTTCGTTGCTGATCGTCGTTGGTGTGGCAATGGACACGGTACAGCAGATCGAAGCACAGTTGATTATGCGTCACTACGACGGATTCACTCCGCGCAGTGGGCGTATTCGCGGCCGCCGGACCTGGTAGATGTCAAATTTTTGAGGTTGCCGTAACGCCGGCTGGAGCAAGCTGCTGGCCGGCAGATCTGGAAAAAGAGGAAGCGGTAAGAGGGCCAGGTCAATGGCAGTGGATACCTCGCGCATAATCGGACCGATTATTCTGCTCGGCTCACCGGGTGCGGGGAAGGGTACACAAGCCAAACTGATCGCGAGTCACTATCAGATTCCACAGGTTTCGACCGGCGATCTGCTGCGCGATAACGTCAGCAAAGGCACGCAACTGGGCAAGACAGCTGCCTCCATCATGGCACGAGGCGAGTTGGTGCCGGATGATTTGGTGTATGGCATCGTTTCCGACCGACTGCGCGAGTCGGACTGCGACCGGGGTTACATTTTAGACGGCTTCCCGCGCACGCCATCCCAGGCTGGATGGCTGGATGCCCTGTTGGAAGACAAGTTCTTTGACAAACCGCCGCAGGCGAAGTGGCACCCGCTGGTCGTCCGCATCGATGTGGATTATAATGAGTTATTGCTTCGGCTCACTGGGCGCAGGATTTGTCCTGCCTGTGGAACGATCTATAACGTCCACCTTCAGCCTCCGCGCAAAGGCGATCTCTGCGACAAGGACGGCTCCAAGCTGGTTATCCGCGACGACGACCGGGAAGAAGTGATCCGGGAACGTTTGCTGGCATATGAGCGGCAGACCCGGCCGGTAGCGGAATATTATGCAAGCCGCGGACGCTTGGTGTCTGTGGACGGGGACTTACCGGTCGAACAGGTCTCCGAATGGATTTTCCGGGAGATTGAGCGGCACAATCCGCACTCGCCGGGAAACAAGTAACAATGGCGATTGTGTGCAAATCGGCGAGTGAGATTGAGAAGATGCGGCGCAGCGGCGGTATCGTGCGCGAGGTCCTCAATCACGTGAAAGCGATGGTCGCGCCGGGCGTGACCACGATGGACTTGGAAAAGGCCGCCGAGGCGAAGATCAAAGAGTTGGGTGCGACGCCGGCGTTCAAGGGGTACTACGATTATCCCTGCGTGTTGTGTACGTCGGTGAATGAAGAGATCGTTCACGGGATTCCCTCGCCGAAGCGAGTGCTGAAGGCGGGCGACATCGTTTCGATCGACTGCGGCGTGGTGATGGATGGCTACTACGGAGACGCGGCGATCACTGTTCCGGTGGATGGATCGCTGACGCCGGAGACCAAGAAGCTGCTCGAAGTAACCGAAGCCGCGCTGTACAAGGGCATCGAGCAGGCAAAGATCGGAAACGCCATCGGCGATGTGGGCGCTGCAGTTCAGCAATACGTAGAGGCCAACGGCTTCAGTGTAGTTCGAGAGTTTGTAGGACATGGAATCGGGACGCGCCTGCATGAAGAGCCGCAGATTCCGAACTTCGGCACCAAGGGATTCGGCGCGCCGTTGAAAGAGGGAATGGTCCTGGCGATTGAGCCGATGGTGAATACCGGCCGCCCGGAAGCGCGGGTCCTGGACGATAAATGGACCGCAGTGACCATGGATGGGAGTTACAGCGCTCACTTTGAGCACTGTGTAGCCGTTACGAAAAACGGCCCAATGATTTTGACGCAGTAAAAGCGTCATAGTTTTTTGAGAGGTGCATGAGCAAAGAAGACGCGATTGAGGTTATGGCGACGGTTCTCGAACCGTTGCCCAATGCCATGTTCAAGGTGGAGTTGGAAAACAAACACCAGGTACTGGCGCATGTTTCCGGCAAGATGCGCAAGAACTTCATCCGCATCCTGCCCGGCGACAAAGTAGCGGTGGAACTATCGCCCTACGATCTGAACCGCGGAAGAATCGTGTACCGCTACAAATAGGAAACATAACAACTAA
>Ga0207703_10003482_pt1 | contig 13173 bp, 14 predicted proteins | sample KBSSwiS12_FD_184304 | JGI IMG/M metagenome (GOLD analysis project Ga0207703, IMG submission 184304) | Switchgrass rhizosphere microbial communities from Kellogg Biological Station, Michigan, USA - KBS Switchgrass S1-2 (SPAdes) (version 2) | ecosystem: Host-associated > Plants > Roots >... | reverse complement strand
CCCCATTTCTGGAATCTTTCTGTTCGCTGTGATGGTCGCGGCGGCGATTGCCAACATTCGCCGACCCGAATGGCACAAGCGACTGATGCTCGTCGCGACGGCCGGCATCCTTCAAGCGCCGATCGCGCGCTTCTTTTTCCTCGCCGCGACCGGAGGCGGTCCCGGCATGCGGCCCGGAATCGGACCGCCGCCGCCAATTGAGAGGGGAATAATGGCCGGGGTCCTTGTCGTGTCTCTGGTTGTAGCCGCGATGATCTACGACTGGCGCAGCCGTGGGCGCGTGCATCCGGCCTATTGGTGGGGCTTTGGCGCGTTGGTGACTGTGCAGAGCCTCCGCCCGATCGTCGGCTATAGCGACGCCTGGTACCGCTTCACCGACTTCCTGCTGGCGTTCTAAAGTCGCTCCATCCTCAGTACGGCGCGATTGCCCATCCAGGCCTTGCCGAGCGCGGCCTGGGCCGCGGCCGCCTGAAGCGGCCTGCCGAGCGCCCGTTCCGACGCGGCTAGCCCATACAGCGCCCATCCGTTGTTCGGAAAATGGGCGAGGGCCGCGGTGAACGCCTCGCGCGCCTCGTCATAGCGGCCGGAGCGGTAGAGCGCGGCGCCGAGCGATTGCTGGACCGGATAATACCAATAGGGCGGTTCCGTGTAGGGCACCTTGGCCTCGATCGCGACGGCGTCGCGATAGTAGCGCGCGGCGTCCGCATATTTGCCGCCTGCGTAGGCCCAGCGGCCGTGCGCGATCGACTCCGCGAGCGAGAGCAGCTCCGTCGCCGGAACACCCTGATCGATCATCGGCTTCAGCGCCGTGCCATCGCGGATCGCGCGCATCGCAGCGAGCTCGCGATCGAAACCGGCGCGGTTGCGTTGCTGCGCGTAACCGACCGCGCGGGCATAATGTCGCATCGCCGTGGGGTAGGGCAGCCGAGCATCGGGCGCTCTCATCGCCAGGATTTGCGCCGGCTGCGCGAACTGCGCGGCGGTGAAATAAGGCGCGGCGTTGACGGCCTGCACCCAAGCGATCTGCGAACTGATCGTCGGGTCGAGGATTCCGGAAAGCTTTCGCGCCTCGCGCATCGCGGTCGCTCCATCGCCCGCCATTTGCGCCGAGGTGACGATGAAATGGACGTTGTGGGGATAATATCCGTAGCGGACCATGCCCCGATCGCCCGTCTCCTTGATCCATTTCTCGTCGACTTGCGCGGCCTCGATGTTGACCCGCATCGAGTCCTTCCAGCGGCCCAGTCGATAGTAGATGTGCGCCGGCATGTGGACGAGATGGCCCGCTCCAGGCGACAAAGGCGTCGCCAGCTTGTCGGCCGCGGCCTCCGCGCGCCTCGGGTCGGGCCCGTTTTCCATGAGGTGGATGTAGAGGTGCGCCGCCTGCGGGTGCTCGGGATTGCGGCCATAGACCGTCTCGACCAGCTTCACGGCCTCGGCGATGCGCGGATTGGGCTGCTTGTCGACCGTCCAATAATCCCACGGCCGAGTGTCCATCGCGGCTTCGGCAGCTAGAACCGAGATGTCGTCATTGCCCGGATGGGCCTTGGCGACTCCCAGCATCGCGTCGGCATAGGCCGCATCGAGCGCGGCCCGGTCGGCGGTTGGGTCAGGCGAGTAGCGCTTCAGCATCGCTTCGGCGAGCGCGCGCTCGGCGGGCGACGCGTTGCGAGCGAGCCAGAATACGTAGTTCGCAAGGCCGACCGCTCGCGCATTGACCGTCGGGTCCATCGGAGCGTTGATGTTCGGGCCGCGAGCGAAGGCTTCGCCCCAGAAACACATCGCGCATTGCGGATCGAGCCGCTGGGCCTCGCGGAATGCCGCGATCGCCCCGGCGTGGTTGAAGCCGTAGGCGAAGCTCAGTCCCTGGTCGAAATAGCGCTGGGCGAGTGCGTTTGCGGTCGTGATTGCGAAATGGACTTTGCCGAGGCCATCGTAGAGCGGCACCGCGCCAACTTCCGCTTCGCCGACCACCGCGGCCGAGGACGCGAGCATAGCGCGCATTGCCGCCGCGCCGTCCTTCCCGCCGCACAGGCTTCGCATGCCGGCTGCCGGATCGAGCATCGCCAGCAATTCGGGAGAATATTTCTGATCGGGCGCCGGGGTCACGCTCATTAGCGCACCAGCCGCAAGCGCCAGTCCAAGCGGACGCAGCATCCAGTCCATCGCCACCCCCCTGAGTCGTTGGATCGCGGGCGCTTAGCAGAATTGCGGGAGAGCCGTTAGATTAGTGCTGCCTCATCTTCACGCCGCCGAGCATCGTCAAAGCGACCAGGCTCGCAAGTGCGGCGGCTGCGGCGGATATGAACATCGCGACGTGGAAGCCGGCGAAGAGCTGCTCTCCCTGAGTCGCGATGACGGCGCCGAGTAGCGCCGTGGCGATCAAGCCGCCGGTACGCGCCACCGCGCTGTTGAAGCCCGAGGCCATGGCGACATGCTGTTCCTCGACCGAGCCGAGCACCGATGAGGTCAGCGGCGCGACCGCAATGGTCATTCCGAGCGCCATGACGAGAATGGTCGGGAAGGCGCCTGTCCAATAGCTCGCGTCCGGAGTCATCAGGCGCGCGAGAACCATGCCCCCGGCAACGATCAACGGACCGATTGTGAGGGGAATCCGGGGGCCGATCCGCGCGGCGAGGCCACCCATCGTGGGCGAGATCGCCGTCATGAGGATCGGCAACGGAAGCATCGCGAGCCCGGCCTGGACCGGCGAATAGCCGCCGCTGGTGATGAGCACGTAAGGGATTAGCAGCATGGCCGCGCCGAACGCGCCGTAGAGGAGGAAAGTGAGGAGGTTGAGGCCGGAGAAGCAGCGGCCTTCGAACAGCGCCAGCGGCATCATCGCTTTATCCCCGCGGCGATATTCGACCCACAAATAGGCTCCAAGCATGATCACTCCAGCGGCGAGAGTAATCCGCGCCTCATTCGTGAAGTGCCGGGTCGCCGACCATAACGTGAGCGCATAGGTGAGTCCGCCCAGGCCCGCGGTCGCCAGGACAGCACCGACATAGTCGGTGCGACCGCCGCCCGGCTCCTTGCTTTCGGCGACGAAGCGCAGCGTGAGCAGGATCGCGCCAAGGGCCAGCGGCAGGTTGATGTAGAAGATCGCCGGCCAGCCGACATTGGTGACGAGCCAGCCACCCAGCAAAGGTGCGACCGCCGCCATTGCCGCGCCCGAGGCCGCCCAGATCCCGACAGCGCGTCCGCGCTTCTCGCCCTGAAACGCGGCGTTGAGCAGGGCGAGGCTGTTCGGAAGCAGAAGCGCCGCGCCGATTCCTTGCGCGGCGCGTGCGGCGAGCAGGATCGGCAGGCTCGGAGCAAGCGCGCAAATCAGCGAGGTGACCGCAAAGATGCTGGTTCCGACGACAAGCAGGAGCCGCCGCCCGAAGTGATCGCCGAGGGCTCCGCCGAGCAACAACAGCGCGGACAAGGGCAGCAGATAGGCGTTAACCACCCACTGCACCTCCTGCGCTCCGGCGCCGTAGCTGGCTCGGATGGCCGGGAGGGCGACGCTGAGGACCGAACCTTCGACGAAGCTCAGGCTCGACGCGAGGACGCAGGCGACAAGCGTCCAGCGGGGATCGGCCCGCGTCATGCCCGAGCTATTGCTGTCCCGCGGGCTCAATCGACCCTTTGCGCGATCGCGGCCTCGACCATGTTACGCCACATGTCGGTATTGCCGACCGCCGCCATCGCCTCGTCCGGCTCGCGCGCTGTGTGAAGCACCGCCTCAGCCTCGTCCAAATGTTCCCGCCAGGCGAGATCGACCTTCTCGCCCGCCGATGGGTCGCTGCCGTTCGCGTTGCTGCTGAGCGCCTCACCGGCGAGCACCCGGGCGATCCGTTCGACCAGCGGGCGGTTGGATTCGGGCATCGTTTTCGCCTCCCTCTTTCCCGCCTCAACCCGCCTGCAGCCGTTTGGGTTCAAGTCGTCCCGTCGGTGTCAGCCGCCGGCAGGCCGGCAATCTTGCGGGCCGCGTGGACCAACTCGACCGGAAGCATCGCGATGATCGTGCTGTTATGCTCAACGCCGATTTCGGTCAGGGTTTGCAGCCGCCTGAGTTCGAGCGCGCCGGGCGAGCCGGCAATGACGTCGGCGGCTTCGGAAAGTTTGCGCGAGGCTTCCTGCTCACCTTCAGCTCGAATGATTCGCGCGCGTTTTTCGCGGATTGCCTCCGCCTCCTTGGCGATCGCTCGCTGCATCTGGGCGGGGATGTCGACGTCCTTGATCTCGACCGAATCAATCTCGACGCCCCATTTCATCGATGCGGCGGACAGCAGATCCTGCATCCGCTTGTTTATTGCCAGCCGGTCCTTGAGCATGTGATCGAGCTCGCTTTGGCCGATGGCGTCGCGCAACGCGGTTTCGGCGGCCTGGACCGTCGCCGAAACCCAATTTTCGACAGAAGTGATCACGTCCACCGCCGAATCAGCACGAAACCACAGGACCGCGTTGACCCGAACGGCAACGCCGTCCCGAGTGATCGTTTCCTGGGTTTCGAGTTGATAGGTGATCGTGCGCATGTCGACCCGCACCACCCGGTCGACGAACGGGATCAGCCAATACCAGCCGGGCCCCTTTGTCGGCGCCAGGCGACCGAGACGGAACAACACCCCACGCTGATATTCCTGGTTGATGCCAAAGCTCTTGAGCGAGACGACCAGCAGCATCAGCAGGACGACGATCAGAATTCCGGTTGAGATCAGCATCGCAACGATCTCCAATGATGGAGGCGAGGGCAATCAGTTCGACCGCGGACGCAGCCTACCTTAGCCGTGAATTGGCAACCCGAAAATCCGATTCAGCCCGGGTGTTGGAGCGAACCCCCAGGAGTTAGTCCAACTTGATGCCCGGCTGCCAGCCGCTCTTGGCGAGAAACGCCTTGAATTCGCTCATCTCGATAATTTCGCGGACCGCAGCCTTCTTGTCCTTTGATCGGACATAATAGGCCTTGGTGATGCGATAGCCGACCCAATAGCCAAGATCGCTTGGCCAGTCTTTGGTGCCAGGCGAATTGTATAGCCACTTCGATCCGTTTGCGGTTTTGTCGATGTCGGCAAGAAATGCTGTCTCGATGTCTCGTTCGCGGCCTTTCGCTGCGCCGGCGAGATTCGGATTGGCAACCGACCCGCTGACGAGTTCGGCGACGAATTCTGCGCCGCCTTCGATCAACGACGCCTTGAGGACGGTGTCGTTGGGATCTTCGACCTGCGCTGCCGGCTGCATCACATGGGCATATTCGTGCGCAATGACGTGGACGAAGCTTCCTTCAAGGTCCGACTGGTAGATGTCCGTGGCGCACAGGGCCTCAAGCCCGATCATGACTCCGGTGCCGTTTCCGACCCCGACTGGCTTGCCGCGGCCGACGGCGATTGTGACCGGCGGGAATTTTGCCTTGGGATACATCGTGCCAAGTTTGGCGAGAGCAATTGCGAGACGGGCTTTGGCTCTCGGCATCAGTGCCGCACAGCGTCTCGCCTTGGAATAAATCTCCGGACGTTTGGCGATCGCGGCGGCAATCCGCTCGCTCGTGATGCTTCGCAGCTTGGCGAACTCGATGAGACCCGGGCTGCTCTCATCCAGATATTGCTGCTGAATCTGTTGCGTGGTCGGCTTTCCGGCCGTCGCATCATAGAGCGCATAGAAACGACTGACATCGTCGATGCGGATCTCAGGATTTGGGCGAGCGGGGTTCGTGGCGCTGACAAGGCCGAAGCCCGTAGCTGCGGCCAAGACGATTCGAATGTTCACCGCGCCTGATTAGGCAAGCCGCTGCGGCGCGCTATCAAAGAACTTCGAACAGCCCCGCCGCGCCCATTCCGCCGCCGACGCACATGGTGACGACGACATACTTCACGCCGCGGCGCTTGCCCTCGATCAGCGCGTGGCCGGTCATCCGCGCCCCGCTCATGCCGTACGGGTGACCGATCGAGATCGACCCGCCGTCGACGTTCATGCGGTCCTCCGGAATGCCGAGCTGCTCGGCGCTGTACAGCACCTGCACCGCGAAAGCCTCGTTCAGCTCCCACAGGCCGATATCGTCGATTTTCTGGTCGAAGCGCTTCAAGAGCTTGTTGACCGCGTCGATCGGGCCGATTCCCATCTCGTCCGGTTCCGTGCCGGCGACCGCCATCCCGACGTAGCGGCCTATGGGCGAGATGCCGCGACGTTCGGCCTCCTTCGCCTCCATCAGGATCGACGCCGAGCTGCCGTCCGAGAGCTGGCTGGCATTGCCGGCAGTGATCGACGTGCCTTCGCCGAGCACCGGACTGAGGCCTGAAAGACCCTCGATCGTCGTGTCGGCGCGATTGCCCTCGTCCTTGGAGATCGTGATTTCCGTTTGCGAGACCTCACCCGTGTCCTTGTCTTTGACCATCATGGTCGTGGTGACGGGGACAATCTCGTCATTGAACCGCCCGGCTGCCTGGGCCGCGGCGGTGCGCTGCTGACTCTTCAGTGCATATTCGTCCTGCCGCTCACGACTGATGTTGTAGCGCCGGGCGACTGTCTCGGCGGTCTGCAGCATCGGCATGTAGACATGCTGGTGCATGGCAATCAGCGACGGATCGGGAGCGATGCGCATTTCCGGCGTCTGCACCAGCGAGATGCTGTCCTGGCCGCCGGCGGCGACCACGTCCATCTTATCGATGACGATTTGCTTTGCCGCCGTGGCGATCGCCATCAGGCCCGACGAGCATTGGCGATCGATCGTCATGCCCGACACGGTGACTGGGCATCCTGCGCGAAGCGCGACCTGCCGGCCGATGTTGCCGAACTGCGTGCCTTGCGTCAGCACCGCGCCCCAGACGACGTCGTCGATGTCGCCTGCGTCGATCTTGGCGCGCTCGATCGCCGCTTTGAGCGAGAAGCTGCCCAACGTCGGCCCCGGCGTAGCGTTGAAAGCTCCGCGATAGGCCCTGCCGATGCCCGTCCGGGCGGTTGAAACGATCACGGCGTCGCGGGGCATTTGTCTCTCCTCAAACGAACATCAGGCCGAGCCACACGGCGGTCAGAGCGGGCTTGTCCTCGCCCTCGATTTCGACCGTCACATTGTGGCGCATCAGCCATTGCCCCGGCGCTTTCTCCTCGACCGAGTCAAGGACGAAACGCCCGCGCACCCGCTTGCCTGAGCGCACCGGCGCCAAGAATCGGATTCGGTCGAAGCCATAGTTCAACGCCATCTTCAGGCCCTCGGGCAAAAGCATCGCATCGGCCGCCATGCGCGAGAGCAGCGACAGCGACAGGAAGCCATGCGCGATCGTCCCGCTCAGCCCGGCTGCGGCCGCCGCGGCCGGATCGACGTGGATGAACTGATGATCCTCGGTCGCATCGGCGAAGGCGTCGATCCGCGCCTGGTCGACCGTCATCCAGGAAGACACGCCGACCTCGTCGCCGACGCGGGACCGGATGTCGTGGAGGCTGGCGATTGGCATGCGGACCTATTTGCAGGCGTGTGAATAGACCGCAAGATCGTGGCTCACTTGCATCACCGTCGGGTGGACCGAGAAACGCAACCGAATTGGCTTTGACAAGTCCTTGGCAAGCCCTGACAATCAAGGTCGCTGGGTAAGGGGGACTTTGATGAAACTTGGTCATTCGTACGCGTTCTGCGCGGCACTGCTGCTTGCTTCGGCGGCTCCACAGGCGACCGCGCAGCCGGCGCCGTCGGCACAAACGGATGAGCAGGCGCGGGCCGAGGCCGAGGCGAAGGTCAAGGCGATCGAATCGACCCTGCATCCTAAAACCGGGGCCGTGACGATCCCCGTCGCGCACGTCACGCTGCAGCTCGGCAATTCCTATTATTACCTGCCGGCCGACGAAGCAAAGCGCGTGCTGACCGAAGGCTGGGGCAATTCGCCCGACCAGGTGGCGAACGTGCTCGGAATGGTTTTCCCCGCTGGAAAGACCTTCCACGACGAGACCTGGGGCGCAGTGATCGAATATGAGGACACTGGCCACGTCAGCGACAAGGACGCGGCGAGCCAGGATTACAATTCCGTGCTCACCGACATGAAATCCAGTGAGGAGGAATCGAACAAGGCCGCCAAAGAGCAAGGTTACCCCGGAAGCCACATCGTCGGATGGGCCCAGGCGCCGACGTACGATGCTTCGACGAGGACCTTGATCTGGGCACGCAACATCAAGTTCGACGGCGCTCAGGGCAATACGCTCAATTATGACGTGCGAACGCTTGGACGGACCGGCGTGCTCAGCCTCAATATGGTCGACTCGATGGACAATCTCCCGGACGTCCGCCTGGCCGCGAAGGGATTGGGGTCGACGATCGAGTTCGACTCAGGGTCGTCCTATGGCGACTTCAATCCTTCAACCGACAAGCTCGCCGACTACGGACTCGCTGGGCTGGTCGCCGCGGGCGCGGGGCTTGTCGTCGCCAAGAAAGCAGGGTTGCTCGCGATCCTTGTGATATTCGCGAAGAAGGCGATCGCATTGATCATTGCCGCGTTCGTTGCCGCCGCGGCGTGGTTCAAGCGGAAGTTCCGGCGAGGTCAATCGGCCGAGGAATTGCCACCCGCCGAATAAGCTTAGAAGGGAAGCGGCGCCGGCGGCTGGTCGGACGCACGCGCCAGCACGAGCTTGTGGGGCTCGAGCGCCTCGATGATCGATCGAAGGATGGCCGACCGGTTGCCCGCGATCCGGTCGTTGTCGAGCGTCGAATCGTCATAGACGAGATCGTAAGCGAGCGCGTTCGCGCCTGCGCCGGACAGCGCACAGCGCACGAGCTTGCAGCTCTTTTGCGCGGCAACGGCGGCGTCGGCGGCCTGGCCGACGGCATCGATGGATTTGGAGGCGCTCGAGCCACCGACGGCGAGATAGATTGTGATCCGCCGCGCCTTGGCCTGGGCGAGGTTATGGATCTCGCGCTCGAGCAACTTCGTATTGGACATGATGAGCTGTTCGCCCGTCAGCGACCGCAGCCGCGTCGTCTTGAGCCCGATTCGTTCGACCGTCCCAGTGCTGCCGTCGTAACGGATCGTGTCGCCCTTCTTGAACGGCTTGTCGAACAGGATCGAAAGGGCGGCGAACAAGTCTGAGAAAATCCCCTGCGCGGCAAGGCCGATCGCAATGCCGCCGATGCCCAATCCCGCGACGAGCGCGGTGACGTTCACCCCGAGATTGTCGAGGATGAGGATGATGGCGATGGCAAACAGTGCGAAGCTGGTGAGGACCCGGATGATCGCCATCGCGCTCCCGAGCGCGGATTCCTGTTTCCCTTCGCCGACGCGGCGGCTGATCAGGCCCAAAATCAGCTCGCGTGCCCAGATTGCGCCCTGAAGACCGCCGGCAATGGTGAAGAAAATGTCGACCAGCCGGCTGATCCTGGGCCCTGGCTCGGCATAGGTCGTCACCGTGTCCAGGGCGGCGGCGATCATGAACATGATGGTCGTCTTGGCGAGAACCCTGCCGATGACGGATTTCCACCCGATGTGATCGCCGTCCTCCTCCGCGACGATCTTCCGGCCGTAGATCCTGAGGGCGAGCATGATCAGGACGAGGACGGCGGCGACGGCCATCCCGAGGATCAACGCGTCACGATTGGCGGCGAGCCAGTCGAAAGTGCTCAACACCGGGTGAAATCGATCCATCGGACCGCTCTTGGCGGGCGCGGTGCCCGCGATCAAGCCAGTGGTTTCCTCGTTCGTGTTCGGGCGCGCTTACCGAGGAACGCGATCAGTCCGACTTCGCAGGACGACAGCCACTTGCGCGCCCGAAGCCGTTCCATGCCGTTCAAGGGATCGCGCGGGCGTTCCTTGACCGCTTCGACCAGCGCGGGGTGGACATAGGCCTTGCGGCTCATCGCCACGGTATTGCCGAGCGCTTCGGCGACCGGCTCAATCATCGTGTTGACGCTGATCCTCTTGGATTCTTCATGGTCCATGAGCTGCTCGAAGGCGAGGACGCTCGCTCCCCAGGTACGGAAATGCTTGGCGGTGAACGGCTCACCAGCCGCATCACGGATATAGTCGTTGACCTCGCTCGAGGTGACCTGGTGCGGGTTGCTGTCGCCGTTGAGATATTGGAACAGCTGCTGGCCGGGCAATTCCTGAAGCTGGCGCACGATCCGCCGGAGCGTCCGGTCGGTGATCGTCACTTCATGCTCCACGCCGCTCTTGCCCCTAAACCGCATCTTCACCTTGCGCCCGTCGTCATGGACCTGGCGGCTGAGCAGGGTGGTTGCCCCGAAGCTCTTGTTGTCTTTGGCATATTCCTGATTGCCGACTCGCAGATACTCGTCGTCGAGCAGCCGGACCACGGCGGCGACGACTTTGTCCTTGCTGAGCGCGCGAGCGCGTAGATCCTTGTCGACCCTCCGCCGGATCCTGGGCAGGGCCTTGCCGAATTCGGTGAGGCCCGCAAACTTGCTGGCCTCGGCGCTGGCGCGATAATCGGGATGGTAGCGATACTGCTTTCGCCCGCGATCATCGATTCCCGTCGCTTGCAAATGGCCGTCGGGGTCCGTGCAAAACCAGGCGTCTTTATAGGCCGGAGGAAGCGCGATCGCGTTCAAGCGTTCGATCTCGCCGCGATCGGTGATGCGCTTTCCGTCGGGATCGAAATAGGCCCAATAACGGCCCGTCCGCTTCCGGCTGATGCCGGGCTCGCTATCGCTGCTGTGCCTCAGCATGGCGTGTTACGCTTCACTCGACTCATCGACGCGCATAAGCGAGCGGCGAAGGAAGGAGGTTCCATGCCGCTGATTGCAGAAGCCAGAATATTGATCGTTGCAACCGACGGTTTCGAGGAATGGGAGCTGTTCGGGCCGCGCGAGATCCTCCAGAAGCGCGGAGCCGAGGTGGTGCTCGCTTCGCCCAGGCTCGATCCCATCCAGGCGACGGTCCATGACGACCCGGGCAAGACGATCCGGCCTGACCTCACGGTTGACGAGGCAAACGCCGACGACTTCGACGCGCTGGTCCTGCCCGGCGGAGTGCGCAATCCCGACTCCCTGCGCACGCATCCGAAGGTGATTCAGCTGATCAAGGACTTCGCCGCGCAGGGAAAGCCCGTGGCGGCGATCTGCCACGGCCCGTGGCTTTTGGTCGAAGCCGACCTTCTGCGCGGCCGCACGGCCACGAGTTGGCCGTCAATCCGGACCGATTTGCGTAATGCTGGAGCGAATGTGGTCGATGAGGCCGTAGCCGTGGACGAGAATATCATCACGAGTCGGAAACCGGACGATGTTGAGCCTTTCACGAATGCTGTCATCGACCTTGTCGAAAACGCTCCCGAAGTGAGCGAAATTCACAATCCTCGCGAAGTTCCGGCCTGAGCTTCAACCGACTGGCAAGATTTGGATGATATTTGGGGCGCGCGATGGAAGCGCGTCACACAGAGCGCCTCGAAACGGGGGTGGATTTCGCGGCTGCGGCGATTTTTGGTGCCGCGGCAGCCTATGCCATGCTTCGTCTCGGATGGTCGCCGGCAGTTGCCGCGATCGTCGCTGGCGCCGCGCTGCTTGCCAGCTCGCGAATTTTAACGTCGGTCAGTCCCGGATCGCCGACTTTTTCACTCTCGTCGTTCGATACCGCGACACTTCCCGAGGTTGAGGACCTTGATGAGCTGCTCCTGACCGACGCGGACCGGGTCGATGCGGGCGATGGGAGTGAGCATGTCGACGAGCTCGTGCTGGACGACGTCCTTGCGAAGCTCGAAGACCTCTCGCGAGTGGTTCGCCTGTTCGACGTATCGGCAATGCCTTCGCCGGGTGAGCTGAAGCACCGAATCGACCGTCATCTCGATGGACCTTCGCCATCAAGCCCACCGCCCGATGCATCGCAGGCACTTCACGACGCCCTTTCGGAGCTTCGCCGGACGCTGCGCTAATCAATCGGCGATCGTCAGGGCCTCCAATTCAACCGAAATGGACCCATCGTCGTCGCGCCTCATCGGACCAGCAAGTACGATGTCAGCGACGATATGACCGGGAATCGCGAATTCGACATCTTCAAGGTCGGCGGTCATTCGGCCGACAATCGCATCGGCGCCCGGCCCGGGGATTCGCAAATGGACCTGATGGCGCTCGCCGATGAAAGTCAGCGATTGCCAGTCCGTCGACCGGAATTCGCTAAGCAAAATCCTATCACGGCCGACTCCAGCTCGCGCAAGCAAGGCGCGCAGAAGCGCTGATGCAGCCTCCGACAGCGGCATCCTCATCATTGCCCCGACTCCAGGTACGCCAGCACGCGAGCCACGGTCCGCGGCCGTGGATCCCGTCCGTTTCGCAAGTCAAAGACGAAACGCGGGTCGCCCAAGACTTCCCTACCAAAACGAGTTGGAGCGATGTCGCTCCGACGCAAGAATTTCTCCACTTCTCTAAGCAAATGCACGTGGCGTTCCTTACAGTCTTGCGACTCGGCGCTGGCGTGTTTTCCAACGCAATTCCTACTTGTCTAGGCACATTCCTATCCTTAAAGGCTTCTTAATGGTCGACCCCCGTCTTGCCCTGGAACGTCTTTGCACGGAGCGCGGGGAGGATTTCGCCGGGCTGTCGCGAATGCTCGGGCGCAATCCGGCTTACATTCAGCAATATATCCGGCGCGGCGTTCCCAAGCGGCTGAAGGAGGAAGAGCGGCGCAAGATCGCCCGCTATTTCTCCGTTCCGGAGGAGCTGCTGGGAGGGCCGCCGGACGATTCCGTGAGACCGGACGGCCTGGTCAGCGTCAAGCGCCATCCGGTGACTGTCTCGGCAGGTCCGGGCGCCGTCGTCACGGAAGAGCTGGGGCGCGCCTATTTCGGGTTCGACGAGCGCTGGCTGAAAGGGCTTACGTCGACCCCGCCCGCGCAACTGTCGATCGTCCGCGTTGAAGGGGACTCAATGGCTTCCACCTTGAACGCCGGCGACGATATCCTGGTGGACCTGGCCGATGCCACCGAGCGCCTCCGCGATGGAATCTACGTGCTGCGGGTCGAGGACACTGTCGTCGTGAAGCGGATTGCCCTGCATCCCATGGGCCGGAGCGTCACCGTCCAGTCGGACAACCCCGCCTATCCCGACTGGCCGGACTGCGGAATCGACGCGATCAACTGCATCGGCCGCGTCATTTGGGCAGGCCGAAAAGTCATTTGACGGATCAGCCGCGCCAGCGGTCGATCAGCCAGACCAGGACCGCGATCGCCGCCCCCGCTGCCGTACCGATCAGCACGCCCTTCATC
>Ga0207703_10003480_pt1 | contig 13177 bp, 12 predicted proteins | sample KBSSwiS12_FD_184304 | JGI IMG/M metagenome (GOLD analysis project Ga0207703, IMG submission 184304) | Switchgrass rhizosphere microbial communities from Kellogg Biological Station, Michigan, USA - KBS Switchgrass S1-2 (SPAdes) (version 2) | ecosystem: Host-associated > Plants > Roots >... | reverse complement strand
GCCGAAGTCCTGCGCGAGTTTCTCACCGAAGGCGGCGAGATCCTGGCCGACGTGGACGCGCGCCTGGTGGACCTGGAGCGCGCGCCCGGCGATGCGGAGCTGCTCAACACGGTCTTCCGCGGCTTCCACACCATCAAGGGCGGTGCCGGCTTCCTCGAAGCGCACGCCCTGGTGGACCTGTGCCACCGCACCGAAAACCTGTTCGATCTGCTGCGTTCCGAAAAATTGCGTCTGTCGAGCGGACTGCTGGACGTGGTGCTCGACGCCACGGCGGAAGTGCGGCGCATGTTCGACGACATGCAAACGGGACGGGCACCTGGGACAGCTTCAGAAGCGTTGTTGGAAGCGTTGGCACACGCAGCCCGTGGCGAAGGACCACAACGAGCCCCAGTGCGAACGATCATTGCTGAAGAGTCTCGCCGTGAAGCCCGCGCCGAGCCCCGCCGTGAGCCGGATTGGCAGGCCTTCTACGACAGCATCGTCCCGCCGCATGCGCACAAGGGCAAGGCGGTCGCACCGACGCCCTCTACCGCGCCGGAGGCGTGGGCCGCGTCAAAACCAGCAAATCCATCTTCAGGTGATAAGTCCAAGCCAAGACCGTCTGCCGCACGCGGTGAAGTTCATATTGCTCCGCGCGAAGCCACCCTAAAAATAGATACGGCCCGTTTCGACCACATCCTCGACCTGTCGGCCGAAATCGGCCTCATCCGCACCCGCCTGCTAAAGCTCACGGCCAGCAGCGCGCAGAACAACGCCCCGTCCGCGAAAGATTTGTCGTCAGTAAGCGCTGAACTCGATACCTTGGTCAGTGATCTGCAGAACGCGGTCATGAAGGCGCGCATGCAACCGGTCGCCCGCGTATTCCAGAAATATGGACGCCTCGTGCGCGACCTGGGCCGGCAGCTCGGCAAGGACATCGCCCTGGAGCTGGCCGGCGAAGACACCGAGGTGGACAAGACCATTCTGGAAGAGCTCAACGACCCGCTGGTGCACCTGCTGCGCAACGCCGTCGACCACGGCGTGGAGAGCCCCGACGAGCGCGAGGCCGCCGGCAAGCCGCGCCGCGCCACGGTCCGCCTCTCGGCGGCGCAGGCGGGCGACCAGATCCGCGTCGAAATCGCCGACGACGGCAAAGGCATGCATGCGGAAAAAATCCGCCGGCGCGCGCTGGACAAGGGCCTGATCACGGCCACCCAGGCCGCCGAACTGGAGGAGCGGGACTGCCTGAACCTGATTTTCCTGCCCGGTTTTTCCACCAAGGACCAGGTGTCGGACCTGTCCGGGCGGGGCGTGGGCATGGACGTGGTGAAAACCAACATCCGCAAGCTCAACGGCCGCATGGACATCCATTCCACGCCCGGCAAAGGCTCGCGCTTCATCATCAGCCTGCCGCTGACCCTGGCCATTCTGCCGGTGCTGGTGCTGGCCGAGAACGGCCAGTCTTACGCCCTGCCGCTGTCGGCGGTGCGCGAGGTGCTGGACCTGTCACGGGAGCGGGTGCAACAGGTGTCCGGCCGGCCGGCGCTGGTGGTGCGCGGTGAGGCCCTGCCGCTGGTCGACCTGGCCAGCGCCCTGGGCGGTCAGCCACAGGCCGCCCCCCGTTACGGAGCAGTGGTTGAATGGGGCCAGACCCGGCTGGTGCTGGGGGTGGCCGCCGTCAATGGCCGTGACGATGTCATGGTCAAGCCCTTGGGGGGCGTTCGGCCGCGCGGCGTGGCGGGCGCCACCCTCACCGGTGACGGCAAGCTGGTGCTGGTCCTGAACCTGAACGAGCTCATCGGCGGCGGGGCGGAATAGGGTGGGAATAAGGCGGTAATCAGCGCGCTTTTCGGGCTAAAGATTTAGAGGCCCGGTTTCAGAATCTCTCCATCGACATTCGCGCCCGAGGCGCGTATGGCCCATGTCCGGAGAGGATGAGTGGAAAGCGGCGACAACGAGCGCAGCCTGCCAGCCACGCCCAAGCGGCTGGAACAGGCGAGAGAAGAGGGCCAGGTCGCGCGTTCGCGCGAGCTGATCTCCTCGCTCGTGCTCATCACCGCCGCCACGGCCTGCTGGTGGCTGGGCCCCCAGTTCGCGCGCGACCTGGGCGGCGTCATGCGCGCCGGCCTCGCCTTCGACCACGGCGGCGTCTTCGACAGCGGCAGCATGCTCACCCGTCTGGGCGATGCCAGCCGGCAGGCCCTGTACACCGTGCTGCCGTGGCTGGCCATGCTGGTGGTCGCGGCCTGCGCCGGCGGCGTGGCCCTGGGAGGCTGGATTTTCTCCACCCAATCGCTGGCGCCGGATTTCTCGCGCATGAGCCCCGGCCGCGGCCTGGGCAACATGCTGTCGGGCCAGGCGGCGGGCGAACTCGGCAAGGCCATCGCCAAGGTGCTCCTGGTGGGCGTCATCGCCGGCGTGGTGCTGTGGTCCGACCGCGACGCGCTGGTGGCCCTGGCGGGCAGCGCCCCGCGCGCCGGCATCGCCAACGCCGGGACCATCATGGTGCGCGACTTCGTGCTCATCTCGGCGGCCACGCTGCTCATCGCCGCCGTGGACGTGCCCTTTCAACTGTGGCGCTACCACAGCAAGCTGCGCATGTCGCTGGAGGAAGTGAAGCGCGAAATGCGCGAAAGCGAAGGCGATCCGCAGCTCAAGGCGCGCGTGCGCAGCATACAAAGAGAGCGTGCGCGCAAACGCATGATGAGCGAGGTGCCCAAGGCGGACGTGGTGGTCACCAACCCGTCGCACTACGCCGTGGCGTTGCAGTACAAGCCGGGCCAGAGGGCGCCGCGCGTCCTTGCCAAGGGCCGCGACGTCATCGCCGCGAAGATTCGCGAAGTGGCCGGCCAAGCCGGCGTGCCGCTGCTGGAAGCGCCTCCCCTCGCCCGCGCCTTGTATCGGCACGGCGAAGTCGGTTCTGAAATCCCGTGGCAGTTGTACGAGGCCGTGGCGCTGGTGCTGGCCTGGGTGATGCAACTGCGCGCCATCAAGCCCGGAAAGCCGGCACCCAAGACACCGAACGATCTGCCGGTGCCTGCTGATTGGGGTGCGGTCGACTCTGCTCCCGAAGCCAACTAAGGCCAACTGAGCCAACTGAGGCGAACTGATACATGAGCACAGCCGCAACACTGGAAGCGTCCAAGCCATTCAACTGGCAGGGCCTGGCCGCGCCCATCCTGGTCATGCTGGTCCTGGCGATGATGGTGTTGCCGCTGCCGCCGTTCCTGCTGGACATGCTGTTCACCTTCAACATCGCCCTGGCGTTGCTGGTGATGCTGGTCTCCCTTTACACCGCGCGTCCGCTGGAGTTCGCGGTCTTCCCCACGCTGCTCCTGATGACCACGTTGATGCGCCTGTCGCTCAACGTGGCCTCCACGCGCGTGGTGCTCATGAACGGCCACACCGGCCCCGGCGCGGCCGGCAAGGTGATCGAGTCCTTCGGCCACCTGCTCATCGGCGGCAACTTTACCGTCGGCCTGGTGGTGTTCGTCATCCTCATCGTCATCAACTTCATGGTCATCACCAAGGGCGCGGGGCGCATCGCCGAAGTGTCGGCGCGCTTCACCCTGGACGCCATGCCCGGCAAGCAGATGGCCATCGACGCCGACCTCAACGCCGGCCTGATCGGCGAGCAGGAAGCGCGCCGCCGCCGCACCGAGGTGGCGCAGGAAGCCGATTTCTACGGCGCCATGGACGGCGCCAGCAAGTTCGTGCGCGGCGACGCCGTGGCCGGCATCCTCATCCTGGTGATCAACATCGTCGGCGGCCTGGCGGTGGGCATACTGCAGCACAACCTGTCCTTCTCCACGGCCGCCAACAACTACATCCTGCTCGCCATCGGCGACGGCCTGGTGGCGCAGGTGCCGGCGCTCATCATCTCCACCGCCGCCGGCCTGGTGGTGAGCCGCGTGGGCACCACCGACGTGGGCCAGCAGCTCGCCGCGCAACTGTTCACCAACGGCAAGGCCTTCTACCTCACCGCCGCCGTGCTGGGGCTGCTGGGCCTCATTCCCGGCATGCCGCACGTGCCCTTCCTGCTGTTCGCCGCCGCGGCGGGCTACGCCGGCTGGCGCAGGCACCAGCCGCCCGCGCCCGAGCCCGAGGCGGCGCCCGCCCCCATGCCCGTGGCCGAGAACCAGGACGCGAGCTGGGACGACGTGCAGCAGGTGGACGCGCTGGGCCTGGAAGTGGGCTACCGCCTCATCCCGCTGGTGGACCGCAGCCAGAACGGCGAGCTGCTGAAGCGCATCAACGCGCTGCGCAAGAAATTCGCCCAGGACATCGGCTTCCTGCTGCCGGCCGTGCACGTGCGCGACAACCTGGAATTGAAGCCCTCGGGCTACCGCATTTCCATGCGCGGCGTGACCATCGGCGAGGGCGACTCGCATCCGGGCATGTTCCTCGCGATCAACCCCGGCCAGGCCACGGCCCTGCTGCCCGGCAGCCAGACCACCGACCCTGCCTTCGGCCTGCCGGCAGTGTGGATCGACGCCGCCTCGCGCGACCAGGCCTCGGCCTACGGCTACACTGTGGTGGATGCCGGCACCGTGATCGCCACCCACGTGGCGCACGCGCTGCAGAACAACTCGGCGCAACTGCTCGGCCGCAACGAAACCCAGATGCTGCTCGACCAGGTGGCCAAGTCCTCGCCCAAGCTGGTGGAGGACCTGGTGCCCAAGCTCATCCCGCTGTCCACGCTGCAGCGCGTGCTGCAGGGCCTGCTGTCCGAGGGCGTGGCGCTGCGCGATCTGCGCGGCATCCTCGAGTCGCTGGCCGAGGGCGCCGCGCGCACCCAGGACCCGCAGGAGCTGCTGGCCGGGGTGCGCACCGCCCTGGGCGGCGCCATCGTGCAGCAGGTGTTCGAGGGCGCGCGCGACCTGCAGGTCATGGCGCTCGACCCGGAGCTGGAGCGCGTGCTGTTGCAGACCGTGCAGTCGGTGCAGGCCGTGGGCGGCAGCAACGCGCTCGGCCTGGAGCCCGGCCTGGCCGAGGCACTGGTGTCCGAGTGCGTGAACGCCGCAGCGCGCCAGGATTCCACGGGCGCGCCCAGCGTGCTCATCGTCCCCGAGAAGCTGCGCGTGCCGGTGCTGCGCCTGGTGCGCCGCGCCCTGCCGCAACTGCGCGTGCTCGCGCATTCCGAAATTCCCGATAACCGCACCATCCGCGTTACTTCCATCATCGGAGTGAAGTCATGAACGTTCGCAAATTCGTCGCCGAGAACAGCCGCCTCGCCATGCGCCAGGTGAAACTGGAGCTGGGCGAGGACGCGGTCATCCTGTCGACCCGCAAGGTGCCCCAGGGCATGGAAGTCGTGGCCGTGGCCATGGGCGACATGATGAGCCTGCAGGCCTCGGCGGAAGAGCGCCCGGCCGCGCCGCAGGGCGAACCAGCCTCCTTCGCCGAACAGGCCGAGGGTGCGCAATCCTTCGTGGACTTCGCGCGCAACCGAAACACGGCCGAGCCGCGCGCCGAAGCCGCGCCCGCGGTGTTCCGCAGCCCGGCGCGTTCCAACGACGCTCAAGTGCGTTCCAACAACGCGCCGGCGCGTTCCAACAGTGCGCCTGTGCGTTCCAACAACGCGCCCGTGCGTTCCAACAACGCGCCCGTGCGGCCCAACAGCGTGCCCGTGCGTACCGGCACGCAGGCTCCTGTGCAGGCCAATGGCGGACAACGCTCCACCCCTGCGCCGGCGCGCGTCACCACGCCCGCCCAGCCCAAGGCCAACACCGAAGAACTCATGAGCGAAATCCGCTCCATGCGCACCGTGCTGGAGACGCAGCTCGCCAGCCTGGCGTGGAGCGATTCGGCGCGCCGCGCCCCGCTCAAGACGCGCCTCGCCAGCCAGTTGCTCGAAGCGGGCTTTTCGGCCGGTCTGTGCCGCGCCGTGGCGGCGCGCCTGCCCGACGATTACAGCGCGGCCCAGGCCGAGTCCTGGCTCTCCTCGATCATCGAGGCCAACATCCGCAAGGCCGCGCCCGACGAGCTCATCAACCAGGGCGGCGTGTACGCCCTGGTCGGCCCCACCGGCGTGGGCAAGACCACCACCACGGCCAAGCTGGCGGCGCGCTACGTGATGAAGCACGGCGCGCAGCGGCTGGGCCTGATCTCGGCCGACAGCTACCGCATAGGCGCGCAGGACCAGTTGCGCACCTACGGCCGCATCCTGGGCGTGCCCGTGCACGCCGTGCAGGACGCGGCCGAGCTGCACGCCACGCTGGCCGCCATGCGCGACAAGCACCTGGTGCTGATCGATACCATCGGCGTGAGCCAGCGCGACGAGCGCGTGGCCGAGCAGGTGCTCATGCTGGGCGCGCCCGGCATCAAGCGCCTGCTCATGCTGAACGCCGCCTGCCACGCCGAGACGCTTGAAGACGTGGTGCAGGCGTATGGGGGATTCAACGCGGCGGGAACGAACGCCGGCGGCGCGAATGGCGCGCGCCTGCACGGCTGCTGCATCAGCAAGCTGGACGAGGCGGTGAAGCCCGGCACGGTGCTCGACACCGCCATCCGCCACAAGCTGCCCCTGCACTTCGTGTCCACCGGGCAGCGCGTGCCCGAGGATCTGCACCTGCCCAATGTCTCCTACCTGGTGCACAGCGCGCTGAAGCGCGCCACCAGCGACGCCTTCAAGCTGAGCCAGGACGACGCCGGCCTGCTGATCGCTCCGAATTTCGCCGCCCAGGGCTTCGCCGCTTCCACGGACAATGGCCATGCTGCGCGCGGCTGAGGTCGACATGGCTTACGGGGTCACAGGCGGGCCCACGGGCGGATTCACCGGCGCGCAGGCGGCGCGCCTTGCGGGAACGCACGGGCATGACCAGGCGTCGGGACTGCGCAAGCTGCTCGCGCCGCGCGGCATGCGCATCCTGCCGCTGTTCGGCGCCACCGGCGGCGCGCACCAGGCGGCCACCGCCGCGGCGCTGGCGCGCGGCTTCGCCGAGCTGGGTTGCCGCGTGCTCATCGCCGACCAGAGTCCCGGCGCGCTGGCGCAGGAATTCGGCCTGCGCACCCGCTACGAACTCTCGCACGTGCTGGACGGCGACAAGGACTGGCAGCAGGTGGTGGTGTCGGGCGGCGACGGCATCGCCGTGCTGCCCGCGGCCAAGGGCCTGGCGCGCATCGCCGACGAGTCCTCGGCCGGCCTCGTGCTCTCGGCCCTGGCCGCGCTGCCCGAGGCGCCCGACGTGCTGCTGCTCAACCTGGCGCGGCCCGACGCCGCGCACTGGCTCACGGCCGAGGCCGACTGGCTGACGCTGTTCTCGGCGCGGCCCTCGGGCCTGGTGCCCGCCTACCGCGCCATCAAGACCCTGGCGCGCGTGGCCCGTCCCCGCAGCGTGCGCGTGTTGACCTGCCACGCCGTGGACGAGCAGCGCGCCCTCGAAGCCTTCGGCACGCTGGCCGCGGCCGTGGCGCGCTTTCTGCACCTCGACATGCACTACGCCGGCGAACTGCCGCCCGGTCTACACCGGCAGGGCCTTGCCCCGCGCGGCCCCCATCCGTACCAAGGCGCGCGGCAAGCAGCGCCCCTGTCGCTGCGCCAACTGGCCGGCGGCATGGACGGCTGGCAACTCGCCAGCCACGTCCCCCCGCAGCAAATTCGTGACCCACGGATTCATCCCCAGCTTCATTCGATCTCAGCGGCGGCGCGCCCAGCCTCGCCCGGAAAGGCAGCATCATGGCTCTAGCAATGTACACCGCATTCGAGGCCCCGGACCGCTCCGAGTGCGTCAAGCGCTATTCGCCGCTGGTCAAGCGCATGGCCCATCACCTGCTGTCGCGCCTGCCGCCATCCGTGCAGCTCGACGACATGATCCAGGCCGGCATGATCGGCCTCATGGAGGCCGCCGGCCGCTATCGCGACGACCAGGGCGCGCAGTTCGAGACCTTCGCCGCGCGCCGCATCCACGGCGCCATGCTGGACGAGCTGCGCCAGAACGACTGGCTGCCGCGCGGCATGCGCAAGGCGCAGCGCAAGATCGAGTCGGCGCTCACCTCCCTCGAGCAGCGCCTCGGCCGCCCGCCCGCCGAGCCGGAGGTGGCCGCCGAGCTGAAGCTCAGCCTCAAGGACTACCAGTCGCTGCTGCAGGAGGCACACGGCTCGCAGCTCTTCTACTACGACGACTTCGCCGGCAGCGACGACGAGCACTTCCTCGACCGCAACCAGGTCGAAGGCCAGCCCGACCCGCAGCAGATGCTGCACGACGCGCGCTTCCGCAAGTCGCTGGTCAAGGCCATCGAGGACCTGCCCGAGCGCGAGAAGCTGCTCATGGGGTTGTACTACGAGCAGGAATTGAATTTCCGCGAGATCGGGGAGGTGCTGGGGGTGACCGAGTCTCGCGTGTGCCAGTTGCATGCGCAGGCGGTGACGCGGCTGCGGGGCAAGCTGAAGGATTGGTGAAGGCAGCACTCTCCCTACGTCGTCAAGGATTGATGCACGCCGTGCCGGCGAGGGCGGCGAGTCCCCAGGCGATCAGGATCGAGAAAGCCGCCACGTCGCGGCCGTGCCCTGCTTCGGGTGGGAACAGATGGAAGGGCAGCAGCACCACCACGCCGGCCACCGCCGCCAGCGCGAGGTTCGGAGATGCAAACGGAGCCGCCCGTGCGGCGGCCAGAAGGATGGTGAGCACGAAGGCGCCTCGACATCGCGATATTCATGCAAGGCGCGGCAATAGTCTGTCGGACAACCGGCCAACACGATTGCGCTGATCAGCTTAAATCGGCCCCTGATCCCTGGGAGGGAATCCGCTCGCGCGGAAGGTCAGATCTGCGCGATCGACCCAGGCGGCCGAAGCGAGACGGACGGATTGCCGTCCCGCCCGTAAGTCGTCGCAGGCGCATTCCCCTGGCTCCCCGCCAGCAGGTTCAGCCGGGAATGAAAGTGCTGCACCAGCGCGGAAGCGATCCGCCCGTTCAGCGTGTTCTGCCGGCGGGTTTTGCGGACCAATTGCGTCAGCCGCTTCCACTCCGCCACCACGCTTTGCGCGTGCTCGGGGTGGCGCTCGGTCCAGGTTTTGATGGCGCCGGGGGCGGCGGCGATGCCGGCGGCGGCTAGGCAGGCGTCACGGCGGTGCGACAGCACCTGCAGCCGGCCGTACAGGGCCTGCTTCTCGGCGGTGATGAGGGCCACGCGCTCGGCCTGGACGTTGCTGAGCGCGGCATGCTCCTCCTCCAGCAGGGATTGGAGCTTGCCGTACTCTTCGCATTCCGCGCGCAACTGGTCGGCCAGCGTGGGTGCGGCCTGGGATGAAATCATTGCAACAGTTTCCGGTGTGCCAGGCAGAGACGGCCGAGCCGTCTCCCGCCATGTTCGTTGTCGGGATTATCCGCGCTTGACCAGCATGTCCTGGACGCTTTTGACCAGCCCGTCGGCCACCGCGCCGGCATCCACCTTGAATTCACCGTTCTGGATGGCGGCCTTGATGCTGGCCACGCGCTGCGAGTCCACCGCGCCGTCGGCCAGCTTGTTCTCCATGGCCGAAAGGGTGCGCGACAGGGCGCTCAGGTTGACGGCGTTGCCGCCGGCCTGCGCGCCGTCCTGCCCGCCGGCCGGGGCGCTTTCCGCGCTGTCCTTGGCGCCGGCACGAGGTTCGGGAACGCTGGCAAGCCGCCCGGTCACCGAATGTCCGATTTTCATATGCTCTCCTGATCAATGGTTACAGCATCGACCCTTCGTTTATCGGCCATGTCTTGATCGACTTTAGGGTGAATTGAGGACATTTTTCACATCTGTTCATGCGATTGGCATAAACCCTTGATCGGGTTCAGAACTGCACGTCCACCAGCCGCCCGCTCTGGGCGGTGCCGGACAGGGTCTTGCCGGAGGGGGTCTGCACCCGCACCGCCTGGCCGGCCACCGCCGGGGACAGCGCCCGCCCCTCGGTGCTGACGGTGAAGCCAGAGCCGCGGTAGACCAGCGTCACCAGGTCCCCGGGGTTGAGCAGGGGGCGCTGGCGGAAATATTCCTGCCGCAGCACCTGTCCGGGGGCCACGCCCCGCACCAGTATCTTGTCGGCCAGTTGGGCGGGCTGGGTGAGGGCTCCGGGCTCGCGCGACAGTTCCACTTCTTCCAGCCGCACGTCGGCCTCGCTGGGACTCTGGTTCACCGAAAACGCCGACCCCGCCACCAGGGCCGGCCCCCACACCTTGATGTCCACCGGCAGATAAGCCACCCAGTTGGCGGCGTCCAGGCAGCGCAGGCCCAGCATGGCGCGCCCGATCAGGCGCACGCCGGGCGGCACAAAGGGCTCGACCCGCGCGCAGGGCGCGAGGTTGAGCCTGGGGTCCAGGTTGCCGACGGAGATTTCCACGCGGCCAGGCAGGCCGGTGGTCTCTTTTTCCAGGAACAAGCGCAATGGGGCAGCCGCATCGGATTCTGCAGCGTCGGCGGCGGGCGAAGCCAGCCACAGCAACCCCATAAAGATGGCCGCGGCCAGGACGGCCAGAGGCCGGCGCGGGTGACGGGCGGACAAAGAGATCGAATGGGTCATGCGTGTCCTCGCCTTTCCTCCCTTCCCCTCCCAGGGGAAGGGGCGGGGATGGGGTAAACGTGAATCTGCTGCCAATTGGCACAGGGGCAAAGATACGCCCAGGCAGCTACCCGTGAGGCAGAAGTACCGCCGAAAAGGCCGCTCTATTCGGAGGAATGGATGACGACCACCTTCGGATAATCCGAGGGTGTCAAAGCGCGTCAAGGGGTCCAAAAAGCGGACGTCCCGAACGGACACTAGACGCAGCGGACGCAAATGAGGCGATGCGGAGAACCACATGATCGGCAAACTGGACGAAAGCTTGAATTTCCACAGCACGGCGCTGCTCCTGCGCGCCGAGCGCCAGCAATTGCTCGCTTCCAACATCGCCAATGCCGACACCCCGGGCTACCAGGCGCGCGACTTCAACTTCGGCGCCGCGCTCGCCGCGGCCACGGGCGGTGACACGGGTAGTGCAAACAGCGCGGGCGGTAGTCTGGCGCGCACCGACGCCAAGCACCTGGACGTCGGTGGCGGCTCCAGCCTGCCCGGCGGCGTGAAGGTGCAGTACCGCGCGCCCAGCCAGGCCGCCCTGGACAACAACAGCGTGGACGTGGACGTGGAGCGCGCACAGTTCGCCGACAACACCGTGCGCTACGAGGCCTCGCTGCGCTTTCTCAACCAGCAGATCAAGAACCTGCTGTCGGCGATTCAGAGCAGCTAGGAGAGATCACTATGTCGCTCTTCAACATCTTCGACGTAGCCGGCAGCGGCGTCTCGGCGCAGAGCAAGCGGCTCAACGTGGTGGCGAGCAACCTCGCCAACGCCGACAGCGCCACCGGTCCCGACGGCAAGCCCTACCGCGCGCGGCAGGTGGTGTTCCAGTCCGTGCCCATGGACGGTTCGGGACAAACCACGGGTGTGCGCGTGGCCGACGTGGTGGAGGACTCGTCCCCCATGCGCAAGATTCACGATCCGGGCAACCCGGCCGCCGACGAGGCGGGCTACGTCACGCTGCCCAACGTCAACGTGGTGGAGGAGATGGTGAACATGATCTCCGCCTCGCGCGCCTACCAGACCAACATCGACGTCATGAGCACGGCCAAGAGCATGCTCATGAAGGTCCTCACCCTGGGTTCTTAATCGGGATCACGACATGAGCGTCTCCTCCGTTACTTCCGGTTCCTCCGCCGCCTCGTCCTCGTCCGCGGTCACCTCGGCCGGCGACCAGCAGGACCGCTTCCTCAAGCTGCTGGTGGCGCAGTTGCAGAACCAGGATCCGCTCAATCCCATGGACAACTCCGCCATCACCAGCCAGATGGCGCAGATCAGCACGGTGAGCGGCATCGAGAAGTTGAACGCCACGCTGCAGTCGCTCACCAGCCAGCAAAGCGCCTCGGACCAGGTGCAGGCGGCCACCCTGGTGGGCCACCAGGTGCTGCTGAACGGCAGCAGCATCGCGCTGTCCAGCGGCGCCGCGGTGGCGGGCTTCTCGCTCGACCAGGACGTGGACCAGCTCAGCGTGTCCATTCTCGATTCCTCGGGCAACGTGGTGCACACCGCCAACCTCGGCGCGCAAAAAACCGGGCTGCACACCTTCCAGTGGGACGGCCTCACCGACAGCGGCGCGCAGGCGCCCGACGGCAACTACACCTTCAAGGTCGCGGGCACGGCCGCCGGCACAGCGGTCACGTCGCAGGCGCTGTCGCTGGGCGCGGTGTACGGCGTGCGCACCAGCGACGCCGGCGCCCCCACCCTCGACCTGGGCAGCATGGGCACCGCCGCCCTGTCCGACATCAAGCAGATTTTCTAGAGATTTCTAAGCACATCGCTCAAGAAAGGGACTATCCATGAGCTTCCAACAGGGACTGAGCGGCCTCAACGCCGCGGCCAAGAACCTCGACGTCATCGGCAACAACGTGGCCAACTCCAACACCGTGGGCTTCAAGCAGTCCACGGCCCAGTTCGCCGACGTGTACGCCAACTCCCTGGCGGGCGCGGGCGGTCTGCAGGTGGGCATCGGCACGCAGGTGAACGCCGTGCAGCAGAACTTCTCGCAGGGCAACATCAACACCTCCAGCAACCCGCTGGACATGGCCATCAACGGCGGCGGCTTCTTCCGCGTCAGCCAGGGCGGCGCCATCACCTACAGCCGCAACGGCCAGTTCACCCTGGACAAGACCGGCTACATCGTCAATTCCGAGGGCGAGCGCATGACCGGCTATCCCGCCAACGCGACCGGCGGCATCGTCACCTCCACCCCCATCGACCTGCAGTTGTCGCAGGCCGACATCGCGCCCAAGGCCACTGCCGGCGCCGGCATTGTCTGCAACCTGGACGGCCGCTCCAGCACGCTGGCCGCGTCGGCTTTCAACATGAACGACACCTCGACCTACAACACGTCCACGTCGCTGTCGACTTACGACAGCCTGGGCAACCCGCACACCCTGTCGCTGTACTTCTTGAAGACCGCCGCCAACACCTGGAACGTGTACGGCGCGCAGGACGGCACGGGCATCGGCTCGGGCGCCGTGGGTACCCTCAAGTTCACCTCCACCGGCGCCATCGACACCACCGCCACCACGCTGCCGTTCTCGATTTCCGCGGCAGTGGGCGGCGGCGCCACCTCACCGCTGGCGTACACGCTTGATTTCACCGGCAGCACCCAGTTCGGCAGCGCCTTCGGCGTGAACCAGCTCAACCAGGACGGCTACACCTCGGGCCACCTG
>Ga0207703_10003479_pt1 | contig 13181 bp, 10 predicted proteins | sample KBSSwiS12_FD_184304 | JGI IMG/M metagenome (GOLD analysis project Ga0207703, IMG submission 184304) | Switchgrass rhizosphere microbial communities from Kellogg Biological Station, Michigan, USA - KBS Switchgrass S1-2 (SPAdes) (version 2) | ecosystem: Host-associated > Plants > Roots >... | reverse complement strand
ACCAACACGCTCACCAGAGCCTCCGCGTCCTGCGCGCTCGCTAGCGCCGGCGCGGCTAGGACGACCCGCACGCTCGCCGGCGCCGCGGTACTCTGACCGACCAACACGCTCGCCAGCGCCTCCGCGTCCTGCGCGCTCGCTAGCACCGGCACGGGCAGGACGACCCGCACGTTCACCAGCGCCTTGGCGGTTCGGACGATCTCCAGGATCAGCGGAGCCACGGCGCGGGCCCGTGCCAAGTCGATTGGAACCGCGCTCGCCGGTAGGACGCCGCGTGGTAGAACGACTCGCGTTGGTGCGACCTCGCCCCCCAGCACGGGGCGAGTTAGTTTCATCAGTTGGTTTACGCGGCATGCAGGTCTCTGTTCAGTGGCCGCACTCTATTCATCGATGTCGCGGGGTCCCGCGACGAGTTCGCTCGAATCCGGGCCAGCAGCCGACAACTCGTCTTCATCCGAACTATCATCATCCCCTGCCGCAAGGTCAGCATCGACACTCGCGGCAAATTCCTCAGCTTCGTGCAGCGCAGAATCAGACGCGCTGGCCTTTCCTCGCTTTTTCTTTCGACCCGGGCCTCGACCTGTCGACGAAGATGACTTCTTCGCGCTCTCGGTCGAGCCGGCATTTTCGTGGGCCTCATCGCCCGCAATTGCTTCGGCATTTACTGCAGTATCATCGTCTGACGCAGTGTTGGATTCGGACGACGCATCGCGCGATGCTCGACCTTTGCCGCGCTTACCACGGACATTTGTTCCGGCACCTTCAGCAGCCACATCGGATGCTGACGCATCAGAACCAGAAACCTTGCCTGCGGACGCAACGGCGGCAGCGGCGGCATCGTCAGCAGCGGCATCGTCAGCGGACGCATCGGCCGTTGCGGCATCGTTGGGCGACGCTTCTGCAACAGCAGAAGCGGACGACGCGGCAGCCTCATCGACGGCTCCCAGATCCACGGCTTCGTCTTCGGCGGCCGAGGGGCCAGCAGCGTCCTCTGCCGTCGAATCACCAGCCGAAGCGACCGCACCGACGTCTTCGGAAGACTTTCCGCGCACGGCGCCTTCATCAAACGCATCCGCGCCTTGCGAGGCACTCTCGCCCGAAGTGTCCACGGCCTGCGAGGCAGTTCCGGTAGACGACGACCCTTCATCGCCTGCGGCCGATGCCACCGCATCCGCCGCTCCCAATTCACGGGGTTCGCCCGATGCCGCACTAGATGCTGAGGTCTCAGCATCAGTCGCGGCTGCGGTTTCTCCGTCTGCCTTCTCCGCGCTCGAACCAGAGGCGGCAGCGTCGGAACCAACAGCTGCCGGATCCCCGTCAGATATCGGCGGCAATTGCCCGGGATCTGGCAAATCAAACTGTAATTTGATTTCCCCAAGGGCCTTGATCTCGGCCAACGGTGGCAACTCATCGAGCCTCTTCAGGCCGAAGTAGTCGAGAAATTCGCGGGTCGTCCCCAGCAACTCAGGACGTCCCGGGACGTCCCGGTGACCGACGACCGTGACCCAATTGCGCTCAATTACGGACTTGAGGATGTTGGGATTCACGGCGACGCCGCGCACCGCTTCAATCTCAGCACGGGTAATTGGCTGTTTGTACGCAATCAGCGCCAGCGTTTCGAGCAACGCGCGCGTGTACTTCGGCGGACGCTCCGGCCACAAGCGGGAGATTTCGTTCGACAACTCGCGCCGCACTTGAATGCGGAAGCCTGTTGCCGTCTCCTTGATCTCGATGCCGCGCGTCGAGTATTCCTCGGCAAGCGCAGCCAACGCCGCCTGGATTGTAGTCACCGACGGTCGCGAAGCACCCTCGTCGAACAGGTCGGCGAGATCTGCAGGTTGCAGCGGCTTTCCGGCCGCCAGCAAGGCGGCTTCGATCACATTCCTGATGTGAGATTCAGTCATCAGATTCCTCACCGGGCGAAGGCGGTACATCCGTACCCGGTACTTTGTTCACGACTGCCTCTGCGCCAGCAGCGGGCTGCTGATCAGCTGGCCCTACGTCATCCAGCGCAGGCAGCTCGTCAAACGCAAACTCTTCCACTTCAACTGCGGGGCCACCACTCACGGACTCGTCACCAACGAGTGAAGCTTCGCCCGCAACTGACGTATCCCCTATCAGTGATACATCCTCATCCGCCGCGGGCTGATCGCCGGCGGCGACTGCCTCTTCGGGACTTTCGTACTCAGCGTCAAACGCGGGCGGCTCGTCCAATGGCGTGTCAGCGGGCGGTTCAGACTCAGCCATCGCGGCCGGCGCATCAAACACCGCTGGATCAACCGTTACACCAACTTCGTCGTTAGCGTTCGGCGCATCAAACTCCGCTGGATCGCCCGTCACACCAACTTCGTCGTTAGCGGATGGCTCACCGGCCGGTGCTGGAGCGCTTTCAACGGCGGTTGGCTCACTTGCCGCGGCGCTTATGTCCGTGAACAACGGCTCGTCCGCCACTGCAGCCGGAGCTGTCAACGACGGGTCAAAGCTCACGGCAATATCGTTACCAGACGTACCTGCGGTCACGGCAGGCTCACCAAATGGAGCCGAAGGCGCGTCGTCCGTCGCCACAAAATCCACAGGATCCGACACATCTGTCGTGACCAAATCACCCAGAGGTGGGGAGACTTGGACGGCGGTGGAATCAGGCAATGCCGCCTCATCCGTCGCTACGAAATCCACTGGACTCGAAGCATCTGTCGCAATCGATTCACTCGGAGGCGCGGAGACATGGGCATTGGGGACATCAGGTGATGCCGCTTCGTCGGGGGTCACAAAAGCCACTGTTGGCTGCACATCCGGTGCGGCCAAATCAACCAGCGCTGCGGAGAAATTGCTAGTGGGTGGGTTAGGCGATGACACATCGGCCGCGGTTACAACCCCTGCCGAGGTCGACAGATCGGTCGTCACCAAATCGGCCAGGGGCGACAAATCGACCATGGGAGCCAGTTCAACTACCGCGCCGGCATCACTGACCGCCGCTATCGGGTCCACCGAATCAGTCGGCTCATGAAGCAGTGGCGATACAGCAGCTTCGCCAAACGCGCCCACGTCCAACGCGGGCACCGGCTCAATTGTCACCGAACCTTGATCCGAGGTTGGGGCCGAGTGCAAAGCCGATATCGGCTCAACCATCGCCAGCTCGGCCACTTCGGGCTCAGGCAGCTCGGCCACTTCGGCCTCAGCCAGCTCGGCCACTTCGGCGTGAGCTACATCGTCCGCCACGAACGCTGAATGCGAAGCTTCGTCGAGGTGCGATGAAAGCGTGACTTCAGCGATAGCAGTTGTCGGATCAAATGCATCGGCGATGGTGCCAACAGCGGAAACGGGCTCAACGACCGCGCCAGCTTCGTCGAGCGCTGAGGCGGAGCCGACAACCGCTTCGGCGACCGACGACGGGGATTCAGTGAGTTCAGCGGCAGCAACCTCATAAGCGGAGGGCTGCTGAGCAACGATGGCGTCCTGTGCAACACCAGCTGCAGAATGTGAAACCTCAGCGGACTCGACAACGAGCACTGACTCAACGGCAAAAGCAACCGTATCGGGCGCATCCGGCGCAACGGGCGGCTCATGGGCCATGACCGGGGGCGTCAAATCAACACCTGCGCCGACGTCATCGGGCATAGCCGCCGCTTGGAAGTCAGCAGCTTCGCCAGTAAACGAAGCAGCCGCGGCAACATCATCTGCGGGTGTGTAAGCCGTGGCGGCAGGATCAACACTGGCCGCCCACTCATCGACAACTGAGACAGGCTCAACCGTAAAGCCAATCGAAGCGGGCTCCATCTGCCCGTAGCCCGAATCAGCACCTGCGCCGAAGTCAGCAGGCGCGGCGGAAACAACGCCCTCACCGGCCGCAGGCGTATCAGCACCGGCGCCAGTGGAAATAGCGGCCTCGCCGCCCGCAGTCGCATCAGCGCTCGAGCCGGCGACAGCCAGCACAGCCTCACCAGCGCCGTCACCGCCCGCAGGCTCATCGGCGCCCGCGCCAGCATCAGCCAGCGCAACTTCGCGATCAGGCGCCGCAAGGACATCGATCAACCCAATCGCGCCAGCAACACCTGCGCCAGCGTCAGCCAGCGCAACTTCGCGATCAGGCGCCGCAAGGACATCGATCAACCCAATCGCGCCGGCAACACCTGCGCCAGCATCAACGAGCGCAGCGTCGCGGTCGGGCGCCGCAGGGACATCGACGGAGCCAGCGTCAGCCGGCGTAGCCGCCGGTGCCGGCGCCGCGGGAGCAGCCAGCCGGTCGACGACGTCATCGACGCCCTCGAGCAGCTCATCATCCTCGTCGAAGTCATCATCGACGAAGTTAGGGTCGAGCACCTGCTCGACGATGGTGTCCAACCCAGCATCACCCGGCAGCAGCAACCCAACTGCAGGCACGTCCCCAACAACCGCCTCGCCAACAACGACAGCGGTGGCGTCGTCAATCACCGTGCCATCGGCAAGGGCGGCGGTGCCGTCGGCGGGGGCATCGTTGCCGCCGACGACGTGCAGCTTGCGGCTGGCGCCGGCCGCGCGGACGTGGAGCGGCGCGAACGGGACTGCCTGCACAATCTCAATCAGCCCCTCGCGCACGAGCTCGAGAAGCGCCATGAAGGTAACCGTCACGCCCATGCGCCCCTCTTCGAGGCGGAACAGGCGGATGAATTCCACGAAGCTGGCCTGCGCCAGCTGAGTCAGAACGTCGGACATCCGCTCGCGGACGGACAGCCGCTCACGGGAGATATGGTGATGCGCGAACATCTCAGAGCGCACCACGACGTCCTTGAACGCCAACAGCATTTCCTGCAGCGTCACTGTTGGTAGCAGCTTGACGACGCTGCGATCTTTCAATTCCGCAGAGGTCGTCCAGACGTCACGCTCCAGTCGTGGCAGCGTATCGATACTCTCGGCAGCGCGTTTGAAGCGCTCGTATTCCTGGAGGCGGCGCACGAGCTCGGCTCGCGGGTCCTCCTCTTTTCCTTCGGGGTCAACCTTGGGCCGCGGCAACAGCATGCGCGATTTGATCTCGGCGAGGGTCGCCGCCATGACCATGTACTCGCCGGCCAGCTCCAACTGCAACTCGGTCATCACCTCGATGTACTGCATGTACTGGCGGGTGATCTCGGCGAGCGGGATGTCGAGGATGTTGAGATTCTGCCGCCGGATCAGATACAGCAGCAGGTCGAGCGGACCTTCGAAAGCCTCGAGGAAGACCTCCATCGCCTGGGGTGGGATGTAGAGGTCCTTCGGCATCTGCGTGACGGGCTCGCCGTTCACGATGGCGAATGGCATCTCCACCTGCTCGGGCACAGGCTCAACGGCCGGCGCCTCGGGGGTGTTGGACACCACGATCTTCAGCTCAGGTTTGTTTTTTACGCGCTGCGCCATGCTCACTCGGCTCGGAGGTGCATCGCACGACGAACTTCATCGAGCGTCTGTCGCGCCGCATCGCGCGCCTTGTCAGCACCTTCCGCAACGATACTGCGTACGAGCTCTGGATTCTCCTCGAATTCCTGGGCCCGCTTGCGCAAGTTGGTAACTTCCTCCACCACCTTGTCAATCACGGGCTGTTTGCATTCGAGACAGCCAATGCCAGCCGTGCGACAGCCTTCGCTCGCCCACGCCCGGGTTGCATCGTCGGAGTAGATCTTGTGCAGGTCCCAGACGGGACACTTCTCCGGGTCACCCGGGTCGGTGCGGCGGACGCGGGCGGGATCCGTCTGCATGGCACGCAGCTTCTTCACAACCTGGTCCGGCTCTTCACGCATGCCGATCGTGTTGCCGTACGACTTCGACATTTTTCGACCGTCGAGGCCGGGCACTCTCGCCGCGGTGGTGAGCAGGACATGCGGCTCCGGAAGAATGGTGACGGCGCCACCTTCCAGAAAACCGAGCAGGCGATCCCGGTCAGCGACCGTGATACGGCTGTTGCTGGTCACCAGGACCCGCGCGCGTTCCAGCGCCTCCGTGTCACCTGATTCCTGAAATTTCCGACGCAACTGCTTGTATGTCGTACTGTTCCGCCCACCCAAACTCTTCACGGCCTTCTCGGCCTTCTCCTCGAAGTCCGGCTCACGGCCATACAGATGATTGAAGCGGCGGGCGCATTCGCGAGTCATTTCGACGTGCGCGACCTGGTCCTCTCCAACCGGAACGAAGTTCGCCCGGTAGATGAGGATGTCAGCGCTCTGAAGCAGTGGATAACCCAGGAACCCGTAGGTGGCGAGATCCTTTTCCTTCAACTGCTCCTGTTGATCCTTGTAGCTGGGCACGCGCTCGAGCCAACCCAGCGGCGTGATCATCGACAACAGCAGGTGCAACTCGGCGTGCTCGGGCACATGTGACTGTATGAACAGTGTCGCCACGCCTGGGTTGAGACCGGCGGCGAGCCAGTCGATCAGGACGTCCTGAATCTGCGCGGGCAGCTTCGAAGTGTCGTCATAACCCGTGGTGAGCATGTGCCAGTCGGCAACGAAGAAAAAGCACTCGTACTCATATTGCAGAGTGACCCAGTTCTTCAGTGCGCCGTAGTAATTGCCGAGATGCAGCCGACCCGTCGGCCGCATACCAGACAACACCCGCCGGGCGGGAGCCGTGGCGCTCAATTCAGCCTTCCGTGGATCGGTTTGACCAAATGAGGGAGCAAATGGTGGGCAATAGACACGAACAGTCCTGACGCTGGTGGTGGATTCGGCGAACGGTAATTATAGCGCACGTGGCCGGTCAGGCCCGCGTTGTACCAATCAACGGCTCGAGGCTGCCCTTCCCCTCGCGCACAATGACCGGAGGGGAAGACGAAAGATCCACGACCGTAGTCGGCTCGACACCGCAATCGCCGCCATCCAGCACGGCATCGACTTCGTGCTCCAGTCGCTCTTGAATTTCGTGGCCATGTGTGAGTGGCTGTTCGTCGCCGGGCAGAATCAGGGTGGAGCTCATCAAGGGCTCACCGAGCTCGGTCAGCAGCATGTGGGGAACCGGATGATCCGGAATGCGCACCCCGATAGTGCGGCGACGCTCATGTTGCAAGCGGCGCGGCGTTTCACGTGTCGCATGCAGCAAGAACGTGTACGGACCTGGCGTGCAGGCCTTCAGTAATCGGAACTGCCAGTTATCCAGGCGTGCGTAGTGCCCAACGTCGTGGAGGTTGGCGCACACCAGCGTGAAGTGGTGATGACGGCCGGCATCCCGGATCGCTCGTAACCGTTCGAGCGCGTTCTTGTCGTTGATGTGGCAACCCAGCGCGTAGCACGAATCGGTCGGATAAGCGATTACACCACCATTACGCACGATCTCCGCCGCCTGGCGAATTGAGCGTAATTGCGGGGATACGGGGTGAAGCTCGAAATACTGGCTGGTCATTGGGCGGCGGGCACTCTATCACGTATCATACGCGACCCTTTTTGCCATCAGCTGACCCTATTTCCTATGCAGGCTCTGCTCGAGTTCGCACCGCTCGTGGCGTTTTTTGTCGCGTATCGCCTCTGGGGGCTATACGTGGCAACGGCCGTCTTGATGGTGGCGATGGCGATTTTACTCATCGTCGACTACGTGCGCCTGCGACGGGTTCCTGGCATGCATGCGCTTAGCGCGGTGCTGGTGTTTCTGTTCGGCACGGCAACGCTGGTATTGCATGACCTCCGCTTCATCCAGTGGAAGCCCACGGTGTTCTTCTGGCTGGCCGCAGTGGCGTTTCTGGGCAGTCAGTGGATTGGTAAACAGACACTCACTCAACGTCTACTGAGCGCAGCGCTGGGCGGCGAGGATAATCACCGCGTCCCCGACTCGATCTGGAAACGCCTGAACATTCTGTGGGTGGTTTTCTACGCGCTGCTGGGCGCGCTCAATCTGTTCGTTGCATTCAACTTGAGTGAGCGCGTGTGGGTGTCCTTCAAGTTCATCGGTCTGCCGGCCCTCAACTTCCTGTTTGTAGGAGCCCAGGTGGCGTGGCTCGTGCGCCGCGGGTCCGCTGACACGGGCGAGCCCTCTCCTCAGTCCTGAGAACCGCGTCTATGGAACTCAACAGAATTGAAGCGCTGCGCACGGCGCTCCAAAAGCAACTGGCACCGGTGTCGCTCGAAATCATCGACGACAGTGCGAAGCACGCCGGACACGCCGGTGCGCGCGAGGGCGGTCATTTCCGCGTCAATCTGGTGTCCCCCGCATTCAGGGGGCTCGCGCAACTCGAACGCCATCGGCTGGTCTATGCAGCCGTCGCACCCCTCATGGGTAACGGCATACACGCTTTGAACATCGTTGCCCGCACCCCTGAAGAATCCGTTTAATTACCGTCTCTAACTTACTGAGAAATAAGCATGAATTACCCGAGAATCCTCCTGTTGGCCGGTCTGGTAGGGCTGGCATCCTGCCAACCGAAGACTGACGGCGGCAGCAGCAACCTGAGCACGCCGTCGGACACCTCGCCCGCCGTTGCGACCGTGAACGGCACCAACATCACGCAGAATTTCTTCGACCAGTACATCAAGGCCATCACGAACGGCAAATCCACCAGCGAGCTCAGCACGGAGCAGAAGAATCAGGCGCTCGATAACCTGATCCGCGCCCAGGTCGTGGGCCAGTCCGCCATCAAGGACGGCGTCGACAAGGTGCCGGAAACCGCCGCACTGCTGGAGCTGACCCGCCTGAACGTGCTGCAGCAGGCCGTGGCCGAGAAGTACCTGAAGGACCGCAAGCCCACGGAGCAGGAGCTTCGTGCCGAGTACGAAACCCAGGTGAGCCAGCTCTCCAAGCAGGAGTACCACGCCAAGCACATCCTGGTTGCGACCGAGCCGTTCGCGCAGAAGGTGATCGACACCCTGGCGAAGGGCGCAAAGTTCGAGGATGTGGCCAAGAAGGAGTCCATGGACTCTTCCAAGGACAACGGTGGCGATCTGGGCTGGTTCACGCCAGACAAGATGGTCAAGCCCTTCTCCGACGCCGTTCTCGCCCTGAAGCCGGGTGAGTACACCAAGAAGCCCATTCAGACGCAGTACGGCTGGCATGTCATCGAGCTGGTCGAGACCCGCGACCTTCAGCCACCCGCGTACGACACCGTCCGCCAGCGCCTCGAGCAGGTTGTTCAGGCCAAGAAGATCAAGGCCTATACGGATGACCTGGAGCGGAACGCCAAGATCGAGAAGAAGCTGCCGGAAGACAAGAAGGCGGATGCGTCCAAGCCGGCGGACACCGCCAAGCCGGACGACAAGAAGCCCGCGGGCTAATTCTCGACTGGCGGGCCAGCCAAGCCGGCGTTGGGGATTGCCCCAGCTGGCTTGGGGCCACCCCAGCTGGCTTGGGGCCACCCCAGCGGGCACAGGGTCCAACCCGCCGCGCTGGGCTCCAACCCGCCGCGTAGGGCTCCAACCCGCCGCGTAGGGCTCCAACCCGCCGGCGCTGGGCTCCAACCCCGCCGGCGCTGGGCCCAACCCACCTCCGCCGCGGCGATGGTCCAACCTACCGCGGCGGACGCCCGCCCGACACCCCCGGCGGCCAGCCTGATCGGGGCCCCGGGAGCCTCGTTTTCGCTTGTATGGGGGTCTTCGGACCCCCATATGTTTAGTTGCGCGTTCCTCTTGTAAGCCCCCGACGAGAGAATGCGTTTTGCTTGAACGTAAGCGGAAATAAGAGGTCTAATCGATTGGACCTCGAGGCCGTGCCGGCAACCTGAAACACGCCGGCGTCGGAGTGAGTAACATGAATATTTTACGGAACAAGTCCTCGCTGTGGGCAGTCGCCCTGGCCGCCCTTTTTGCGGTCGGCACGCCTGCCTTTGCTCAGCACGGTGGTGGCGGCGGCGGCGGGCATGGCGGGGGCGGTGGTGGCGGGCACGCCGGTGGTGGCGGTGGCTTCCACGGCGGTGGCGGCGGCCACATGGGCGGCGGATTCGGTGGTGGTGGTGGCCACATGGGTGGCGGCTTCGGCGGTGGTCGCCCGGGTGGCTTTGGTGGCCATACCGGCGGATTTGGCGGTGGTGGATTTGCCGGTCGCCCGAGTGGCTTCGCCGGTCATCCAGGTGGTTTCGGCGGCGCCGGTTTCGCGGGAAGCCGAGGCAACTTCTCAGGTAGCCGCGCCTTTGTAGGCGGCGGAGCTCACTACGGTCCTCACGTCGGATACTCAACTGGGTATCGAGGGAACGTGGCTTCTGTGCGCTCTCATGTAGGTGGCTTCGTTGGTCGGCCCGCGTATGTCGGCCATCCTGGTTATGGATATGGCTGGGGACACCACGGATTCGGCTGGCACCGCCCGTATTGGGGTGGCGGTTACTGGCACGGTGGTTATTGGCCGCGCGCCTACTACGGTTGGAGCTACCCGTGGTTCTTAGGCGTGCTGCCAGCGGTGTATGCGACCTACTGGTGGGGTGGCATTCCTTACTACTACGCGAATGACGTGTATTACACCTGGAACGCTGGGCAAAACGGATACGTTGTAACGGACCCGCCACCTGTCGATACCGCTGATGGTGACGGATCTGCTGGGAATGGCACGTACGATGCCGCTGAGCCCGGCGACGTGCAGTCCAACAGCTACAGCAGCAGCGGCGGCTCATCCAACGTGTATGCGTACCCGAAGGATGGTCAGAGCGACGAACAGCAATCAGCCGATCGCTACGAGTGCCACAAGTGGGCGGTAGCGCAGAGCGGCTTTGATCCGACGCAGACTTCGCGGGCTACGGGTAACTCGACTGATTACAGACGCGCAATGGCAGCGTGCCTGGACGGCCGCGGCTACAGCGCGAAGTAACGATCGATCCGCGAGGCGGTAAATAAATTACCGCCTCGCCTTCGACAGCAGGTCAGCAAACTGAGCTTCATCGAGCGTCTCCACCCCCAGCTCAGTTGCCTTCTTCAACTTCGACCCCGCGTCAGCGCCTACGACCACGTAGCGCGTCTTTTTGGAGACGCTGCCTGACACCTTAGCCCCCAACGCGATCAGCGCTTCCTGCGCTTCCTCGCGGCTCATGGACGCCAAAGTCCCCGTGATCACGAACGTCATACCGGCAAACGGCTGTCCCTCGACACTGGGCCGCACGACATCCTTCCAGTGAACTCCCCTTTCCTGCAGTTCGCGAATGACCTTGCGATGCTCCTTTGACGAGACAAACGCAGCCACCTCCGCGGCGACAACGGGTCCAACATCCTGGACCTGCTGGATCTCGTCAGCAGGCGCATCCAGCAACTTATCCAGATTCCCGAAGTGCTGCGCCAGGGCGAGCGCCGTCGCTTCGCCGACATCGGGAATGCCCAGGGCAAACAGGAACCGCGGCAGCGTCGTGTCGCGACTTTTCGCAATCGCCTCTACCAGATTCTCCGCCGACTTCTCGCCCATCCGTTCCAGCTCGACCAGCTGCTCAACGGTGAGCGAGTACAAATCAGCAGGCGATTTCACGAGACCTGCCTGGTCGAGCTGTTCGACGATTTTGTCGCCCAGCCCCTCGATATCCATGGCGCGGCGGCCCGCAAAGTGCCGAATGGCTTCTACCCGCTGGGCCCGGCAAGTGAAACCACCCGTGCAGCGGGCAACCGCTTCCCCTTCAGCCTGGAGCACCGGGGACCCACACACTGGACACTTGGAAGGCAGCTCAACGGACGGAGCATCGTCGGAAACGTGCCTGACAACGCGCACAACATGAGGGATTACGTCACCTGCACGACGGATGACGACGGTATCCCCAACACGAATGTCCTTTCTCTTCACTTCGTCCATGTTGTGAAGTGTTACGTTGGTGACCGTCACGCCGCCAACGAACACCGGCTCCAGTCGTGCCACCGGCGTCAGCGCGCCAGTGCGTCCCACCTGGAATTCGATTTTCGAAACCGTCGTAGTGGCTTCTTCCGCCGGAAACTTGTGCGCCGTGGCCCATCTGGGCGCGCGCGATATAAATCCGAGCCGCTCCTGGTCAGGGCGGCTGTTGAGTTTGTAGACGACGCCGTCGATCTGGTAGGTCAGCGAGCTGCGTTTGTTGCCTATTCCAGCGAAATAACTCAGCAGGCCTTCGACACCCTTGACCAGATGAGCCTCGGGAGACACCGGCAGGCCCCATTTCTGAAAAGCCTTCAGCATCTCCCACTGGGTATCGGGAAGCGTGCCACCCTCAACGACACCGGTAGCATAGAAGAACATGTCCAAAGGCCGCTTAGCGGTGATCCGAGGATCGAGCTGGCGCAAACTGCCCGCGGCCGAATTCCGCGGGTTCACGTAAGTCTTCTCACCCTGCTCGCGCAGCAGGCGATTCATTCGTTCAAAACCCTTGATGGGCATGAAGACCTCGCCGCGGACTTCCAACACCGCCGGCGGATGCCCCTTCAACTTGTGCGGCACCTGGTGGATTGTACGGACGTTTGCAGTCACGTCTTCACCGGTCGCTCCGTCACCACGAGTAGCAGCCCGCTCCAACTTCCCATCACGATAGATCACCGTGACAGCCAGTCCGTCGAGTTTGGGCTCAGCTACGTATTCGAGGTCCGCGGGCGCAGTAGATCCCAGCCGCTCGTGAATCCTTCGATCAAACGCGATCACGTCTTCATCGGTGAACGCATTGTCCAGCGACAGCATTGGCACCTTATGAGTGACGGCACCAAAATCGCCGACAGCCTCACCAGACACTTGTTGAGTCGGTGAATCCGGCGTGATCAGATCCGGGTGCTCCGACTCCAGCGCCCGCAGCTCGATCATCAACTTATCGTAGTCCCCGTCCGGCAGCTCCGGGCTGTCGAGGACGTAGTACTGATAGTCTGCGTGCTTGATCTGTTGCCGCAGCTCGACAACTCGCCGTTCGGCGTCCCGCTTCACGACTTCGCCTCTGCCCCCAGGGAATCCCGAAGTGCCTGAATACGCATGGGCGTCAGCGGCCCTCCCTTGTCATCCTGCAACGCGCCTTCGAGACGCTCATTCAGCGTCCGGGCAGCCATGAGTAGATCATCGAATGCCTTTTGAGGGCTCTTGGGCCCCGGCAACACAGCAATCAGGCTCAAACCCACGAAGCGCTGGGTATCCATGGTTTCGATATCGAACGTGCCGGGCTTGGACAGATTGGACGCGCTCAACACCGCGCGATTGTTGGCATCCGGCTTGTGGAAGATGTCGAACTCCCCCAGCACGAAGCCCTCAGCGGCCAGCGCCTGTCGCAGCAGGTTGCCGCGGAAACGATCCGGCGGACGGGCAACGAGGCGAAGTGACACGATCGTGCGCTGATCCTCCGG
>Ga0207703_10003477_pt1 | contig 13183 bp, 12 predicted proteins | sample KBSSwiS12_FD_184304 | JGI IMG/M metagenome (GOLD analysis project Ga0207703, IMG submission 184304) | Switchgrass rhizosphere microbial communities from Kellogg Biological Station, Michigan, USA - KBS Switchgrass S1-2 (SPAdes) (version 2) | ecosystem: Host-associated > Plants > Roots >... | reverse complement strand
GACCTGCGCGAAATCGTCCGCGGTGCCGCCGACCATCATCAGCACCTTGCCCTGCGCCACCCGCGCCGGCCCGCCGCTTCCAGCCGCATCGACCACCCGCAGTCCGCGGCCGGCGCACCGCTCTGCCACGGCCTGTACGGTCCTGGGACTGCCGGTGGTGTGAACGACGAGCATCGTCCCGGCATCCATCCCCCCCAGGAGCGCCTCGTCGAGCGCAACGCTGCGGGCCTGCTCGTCGGTATAGACATAGATGATCACGAAATCGCGGCCTGCCCCGAGCGCCGCGAGCGACGGCACAATCTCCACGCCGATTTCGCGCAACACGACCTGCTGATCCGGACGACGAACATAGGCGGCCACGTCATGCCCTGCGGCCAGCAGCCGATCGACCACCGGGCGGCCCATGGCGCCCACCCCCACGATTCCGACGCGCAACCTGGACCTGTTCATGACGTGCTCCCTGCACTTACCGAACAATCGCCCGACCGGCCTGCTGAAGCAGCGGCGGGAGGCGGCAAGACCACCGGAGGATGCGGCTCTAGTCGGGCGAAAGCAATCTCCGCTTCCCCCAACCCTGCAGCCAGGGGGCCGCTGGCACTCGAAAGTCAGGTCTCGTCCTCCGGGCGTTTTCCTACACGGACGGTCTCTGTCATCGCCGCCGGGCTCTTTGAATTCGCCGGATGGACAGAAAAATCGGCCGTGACAGTGTCACCCATGCACTGATCGACCGAAGTCCTTGCCGACAAACGTAAATAGGCCGGAAAAACCGGGTGACACCGTGTCACCCTGTGTCACCCATGCACTGCGCGCAGGAGGCAAAGAAAAAGGGGCCGGATTGCTCCGGCCCCCAATTCTGGTTCAACGCTAACGCGCTGATTACATGCCCGAACCCGGACCGTAGGTGATTTCCACCCGGCGGTTCTGCAGTTCGCGCACGCCGTCGGCGGTCGGAACGCGCGGGTTGGCTTCGCCGAAGCCCTGCGCGGTGATCGCGCCGGCCGGGACGCCGTGGCCGGTCAGGTAACCCTGGACCGAAGCGTTGCGGCGGTTCGACAGGCCGACGTTGTACTTCGGCGAACCCGAACGGTCAGCATAGCCTGCGAGCATGATCGGAACGCTGGCGCAGTTGCCATACGCGGTGATCGCGCTGTCGAGGATGGTCGCGGCCTCCGGCGTGATGTCCGACTTATCCCAGTCGAAGAACACGATGTACGGACCCTTGTTGCACACCACAGCCGGGGGCGGCGGGGGCGGCGGAGGGGGCGGCGGGGGCGGCGGCGGCGGCGGCGGGGGCGGCGGCGGAGCCGCTTCCGGTGCACCACCGAAGTTGTAGGCCAGCGTCAGCAGCAGCGAGTGCGAGCGGAAGCGCGTGCGCACGTTCTTGCCGGCGACGTTCACCAGGTCGTTGTGGTTCTGGTTGTAGAACCGGTACTTCAGACCGACGTCGATGTTGCTGGTGATCGGGGCGCGAACGCCGGCGAGCACCTGCCACGCGAAGCGGCTGTCGGAATCCGACAGGTCGACGGTGTTCGGCTTGGTGACCAGCACCGCATTCTTGACGCGGCCGATGCCGGCACCGGCGCCGACGAAGCCCTGCAGGCCGTCATCGGGACCGAAGTCGACGAGGGCGTTGGCCATGAAGCTCAGGGCCTCGGCGCCACCGCCAACGCTCGGCTGGCCATAGACCAGCGCGCCGTTGGTGAAGCGCTTTTCTTCGACGCGGCGGAAGCTGGCTTCGGCCTCGAGACGGAACATGCCCAGATCGTAGCCGACGATGCCACCGACATCGTAGCCCATCTTGGTCTCGAGCGAGCCGTTGTTGGCGACGCCGGTGATGTTGTAGATGCGCTCGGCCTTAACGACGCCGGCGTCACCTTCGATGTACCACTGGCCATCGCGAGCGGCGGCAGGGCTGGCAAGCGCCGCGGTTGCGGCCGCCGAAAGCAGGATGAGTTTTTTCATAGTCCCCTCGTGATACGTGGATCGGCATTTCCGTAGCGGTGGGCCGATTGTGTTGCAATGCCGTTGTTACCACGCCGTTCCCGCAGCATTGCGCCCCAATCCTCGCGTAAATCACGAGCACCGGCTCCTGCGGGTCTCAATATGCACTGTTTTGTTGTCTTTCTCTATCGGCTCGCATCGCGAGGGTTAATGACAACCTCCGCATTTCCGCCAGTTTTTCGCGATCGTCTCGCAACTGATCGCGGCGGGTGCGCCCAAGCTGTTGCGCGCGCGCCACACCTCATGAAAAAGCTACAGCCAGGGCCGCTGCCCTCCGGGCGGGACCCGCTCGATCAGCTCGAGCCGACGCGCCTGGCGGGATTCGAGCGCGAGCGTGAGCACCGGCTGGGGTCGCGCCACGAACTGGGTGGGCGACATCCCGAACAATTCGGTGAACTCGCGGATCAGGTGGCTCTGGTCGTAATAGCGCAGGGCCAGTTCCTCTGCCTCCTCGTGGTCGGCCACACCGCGCAAGTGGCTGGCCATGTCGAGCGCGCGAGCGCGGCGCAGCACCTGCTTGGGCGCCATCCCGAAGTCACGGCGGACGATCCGCTCCAGCTGCCGCTGGGTGATCCCGCAGTCGGCCGCGAACTCGGCGACGCTCGCCGACGGCTCGGTGAAGGCGAGCGCCTCGAAGCGCGCGGTAACTGGATCGGGCTCGCTGACGCCGGGTCGGGTGACGATCGCCCGGATCGCCTCCTCGAGCGCCAGCAGCCGCTCCTCCGGCTCCGTCAGCGCATCGAGGCAGCTCATCACCGCCTCTCCGGGAAGCCCGAGTTCGTCGCACCGGACCATCCGGTCCAGGTAATCGGCAGCACTCACGCCCATCACCGCGTGGCCGGTCCCCGGTCGCAGCGCAAAACCGATGCTGAAGAAGGGACCGGTCACGGTGACCGGCATCCGCCTGCTCTGCGGACCGAAGAACAGTGCGGCCCGCCCGTCGGCGCGCGGCCCATCCCTGGTTTGCGCGGTCCACCGGCCCCTGAGCTGAACCCGGACCATCGCGGTGTCGTTGAACAGGCCGCACTCGAGCTGATGATCGTCCGGCGCTACGACGTCCGAAACATAGAGCCGCCCGATCCACGGCGCGAGGTCGGCCGCCGGAGCGCGATTGTAGGAGACCGGCTGCCCTTCGCGGGTCACTCCGTGCGCCGGCGCGATCACCTTGTCCACGGCCGGTCGAGACCGTTTCAACATAAACCCCCGCAACCCGCGCCCAGTCACCACAAGGGCGCAATGCCCCCGTGCATGGCCGAGGCTTTGTCATCCTCTATCGCTATTGGCCTCGAGTGCAAAAGATTTGCGTAACTAGTATCATATGATACGTCCCCGCCGCGCCTCGATGCCCTTGACCAGTCGAGCCGCGACGCGGCACAGCCGCAGGATGAAGCTTGAAGACGACATCGCCCTCGCCAACCGCCTCGCCGAAGCCGCGGGTGCGGCGATCCGGCCATGGTTCCGCAGCGGTGCCGGGGCAGAGCGCAAGGACGACGCCACCCCGGTGACCAGGGCGGACCGCGCCGCCGAGGAAGCGATCCGCCGCATTCTCGCCGCCGAAGCTCCGCGGGACACCATCATCGGCGAGGAATTCGGGACCAAGCCGGGTGAGTCCGGGCGCAGCTGGGTGATCGACCCGATCGACGGCACCGCCGGCTTCCTGGCCGGCCGGCCGCTGTTCGGCACCCTGATCGCGCTGGTCGTCGAGGGCTGGCCGGTGCTCGGCGTGATCGATCAGCCGATCCTCGGCGAACGCTGGGTCGGGGCAAGCGGGCGGCCGACGACGCTCAACGGGCAGCCAATTCGCACCCGCGCCTGCCGCGCGCTGGCCGACGCGACCCTGGCCACCACCGGGCCGCACTATTTCGACAATCACGACGGCGCCCACTTCATGGGGCTGGCCGCGAAGACCGATCACCGCCGGATGGTCATGGGCGGGGATTGCTACAACTACGCGATGCTCGCGAGCGGTCACCTCGACCTCGTTTGCGAGGCCAATCTCAAGCTGCACGACTGGGCCGCGCTGGTGCCGGTCGTGGAGGGTGCCGGCGGAACCATGTGCGATTGGAACGGCGAGCCCCTCCATGCCGGGTCCGACGGGAGGGTACTGGCGCTGGGCGACCCGGCGCGGCTCGACGACGTGATCGAGGCGCTCGCCTGCGGACACTGACGGCGACGCCTGATCCCGTTCGGTCCGAAGCGAGACGGCAAACCTTCCCCTGTTGGAAACAATCGCCTAACGATGCCGGCGGGAAACGGGTCGGTGGTTCGGAGACGGGTACTGCGCTCGTCGGCCGGGAGCACCGCAGGAAAGGGCCTGTCGGTGCGCTTCTTCTTCTACGGCACGCTGCTGGCGGGCGCTGACAACGAGGCGAGCCCGGCCGTGCACGCGGGCCTTGGCCCTGGGCGACGTGCGACGATCGGCGGGCGACTGTTCGCATTGCCCGATCCGGCCGGCTGGTATCCCGCGCTGATTGCCGATCCCCGTGGCTCGGCCGTGCACGGCGAACTCTACCGCGCCCTGCCCTCGTTCGCCGCCGCGGATCTCGCCGCGATGGACGCGTGGGAGGAATGTGCCGACGACGACACCGGCGAATACCGCCGCGAACTGCTCCCGGTCACCAGCGAGGGCTACGAGTTCCTCGCCCAGGTCTACGTCTACAATGCCGCGCTACCCGCCGACGCGGTGCCCGTACCGGACGGCGACTTTGCGGCGTTCCTCGCGGCGTGCGGGCTGCCCGCTTACCGCTGAGCGCGCGCGAATCCCTTGCACTTTGCCGCGCGTGCCCCTAAGGGGCCGCCCTTCATCGACACGGAATCGACGGCTCGCCTGGCTATCTAGGGCTGCCAGGGCGAATCGGACGTGTCTCGAACGAGGAGACGAAAATGCCCAAGCTCAAGACCAAGAGCGGCGTGAAGAAGCGCTTCAAGCTCACCGCCACCGGCAAGGTGAAGCACGGCGTGGCCGGCAAGCGCCACCGCCTGATCAGCCACAACGGCAAGTACATCCGCCAGAACCGCGGCACTGAAGTGATCTCCGACGCCGATGCGAAGGTGATCAAGAAGTGGGCGCCCTACGGGCTGAACTGAGGAGCGCTGAACCATGAGCCGTATCAAGCGGGGTGTTACCACCCGAGCCAAGCACAAGCGTATTCTGGATCAGGCGAAGGGCTATCGCGGCCGTCGCAAGAACACGATTCGCGTCGCCCGCCAGGCCGTCGAAAAGGCCGGCCAGTATGCCTACCGCGACCGCAAGGTTAAGAAGCGGTCGTTCCGCGCCCTGTGGATCCAGCGGATCAACGCTGCCGTCCGCGAAGCCGGCCTGACCTACTCGCAGTTCATCCACGGCGCCAAGCTGGCGGGCATCGAGCTCGACCGCAAGGCGATGGCCGACCTCGCCATGAACGAGGTCGCGGTGTTCACCGCGGTGATCGCGCAGGCCAAGGCGGCCCTCCCGGCCGCCTGAGCTCCCCGGCACAAGCCATAGCGACGGGCGCGGACGGGATGCCGTCCGCGCCCGTTTGCGTTTGCCGGCGGCGCGGCAGTGGCTTGCATCGGAACGACGCCCGTGAGTAAGTGTCGGAAATGCAGTGCTTGCACGAGGGTCGGTTGGCAGGGGGTTCGCAACAGGGGCTGGTCAGAGTGCAGTTCTGCGAGCCGCCTGCGGGACTGCGGCGCTACTTCACCTCGTTCTATCTGGTCGAGATCGACGGACCGCCCGATGCGCGGTTCACCGATCATCTCCACCCCGAATGGGCCAACCTGCGGTTCTTTTCCGGTACGGGCCCGGTTGCCGAGGGGATGCTTGGCGACCGCGTGGAGAACGCCCCGTTCTGCGCCACCGGCCCAAGCAGCCGCGCCGTGCGCTTTGCCGTCGGCCCGACGCGGATGTGGGGAATCGGGCTGCTCCCGCTCGGCTGGGCCATGTTCGTCGATCGGCCTGCGGCTGAGTTCGCCGATCGCGTGGTGGACGGCGCAACTGACCCGGCGTTCGCCCGGTTCGCTCCTCTCGCCCGCGAGCTGTTCGGCCCGAAGCCCGATGCGGAAGGCGAATTCGCTCGTATCGCGAGCCATTTCCGCGCCGTGGCCGCGCGCGAGGTGCCCGGCGAGCGGCAAATCCTCGCGCTCCACGCTGCGCTGCTCGATCCCGACATCGCCAGCGCCCATGAACTGGCTGACCGCCTCGGTTTGAGCCAGCGGACCATAGAGCGGATCGCACGACGCAGCTTCGGGTTCACGCCCAAGCTGTTGCTCCGCCGCCAGCGGTTCATGCGCAGCCTTGCGCAGTACATGCTCGATCCCTCGCTCAAGTGGATCGGCGCGCTGGACGGACTCTATCATGACCAGGCCCAGTTCGTCCGCGACTTCCGCCAGTTCATGGGAATGAGCCCGCGGGAATACGGCCTTCACGACAAGCCGGTGATTGGCGCGATCCTGCGAGAGCGGGCTCGGATCGCCGGCAACGCGGTCCAGACGCTCGATAGCCCGGAGGGCGGCGCGCCGGTGGGGGCCGGACCTCCCCCGGCGCTGCCTGCTGGCCCGGTTGCGGCCGGCGATGCCTGTCCCTAAAGGGCAGCCGCAACCCTTTTTACGGCCCGAACGGAATTGGCAGCAGTGGACTACGCGGCAACCGGACAAGTGGCGCTCGCGCGCATCGCCGAGGCGCAGGACCTCGATGCCCTGGAGAAGCTCCGGGTCGAGTTCCTCGGCAAGCAGGGCTCGATCTCCGCGCTGCTCAAGACCCTGGGGGGGATGACGCCCGAACAGCGCCAGAGCGAAGGCCCCGCGATCCACGCCTTGCGCGAGGGCGTGACCGCAGCCCTCGCCGACCGCAAGGCCGCGCTCGAGGGCGCCGCGACCGATGCGCGCCTCGCGGCCGAGACGATCGATCTGACCCTGCCCGGGCCTGATGCGCCGCGCGGCTCGGTCCACCCGGTGAGCCAGGTCATGGACGAGCTGGCGGAAATCTTCGCCGACTTGGGGTTCGCCGTCGCCTCAGGCCCCGAAATCGAGGACGACTGGCACAACTTTACTGCGCTCAACATGCCCGAAAGTCATCCCGCGCGCGCGATGCATGACACGTTCTACTTCCCCGACGCGTCGCCAGATGGCGGGCGCATGCTGCTGCGCACGCACACCAGCCCGGTGCAGATTCGCACCATGCTGGCCGAAGGCGCGCCGCTGCGGATTATCGCCCCGGGCCGCGTCTATCGCTCCGACAGCGATGCCACTCACACCCCGATGTTCCACCAGGTCGAAGGACTGGTGATCGACAAGGGCATTCACCTCGGCCACCTCAAGTGGACGCTGGAGACGTTCCTCAAGGCGTTCTTCGAGCGCGAGGACATCGTTTTGCGGCTGCGCCCCAGCTACTTTCCGTTCACCGAGCCCTCGGTCGAGGTCGATGTCGGCTTTGCTCTCGTCACCGGCCCGGATGGCCGGAGCCGGCGCGTGCTCGGCGGCAGTGGAGACGAACCCGGCCACGGCTGGATGGAACTGCTCGGCTCGGGCATGGTCAACCGCAAGGTCATCGAATTCGGCGGGCTCGACCCCGATGAATGGCAGGGCTTCGCGTTCGGCATCGGCGTCGACCGGCTCGCCATGCTGAAATACGGCATGGACGATCTGCGCGCCTTCTTCGACGGCGACCAGCGCTGGCTTGCCCACTACGGTTTCTCCGCGCTCGACGTGCCGACCCTGTCGGCCGGCGTCGGCACCCCGGCATAAGGAGCGCGGGTCCATGAAATTCTCGCTGTCATGGCTGAAGGACCACCTCGACACCAAGGCTGGCGTCGCGGAAATCAGCGCAACGCTCAACGCGATCGGCATCGAGGTCGAGGGGATCGAAGATCCTTCCGCCCGGCTCGCCGGATTCCGCGTCGCCAGGGTCGTCACCGCTGCCCCGCATCCCAATGCCGACAAGCTGCAGGTGCTGACGGTCGATACCGGTGAGGGCGATCCCCTGCAGGTCGTCTGCGGCGCACCAAACGCGCGGGCCGGCCTCGTGGGCGTGCTCGGAACCGCTGGCGCGATCGTTCCGGCCAACGGCATGGTGCTCAAGGTCGCCGCGGTGCGCGGGGTCGAGAGCAACGGGATGATGTGCTCGAGCCGCGAGCTCGACATGGGCGACGACCACGCCGGCATCATCGAGCTTCCCGCCGACGCGCCGGTGGGCACGCCTTTCGCCGAGTACCACGGCGCCGATCCCGTGTTCGATGTCGCGATCACGCCCAACCGGCCCGACTGCATGGGCGTCTACGGCATCGCCCGAGATCTCGCCGCGGCCGGGCTCGGCGTGCTGAATCCTATCGCCGCCCCCGCCGTCGCCGGCACCTTCCCCTGCCCCGTGCCGGTCCGCACCGACGATCCGGCGGCATGCCCGGCGTTCTTCGGCCGCGTCATCCGCGGGGTGCGCAACGGTCCCTCGCCCCAGTGGCTGCAGGACCGGCTGAAGAGCGCCGGCCAGCGCCCGATCTCGGCGCTGGTGGACCTCACCAACTACCTGATGCTCGGCTACGGCCGCCCCGCTCACGCCTATGACCTCGCCAGGCTATCCGGCGCGGTCGTCGCCCGGCCCGCGCGCGAGGGAGAGACGGTGCTCGCGCTCAACGGCAAGACTTACACGCTAGATTCGGGAATGACGGTGATCGCCGACGACGCCGGCGTTCACGACATCGCCGGGATCATGGGCGGCGAGGAATCGGGCTGCACCGAGGCGACCACCGACGTGCTGCTGGAAGTCGCGTACTTCGATCCGGAAGACATCGCCGCCACCGGCCGCAAGCTCAACCTCACCTCCGACGCCCGCAGCCGGTTCGAGCGCGGGGTCGATCCTCGGTTTCTGGACACCGGCCTCGAACTGCTTACCCAGCTGATCCTCGAGACGTGCGGCGGCGAGCCGAGCGAGATCGTCCGCGCAGGCGAACCGCCGCGCGACACTGCCGTAGTCGCCTACGATCCGCTGCTCGCCGAAACGCTGGGTGGCGTGGCGGTCCCCGCTGGAGAGCAGCGCCGCATCCTCGAGGCGCTCGGCTTCGCGGTCGGCGACGACTGGACCGTCACCGCTCCCGGCTGGCGGCCCGACATCGCCGGCGCGCCGGACATCGTCGAGGAAGTGGTCCGCATCTGGGGCCTCGACAACATCGAATCCGTTGCGCTGCCGCGCGCCGATGGCGTTGCGCGGCCGACCGCGACTGCCATGCAGAAGCTCGAACGCCGGCTTCGCCGCGCGGCCGCGGCGCGCGGGCTGAACGAAGCCGTCACCTGGTCGTTCCTCCCCGCCGCGCAGGCCGCGCTGTTCGCTGCCGAGGGCCAGGAGCCGTGGGCGCTGGAGAATCCGATCAGCGAGGACATGAAGGTCATGCGGCCGTCGCTCCTCCCGGGGCTGCTCTCGGCCGCCGCGCGCAACATCGCACGGGGCGCAACCGCGCTGCGGCTGTTCGAGATCGGCCGCCGCTACTTGCGCGCGGCGGACGGGTCGAGCGACGAGCGGCTGTCGCTTGCAGTCGTGCTCGCCGGCGACAAGACGGCGCGCGGCTGGGCGAGTGGCAAAGCCGTTCCGTTCGACGCCTTCGACGCCAAGGCCGAGGCGCTCGCGCTGCTGGCCGAGGCGGGCGCTCCGCTCGATAGTCTGCAAGTGATGGGAGAGGCCGGGGCGCAGTTCCACCCCGGGCAATCCGCTACATTGCGGCTCGGGCCCAAGACGGTGCTCGCCCGCTTCGGGATGATTCACCCGGCAACCGCGCGCGCTTTCGACCTTGATGGATCAGTGGCGATGGTCGAGCTGTTTCTCGACGCGATCCCGGGCAAGCGCGGCGCGGCCGCATTCGCCCGCGCTGCCTATGCGCCGCCCGCGCTGCAGGCGGTGACGCGCGACTTTGCCTTCCTCGTGCCGGCCGATCTGCCCGCGGGCGATCTGGTCCGTGCCGTGAAGGGCGCGGGCAAGGCGAACATCGTGACCGCGCGGCTCTTCGACGATTTCCGCGGCACGGGCGTGCCCGAGGGCCACAAGTCGCTGGCGATCGAGGTGACGCTCCAGCCGGTCGACAAGAGCTATACCGACGCCGACCTCAAGGCGATCGCCGACAAGGTGACCGCTGCGGCGGCGAAGCTGGGGGCGCAGCTGCGCGGATAACTGCTGGTGGAGACCGTTGACGACGGGACCTGCCGCTTGCCGGTGGACCTCAGGGTGATCCCCCGCTAGGCGCCGGGGCGCCATGACAGCCAATTCCTCCGCCCACGCCTCGCGCCGCACGTTCGCCATCATCTCGCACCCCGACGCGGGCAAGACCACGCTGACCGAGAAGCTCCTGCTGCAGGGCGGGGCGATCCACCTTGCCGGCGAGGTCAAGGCCCGTGGCGCTGCGCGGCGCGCGCGGTCGGACTGGATGAAGATCGAGCAGCAGCGCGGTATCTCCGTCACCAGCTCGGTGATGACCTTCCAGCGCGGCGACATCACCTTCAACCTCCTGGACACGCCGGGCCACGAGGACTTCTCGGAGGACACCTACCGCACGCTTACGGCAGTCGATTCGGCGATCATGGTGATCGATGCGGCCAAGGGCATCGAGCCGCAGACCCGCAAGCTGTTCGAGGTCTGCCGGATGCGGTCGGTGCCGATCATCACGTTCGTGAACAAGGTCGATCGCGAGGGCCGCTCACCGTTCGATACGCTCGACGAGGTGGCCGACGCGCTGGCCCTCGACGTCGTGCCGATGTCGTGGCCGGTCGGCATGGGCGGCACGTTCAAGGGGATCCTCGACTTTGCCAAGGGTACGGTAAGCCGTCCGGAAGGCGACAGCCGGGAATTCCTCGGCAAGGTGGAGACGCTGGCGGACTTCGGCGAACTGCCGCCCGAGGTCGCCGAGGAAGTCGAACTGGCGCAGGGCGGCTATCCCGAATTTGATCTCGCCGCCTATCGCCACGGCGACCTCACGCCGGTCTATTTCGGCTCTGCGCTCAAGAATTTCGGCGTGGCCGAGCTGATCGACGCCATTGCCGAATTCGCGCCCCCGCCGCGCCCGCAGCCCTCGAGCGCGGGCGAAATCTCTCCCGAGCGCGGCGAGGTGACCGGGTTCGTGTTCAAGGTCCAGGCCAACATGGACCCCCAGCACCGCGATCGGATCGCGTTCATGCGGATGGTCTCGGGCACGTTCCGGAGAGGAATGAAACTCACCCCGTCGGGGCTGGGCAAGCCGATCGCCGTCCACTCGCCCATCCTGTTCTTCGCGCAGGACCGCGAGATCGCCGACACCGCCGAAGCTGGTGATATCATCGGCATTCCCAACCACGGCACGCTGCGGGTGGGCGACACGCTGAGCGAGCGCAACGACGTGCGCTTCACCGGCCTGCCCAACTTCGCGCCGGAGATCCTGCGCCGCGTGGCGCTGAAAGATCCCACGAAAACCAAGCAGTTGCGCAAGGCGCTCGACGACCTCTCGGAAGAGGGCGTGATTCAGGTGTTCTATCCCGAACTCGGCGGGCAGTGGATCGTCGGGGTGGTCGGGCAGCTTCAGCTGGACGTGCTGATCAGCCGGCTCGAGGCGGAATACAAGGTTGCGGCCATGCTCGAGCCCTCGCCGTTCGACACCGCGCGCTGGCTCAAGGGCACCGACGCGGCGCTGCGCGGCTTCGCCGATTTCAACAAGGCCAACCTCGCCAAGGATCGCGACGGCGATCCGGTATTCATGGCCCGCTCGGCATGGGACGTGAGCTACCAGCAGGAAAAGAACCCCGAGCTCACCTTCAGCGCAACGAAGGAGCGCTGACGCGCATTTGCATCGGGGTTGCAACGGCACTGCAAGGCTCCAGAATGCCCGCATGGATCTGACTGTCGCCAGCTACAACATCCACAAGGCGGTGGGGCTCGACCGCCGGCGCGATCCGGAGCGGATTCTCGCCGTGCTGCGCGAGCTTGATGCCGACGTGGTGGCGCTGCAGGAGGCCGACCGGCGCTTCGGCGACCGGCAGAGCGTACTGCCGCGGCAGATGCTCGAGGAACATCACTGGCAAGCCGTTGCGCTCAACCAGCGTCCCGATTCGATCGGTTGGCACGGCAATGCGCTGCTGGTGCGCCGCGGGATCGAGGTGATCGCGGGGGCGATCGTGCCGCTGCCCACGCTCGAGCCGCGCGGCGCGGTGCGGGTCGATCTCGAACGCGACGGGACGCGGGCGCGGATCATCGGCATGCACCTCGATCTCTCCGGCCTCAGGCGGCGCCAGCAGGTGCGCACCGTGCTCGGGCATGTGGCCGAGTGCGACGGACAGCTGCCCACCGTGCTGATGGGCGATTTCAACGAGTGGTCGCGGACCGGCGGGTGCCTCGGCGAATTCCACCACGACGCGTGGCGCGTGCTCTCGCCCGGGCGCAGCTTCCCGAGCCGGCGACCGGTGGCGATGCTCGACCGGATCGTGGCCTCGCCCGAGTGGGACTGCGGCACCTGCGGCGTCCATCACAGCGCGCTCGCAGCGCGCGCTTCGGACCACTTGCCGGTATTCGCCCGGCTCACGCTGCCCAAAAAATGAGCAGTTTGCACAGGATTCAGGCGGACCCTTGCTGCAATGCAAGGTCAGCCGGCAGGGACTCAATCGGAATCCTAACGAATCCCTAAACTGGCACGCTCCTTGCGACGCCTCTGCTGCCGGCATCGGGACCGGTAGGCTCCAGGGGGCAAGGATGAAGTTCATCATCGCCATCATCAAGCCGTTCAAGCTGGACGAGGTTCGCGAAGCCCTCGGCGCCGTTGGCGTCGCCGGGATGACCGTTTCCGAAGTCAAGGGTTTTGGACGGCAAAAAGGCCAGACGGAAATTTACCGCGGCGCCGAATATTCCACCAACATGCTGCCCAAGGTGAAGATCGAGATCGCAGCGGCCGACGACCTCGCGCCGCAGATCGTCGAGACGATCCAGCAGGTCGCCAGCACCGAAGCGATCGGTGACGGCAAGATCTTCGTGCTCGACCTGGCTGAAGCCGTGCGGATCCGCACCGGCGAAGCCGGCGACACCGCGCTGTAACCGGCAGGAGGGACACCACAATGATCCGTAAGCTTGCTTATGGCGCCGGCGCGATCGGAGCTTCGCTCTTCGCCGCCACCGCCGCTTTCGCCCAGGAGGCGACCGAGGCCGCCACCGCTGCGGCCACAACGGCCGCCGCCACGGCGACCGAAACCGCGGCTGCTGCCGCCA
>Ga0207703_10003475_pt1 | contig 13192 bp, 11 predicted proteins | sample KBSSwiS12_FD_184304 | JGI IMG/M metagenome (GOLD analysis project Ga0207703, IMG submission 184304) | Switchgrass rhizosphere microbial communities from Kellogg Biological Station, Michigan, USA - KBS Switchgrass S1-2 (SPAdes) (version 2) | ecosystem: Host-associated > Plants > Roots >... | reverse complement strand
TGAGGCCACGCTGAAGCTCAAAGTGAATGGCGAAAAAGTCTACACCGTGGCGGAAGGCGACGGACCGGTGAACGCCCTCGACGCCGCCCTGCGCGCCGCCCTGGTGCGTTTCTACCCGGAACTCGAGCAGATGCAGCTGATCGACTACAAGGTGCGCATCATCGATTCCAAGAGCGGCACCGCCGCCAAGACCCGCGTCTTCATCGAGTCCAGCGACGGCGACTCCACCTGGGCCACTGTCGGCGTCTCCCTCGACATCATCGAAGCCTCCTGGCTCGCCCTCCGCGACAGCGTGGATTTTCTGCTGGCTCGAAACAAATAATTCATCTCCCACCGATTTATAATCGCCATGCAACTCCACAAGCCCACACCCGAGCAAGCTCCCTACGGTCTCCGGGCCATGAAGATGGTCGCCATCGCGGCCGGGGAGATTCATCCATCCGCTCGTGCGCTTATCATGGCGGCGCAAAAATTCATGGCAGGAACGGAGACGCCCCTGGATGATCTGCTCCCCATTACACCGGAGGAACTGGCCGCTCATATCACCGATTCCGCCCTGCGCCTGCAGTTGATTCACGGCATGGTCGCGGTCAGCCTGGTTGCCGAATTTCCGCCCAAAGGCCAAGCCGATGCCATCCGCGCCTTTGCCAGGGCTTTCGATGTTCACTCGGAGTTGCTCGACACGGTACAAAAAGCCGTGGATGGCCACATGCTCATGTTCCGCCTGTGCTATCTCCGTCGCACCCATCTCAAGGATTTTGGCACTACCCAACTCCATCATACCGGCATCATCGGTGTTGCCAACGCCGCGGCCAATTTCGCCGGTCTGACCGAAAACAAAGAACTGGCCGCGCGTTATGAGGCGCTCAAGGAACTGCCTCGCCAAACGCTGGGCCGGGAACTTCACGAATACTACCTCTATAATGGCTTCGGTTGGCCGGGGCAGAAGCATGCCCTGCCCGAATCCGGCGTGTCACACGATTGCACCCATATTCTGTCCGGCTACGACACGCATGCCGAGGGAGAAACCTGCGTCGCCGGTTTCACCGCCGGTTATCGACAGGATCCCAATTCGGTCTTCGTCGCTCTATTTGGCCTGATCATCTTCAGCACCGGCTTCCAGCTGCCGCCCGGCAACTTTGCCGGAAAATATGGAACCATCGGTCAACCCGGGGTCGCCAGTCGCCTATTCCGCGCCATCGAACGCGGCTCCCTGATGAACAAGGACCTCTCGGTCGACTTCATGGTCTGGCCCTACATCCACCGCACCCTTGACGATCTGCGCAAGGAATGGAACATCGTCCCCGAATAACTCCTGATTTCTCCCTATGCCTGAACTCGCCAAAGCTTACGAACCGCAACAAGTCGAAGATCGCCTCTACAAAAAATGGCAGGACTCCGGCCTGTTCAAGGCCAATCCCAAGTCCTCCAAAAAGCCCTACTCGATCGTCATGCCGCCGCCCAACGTCACGGGCAAGCTGACCCTGGGCCACGTTCTCAACAACACCATCCAAGACATCCTCGCTCGCAAGGCTCGCATGGAAGGCAAGGAAGTCCTCTGGCTGCCCGGCACCGACCACGCCGGACTCGCCACGCAATCGGCCGTGGAGAAGCACATCCGCAACACGGAGAAGAAAACGCGCCATGACTTCGGTCGCGAAGCCTTCGTCGAGCGCATCTGGCAGTGGAAAGAGGAATTCGGCGGCATCATCACGCAGCAACTCCGCAAGATCGGCTCCTCCTGCGATTGGTCCCGCGAGCGTTTCACCCTCGACAAGGATTACGCCCGCGCCGTGCAGGAAGTTTTCGTGCAGCTTTACGATGAAGGCCTCATCTATCGCGGCACACGCATGGTCAACTGGTGCCCCGGCTCCCTCACTGCCATCTCCGACGAGGAAGTGATTCCCACCAAGCAAAAGGGCTTCCTCTATTACGTGAAGTATAAACTGGTGAACGAGGACAAAGCCGTGGAAACCGCTGCCGCCGCGCTCGGTGGACTTTTCGTCGCTGGCGATCCGCCGCTCGGCACCGCCGAAGGCACGAATGAACCCGATTTCCTCATCGTGGCCACCACGCGCCCAGAAACGATCATGGCCGACGTCGCACTCGCCGTGAAACCCGGCGGCAAGTGGGCCCATCTCATTGGCCGCAAGGTGATCCGTCCCCTGCATAAGGCAGAGATTCCTATCATTAGCGACGACGCGGTGGAAGAAGGCTTCGGCACCGGTGTACTCAAGGTGACTCCGGCTCATGACAAGACCGACTACGAGATCGGCAAACGCCACAACCTCGCGTTCCGCGATATCCTCACATCCAACGGCAAAATCAACGATCCCGGTGACCACGATGCCTCCGAGCTTCACGGCATGGATCGCTTCGAGGCTCGCAAGCGTTCATCAGAACTGCTGAACGAGCGCGGCCTACTGCTTAAAGAAGAGCCTTACGAAAATAACGTCGGCTACAGCGAACGCGCCAACGTTCCGATTGAACCACGACTAAGCCTTCAGTGGTTCATGAAGTATCCGAACATTCCGGAAGCGGTTACGCTGCTTCGAGACGGTCACGTTAAATTTCATCCCGCGCATTGGACCAAGACCTACGAGCATTGGTTGGAGAACATTCAGGACTGGTGCATTTCACGTCAGGTCTGGTGGGGGCATCGGATTCCTGTTTGGTACAAGCAAGAAGGGAATCTAAATCCCGATCCTCATTTACTCAGCGAATCTTCGTTCGTACTTGGCGGCAAATTGGGAGGTTATCTTGAACCTAAATGCCAAGTTGATCGCCCCGAAGGCGAAGGGTGGGTTCAAGACCCCGATACCCTCGACACCTGGTTCTCCTCGTGGCTCTGGGCCTACGAAACCATGCGCACCGAGGACGGTACGCGGCAGAAATTCTACCCGACCAGCGCACTCGTCACCGGCCCAGACATCATCTTCCTCTGGGTCGCACGCATGCTCATCGCAGGACTTCACTTCAAGCCAAACGGAGAAAAGGAGACCCTCGAAAAAACGCTCGAAGCCAATCTCGCCTTTAAGGACGTTTATTTCACTGGGCTGATTCGCGACAAGCAGGGCCGCAAACTTTCGAAGTCGCTCGGCAACTCGCCCGATCCGCTTGATCTCATCGCCAAGTATGGCGCGGACGGCCTGCGCTTCGGTCTTGTCCGCATCGCGCCGCAGGGCGCCGACATCCGCTTCGATGAAAAGCAGATCGAGGAAGGCCGCAACTTCTGTAACAAGCTCTGGAACATCTGCCGCTTCCGCACCATGCAGGGGCCGGTCGATCCCAACGCCGAGCCGTTCAAGCACAAACGCTCCATCTTCGCCGATGAACTGCTCGATCGCCTCCACTTCCTACTTGAAGGCGACCGCAATGCCCTCGCCGCACTGAACCAATTCAACTTCAGTGAAGGTGCCAGCCAGCTCTACGATTTCGTCTGGAACGAGTTCGCCTCCCGCTTCGTGGAAGCGGCCAAGAGCGACTTCGCCTCAACCGAATCGCCAACTCGCGAAGGCACGCTCGCCACGTTCGACTACGTCCTCAGCCACGTCCTGCGCCTGCTCCATCCGTTCGCGCCCTTCGTGACCGAGGAACTTTGGTGCGAGCTCGGTTTCCGTCCCGACTCCGTCCAGCTCGCCCTCTGGCCCACCAAGTCACCGCGCTCCAAGACCTGGTCACCTCGCGCCCGCGAGATTTACAATTCAGCGGATGCCGGTCGCCAACTCCGTGGCGAAGTGAAGCTGCCTTCCAACCAGAAAGTTCCCTTCTTCCTCATCACCAAGGGCGATCCCCTCACCGAAGACCAGAAGGCCGTGCTCGCCGCGTTCCTGAACGCCTCGGACATCCAGATTCTCACCGCGCCTCCCGCCGATCCGGGCCCCAAGGCCTTCACCGAGCTCGGCGATCTCTATCTGCCCGCCAGCGGGCTGGTCGATCCCGCCGTGGAAAAGGACCGCCTCACCAAGGAACTCGCCAAGGTCGAAAAGGACCTCGAACAGACGCGCAAGAAGCTCGGCGATGCCAACATGCTCGCCAAGGCCCCGCCCGCGAAGGTCGAGGATTGGCGCAAGCTTGAGGTGACCCTGGCCGAGAAAGAAAAGTCGCTGCGCGATAGCCTCGAAAAACTAGCCTGAGGCTATCCGAAAATTCCATGAATTTCCTCTCTAGAAAATGGAATAACAAGCCCCTTCCCGACTCGATCCTCTCCTACAAGTACCTCCGTACCTCATGGTCTCAATTTGCGGAGGATTTGCTCCTGGCTGAAATCCTTCGAGATGCTCTATCGCCCGGTTTTTACGTGGATGTCGGTTGTTACCATCCGATCATCTATTCCAATACCTATCTCTTTTATCGACGTGGCTGGTCTGGCGTTTGCGTCGATCCCAGTCCGGTTACCGCTACCGAGTGGGGGAATCATCGTCCGCGCGACATCATGGTCACCGCCGGTGTCAACTCGAAGGAATCTTCCATGTATTATTTCCAGTTCGACGACAATTCTCCCTGCAACCGTCTTGTCTCGGAGGAAGAACGTCCCCAGCTCGAATCAACTCTCAAACCCGATCGTCTCTCGAAAATCAATGTCCTGCCTCTGGCCCAGTTGCTGCAACAAAACGTCCCCGCAGGCAAACGGATCGACTTGATGTCGATCGATTGCGAAGGACTCGACCTCGAAGTCCTCAAATCCAATGACTTTGACCGCTTTCGTCCACGCGCCTTGGTCGTGGAAGACCACGATCTTTCCTCCGAGACTGAGATCGGTGTTTTCATGAAATCAGTCGGCATGCGTTTTGTGGCGCAGGCCCTCATTTCCAAGATATTTGTCGATGATTCCGTTCAATTGCCTTGGAAAATGAAGAGCTCCTAACTCTTTCGACCTACCGTGACCTTCGCCATCCAAGTCGACAAGCTGACCAAGATCTACCGTACCTATCAAAAGGAGTCCGGCTTCTGGGGCGCGTTCAAGGGACTGGCGCATCGCCAATACAAGGAGACCGCTGCCGCAAAAGAAGTCAGTTTCAACGTGCGGGAGGGCGAACTGGTTGGATTCCTCGGCCCCAATGGGGCAGGCAAGACGACCGTCCTGAAGATGCTTTCCGGCCTGCTCCAGCCGACGAGTGGCAGCGCGACTGTTCTTGGATTCTCCCCAGCCCGCCGACAAAACGAATTCAAGCGGCAGTTCGCTCTCGTGCTCGGCCAGAAAAATCAGCTTTGGTGGGATCTCCCCGCCGCGGAGTCATTGGAATTGAATCGCGTCATCTACGGCCTCGACTCCGCCACCGCAAAAAAGACCATTGATGAGTTAACCGAACTCCTCGATGTCCGCGACAAGCTCGACGTCATGGTGCGCGAACTCTCCCTCGGCGAGCGCATGAAGATGGAGTTGATTGCCGCGCTGCTGCATCGCCCCAAGGTCCTTTTCCTCGACGAACCGACCATCGGTCTCGACGTCGTTTCTCAGAAAAAAGTCCGTGAGTTTTTACGCGAATACACCGCACGCAATCGAATCACCACCCTCCTCACCTCCCACTATATGCAGGACATCGAGGAACTCTGTGATCGTGTCATCATCATTGATCACGGGCAGGTCTTCTTCGACGGCGCGTTGCAGGACATCATCGACCGCCTCGCGACGCACAAAATCATGACGCTCTCGCGCCGCAAGCCTCTCCCTGTAATCGATTTTGCACCTTATGGCGAAGTGCTGGAAAAAAGCTCCACGGAAGTGCGACTCAAGATTCCGCGCAAACAAATCGTGGCCGCGAGCCGCGACTTGATCGCTGCGCTGGAAATCGACGACTTCACGGTCGAGGATGTCCCGATTGAGGACATCATCCGCGAGGTTTTTCTAACCCGCCGCGGATAATTATTCGGACTTGCGGGGAAAAAGCTCGCGGACGAGCTTTTGCATATCAGCAGTCGTTGTCTGGCAACGCTCCGAGGCTGTCTGGATATTCGTCGCAAATTTCTTCTGCTTCGAATCCTCAGGAAACTCGTTCGCCAGCAGGTAGGCGTAACCAAGGAGCGGCGTCAGGTGATTATTCATGTCGTGCAGATATTTGCGCAACACCATGCCAGGGCCCGATTCGCTATCGCCCAAACGCAGAAAGGCTTCCGCCAGCTTCCAGTCTGCCGGGGTCGTGACCTTCAGGTTGATGCCGTTGTAGAGAACGATGCGCACGGGATGTCCCATTTTCTCCACAACCGCCGTGTCGTCGGTAAATGTCTCACCCGACTTCAAGGCAAACTCATAAGCCTCACGCAGGAGGCTGGCGCGAAAAATCTGTGGGGTCTGAACCGTCCATAGCCTCGAGCGATCAACGGTCTGCGTCACGAGACCGTCCTCTCCCACTTCCTTGAGACTGTCGCTGCAAGGCGAGCCACAGACCGCTGCATCAGAGAGCTTGGCCGCGGCAAGGACGACATCGATCAACTCCCGCGTCACAAATGGACGCGCGGCATCGTGTACCATCACAAAGTCGGAGGAAGCGGAAATTGCGGCTATTCCTGCCTGGACCGAATCCTGACGTTGCGCACCGCCGGGAACGAGGCGAATATTCCCCTTTTCGTTAAGCGGCGCCACGATTGCCTGCATTTCCGCCTCGGAACCGGGGCGAACCACCAGGATGATTTCAGTCGGAAGCTCAGTCTTAAGAATCCTGTCGAGCGTATGGAGAAGCAAGGGTCTCCCGCCTAACGGCGTAAGAAGCTTGTCAAAACCCATGCGCTGGCTTCGACCAGCCGCGACAACAACCGCGCTTAATGGCTCACTCATCTATTTTTTCTTTTTAGAACCGTCGTCAGGCTGCGGGGCGGTGTCATCCTTGTAAAAGATAGGACCATGCGCCTTGAGATTGGCGATGAACTTGGCGAGATTATCGCCGGTCTGCTTGTCGTTGAGAAGGCGTCCCAAGGCACCTTTGCTATCCTTGGCCTGGCCAAGAATGTCGTTGGCGTTCTTGACCATGCTGTCACCGTTGTCGACCATCTCCCGGAGCTTGGCGATCGTCTCCTTCAAGTCTGCGGTGCTCGTACCTGTCAGGACCTGGTTATCCAGCTTTTCCATCACGTCATTAAGCTTGTCGGCAATTTGGTTGGCTTTCTTCAACAACGGTTGCGCGCCTTCCGCCAGATCACCAATTCCGACTGAGGGAGCCCCTTCGATGACTGTTCCATCTTTTACATACGGACGCTTTGCCGAATCGGGAGTGCCGGGTGGATATTCCACCGGTTTTACGTCCACATAAAGATCCCCAAGGAGTCCCGAGCTTCCAATGACATACCTCGCGTCCTCGCGGATCGGAACCTTGCTATCGATTTTCAAGTTCACACTTACTTTTTCCGTATCCGGAATCGGAACAGGATCCGTCGTGACCTTGCCAATATGCGCGCCGGAAAGAAATACATCCGAGCCCTTGAGCAGCCCGCTGGCATTGGGAAAGGTAACGGTCAGGCTGTAGGTAGGCTTAAAGATATCCCTTACCTCGCCGAAAAAAAGTATCAGCGTGCAGATGACACCGATGCCGAGCAGCAGGAAGATACCGACAGTTGTTTCTGTATTGGTTTTCGGTTTCATAACATGAGGTTCCTAGAATATAGCATCACTAGCATCGGATATGCCGTTCACAAAGCGTTTAACAATCGGGTCCTGAGACTGAAGCACCACATCGGGCGCGTCCACGCAGTAAATCTTTCCCTCGTATAACATGGCAATACGATCGCCAACTTCGCGGGCACTGACCATATCGTGCGTGACAATGACCGAGGTCATATTCAATTCCTTACCCAGTCGAACCATCAATTTATTGATGCTGTCAGCCACGACGGGGTCGAGACCCGAAGTCGGCTCATCGTACAGCATCAGAGCGGGTTTGGCGATAGCCGCGCGGGCCAGGGCGACGCGTTTACGCATGCCGCCGCTCAATTCGGAAGGCCACTTTTGTTCCTGATTGGGCAGATCGACGATCTTCAAGGCACGTGCCACTTCGGACTGAATATGGGCCTCGTCAAAACTGCCGTGTTCACGCAGGGGAAAGGCGACATTTTCACCCACGGTAAGTGAATCGAAAAGAGCGCCATTTTGAAACAACATGCCGGTTTCCTTGCGAAGCGGCACCATCTGTTCTTCTCCCATTTGAGCCAAATCCTTGTCGCGAAACAAAATCTGGCCGGCATCCGGCCGCATGAGCCCCAGAATATGCTTCAAAAGAACGCTCTTACCACCGCCACTCCGTCCGATGATGACCATGTTCTCGCCCGCCCGGACGTCAAGATTAACACCACGGAGAATCTTTTGGGTACCCAGCGTTTTCTCAACACCCACCATGCGGATGAGGTTGGTGGGTTTGGAATCGGTCATGGAAGCGGGCACAAAAAATTAAAGAATGGAGTTAAGCAGGAACGAGAAGAAGAAATTGGCGATAAGGACAATGATGAAGGCATCCACCACCGCCTCCGTTGTCGCCAAACCCACCCCCTCCGCTCCCTGGGATGAATGCAGCCCCTTGTTACAGCCCACCAGCACAATGATCAGGCCAAAGAAAAAGCCTTTGACCAGGCCGATCCAGATATCCCGATCATGCGTGAACTTGACCGTGTTGTTCCAATAATAAACTCCCGGCACATCCAAAACGTGAACCGCCACGTAATATCCCGCGCCGATACCGCAGAGAATGGCCAATCCCACCAGGATGGGGAGTGTGATGAGTGTCGCGAGGAAGCGAGGCACGATGAGGTACTCAGTTGGATAAACAGCCAGGGCGCGCAAAGCATCGATTTGCTCGGTGATTTTCATCGTGGCCAATTCGGCAGCCATGGCCGATCCCACCCGTCCCGCAATCATGAGGGCGCACAGAACGGGGCCAAGCTCACGGCACATGGCAATCGCCACGACCGGGCCTACTGCTGAACTCATGCCCAATGCTTTAAATTGAAATTCGCATTGGGCGGCAAAAACCGCGCCGATAAAACCACCGGTAATAATAATAACGGGTACCGATTTCGCGCCTATGAAATCGATCTGGCGAATAAGGAGCCCTCCTCGTATCCGATACCGAAAAAGACATCGAATGATGTCCTGGAAAAGAAACACGATCTGCCCGGCGATATGAAGCATCCCTATAAAACGAGCGCCGAGTTGCTGGGCGTAGGAGATCATGGTGAAAAATCTAGCGCGAAAGAGCAGGGTGACAAGGAGTTCGATGCGGCTATTGCCGGACCGGGATTTGTTGCTGGGCCAGGTACTCCTTTACCTGTGCTATGGTAAACTTGCCATAGTGGAAAACGCTGGCGGCAAGAACGGCGTCAGCCTTTCCCGCGTTGAGAACGGCAGTGAAGTGGCTTAGCTCCCAGGCGCCACCACTGGCCACGACCGGAACCGGCACGCTTTCGCTGATCAGCCGGGTAATTTCGAGGTCGTACCCGGTCTGCATGCCATCGGAGTCAATGCTGTTCAGGACAATCTCCCCAGCACCAAGCTCAACGGCCTTCTGCGCCCAAGCCCGGGCCTCCCATGCCGTTTGTTCGCGGCCTCCACGGGAAAAGACCGACCACTGGCCCGGAGCCGTTTTCTTTGCATCGATCGAGACGACCATGCATTGGCGGCCAAAAGCATCCGCTCCCTCAGCAATGATCTCAGGACGCGCGAGGGCGGCGGAGTTAAGGCTGATTTTATCCGCTCCGGCGCGCAGAAGTGTCCGCATATCATCCGTGGACCTAACGCCCCCGCCAACGGTCAACGGCATGAAGCAGCGGTCAGCCGTGCGCTCAATGACATCGATGATCGACTTGCGACCTTCCGAGGATGCCGTGATATCGAAAAAAACGAGTTCGTCCGCGCCCTGTTCATTGTAGCGGACAGCCATCTCAACCGGGTCGCCCACGTTCCGTAGACCATTCTCTTCCGCGCGCCCAAATTGCTGGCCACGGGTTACGCGACCATCATGGACGTCAAGACAGGGAATGACACGTTTGGCGAGCATGGATAAATCCTAGAGTGAAGGAAGTCTGCTGACGAGAAGATCAACCTGCTCAGCCTGTGATTCATCCTTAATGGCACGATCCAATCTCATGAGAACCTCGGCATATGGCAGGATGGCCAGGATATCGATTTTCCAGCTACCATCCTCCTGGATGAAGGGCATACGCAGGGCAGTCAAAGTTCCCTGATAATAGATCTCTCCGCTGGCCCGGTTTCCGTTTACGTAGATACGCCCAAGGTCAATCTCCTGGACTTCGTGCAAATTAAGAAGGTGCCTATCTGAAATCCGCTGCATCAGGATGTTGAACGTCAACCCGGCCCGCAGATCGTCCGGAACACGCTTTTCCAGTGCTGTTTTCAACAGAAGATCCACACCAGGAGAAGTATCAGGCGTACTACTCTGTTCACTTTTCTTATTCGCCTTCAGTCGGGTAAGATAGTCATCCACGTTCTTGGGTATACAGGCCATGACTTGGTCTATCTTGTTGTTCAGCAATCCCGTCTTGCATGATTCAAAAGCGCTCTTGACCTGCGCCGCTTTGATCGCTTCATGGCTGTGGCCACATGAAGTCAGGCCCGTCAATACAATGAGACCAGCCAGGGGAAGCCATTTCCGAAGACCAGGAAGGCAAGGCATGAGATTTGTTAGCAAGAACAGTGCTTAAAGGCAGTTGCCGCAAAAGGCGAAGCGAAAATTAAAACATCGTCCGGGGAACGTAAATCACATCGCCCGGATAAAGGGCGGGATCGGTCCCCGGAACCGAAGTCGCCTGAATGCAGTTAATCACCATGATCTGCTGCCCGCGTGTGATGCGAACCGCCTTGCGATTGGCATACTCCGTAAAACCACCGCACGAATTGATGGCCGTCAAAAGTGTCATATCCGGAGTATAAAGCACGCGAGCAGGTCCACGGACATCGCCGCCAACGTTGACGAATCGTTCTTCGGCAATAACGGTGACATTGGGATTCGTGTATATCTTGTCGCTCTTGTAAGCTGCGGCAATTTCTGCGGCCAGTTCGGAAGAGTTGCGCCCGGAAGCATGAAAAGAACGGGTTAGCAGCGGCACGGTTACATCGCCCGATGCTGGTATTTGTACTTCAATTACGTATTCACCTTCAGGCACACCACTCAATCGGACGGTAATTTTATCACCTGGGCGCATGACATCGACGGAAGGAGGGGCTCCCGGAGCAGGAACCGAGCTGTTCGCCGTATTGGACAATGTCCCATTATTCACGCCGCCACATCCGCTGAAAAGCGCGCAGACCGTTACAAGACCCAGGATAGAAAATCGGTTCATGAAAATTTAAAATTCGTCGCTTTCCAGATCCGGCTTGCGAGTGGTAGCCGCAAGCTTGTGATCGCCCTTGCCGTTGGCGGGGGCTTTGCGCTTTTTGTTGCGACCCGCCTTTTTGTAATAACTGCCGTAGCTGCTGTAGTAATAATACGAGTCGTCGCTCTTGACAGAGACGCAGTTCAACACCATGCCAACGCAATTGCCGTGAACTTCCTCGATGGCGCGCTTGGCGCGAAGCGAAATCTCACGAGGATAACGCCGATGCTGAATGACGAGAATGACGTAATCAACTTCGCGCGCGATAATGGAACCGTCGCTGATGCCCAAGACAGGAGGAGAATCGACCAGAACGAGGTCGTAACGTTGCTTGAGGTCCTCAAGCATCATGCGGATTTTGTCACCGGCGAGCACGCCTATCTCGGATAGCGGCAAGTCGCCCGAGGATAAAAGATGAAGCTTGGGAATCGAGGTTTGTTGAATGTATTCAACCGCATCACCTTGGCCTTGAAGATAATTGGAGAGGCCTCGATCGTTGGGGAGTTTTACCAACTCGTGCAAAGTGGGGCGGCGAAGATCGCAGTCCACGAGAATAACCGACTGCCCCGCCTGGGCGCAAACAACGGCCAGATTGTATATGGTGGTGGACTTGCCTTCGCCGGGGCCACCGCTGAGCATGGAAAGCGAGGGGCCAACACCGTTTTGTACCTTCAAGTCCAGCTTCGCCCGCAAGATGCGATAGCCTTCCGCATGGGGAAGACGAGCCGCATCCTGAGTAAGCGGCATGGGTCCTCCTTTGCTGGGAATGACCGTTAGGACAGGCAAGCCGAGCAGGGATTCGGCATCGGCCATCGTCTTTACACTTGTATCCAGATATTCGATCAGGAATGCAGTTACAACTCCAACAAACAGTCCTACCAAGGCGCTCATAGCCCGGTAGAGGCCTACTTTCGGGCTGGAAGGGTAGGTGGGTGCAGATGCCCGGGTAATAATTCTCACCGGGCTATCCAAGAGGGGCCTTTCCGCTTCGGTCTGCTTGAGACGAACGGTAAATGCCTCCAAAATGCTCTGTTGTTCGTCTACATCGTGCTGAGCTTGACGATAGGGCTCAAGTTGTTCCGATTGATGTTGACGAGTCGAGGCTTTCAGATCACTCACTTCCTTCTCGAGTAGCGCCACGCGCGATTGTGCCATATCGCTATCTACACCCATGGCTCGACGTGTTCCGGCGATGAGGTCCTTGATCTGCTGTTGTTTTCGGGCGATTTCCGCGCGCAAAGCCTGGACTCGCGGGTGGTTCTCTTCAAAACCGTCCTTCAGCAGATTATCAATGTCTCCCTGAAGGCTGAAAACTTCCGTCCGCAATGCGGCAATGTTGGGCTCCTGCCGCCCTAGGGCAGACAATGTATTGAGGAATTCATCGTCAGGAAGATTCTGGACCTGCTGTAACAGGACGCGACGCGCATCAAAATCGACCTTGGCTTGGAGCAAGTCTTTCTGTCGTTCATCAAGAACCACTTCATCCCGGTCTCCGCCGCCCGCATTTTGAGGAGCCAAATCGACTCCCTGTTTTCCGGCTTCTTCCCGCAGCTTGACCACGATCGCTTTCTTCTCATCGACCACTTTTTGCTGCTGATCCATTTGATCGCGCAAAGAATCGGCTCCTTTGGTATTGCGCTGGTCCTCCTGCACGTCCCGCATGGTTTTGTAGTGATCGGCGACTGCATTGGCGATATCGGCGGCCTCGTTCGGATCTTCGCTTGATGCACCGATTTCAATAATATTGGTACCGCGCTTCAAATCGAGCTTCAACGCACTCTTCATGTAAGCCAGCGCCTCCAGGGGCATCAGTTTATCACCTCGCTTTGTTCGCTTGGCCCAGATCTGATCCAGCTTCAGATCATTAATAATGGGC
>Ga0207703_10003474_pt1 | contig 13199 bp, 14 predicted proteins | sample KBSSwiS12_FD_184304 | JGI IMG/M metagenome (GOLD analysis project Ga0207703, IMG submission 184304) | Switchgrass rhizosphere microbial communities from Kellogg Biological Station, Michigan, USA - KBS Switchgrass S1-2 (SPAdes) (version 2) | ecosystem: Host-associated > Plants > Roots >... | reverse complement strand
TGCCAGTCCTGGGATTCGCGCCCCAGAAACTCCTCCCGCGATTCGCTCCTGCCCCGCCAGTCGTATGGCTCTCGTCCCCGCCAACCGGTGGTATCGCGGCCCTGCCAGTCGCCACGTTGCTGCTCGCCGGCCTGCCAACCGTGATGTTGTTGGTCCCAGCCGCCCCGCTGCTGATCGTAGCGGGACTGGCCGAACTGGCGAGGCCCATTGTGTTCCTGCCCGTACTGGTCCGGGCGGCTGTTTTCAAACTCTGAACGGTCCGGGCGGTAGTCGCGCGGATCTCTGTCTCGGTAGCTCATGTATCACCCCTCATCGAGTCGAGCGTGGGTACCGGGGGGGGAAATGAGCAACCGCTGTACCCTATCGAGCTACAGGCGACGGCTGTACCCTATGTATATCGCAGCCGTCGCCACTGCACGAGCTTACCGTTGTGTCGGGGTGGCGCCTTGGGCGAAACGGCCCGAGGGGTCACTGAACACAATCTCAACACGACGATTCTGCTGACGGCCTGCCGGCGTATCGTTGGTGGCGACCGGCAGGTCCTTGCCACGGCCCAACGTCTGGATCTGAGAGTCCGCAATACCGCGCGATTCCAACTCCGTCGCTACGGCACGAGCCCGTCGTTCCGACAACCCGATGTTGTAATCGTCACTGCCCACACTGTCGGTGTGGCCTTCAATCAACACCTTGGTATTGGGATTCTGGCTGAGAAATGTCGCCAGCCGGTTGATCGCCGACATGGCGCCCGGCTTCAGCGTCGACTTACCCGTATCAAACAGCACGTCGCCGAGTGTTACAACAACGCCGCGATCAGTCTGCTTGGCCTGCATATCCGCCAATTGCTGTTGAGCGCTGGCGAGTTGCGCCTGCGCCGAGGCTGCCTGGTTGCGCGCGGTCTCGGCTGCCGCCTGCGCATTGGCGGCATCCCGATTACGAGCCTGCATGACAATCTGGTTGCGCTCATCGTTTGCTTTCGCAATCTCCTGCCGCGAATGTGCTTCAGCGGCGCGTGCCTCACCCGCCTCCGCGTGGCGCTTGGCGAGATAGGCGTAGTGATCCACGACAGCAGGCGGCTGCTTCTGCTGCAGAGCGGTCTCGGCGCTCTGCATGGACTTGCGCGCCGCAGCCAGATCGCCACCCGCGGCCGTTTCAGCTAATGGATCCTGCGACAGAGTCTGGATTTCCGCACGCGCCTGCTCTACCTGCTCGCTGCGCTGCGGGGGGGATGCACAGGCGGCAACAGCGGCCGTGACTGCACCGACAATCAGCAACTTCTTCATTTGATGTCTCCTTCAGATATCGGTCAGTTCGGGTTCTGGCTGGTGGAGCCGCGCGCCGATTCCTGACGGAGGGTTTCGTTGCTCTGCGCCACCTCGCGCGCAGCCCGCTGGGCTTCGCCGGCCCCGGCACGAGCGGTTGCTACGTCAGCATCCGCCGCGGCGGATTCAGCATAGCGACGGGCATCGTCATACTTTTTGTCGGCATTGGCCCTGTCGGCATTGCTCAGCTCATCGTGTGCTTTTTGCAGATCGGCCGCGGCATACCGCTGAGCTCCGGACCTGTCAGCCTGTTCGATGAGGGTGCGGGCACGCGTCATTTCTTCCGTCGGTTGCGGGCCTTGCGTCGCACAGCCACCGGCCAGGCCGCACACGAGTACGGTCGCCGGGATGAGTCCTATGAGTCGTGATGACATGGTTCTCCCCTCGAGGGTGTTTACGACAACGCGAGGAGAATCATGCGCGAGCGCAACAAGCACCACTGTCAGCCGGGAACGGCTTCAACAGCGCGTCGAGCGAATCAATGCGTAGGAGTTTGCTGACTCGACGATTTTCGGGCGATTCTGATCGAGGCTTTGAGCGTGGCCGTCATGCTGCGCCGGCGCAACAGGCCACGCAGGGCAACCGCGGGCTTGGCGCCATTCAACTTCGCCAGCCGGCCGTCCGCGAATGCGGTCAAAACTTCCGGATGAATGTAACACTTGCGGCAGATGGATGGCGTGTTGCCCAGCCGCCGGGCGACCGCAGCAATAGTCTCAACCAACTCCTTCTTGATTTCACCCTTGTTGCCAACAGGGCGTTTGCGCAATGCCTGCAAAGCTTCCACGGTGGCAAACCAGGTGCGGAAGTCCTTGGCGGTGAAGGGACCCCCGCTCGCCTCCCGCAGGTATTCATTCACGTCGGCTGAATCGACTCCGTGCCGCTCACCGTCCTCGTCGATCCATTGAAACAACTCCTGGCCCGGGATATCCGCGCAACTTTGTACGATACGGGCAATGGCCGGATCCTCGACACTGACACAGTGAGCAATACCGCTCTTGCCGCGGAATTCGAAAGTCAGCTTGCCGCCACGGATCCTGACGTGCCGCTCCCGCAGCGTGGTGAGCCCGAACGAGCCGTTTTCACGGGCATATTCCTCGTTGCCGATTCGTATCAATGTACGCTCGAGGAGCCGCACCAGCGTTGCCAACACCTTCTCCCGCGGCAGGCCCGGCTTACGCAGGTCCTGGGAAACACGGCGCCGGATGCGCGCCAGGCTGCGCCCGAAATCCAACATGCGGTCGAACTTGGCGGCGTCGCGGTGCTCACGCCATTCAGGGTGATAGCGATATTGCTTGCGGCCCCGGGCATCCCGGCCGGTGGCCTGCAGGTGGCCGCGTGGATCGCTACAGATCCAGACGTCCTGGTAGGCCGGCGGAATCGCCAGCTTGCGGATACGGGACAGCAGCGCCGGGTCAGCTATTTTGCGGCCGCCCGGATGAAAGTAAGAGAACTGCCGGCCGCGGCGCACTCGGCGGATGCCAGGTTTGCAATCACTCGTGAATTCGAGGTTGATTGAAGATACTCCGCAGGAACCGTTGTTGCCGCCCGGGCGGCAGGTGCCACTCGGACGGGGCACGCCGGGCCAGGCTCATCGCAAAGGAAAGCGCTGCGTGCTTGTCGGCGAATGTAGCCACCGGCTCCGCCGACTCACCGCGAAGTACGTCCCACCGCGTAGCGTCAACTGCGCAAATACGGTACACAGATCCCATTTCCGGGCACATTTCGGCCTGATTCATCCGTCCCCTCCTGTGTGGCAAGCAGTGCCTGGCCACCGCCAGGGCCGAGCAAGGAACGCTCCCAGACGGTCTGTAGGACAGTTCTGACAGCCCTCGGGGATTTTCCGGCCCCCCTCCCGGCGCTCTTGCCGACTTTGGCGCGCAGGCGCCGCAAGTACCTTGCCTACCACCAATGGCTCTCATGCCGGACGGCCGGCTCAAAAAGGTAGCAAGCAAATGGTGACTGATGACATGGTGGCCCTCGTGCCCCAACTGCATACCTTCGCACGTTCCCTGACGCGCGATGGTGTCCGCGCTGACGACCTCGTACAGGAGGCCCTCATGCGTGCCATCCACAACATTGAACGCTTCCGCCCCGGAACGAACCTGAAGGCGTGGCTCTTCACGATCGTCCGGAATGAGCACTACTCACAACTGCGCCGCCGGAAGTTTGAAGCCCACGGTGTGGATACGGACCTGCTCCCCGAGCCGAGCGTCCCGCCCGATCACGATGGCAAGCTCGAGATGCGCGATCTGAACCGCGCGCTGGCAGCCCTGTCCCCCGGTCAGCGGACGGCGTTGATCCTGGTGAGCGCGAGCGGCTTCTCGTACGAGGAAGCCGCCGCGATCTGCGGATGCGCTGTTGGAACGATCAAGAGCCGCGTGGCCCGTGCCCGCGAGACGCTCCTGCAGATGCTGGACGGCACGCTGCCGATCCCGAATTGCGAGATCGACGAGGACGTTACGGTCACTGCGCGTTCGGCACGTCAACGCACGAAGATGCCGCGGGTCAACCTGCGAACGCCGGCTCCCGGCCTCGCAGCCGTGGCGTCCTAACTACTCGAGGACACGCCCGGCGCTGCGGCCAGTTGAGTCAGCGCCGGGCCCGTGACGCGGAATATCTGCCATTCCTTCATGTGTACGGCCCCCAGGTTCCTGTAGAACTGGATCGATGGCTCATTCCAATCCAACACCGCCCATTCCAGGCGACCACACTGGCGTTTGAGGACTTCCGCGGCCAGCCACGACAGCAACTTGCGTCCAACACCGTGACCCCGCGCCTCCGGGCGCACAAACAAGTCTTCCAGATAGATTCCCGGGCGCCCGAGAAACGTCGAGAAGTTGTGGAAGAACAGGGCAAAACCCACCGGCGTCCCATCGAGACAGGCAAATACGACCTCCGCGTAGCGGCGCGGCCCGAATAACACCTCGCGCAACTGCGGCTCGGTGGCGACTACCTCGTGCTCGAGGTGCTCATAGACCGCCAGGTCGCGGATGAACTCCAATATGAGGTGGACTTCGTTCTCGGCCGCGGGGCGAATCGTAATTTCATTCATCAACCGGTGCTCTGCAGGCCTTGGGCGATACCACTGATACTCGACAACAGCGCCTCGAACAAGTCCCTGTCGCGGCGGCCGCCCGCACGCCAGCGTAGTAACAGGTCCACCTGCATCAAGTTCATGGGATCCACGTAAGGATTGCGCAGCCGGATGGAGCGCTGCAGGGTCGGCTCCGAATCCAACAGGGCGGTCGCTCCCTTGATGGCGAGTATGTGCTCGCACGCGAGCGCATATTCGGCGCGAATCCGCGGGAAAAAGCGGCGCAGCGGCTCGGGCGCCAGGACATCGTAACAGACCGCGATTTCCAGATCGACGCGCGCCAGCATGGTCTCGATGTCATCAACGAGATTGCGCATGAAAAACCAGTTTGCGTAGGCATCACGAAGCTGACCGATGCCACACTCGCCGATCGCGGCCGCGAAGCCGGCGCCCGCCCCGTACCAACCCGGAATCATGTGGCGTGTCTGTGTCCAGGCAAACACCCAGGGGACCGGCAGCAACCCATCCAGGCCTTCCATGTCGGCTCGATGCACGGGCCTGGATCCAATCTGCATGCGCTCGATGACATCGATCGGCGTCACCGCGCTGAAGTAGTCGAAGAAATCCTGCTCGGCATATACGAGCGACTGATAGGCATCCTTGCTCGCGACAGCCACGGCTGCCGCGCATTCGAGATGCGCTGGCGCATCGGGTGCCAGGGTCCCCCGATTCGCCGCCGACGTCGCCAGAGAAACAGCGCTGAACGCTCTTTCCAACGTTCGCATGGCAATCGGCCGCAACCCATAACTCTGTTGCACCGACTCGCCCTGCTCCGTCAGCCGCAAGACACCATTGACCGCGCCCGCGGGCGCGGCTTTTACGAGCGCATCGATGCGGCCACCGCCGCGGGCAATGCTTCCGCCCCGGGCATGAAATACAACGTGGCGCTCATTGGCCGCGGCGAGCGTTTCGGCCAGGGCCCGTTGCGCCTGGTGCGTCGCGAAACGCGAAGCACACAACCCACCCTCCTTGTTGCCGTCGGAATAACCGATCAGCACGCATTGAGTACGGCCGTGGGCTTCGAGATGTCGCCGGTACAATGGCTCGGCCAGGAGCTCCTGCATCGTCCCGCCACAGCGGTCGAGAGCGCCGAGCGATTCAAATTGTGGAGCGATATCGAGCGCTACTTCGCCTGTGCGCTTGTCATACGCTTGCGCCCAACGAGCCAACAGCAGGGCGGCCAGCACATCGTCGGCGCCAGTCGCACCGTTGACTATGAAATAACCTACGGCGGCCGGACCATAGCGGTGACGCCCTTGCATGATCGCGTCGAAGACCGCGAGCGTGCGTTTTCCCAGCGCGTCCAACTCGACACTCGGCCCGAGATCCTTCTCCAACGCATCAGCCAACAGGCGACGACGGTCGGCGCCCGAGCGGATGAGCCATTCGGAATCATCGAGACCTCGGGAAACCACATCGTGCAGCACGGAGGCGTGCTGACGCACATCCAGAGTTGCCAGGTGAAAGCCGAAGGTATCGATCCGGCGCAACAGCCTTTGGACGTAAAACAGCCCTGCGTTGGCGCCCTTGTTGGCCTGGAGGCTGGTGGCCACCAGCCGGACATCCGCCCGGAACTGCCGCAGGTTCTGATAGCCATTCGCCCGGCCATCGTAAGTGAGGCGCAGGCGCTCGCCGATCTGCGCGAAGAACACCCGGTACGGCATCCGGTCATGGCGCGCAGGCGTGATGGCGCGCGCTCCCGGCAACAACACCATGTACTCTTCGATTTTCTTCGAGAGCTCGGGCGACACGCTCGTGCGGCTGCCGCTTTGTGACAAGCGCGAGGCGAGCGTCTGACAGTCCTTGAAGTAGGCGTTGATGATGACGCGCTGCTGGCGGGCCAGCGTTTCCCGGATCGTCTTCGCATGGACATCAGGGTTGCCGTCCATGTCACCGCCGACCCAGGATCCAAAGTGCAGCAGCGCCGGAAACTCCAGGCTGTCCGCGAATGTGCCCCCGTCCGCGGGCGTGCCGTAGACCTTCTCCAGCGCCTGCACGATCTCCTCATAGAAAGCCGGAACCACGCGATAGAGGATTTCAACCAGGTAAAACAGCACGTGCTCGCGTTCGTCCGCGACCGTTAATTTGTCACGCGGGTGATCTTCAGTCTGCCAACCCGCGGTCATCTCGATGCGGATGCTGTTCCAGATCCGCCGCGCCTCATTCGGCGTCAGTGTGGGATCCAACCGATCGAGCAGATGCTCGGCTATTCGTTGTTGTTTGGTCAGGATCGTCTGGCGCGTCGACTCAGTCGGATGCGCCATGAAGACAGGCTCGATGCGAAGCGTGGCGAGCAGATCCATGACGTCTTTCAGCCGCAGTCCGCGTGCCTTCAGAGCCGCGATAGCGTCTTCGACACCACCGGGCTGTGGCCGCTGGCTGTCCTTGACGAAGTACTGGCGTCGCCGACGGATGCGGTGGACTTTCTCGGCCAGGTTGACGGCCTGGAACCAGGTGAGAAACGCGCGCACCAGATCCCGGGCCAGCGCCGGAGGACGGCCGCGCACCCGAGCCGCCAACTCCACTGCCGCCTTCTCGTCTCCATCGCGCCGCTGAATCGCCGCTACACGATCGTGCTCGGTGAGGTCGAACAGCTGCTGGCCACCCTGCTCCCGCAGGATGTCGCCGACGAGCGCGCCCAATTCATGCACGTCGTCACGCAGTGCCTCGTGCTTCGGCGGAAAATGAATGTCACTGCGGCCCAAGGTAGCCCTCCACGGCTGTGGGGGTCCATTCTACCCAACGCCCATCTTCTGGGCTGGGCCGCTCAGCCCGCCAGCAGAACCGATTCGGCGTGGGCGAGGTCTTCGGGTTGGCCGTAGATCACCACAATATCGCCATCCCGCAGAATGGTATCCCCGGCCGGCTCACGGCCCATGATCCCCTGGCGGCGCACGCCGGTGAACGTCACGACCGCGCCCCGGCTGCGTACGTCATCCAGGGAGCGGCCGACCGCCCACGCGCCCGGCGGGACGACGACCGAGACCATCTGCTCCTGCTGATCCGGTGACGCGCCAAATGTGCGTGCATCGCCCGGCGGGACGATGTTTCGCAGCACCGCATAACGGTTGTTGCGGATGTCGTTCACCGTACGAACCACCCGGGTCACCGGGACATGCAGCAACATCAACACGTGGGAGACCAGCATCAGGCTGGCTTCGAACGTCTCAGGCACTACGTCGGTGGCGCCTGCATCCTGCAGGTCCTTCAGTCGTGCATCATCCGTCGTACGAACCAGCACGGGCACCTGCGGACGCAGTTGCCGGATACCGCGCAGGATACCTATGGAGGTATTGGGATCCGAGAAGCTGATCACGACGGCACTGGCATGCTCCAGACCGGCCTTCTGAAGCATCTCCTCATCCGATGAGTCGCCGTACATCACCGGGTCGCCGGCCTGCCGGGCCTCACGGATCCGGCCGGGATCCAGGTCGATGGCAATGTACTCAAAGCCCTGTGACTCGAGCACGCGCGCGATGTTCTGCCCCACCCGGCCGAATCCGCACAGGATGACGTGCTCGCGCTTCGCGATCTGATGCGTCGCCAGCTCTTCGCGCTCGATGGCGGTCCGGGGCGGCCCCTTTTCGCGCAACAGGAAGCGGGCTATGCGTTTGTTGTGCCGGAGGACAAACGGACTCAACACCATCGAGAGAACCAGCGCCACCAGCAACGGCTCGCCCAGGGGGGCGGGAATCGCGCCGGACTGCAGGCCGATCGTGCACAGAGCGACACCAAACTCACCGCCGATGGAAATCGCGATGCCGGTGCGCAGCGCCTTGAATCTCGTAGTTGTGAATGGGCGGGTTACGAGCGCGGCCACCGTGGCCTTCAACACGTACATGCCGATGAGAATCGTCGACACGACTGCCAGACCGCCAAACAGCAGGTGCACATCCAGCAGCATGCCCACGGAGATGAAGAACATGCCCAGCAGGATGTCACGGAAGGGGCGGATGGCCGCCTCGATCTGGTGACGGTATTCCGTTTCCGCCAACATCATTCCGGACAGGAATGCGCCCAGGGCCAGAGACAGACCCGAGACGTTGGATACCCACGCAGATGCGAGTACGACCAACAGCACGGTCAGGGTAAACAACTCACGCAAACGGCTGTGAGCGATCTCGTGAAACAACGGCCGCAGAAGCCAACGGCCTGCTGCCAGCACGACGACGACCGACAAGGCGGCGCCGACCATGGCCACAGCACTGTCGCGCAGGTTGAAATGGCCGTGTGCGGAGCCCAGCCCCGAGGCCAACGCCAACAACGGCACGAACGCAAGGTCCTGGAAAAGCAGCATGCTGAAAGCCAGGCGACCATGTGTGCGGTTGAGCTCGGCCGTCTCGGTGAGGGTTTGCAGCAATATCGCGGTGGAGCTCATGGCGATGGCGCCGCCGACGACGAGCGCCGTGAGCCAATGCAGGCCCAGGAACCAGGCAATGAGCCCAAACACGGCCGTGGTGGCGGCGACCTGCGCGGCCCCGAGGCCGAATACCTCGCGCCGCATCGCAATCATGCGCGGGAAGGAGAACTCCAGACCGAGGGTGAACAGCAGGAAGGCAACGCCCAACTCGCCGAGCAGGGAGGTAGTTTGTGATTCCGATACAAACCCGAAGGAGTGCGGCCCCAGCGCGAGTCCGACGGCCAGATAGGCCAAAGTCGCTGGCAAGCCCATGCGCCGGATGACCGTCACGGCAAATACGGCAGCGGCCAGAAGTATCAGAACCTGTGCGAGCGGTTCGGTCATTTGGGGATGGAGCTCCGGGAGCCTGGCTGACTCATGGGCGCCGTCGCGAGGCCGGCCCCCAGCGAGCAGATTTTTGCGATCATTTCACGCGCATAGTAGACACTATGTAAGTGAAATGATCGCAAAAAGATGCCGCTGCGGGCCGGCCGCAGCAGGCGAACATGAGTCAGCCAGGCTCCCTCCATCCCTCAAACCCGGATGGCCGGTGTCAGTCTATATCGGACGGCGGGCGTTGGCGCCTGTAGGTTGCAACGGCGGAAGGCACGGGTGTACCAAACTCGAGCCGCGGATCATCGATCGGATGGCCGGCCATCAGTTGCAAGGGCAGGACTCCTGCCCAACAAGTGAGCGCGTAGTCTTCCTCTGCATCAATCGGGGGCCCGCGTCGGACCTTGGCGGAGGCCTCCTCGAGATCCAAGCGCAAAACACTCGTGGCCTTCAACTCCTGTGCGTCTGCTGCACGCACATCTACCGAGCGTCCGGGCACGATGTGATTGACAAGAGCATTGAATGCCGAGCGCTTCTCATCCTCACCAGTCACTTCCTGCGCGACGCCGAGGATCACTGCTGAGCGATAGTTCATGGAGTGATGGAAGGCCGATCGCGCCAGCACCAGACCGTCGAGCAGCGTTATCGTGACGCAGACCGGGATCCCCTGCTTCATGTTTTTCAACATCCGGCTGCCAACAGAGCCGTGGATGTACAGATGGTCGCCGACACGCGCGTGCGTTGTGGGAATCACGTACGGTTGCCCATCGACGCTGAATCCGACGTGGCAGATCAGGGCTTCGTCGACGATGGCGTTGATTGTGTCGCGGTCGTAGCGGCCGCGGTCACGTTGGCGGGTTACGGTTGTACGAGGTGTTTTAGGGTCAGCCAAGGAAGTCTCCCGAAGTCAGTGCGGGAGAGTGTCGGGATGGCCGCGGCTGCAAAAGGGCCAGTTCCGGGAAGTTTTGTCAGCCGCCGCCCATCAACACCGTGGTGTCGTAGCTCTCGAAGCCATGGATGGCGCGCCCGTAGGCGTTATAGACCAGCCGCTCCGCCACCTTGTCGGCCCGTGGGGAGAGCAGCATTCGCAGCACCACGTCATCTGCCGGCCGGGTCGCATCCTCGGCCAGGAGCTGTTCAATGACCCGGGTCAGGCGATGGGTCAGCTCGTTCACGAAGCGCAGGTGCGCCGTGTCATGAACTTCCTCGACGGTCGGTCCGTAAGTGCCCCGGGCTTCTTCCGACAACTCGTGCAGAAACAGGTTCAGGAGACGCGCCTTGTCCAGCAGCCGCATCTCCGTGAAATACTCTATTTCTGACTTTAAGTTCATGACCTAAGCGTTCACGACGGGAAGAAGTCGATCGGCTTCGTAGTGGTGATGCTCTCTACGTCTCTCGCTTCGAAGTGGAACAGCTTCACGCGCGCAACAATCTTACTTTCCAGGTCGGGGTCATTCAACTCGCTGGAAACGACACGGCACATGGTGACCTCACCCGAGGGCGCCACCGTGAATTCCAGGACGAGCTTGCCTTGCAACTCCGCGCGTTCGCGTAATGCGCGATTGTAAAGTCCGTAGATTGCGCCCTTGTTGCGATCGAACACGAGCTCGATCTCTTCACGCGAACGTGCTGCTTTGCCGCTCGATCCGGTACGCACCGGCCCGCGGGCATCGGCGCTGCCACGCGCAATGTTCGACGTAACGGCCGTCGTGTCGTGTCCGGTCAGCGAGCCTGCACCCGTACCAAAGCCACGGCTGCTGTTGGCGGAGGTAATACCACCGCTTCCCGCGCCTACCTTGGACGTAATCATCGAGCGCTCGGCGTGGCTGTCCGCTCCCACCGCACCTGACAGATTCTTCGTCTGTGACAGCGGAGTCAGGTCCATCTGCTCGCGCAGGTCGGCCAGCTCATCTTTGACTCGATCGAGCTGCTTCTGCGCCTTCTCGTGCGCGACCTGCTTGCGGTCGACGGGCGGGGGCACCGGCGTGGGCTTCTTTTCCACTTCCGGTTTCGGCTTCGGCTGCTCTTTCACCACCGGCGGCGGCGGCGGAGGTTTCGGCTTCTCCTCGATCATGACGCGCGCCAGGCGCTCCGGCACCGCGGTCTCGCCGGCCGTGCGCTTGGGCGTGGGCAACAGCGGAAACAGGATGCCGAGAATCACGAACAGAATGAGCAGGATCCGCAGGATCTTGCGGAATCGCGAAGTTGACTCGGTATCTTCTTCCCAGGGAAGCGAGTACTCGCGGTAATACGGGGTCATGACACTGGCCATGGTGACTCCCCGTTACCCGGGCCTGAACGCGCCAGGCGCCACGGGTTTTTCCTTCTGGATCACGGCGAGTGACACCTTGCCGTAGTCAGCATCCGTGCAGGTGCTCATGACCTTCTTCAACACTTCGTAGGGCAACGCCTTGTCGGCCATGATGGTGATCTCGCGCTGCGCCAGGTCCTTTTCAGTCATCGCCTGTCCAACCAGCAGCGGCCGCTTCAGCGCATCGCGCAGCGTGGCCACGATGGGATCCTTGCTGTCTTTCACTTCCTGCACGCTGCCAACACGCTCGCCCTGCACGAACAGGTCGGTTTTCGTGATCATCACGACCACCGACTCCTTCGGCGCGGTCTGCGCGATCGACATCGGAATCTCGATGCCCTTGCTGTTCTGAATGACCTCAACCTCGGTCGAATAGACCAGAAGGAAGGACACCAGCGTCGACAGAATGTCGATCAGGGGAATCAGGTTGAGCTCGGTATCGGCCTTGTGGCGCGCGTGGTGCTGCGCCATGCGCTGCGCGCGTCGGGATGTACTCATGACTGCGGAGCTCCTGCAGCGGGTGGCGCATCTGGCGCAGGTGCGTCGCCCATCGAGATATCGGGGAACAGTTCCGCCTGGATAGTCTGGATCCCCTCTTTCGTCTCAAACACGCGCGTGTGATCCATGACCTGCACCACGGTGTCGTAAGCCGTGTCCGGCTCGAGAAGGATGGAGGCATCCGTCTTCTCCGGATACTTCGCCTTCACGCGCTTCAGGTACTCCGTGAGAGCGTCGTAGTCCGGGCCGTTCGCAGTGTTGGGCATCGTGGCCAGAGGCCCGGTGTTGCGATCGGCAACCTGCAACAGGTCCTTGCGCACGAGGATTTCAATCTGCAGGCCCGGCGGTGGCTCTTTGAACTCGGTGTTCGCAGCCGGCAGGTTCATCTGGAGGATGACGGTGCGCGAGAACACCGCCGTCATGAGCAGGAAGGTTACGAGCACCGTGAAGATATCGATCATCGGCACGAGCAGCAGCTCGGCCGGCTTCTTCATGCGGCGCGCAATCTTCTTGTTGGCGTAGGACCTACGCATTCGAAAGGTTCACCCGTTCCTGGTTGAAGCGAACGAGGCGGCTCACGCCGCCTGCGCCGGTTGCCGTTCAGTGATGGCGTTCAGAAACTTGACGGAGGCCATCTCCAGGCTGTCAATCAGCTCGGTGGTCTTCGTCTGCAGGAACGCATGTACGAACAACAGCGGCACCGCGGTCATCAGACCGAACGCGGTACAGTTCATTGCCACCGAGATACTGGCGGACAACAGGTTGGCCTTCTCGGCCGGGTTGATGGTGGCCACCGCGGCGAACGCATGGATCAGACCCATGACGGTGCCCAGCAGTCCCAGCAGGGTTGCCAGGTTCGCGAAGGTCGCGAGGTAGTGGGTGCGCTTCTCGAGGCGTGGCACCACTTCCATCAGGCTCTCCTCCATCGCCTTCTCAATGTCATCACGGCGGCGTGCGGACTGAATGCGCGCCAGGCCGTAGTTGAGAATGTGCCCGATGGCCGAGTCGGATTTCGAAGTGACCTGCACGACCTGGCGGAAGTTGCCTTGCGCCAGCATGGGGACCACTTCGTTCCAGAGACTGCGGTTACGCACGGCCGTGTGCGTGAGGTAGATGTAACGCTCAACCGCAATGGCGGCGCCCACCACGAACACGATGGCAATGGGGTACATGAAGTCCCCACCACCCTGAAAGAAACGGACGATGACGTTCCACAGATCCATCGAAAACACTCCAGGTCAGTTC
>Ga0207703_10003464_pt1 | contig 13212 bp, 13 predicted proteins | sample KBSSwiS12_FD_184304 | JGI IMG/M metagenome (GOLD analysis project Ga0207703, IMG submission 184304) | Switchgrass rhizosphere microbial communities from Kellogg Biological Station, Michigan, USA - KBS Switchgrass S1-2 (SPAdes) (version 2) | ecosystem: Host-associated > Plants > Roots >... | reverse complement strand
TAGCGGGGCGGATTTCCGCCCGCATGATCCATCCGGCGCATGGGTTCGGCGCCCGGGGCCGCGGCCTGCGGAGTCTCAGAGCCGGGACAGCTTGCTCCGCTCCAGCTTGTTCACGTAGCGCTGGATCATGGTCATCATGGGCCCGGCCACGCCGATGAACTTGCAGCCCACGCGCACCTGCACCATGCCGGTGGGCGTGGTGCTCTCGTTGATGTTGCGCACTTCCAGCGCGGTCTCGACCTTGCCCACTTCGGGCAGCTCGATGTGGCAGCCGCGGATCACTTCCTCGGGCTTCATGCGCTCGTCGCCGCTCCAGCCGGCGAGCGCGGCGCCGCCGCAGCTGATGTCGAGGATGCGCGTGGCGATGGGCTTGCCGCCCTTTTCCGCCGGCGGCAGGTTGCACATGAGGGGCTTGCCGGTGACGCGCGTGCGGAAGTATTCGCGGCGCTGGAAGCGCAGCAGCGATTCCGGCAGGCGCATGCGCAGCGCGGGCGTGCCCTCGAAGGCGGTCTCCTCCATGCCGTGGCCGGAGAACTGGATCTTGACGTGGTTGAGGAAGCTCACCACCGTGAAGCGCGAGGCGCGCAGCAGGGCGCGGTTGGTGGCCTCGTCGGCGCCGCAGTCGAACACCAGCTCCTCGAAGTCCGGGTTCACGCGCAGCAGGTTGGTGACGATGAAATTCGAGCCGCCGTTGAAGTAGATGGTGAGCAGCACGTGGCGCTCGATGAGCTCGCGCAGCAGGCCGAGAATCTCGCTGCGGGAATAGATCTGGTATTTCTCCAGCTCGGGCGAGTCCGGCAGGGGGGCGTTCATGTCCGACATGGTGCTACTCCGGTGCGGGCGACGATGCGAGTGACGATGAAAGCGGCGCGCGGGGCAGCGCGGACGCGGATCCGGCGGCGGCGCCTTTTTCCATTTGATGCAGCCAGGCCAGCAGCTCGGCCACGGCCACGTACAACTGCGCCGGGATGTGCTTGTCCATGTCCACCTGCATGAGCAGCGACACCAGCTCGCGCGATTCGTGCACGAACACGCCCGCCTCGCGCGCGCGGCGCACGATTTCCTCGGCCAGTTCCCCGCGGCCCTTGGCCACCACGCGCGGCGCGAGGTCCTGGGGTCCGTAGGTCAGCGCGGCGGCCGTGCGCTGCGGCGGCTCGGCGATCGCGAGGCCTTGTTGCGGCGAATCAGACGGGCGCATCGAGCGCCTCCCAGCGCACGGGTTGCAAGGCCAGGCCGCGCGCTTCGAAGGCGTCGGCGAGGCGCTTCAGCGCGGCGCGCAGGCGCGCATCCGAGCGCGCTTCCGTCGCGATGGACAGGCGCAGGTGCTGGTCGGTGAGCAGCATGGTCGCTTCGACGCGGCCCAGCGCCGGCAGGCGCAGCTTCAGGGTCGTGGTCCAGGCCGCCTGGATGTCCTGGCGCTCCGAACGGCTGGCGGAATTGGCGTATTCCTGCGCAATGGTCAGTTCCGCCGGCTGGTTGGCCCACACCAGGCCGTATAGCGTGAAGCGGTTGCTGTCGATGGTGTTGAGCTGTTCCTTGATGACGGGCAGCAGGCCGTTGACCACGCCGGGCTCGCCGGGGCGCGCGCGCTCGGCCGCGGCGTCGCCGGCCGATGGCGCGGCGCCCGGCAAAGTGTCTGGCTGGGCTGGGCGTTCGCTGCGCAGCGCTTCCAGGGAACGGCGTCCCTGTGCCCATTCGGCCAGGTGCGATTCGTAAAACAGGCCGCTTTGCGCCACCGCCTCGGCCAGCCGGCCGGCCGTGGGCGGCTGCTGCAGCGTGGCGTCGGGCAGCGCCAGCACCGCGCGCGCGGTGGCCGATTCAATGCGGTTCAGCAGGTTGCCCAGGCGCTGCGCGTCCGCGCTCAACACCAGCGTTTCGGCCATGCCGGCGGGTTGCGAAAGGCGCGCCAAGTCCGCCGCCATGGCGGGGGCGCGCGCCGAGTTGGCGGCTGCGGCGGACGGGCGCGCTCCGGGTTCCAGGATGATGCGCACCTGCTCGCCGTCGCGGTAGCTGCCGCGCAGCGGCAGGGTGAACGGCTTGCCGGCGATGTCGACGCGGTATTCAGCGCGTAGTTCAGGGTCGGCCGCGGTGCGGGAATCGGCTTTGCCCGGCAGCGGATCGTCGCTGCGCAGACTGTCCGGGCGCAGCAGCGGCACCCACTCGTTGGCGGCCGGGCGCGCACGCAGCGGCGCCGCCGTGCGCGTCAGGACCGTGGCGATCATGGACGCCCCTGCCTCGGCGCGCGATTCCGCCAGGGCCGGCGCGAGCGCGGCGCTCAGCACCTCGGTGGCCACGAAGGATGGCACCCGCAGCAATTGCGCAAGGGTGAGGGGTGTGATGCTCATGGCAGAGTGCGGTTCCGTGCGGCGCTAGCGGGGCGAAATGGCGTATTCGTCGATCTGCGAACCGGGCCGGCGCGCCGGACGATCGTCGGCCGGAGCTTGCGGAGCGTGCTCGGACGGACGGCGTTCACGGCGCTTTTCAGGCTGGCGTCCGACGGGGCGCGCGGGCGTCGTGGGCGACACGATCGGAGCGGGGATGCGCAAGTCGTCCATGGCTAGCCATACAGGTTGGCCACGTTGCGCTGCATGCGCGTGCCGTGGATGAGCCGCGACAACTCCGCCATCCACGGCTCGGTGATGGCGCGCACGTCGCGGTCGTTGGACAGGATGGCGAGGATGAGGTCCATTTTGCGGCGCTGCTGGGCGGGGTCGAGCGGCGGCTCGCCCGAGCGCTTCAGTTCCCCGGCCAGCGCCGCGCAGCGCCGCTCGGCGGCCATGAGCGCCTCGCGATCGCCGGCCACGGCGGCGGCCAGCATGGACGCGCTTTCGCGCTCGATGCCTTCGTAATGCTTCAGGACGTCTGCGGCCCGCACGTTCAGGCCCTCGCCGCGACGCGTTGCGCGGCGGCCTGGGACCCGCCGGCGGGGCGGCTGGCGAGCGACCACCAGGACTCGCGCAGGTCGGCCAGCAGCCGCGACACCTCGTTCATGGGGGCGGCGTCGTTGGCCACGCTGGCGAGCAGCAGGCGCTGGCACATGTATTCGTACAGGCTGTCGAGCTGCAACGCGATGTTGCCGCCCGCCTTGCGGTCGAGGCTGGCGCGCAGGCCTTCCTCGATGATCTGGATGGCCTTGGAGACGCTTTCCCCCTTCAGCCGCATGTTCTGGTCGCGCAGCCCGGCGAGGGCCTTGTTGACTGCCAGGATGGCCCCGTCATACAGCATGACCACGAGGCCGAGCGGATCGGCGCTTCCGACGGCCGTCTCGATGCCGACTTTTGAATAGGCTTTGGCGGCGCTGCTGAAATTCATGGGCTCTCTCCTGTCGGACTGGTTCAATACCGACGCTGTTTGCGTTCCGGCTGAGTCATTAACGGCCGTCCGTGCGTGGTCTTGAATCCGCTGTTTTGAATCACTTGCTGCTGGCCGAGCCCGGCAGGCTGGCCAATTGCTGCGTGAGGTAGGTGCTGGTCGCCTGCATGCCGGCCAGCAGCGTGTCCAAGGCGTTGAACTGCGCCTGGTAGCGGGCCTGGATGTCGACCAGGCGCTGGTTGAGCGCGATGCGCTGGTCCTCGATGCCGGCGATGCTGGCGTTCAGGCCGTCCACGCGGCTTTGAATGCTGCCGACTGCGCCGGTGAATTGGTCCATCAGGCTGCCAATCTGGCTGGCGAAGCCATGCGCGAAATCCAGCGTCCCGCGGCTGCCCGTGGCGCCGCCGGCCACCTGGAGAGTGAGGCCCGAGGCGCTGAGCAATTGCCCATGCCCGGTGGCCGTGACCCCGCCGATGGTACCGGCCGCGTCCAGCCCGGCCGTGCTCGTGACCGTGCCGAACAGGTCGGAGGCGGCATTGCCGCCGGTGATGAGCACGGCGGAGCCGGCGCCGTAGGCATTGGAGGTGGCCGTGAGCACGCCGCCCGACTGGCTGACCGATATCGACGCGCCGGCCAGCACCAGGCTGGACACGCCGTTGACCTGCGACTGCAGTTGCCCGGCCAGGCCCGCGGCGCTATAGGTGCCGGGCGGAATGGTGATGCTGCCCGCTTGGCCGTCCACCTTGAAATTCAGAACGTCGTTCACGCCCGCCGTGATGGTGAGGTTGGCGGCGGCGCTCGCCACCGCGGCTCCGCGCGTGGCCAGTTGGTTGACCTGGACGGCATAGTTGCCGGGCGCGGCCGCCGCGGTGGCGGAGGTGAAGCTGACCAGACCGTCGGTGGCGTTGCCGCTGTTGGCGAACAGCGCCGACACATCCTTGCCCGGATCGGCCAGTACCGACTGCAGCTTGGCGGTGTTGAGCGCCAGCGAGCCGTCGAGCTGGAAGCCGATGCCCACGTCGGACAGGTAGGACAGGCCGCCGATGGCGGGCGCGAGCGGCGTGTTGATCAGGTTGCGCAGCCGGCTCTGGATGGACAACAGCGTGGTGTCGCCCTGCAGCACGGCCGCGGTGTTGGTGTCGGGGTCGTAGGCGCTCATCTGGGCAATGGCGCTGTTGGCGGTGTTCCACGCCTGCACGAAATTGGTCACCGCGCCGGTCACCGCGGCGGTGTTGCGCGTCACCGTGAGCGTGGTCGGCCCTCCGGTCTTGGTGAGATTGAGCGTCACGCCCTGGATGGCGCCCGTCACCAGGTTGGATGGCTTGACGATGGTGATGCCGTCCACCAGCAGCTTGGCGTCGATGGCGGCGATGGTCTGGCTGAGGTTGGCCGTGCCCCCGGTGGAGGCATCGTAGGCGAGCTGCGACAGTCCCGACGCGTCGGTGTTGTTGCCGTCTCCGTCGGCCACGGTGATCTTCAGCGCATTGGCCGTGCCGGTGTCGTTGGAGGCGACGACCAGGCGGTTGCCCGTGCCGTCGTTGACGATGCTGGCGGTCACGCCGGCACCCGAGGCGTTGATGGCGTCGCGCACTCCCGACAGCGTGTTGCTGCTCGCGGGAATCGAAATGGTTTTCGCCGCTTTGGCGGCATTGAGCGTGAAGCTGCCGGCGGCGTAGGTGCCGAACTGCAGCGTGAGGGTGCCGCTGCCCAGAGTGTCGGTGGTGTTGGCGAAGCTGGTCGTGCCCAGCAGCTTCTGCGATTGCGCAAGCGCCTGCACCGTGACGTTGTAGCTGCCGGCCTGGGCCGTGCTGCCGGCGCTGGTCGTGGCCAGGGTCGAGTCGCCCAGCGCGGCGCTCATGGTCTGGAAGGTGCTCGGCGCGGCCAGGCCGGTCATGGCCGATTGCAGATTGGACAGCACCGATTTCAGGGCGCCGTAGGCCGACACCTTGGTCTGGTAGCCCGTTTCCTTGGTGGCCAGCGCCGTCAGCGGCTGCTGCTCCACGGCCATGAGCTTGGACACCAAGCCGTTGACGTCCAGCCCCGAACCCACGCCCGGCGCGGCCAGGGTGGGCGAGGAACTGCTCGATGTCACCGACGATGTCGCCATGCTGGCGCTCCTTGTTCAGCGGTCGCGGCGCGGCCTCGCCCCATGGCGAGTTCAGCGCTATTCAATCCTAGCGACGTCGTCCGCCGTTCATTCCTTGGAAATACGGCACGGAATGGCCCATTCTTGATTGCGCTTACAAATTTCAAGGCAAAAATCGACGACAAAAGCCGCGACGACAAAAAAACCGCGACGACAAAGCCGCGACGACAAGCGCCGCGACGACAAAAGGTCGCCACAAAAGCGACGGACCGCCGCGGCAACGATCGGCTTCTAAATAAAACGGCCCGGCCATCCCATGATCAACCTGGGAAGGCCGGGCCTGCGCCTGGTGCAGGCGCCGTCGCTTAGCCGCGCAGCAGCGAGAGCACCATCTGCGGCAGCTGGTTGGCTTGCGCCAGCATGGCCGTGCCCGCTTGCTGCAGGATCTGGGCGCGGGTCAGGTTGGCGGTTTCGGCCGCGAAGTCGGTGTCCTGGATACGGCTGCGAGCGGCCGTCAGGTTTTCCGACGTGGACGACAGGCCGGCCACCGTGGACTGGAAGCGGTTCTGATACGCACCCAGCGACGCACGCGAGCTCGAGATCGTGGACAGGGCCGAGTCGACAGCCGACAGCATGGAGTTGGCGCCGGAGACCGTCAGCACGTTCGCGCCGCCGTAGGAGCCGATGGTGAAGCCGGCGTAGCCCGCGGTGGTGGCGGAAGTGCCGCCGATGTTCAGGTCGCCCGTGGAGTTGAGCGCCACCGTGCCGCGATGCACCACCGCCGTGGTGGTAGCGTCGGCGTTGGCAAAGCCCGCCACGCCGCTGGCGTCGGTCGAGGCGTTGTTGAACGCGGTGTTGCCGCCCGCGGAGGCTTCGGTCAACTGCACGTTGCGGCCGTCGGCGGAAGCGAACTTGACCTTGCCGCTGGCGTCGATGCTGGCCGAGATGCCGAGCCCCTGCAGCGTGGCTGAGGAGTTCACCTTGGACACGATATCGGTGGCCTGGATGGACATGCCGTAGCTGCCGGTGGACATGTCGAAGGCCAGCGCCGCGCTGCCGGTGCCGTCACCCACGGTCAGGGTGTAGGTGCCCAGGGGGCCGGTCGAGCCGGCGCTGTAGCCCGCGGTGGCGGGGCTGGAGCCGCCGATGCTGATGACGTTCGACGAAGTCAGTTGCACGCTGCTGGTGGAAGTGCTGGTCTTGGAGCCCGCAGCCGTGCCGCCCAGGAAGCCGCCCGCCGTGGCGCCGGCGCCCAGGGTTTCCGTCGCGACGATGTTGGAGCCGTCGGCCTTGTGGAAGGCGAGGTCGCCGCCCGCCGCCGTGCCGGTCACGGTGATGCCGGCCGCCGCGAGGTTGGCCGATACCGAGGCGCTGGCGATGGCCGTGTCCACGTTGGCCGCGGTCACGCCCGCAGCCGCCGCGTTCTCGATGGTCACGCCCCCGACCGTCAGGGTGTAGGTGCCGCCAGCGGTGGTCACGAAGGTGTTCATCGTGGTGCCGGTGCCGGTGGACTGCGCCGTGGCGGTCACACCCGTGGTGCTGGACTGGAGGTTGATCGCGTCCTGGAGTGCCTTGGCGCTGGTGGTGGTGGCGCCGGTGGTGATGGCCGTGCCGTTGATGGTCAGCGAGCCGTTGGTGATGCCGCCCGAGGCCACGCCGGCCGCCAGGTTGGCCGCCGGGGTCACCGTCACCGTGCCGGTGTTGGTGATCTTGGTGAAGGCGGCGGAGAAGCTGTTCGCCGCCGTGGCGGTGACGCCGCTGCCGGTGACGCTGGCATTGCCGTTGATCGCCGCGGCGATGGCCTTGGCGTCGGCGCTCGACACCGCGCCCACGTTGAAGGTGTTGATGGTCAGGTCGCCCGAGGACAGCGCGGTGGACGACACCGTGCCGCTGGTGACGCTGCCCGCGCCCAGGCCGAGGGCCGAGGTCTTGGTGTTGGCGATGGACGCGACCGAGATCGTCTCGCCGGCGTTGGCGCCCACCTGGAACTGCTGCGCCGTGAACGAACCGTCCAGCAGCTTGATGCCGTTGAACGAGGTCGTCGAGGCGATGCGGTTCACTTCAGCCAGGCGCTGCTGCACTTCCTGGTCGAGCGCGGCGCGGTCGGACGAGCTGTTGGTCGAGTTGGCCGACTGCACGGCCAGTTCGCGGATGCGCTGCAGGTTGTTGGTGACTTCCTGGAGCGCGCCGTCGGCGGTCTGCGCGAGCGAGATGCCGTCGTTGGCGTTGCGCACGGCCTGGTTCATGCCGTTGATCTGCGCCGTCATCCGGTCGGAAATGGCGAGGCCGGCGGCGTCGTCCTTGGAGCTGTTGATGCGCAGGCCGGAAGACAGGCGCTGCAGCGAGGTGGACAGGGACAGCTGCGAGTTGGTGAGGTTACGTTGTGCATTCAGCGACGCGACGTTGCTGTTGATGGTGAGAGCCATGTTGAGACCTTTCTCTGTGAGAGTGTCGAATCCGGGTCGGGCAAGCTTGCCTGCCCGGTTACGAGGGTTGGCCTCAAGGGGACGCAACCACCGTTGTGACTGCTTATCGGAATGCTCTTTGGAAAACTTTAGGCTGGAACTTCCGGCGGCCTGAAATGCCCCTCGGGCCCGCAGCCGACAATCTAGTACGGCCCGTCCTCTTCATAAGGGACGATCAGGAAGCCAAAGAAGTGCCTATTTCCCCTCGGAAAGAGCCGGAGAGGGGGCGTATGCCCCCGGCATACGGCGCGGGCGGCGCGGCAGCGCACCCTACGCACTGTCGGTGCGCTTCCTACAGGCGTGCCAGATGTCGCCCCACCGAAGATATCGACAGGCTTCCGATTTTCCTTGAGCGCTCGAATGCGCATGATGCGAACCCATGGACACTGTCTGCAATTAGCGACAGCGTCTTCAACAAACGACAACGAACTCATAACTTACTTCCCCGGGAGGGACCCATGCAAACCGAACAGATCAGCGCCGAAATCCGCGAAACCAACCTGTCCTACCTGATGCTCGCCCAGCACATGATCCGCACCGACCGCGAGCAGGCGCTGTACCGCCTGGGCCTGTCCGAGGAAGTGGCCGACGCCATCGAGCGCCTGACCACCGGCCAGATCATGCGCATCGCCGCCACCAACATGCTGATGTGCCGCTTCCGCTTCGACGACCAACTGGTGTGGTCGCTGCTCGGCGGCAAGTCCGGCCGTTCCACCGAAGTCTCCGGCGTGCACGCCGCCATCCTGATGGCTGGTTCCCCGGCCATGTCCGCGGCGGCGTTGTAATCACTCCTTGCCCAACTCAGCAGTCCGGAGCACAGCATCATGAGAAAAAAAGCCATCAAAAGCATCGTCGACGAGAGCCGGGAGATCCAGCGCGCCATCGAACTCATCAAGCTGGGCGCCCGCCTGCAGGTCCTGGAAACCGAACTCAAGTTGTCGCGCGAGCGCCTGCTGAGGCTCTACAAGGAGATCCAGGGCAAGTCGCCACCCAAGGGCATGCTGCCCTTCTCCACCGACTGGTTCATGACCTGGCAGCCCAACGTGCACTCCTCACTGTTCATGAACATCTACGAATACCTGAACAAAAACAGCGAGATGGAAGAGGTGGACGTCATCATCAAGGCGTACAAGCTATACTTGGAGCAGATGTCGGCCAACGGCATGCAGGGCGTGCTGTCCCTGACCCGGGCTTGGCGCCTGGTGAAATTCTTCGACGCCGGCATGCTCACCCTCACCGGCTGCAGGACCTGCAAGGGCCATTTTGTTGTGCATACCTTTGATTTGACGAAGGATTATGTCTGCGGGCTGTGCCACCTGCCGTCCCGGGCCGGCAAAACAGTCAACAACAAGAATTCTGAAAAAGAAGTGGCGTAAGCACTAACAAACAAAGTTTTCGGGTTTTCTCGTGACCTCCCCAACCCCCTTCCGGGCGAGGGGCGACGGGGTGCCGGTTTTACTCTCTAAGCGTCGCGGAGAGGGTCGCGAGAAAGCTCACCCCCAAAGTCTTCTTTCCCTCTTGGGCTAGCCTCATATCCATATGTATAGGTGGCTCGGCTGCGCCCACCACTCCTTCGTCAAGCTGACATTCCGCTCAAGTCGGCTCGGTAATTGCCGACATAAAGCTCATTCCGCCCCAGGAGATTTTTTCCATGCGGTCGCCCTCGGCCGATGGGTGATCCCGGCGGACAACCGCGGAATGAGCGAAGGTTAAAAATGCTGGTCATCGTCGGTTATGTGCTGGTTTTGGGGTCGGTGCTAGGGGGGTTCGTCATGGCCGGCGGGCACATGGGGGCGCTGCTCCAGCCGGTGGAGCTGATCATGATCGGCGGCGCCGCCTTCGGCGCCTTCGTGGTCGGCAACCCGGTCAAGACCCTCAAGGCCACCGTCGGCTCCATCCCCACCCTGTTCAAGGGCTCCAAGTACACCAAGGCCATGTACATGGAGCTGATGGCGCTCCTGTACGAGATCCTCACCAAGGTGCGCAAGGAAGGCTTGATGTCCATCGAGCGCGACACCGAGTCGCCGCACGAGAGCGCGCTGTTCGGCAAGTACCCGGCCATCCTGGGCGACCACCACCTCATCGAATTCATCACTGACTACCTGCGGCTCATGGTGAGCGGCAACCTCAACCCCATGGAGATCGAGAATCTCATGGACAACGAGATCGACACCCACCACCACGAGGGCAGCGTGCCCGCCACGGCCATCCAGAAGGTCGGCGACGGCCTGCCGGCGTTCGGCATCGTGGCCGCGGTGATGGGCGTGGTGCACACCATGGAATCGGTGGGCCTGCCGCCCTCCGAGCTGGGCCTGTTGATCGCCCACGCCCTGGTGGGAACCTTCCTCGGCATCCTGCTCGCCTACGGCTTCGTCGGCCCGCTGTCCGGCCTGCTCGAGCAGAAGCTGGACGAGTCCTCGAAGATGCTCCAGTGCATCAAGGTGACGCTGCTCGCCAGCCTGAACGGCTACGCGCCGGCGCTGGCCGTGGAATTCGGCCGCAAGGTGCTGTACTCGACCGAGCGTCCCTCCTTCTCCGAACTCGAAGACCACGTCAAGCAGAGCGCGAAGCGCTAACCCCGACACGGGACCGCACACATGGAAAAAGCCGAACAACGCCCCATCATCATCAAGCGCATCAAGAAAGGCGGCCACGGTGGCCACCACGGCGGCGCGTGGAAAATCGCGTACGCCGACTTCGTGACCGCCATGATGGCGTTCTTCCTGCTCATGTGGCTGCTCGGCTCCACCACCAAGGGCGACCTGCAGGGCATTGCCGAGTTCTTCAACACGCCCCTCGCCGTGGCGCTGGGCCAGGGCTCGGGCTCGGGCGACAGCTCCAGCGTCATCCAAGGCGGCGGCACCGACCTCACCCGCACCAACGGCCAGGTGAGGAACGGCGACACGCCGCGCCAGCGCCGCACCATCAACCTGCAGGCGGCCAAGGCCGAGGTGGCCCGCGAGGAGATGGCCAAGCTGCAGGGACTGCGCGACAAGGTGGCCCAGGCCCTGGACGCCAACCCGCGCCTGGCGCCGTTCAAGAACCAGATCCGCCTCGACCTCACGGCCGAGGGCCTGCGCATCCAGATCGTCGACGAGCAGAACCGGCCCATGTTCGACACCGGCCGCGCCGTGCTCAAGGACTACACGCGCGGCATCCTGCACGAGCTGGCGGTGCTCTTGAACGACGTGGACAACCACATCGCGCTGTCCGGCCACACCGACGCCGCCCCCTACGCCAGCGGCGAGAAGGGCTACAGCAACTGGGAGTTGTCCTCGGACCGGGCCAACGCCTCGCGGCGCGAAATGATCGCCGCCGGCATGCAGGAGGACAAGATCATCCGCGTGGTGGGTCTGGCCGCCTCGGTGCCCTTCGCCGCCGATTCCATGGACGCCGCCAACCGCCGCATCAGCATCCTGGTGCTGAACAAGCAGGCCGAGCAGCAGGCCGCCTCCATGGGGCAGGTGACCCAGGTTTGGGATTCCGATGGTGCGCGCGCCGCGCTGGCGCCCCAAGCCGCTGGTTCGCCTGCCGGCCAGCCCGGCGTTGTCGGCAAGCCCATGGTCGTGCCGCCGATCTCCGTGCCGGCCGGCGCCGGGGCGGCTGCCCCGATCCGCAAGCCGTGACAACCCCCGCCCATACGGCGCGCGCGGAAGCGGGCGACGAACGCAGCGCGCTCGTGGGCTCGAATCGCATGGAGCTGCTGCTGTTCCAGGCCGGCGGCGGCGGAGAGGTGTACGGGATCAACGTGTTCAAGGTGCGCGAGGTGTGCGAATACCGCCCGGTCACCGCCATGCCCAACTCGGCTCCGGGCATGGAAGGCATCCTGTCCCTGCGCGGCAGCATCGTGCCCGTCATCAATCTTGCCGCCTCCCTGGGCCTGCCCGCCAGCGGCCCCGGCGGCAAGCTCATCGTGACCGAATTCACCAGCGGCACCCAGGCCTTCCACGTCGACGCCGTGGACCGCATCGTGCGCGTCGCCTGGGACGCCGTGCGCGCGCCGCGCGGCGTCATGGCCTCGGCCTCGAACGCGAGCCTCGTGACCGCCATCACGCGGCTGGAGGACGACACCCTGGTGTCCATCCTCGACGTGGAGCAGATCGTGGCCGGCGTGCTGGGCGAGGACGAGGCGCCGGAGCTAGCGGCGCTCGACCCCGGCCGCGCGCTGCCGGTGTTCTTCGCCGACGATTCGCCGCTGGCGCGCAAGCGCATCGCGCAGGTGCTCGACCAACTCGGCCTGCCGCACCAGCACGCCGCCAATGGCCTGGAGGCCTGGCAGCGCCTGGACGCGCTGGCCGGGCAATCCGATGGTTCGCTTGATTCGCCGCTGCACACGCGCCTGGGCCTGGTGCTGGTGGACGCCGAAATGCCCGAGATGGACGGCTACGTGCTCACCCGCAAGATCAAGGGCGACCGCCGCTTCGACCGCGTGCCCGTGCTCATGCACTCGTCGCTGTCGTCCATCGCCAACCGCAAGCTGGGCCAGCAGGTGGGCGTGGACGCCTACGTCGCCAAATTCCATTTCGAAGAACTCGCCAACGCCATCACCACCATGCTCGAGCATCGCAAGGAGGCCGCATGAACGCCACCGCCATGAAATTCCTCATCGTAGACGACTTCTCCACCATGCGCCGCATCATGCGCAACCTGCTCAAGGAACTGGGCTACCACAACGCCGACGAGGCCGAGAACGGCGTGGCGGCGCTGCAAAAACTCAAGAGCGGCCGCTTCGACTTCGTGGTGAGCGACGTCAACATGCCCAACATGAACGGCTTCGAGCTGCTGAAAAACATCCGCGGCGACGCCAAACTCAAGGCCCTGCCGGTGCTGCTGGTCACGGCCGAGGCCAAGCGCGAAGACATCGTGAGCGCGGCCCAGGCCGGCGCCAGCGGCTACATCGTCAAGCCTTTCACCAAAGCCACGCTGGAAGAGAAGCTGAACAAGATCATCGAGCGGCTGCAGGCCGCGGCCTAGCGCGGAACCGGACAAGTCATGGGCGACAACGCCGAACTGGAGGCGCTGTTCGAGCAGGTGCGCGAGCAGACCGAGGCGGCCGGAACCGACAAGGCCGGGGAGGCCGGCCGGCCTTCGGCCGCGGGCGGGGGGGCGCAACCGGCGCTGTTCCAGCGCGTCGGGGAACTCACGCGCATCCTGCACGACACCCTGCGCGAACTGGGCTACGACCAGTCCCTGGAAAAAGCCACGCGCGCCCTTCCGGACGCGCGCGACCGGCTGCACTACATCGGCGGCCTGACCGGAGACGCGGCCAACCGCGCCCTGGCCGCCGCCGAGGCCGCCCGCGAACACCTGGGCCGGGTGCGCGAAGGCGCGGCCGGCCTGGCCACGCAG
>Ga0207703_10003460_pt1 | contig 13215 bp, 9 predicted proteins | sample KBSSwiS12_FD_184304 | JGI IMG/M metagenome (GOLD analysis project Ga0207703, IMG submission 184304) | Switchgrass rhizosphere microbial communities from Kellogg Biological Station, Michigan, USA - KBS Switchgrass S1-2 (SPAdes) (version 2) | ecosystem: Host-associated > Plants > Roots >... | reverse complement strand
CGAGCGCCTGGATCACGCCGCCCGCAACCACGCGTTTTTTCACCACGCGGCCGGCCGCATCGTAGTCGCTCAAGACTTGTTGGGCCGCTACAAAGGTCGACATCCCCGTGTCGCTCTGGCTCGTCGCCGTCCCGGTTTCGACAGAAGTGACTTCTTCACCATTATAGGTCGTCCGCGTAGCACGCCGAAGCCGTGATCCCACTCCGTCAGGATCGGGGCCGATCATCCCCGTGACACGCCGCGCACCGTCATAATAAGTCCGCGTCGTGTCGTCGGTTCCGGGAAGCGGCCCGTCGACAGTCTGCACATCTCCGACCCGCGTATAGGTCGTGGTGGTGGTCGCCACGAGAGACAGGTCGCCCGCTGCCTTGGTCACAGAGAGCGGCAGCAGCGCATTGTTCGGGTCATAGGTCATCGTCGTTTTCACTTCATCGACGGTGCCGGCGCAACTCGTGGTTGTCTGACACTGCGAAATCGAAGTCAGGCGATAGACGGGTGAGCCCGCGATGATCGTACCGCTCGCGTTGCGATAATTGGCGCTGAGCGCGGTATAGCCATAGCGGGTCTGGGGCCGGACACCGTTAACGTCGGCCGGATAGGTGACGGTCAGAACGCCGCCATGCGTGGCATCATAGCTATAATCGGTCTGACCGTTCGCATCGATCGTATAGCTTGGCTTGTTGCAAATCTTTGGCTGGGTGCAGCTCGTCGGGTAGGCTGCGGTGCCAACGATATCAGCCGGAGTTCCCGCAGTGTTTGAGACACGCCGGGTCTCGGTCACGTTCCCCCGCCCGTCATAGAGGTATTTGACCTCGGCCTTATCGACCTGCTGCACGCTGAAGCTGCTGGGCCGCTTGTCGCTACCATATTGAAATCCAGTCGCAATCGCGCCTTGCAGGAGGTTCGCGAAGGGCCGCCCGCTGGCGCCATCGAAATACACATGGTGATGAAGCCCGGTCGGGCTGTAGGAATCAGCGTTGCCCTGGCCATATTGATCGACACCGGTCGAGTATGTCCATGCGCCAATGCCATCGCTGAATCCGGCTACGGACGCGGTTGCAGACGCTGTCGCCAGCGTCAGGCTTTCCTGGCGCCCGCTGGGAAATGTCGCGGTCTGAACCCAGTGCGTGCCTGACGCCGCACCGGCAAAGGTCGCGGTTTGCCCGATATTGTCAGTCGCATGACCGGCTCCGTCGATCGTAATGCTCGGCCAGTTCCCGACCAGCGTGCAGATATCGGCATTGGGATCACAGGTTTCGTCGGCCATGTTGAAGACGACGGCGCTGCTAACATAATTTATGTGGCCGCTATCCGGTCCCCAGGTCAGGCGAAGCTGGTAACCGAGATTGCTGACAACCGAGCGCAGTGAATAGAGGTTGGCTGCATCGGTCGTCCGCCTATATGAATAAGTCAGCGTCTCCCCTGCCGGGTAGGTCAGGCTCTGTATCCGCGGCACGGCGTTCAGCACATCACCCGCGATCAGTTGCTTGGCGAAAACGCCGACCGTACCGTCCGACATCGTATAGGTGAATTGCTGCGTCGAGCTGTTGTAGGTCAGCGTAGCGCCGCTGCCCCCCTGATCCTGCGCGAAGGTCCCTGTGCCAAGCGCTCCCGTCAGAGTGAAGACGTCGCTCGCGCCACCAATGGTCACTGTATAATGGGTCGATGTCTGGGCATCGACGGTGATGAACCCGAGCCAATTGTCCTGCGCCTCGTTCGAAGTCGAGTAACTGTAAGCGAGACTGCCGGGCCCACCCGGCCCGATCGAAATCCGCAGCGGAACGATAACACCCTTGCCGCTCACCAGATCGATCCCGTTATCGTCGATCTGTGACACGATCGGGGGCACTTCCGCCTGCACCTGCGCCTGGGCGGGGGCGCTGACCGCCATCGAGAGCAGGGCTCCCACAACTGCGATCGGCGCAGCACTGGTAAGCAGGTTGTTCTTGAGCGTCATGAGGTTCCCCCAGGGCAATCGGATCGTGATGGATCGTGAAAAAAAGGCGCAGCTGTGGCGTTGCTTGCCACCGCCGCCGTCGCTCGCCGTGCTGCTCAGGGCGCGCCGGTAACCTTCAGATTCTTGCGATTGTCGGCGGCGTCATAGGTGTAGTTCGCCACCACATTATTGTTCACCGTCCCGCTATGCTGGACCAGGATCAGCCGGCCCTTGGCGTCATAGGTGTAGTTGATCGTTTCCGAACCAGAAACGCCGGCGCTCGCAATCCCTGCAGCGGCGACCAACGCGCCGGTGATCAGGAGCTCGGCTATCTTTTTCCGCGTCATATGATCCCCGCCCGTTGATGCCGATTTTCGGCTGAAGGCAACAGAACATGCGGGGGATGATTCGGGAAGCCGCCGAATGGCGAAACAACCATTTCGGTTGCGATTGCAGGGGTTTGGCGGCCGACTGCCGCTGGCCGGAGCAGTTGGAGAAGCGTTTGATTCAACTCCAACCCAAATCGGCGCAGCACCACGCCCGGCAGCGCTTAACCTCAGCCCTGCCCGCTCTTTGACATGGTCGAAAACACAGGAACGCCTCCGCCCCTGTTATCGCGGGAACAGTCCGCTGTTCCACCGCTGATAATTCCAACACCACCGCTGTTCCGCCGCTGTTATCCCATAACAGCAAAACCGCTCCAGGCTCATGAAAACAAACCCAAATCGGCGCCCACACTCCAACATAACAGCGGTGAAAATAAAATGCTGCCGGGAACAGCGGATAACAGCGGAGAAACGCCCCCGCTCAGGCCACACTCACCGGCCGCGTCGGCGGGCGCCTGCGCGGCGCGGCATCCGACTGGCGGCGGACCAGCGTGAAATCGAGCCGCACGTGCTGATCGCCCTCGGTGGGTGCACCGCGCCGGCGGATCGTCGCCACCAGCATTTCCACCGCCGCGCGCGACATGTCGGCGATCGGCTGGTGGATCGTCGTCAGTTCGGGCCAGATCGCGGTCGCGAGCGTGGTGTCGTCGAAGCCGCACACGGTCAGGTCGCCCGGCACGTCGAGCCCGCGGCGGTGCGCCACCGCGACCGTCGCCGCGGCCATGTCGTCGTTGCTGGCGAAGATCGCGGTCGGCGGGTCGGCCAGTTCGAGCAGCGTCTCCGCGGCGTCGAGCCCCGATCGATAGGTGAACAGGCCGCTGGTGATCAGCGCATCGTCAGCCGGGATATTGGCATCGGCAAGCGCCTCGCGATAGCCGCGCAGCCGCTCGTCGCTGGCGGTCTGGGATGGATTGCCCACGATGAAGCCGATCCGGTGATGGCCAAGCGACAGGATGTGGTTCGTCATCGAATAGGCGGCGGCGAACTCATCGATGCTGACTGCGAACAGATCCGTGGACGGGCGGCCGCTGCCGACCAGCACCGCGGGCACGCCCTCGGCGGCGATCGTCTTGATCAGCTTGGTCGAATCGCACAGCGGCGATGGCAGGATCAGCCCGTCGATGCCACTCTCGATCAGGTGCTTCGCGACCTCGACCTCATGGTCGCCGAGATCGCATTTCTCGATAATCAGCTGCACGTCGCTGCGGCTCGCCTGGTCGAGGCTGCCGACCAGGAATTCGCTGAGATAGGCGGCGCTCGGGTTGCTGTAGAGCAGGCCGATCCGGTCCTGCCCGGCGCCGGCCAGGCTGCGCGCCGCTGAATTGGGGGCGTAGCTGAGCGCGGAGATCGCGGCGTTGACCGCGTCGCGCGTCGTGGCGCGGACATTGGCCTCACCGTTGATCACCCGTGATACGGTCATGGACGAGACGTTCGCCATGCGCGCAACATCTCTGATCGTCGGGGCGGATCGCCGACGGCGGCTTGTCTTGTCGTTCACGGTAACGCGCTCTCCTTGGCCTGTTCATAGCGCATATTTCGGGATTAGCACTATCTCCGCCAATCGCCCTTGTCGGGCCTTCCCGATCCGTATTGACAAGGTAGGTCAAGCGTCATCATGGTATCGGTATCAAAAGGGGCTCAGGCAAGAGTGCGGCAAAAAGCCGGACGCTGATCCCCCGGGGAGTGGGTCGATGACGGGAATATCGCGGCGCGAGAGCCTGGTAATGGCTGCCGGCATGGTGCTCAGCGCGTGCGCGGGCGGCGGCTCATCCGCGGCGAGCGGCGCCACCCCAACCCCGGCACCCGGCCCGACGCCGACCCCCACGCCGACGCCAGGCCCGACGCCAACGCCAACGCCAACGGTTTCGCTCAACACCACTGCCAAGGCGAAGGGAATGCGCTTCGGCTCGGCCTTTGCCTGGAGCGCCCCCGGCGCCGATGCCGGATCCTTCGCCAACCCGTCCTATGCCGCGCTGCTCGAGGCCGATTGCGGCCTGCTGGTGCCCGAGAACGAGCTGAAATGGCAGGCGATCCGCCCGACCGCGACCAGCTTCGATTTCACCCGGTTCGACGCGATGCTCACCTGGGCCGAGAGCAAGGGCCTCGCGGTGCGCGGCCATAACCTGCTCTGGCACCAGCCGAAATGGATGCCCGCCTGGGAGGAAAGCTATAATTTCGGCGCGAGCCCGGCGACCGAGGCGGCACGGCTGCTGAGCGAGCATGTCCGCACCGTCACCACCCGCTACGGCACGCGGATCAAGAGCTATGACGTGGTCAACGAGGCGGTGAACCCGGGCGACCAGTCACTTTACCAGACAGCCCTGTCGCGCGCGCTGGGCGGCCCCGAGGCGACCCTCGACCTCGCCTTCCACACCGCCCGCGACAATGCGCCGCATGCCCAGCTCGTCTATAATGACTATATGAGCTGGGAACCGGGCAATGCGCAGCACCGTGCCGGCGTGCTCAAGCTGCTCGAGGGGTTCAAGACGCGCGGCACGCCGGTCGATGCGCTCGGCGTGCAATCGCACCTCGTCACCCAGGGGACCGACACCGCGGCGAGCGTTTCGGCGCAACAGGCAAGCTGGAAGAGCTTCCTCGATCAGGTGGTGGCGATGGGTTACAAATTGCTCATCACCGAGTTCGACGTGCGCGACAACAACGTGCCGGCCGACATCACCGCGCGCGACCGTGCGGTGGCCGACTACACCCGCGCCTATCTCGACGTGATGTTCACCTACCCGCAGCTCGCCGATGTGCTGGTCTGGGGCATGTGCGATCGCTATAGCTGGATCGAAGGCTTCGAGCCGCGCAGCGACGGTGCCAAGCGCCGCCCCTGCCCCTATGATCTGAATTTCAATGCCAAGCCGATGCGGACGGCCATCGCCGACGCCTTTGCCGCGGCACCGGTACGAAGCTGAATAACAAGCCGCACAAGGCGGCATCACAAGGAGGGGAAAAATGCGAAACACACTCACAACCATCATCGCGCTGGCCGCCGCCTGGGCCGTGCCCGTGCAAGCCCAGACGGCACCTGCGCCCGCAAAGGATGCGGGGGGCGACATCATGGACAAGGCGGTCAACAAGATCGGCGTCAACTGGTCCTTTTATGGCCCCAACCAGACGAGCAAGATGATGAAAGGCGCCGATGTTACAGGCGGCCAGTTCGTGCGCGTGAAGGTGACCGAGAAGGGTGCCAATCCCTGGGACGTCGGCGCCATCTCGCCGATCCAGAAGCCGATCGCGGCCGGCGATACGATCCTCGTCGCGATCTGGATGCGCGCGCCCGAGCTGCAGAATGGCGAGACGATGCCGCTGCCGATGATCGGCGCTAACGGCGCGGCCGCCCCCTATGACAACCTTGTCAAATCCGACGTTAAGATTACCAATGCATGGAAACTCTATTACGCTTCGGGCAAGGCGACGACGAATTTCCCGGGCAACTCGGCAAATGTGACGGTGCACCTCGCATCCGACAAGCATGTGGTTGATCTCGGGCCGGTATTCGTGCTGGACTTCGGCCAGAACTACACTGCGGCATTGCCTGACAACAACGACTAGCAATAGCGGCACGAGCATCACCGGGAGAAAGACGATGATCAAGCATCTTTGGGCGGCCGCACTGACGGCATCGCTTCTGGCAGGCGCGGCTGCGCCAGTCGCCGCCGCACCGCGCAAGGCTCCCGCAAAGGCGCCGGGCAAGGCAGCGCTTTCTCCCGACGCCCGCGCCGCCGCGCTGGTCGCGAAGATGACGCGTGAGGAAAAGCTCATCCTCGTCTATGGCTATTTCTCGACGGATTTCCCGTCGAAGAAGTTCACCGCACCCCCTGAAGGCCGGCCGGGCTCCGCCGGCTATGTCCCGGGCATCCCCCGCCTCGGTATTCCGCCGCAATGGCAGACCGATGCCGGTATCGGCGTCGCGACCCAGGGCGGCGCCGTAAAGAAGCGCGAGCGCACCGCCCTGCCCTCGGGCCTGGCCACCGCCGCGACCTGGAACCCGGAGCTCGCCTTTGCCGGCGGTGCGATGATCGGCAACGAGGCGCGCAATTCGGGCTTCAACGTGATGCTCGCCGGCGGCGTGGATCTGATGCGGGAGCCGCGCAACGGCCGCAACTTCGAATATGGTGGCGAGGATCCGCTGCTCGCCGGCACGATGGTCGGCGCGCAGATCGCCGGCATTCAGTCAAACCACATCATCTCGACCGTGAAGCATTATGCGGTCAACGATCAGGAGACGGATCGCAACGCCGGCAATTCGATCCTCGACCAGAGCGCGATGCGGACCTCCGATCTGCTCGCCTTCCAGTTCGCGATCGAGCGGTCCAATCCCGGCTCGGTGATGTGCTCATACAACCGGGTGAATGGCGATTTCGCCTGCGAGAATGATTTCCTGCTCAACCAGGTGCTCCGCAAGGACTGGAAATGGCCGGGCTATGTGATGTCCGATTGGGGCGCCACCCATAGCACCGCCAAGGCGGCCAATGCCGGGCTCGATCAGGAATCCGGCGCGCCGTTCGACGATGTGCCCTATTTCGCCCAGCCGCTGAAGGATGCGCTGGCGAACGGCACCGTCAGCGCCGCCCAGCTCGACCTGATGGTGACCCGTATCGTGCGATCGATGGCCGCGCACGGCCTGCTCGATCATCCGGTCGCTGAAAGCCGGATCGACTATGCCGCCCACGCCGTGGTGACGCGCCAGGATGCCGAGGAAGGCGCGGTGCTGCTCCGGAACAAGCAGGCGCTCCTGCCGCTCTCGCGCTCCACCAAGCGGATCGCGGTGATCGGTGGCCATGCCGACAAGGGCGTGCTGACCGGTGGCGGATCGTCCCTGGTCTATCCGATCGGCGGCAATGCCGTGCCCGGCATCGTCCCGACCAGCTGGCCCGGGCCGATCATGTACTACCCCTCCTCGCCCATGGCCGAGATCGCCAAACTCGCGCCGGGTGCCAAGGTGAGTTACGCGAGCGGCGATGATCCCGCCGAGGCTGCTGCGCTGGCCAAGGACAGCGATGTCGTGATCGTCTTCGCGACAAGCTGGGCGGGCGAATCCTTCGACGTGCCGCTGGGGCTTCCGGGCTATCAGGATGCGCTGATCAGCACGGTCGCCGCGGCCAACCCCAAGACGGTGGTGGTGCTGGAGACCGGCGGCCCGGTGCTCACGCCCTGGGCCGATCAGGTCGGTAGCGTGCTCGCCGCCTGGTATCCGGGCACGGCGGGCGGCGCCGCGATCGCCAATCTCCTGTTCGGCAAGGTCAATCCGTCGGGGCATCTCCCTGCGAGCTTCCCGAAAAGCGCCGAACAGCTGCCGCATCCCGCGACCCCCAATGCCGGCGACACGATTTATGCCGAGGGCGCGACGGTCGGCTATAAATGGTATGATATGAAGGGCCTGGAGCCGCAATTCCCGTTCGGCCACGGGCTTTCCTACACCAGCTTCGGCTATTCGGGCCTCGCGGCCAGCCCTGCCGGTTCGGGCCTGAGCGTGCGCTTCACGGTGCGCAACACCGGCAAGGTCGCCGGCAAGGCAGTCCCGCAAATCTATGTCGCACGCAAAGGCTGGGAAGCGCCCAAGCGGCTCGGCGCCTTCTCGAAGGTGGCGCTCGCCCCCGGCGCGTCGCGCGCAGTGACGGTGACAGTCGATCCGCGCCTGCTCGCGACCTGGGACGACAGCGCGCATCTCTGGCGCATCGCGCCCGGAGCCTATGATGTGATGCTCGGCGCCTCGTCACGGGATATCAAGCAGACGGTGACGGTGCAGGTGGCCGCGCGGACATTGCCGGTGGGGTGGCGGCCTTAAACGCGCCTCACCCTTTCTCTTTCCTTCCCCGGCCTTCGCCGGGAAGAGCTAGAAAGAAGAATCTCGGAAAGCCGCTCACCCCACGGCCAGCGTCCGCCCCTCGGCGGCGCTGCGCCGTGCCAGCGCGATCAGTTCTAGCCCTGCAAGCGCATCCGCCGGATCGACCGGCGGCGGCGTGCCTTCGAGGATCGCGTCCGCGACGCCCTCATAATAACGCCGCCAGTCGCCCCGCGCTGAAGGCACCACCTCAGGCGACCCCTCGCCGATCGTCAGCATGCCGAAGGTCGCCGGCGGCTCCTCCCCATATCCAGGGTCGCCCGCCTTGCCACCGGCGCGCAGGAACGGTTCCTGCGGATCGAGACCATATTTGACGAAGCTGCCGCGGCTGCCGTGCAGTGCGAAACGCGGCCTGGCCGCCGCGATCAGGGTGGAGCCGGACAGGATCACCCGCCGCTTGCCATAATGCAGCACCAACTCGAAATAATCATCGGCCACAACACCTGCCCGCTGTGCCGCGACGTCAGCCGTCAGCGCCTCGGGCGGCCCGAACAGGCACAGCGCCTGGTCGATCAGATGCGGCCCGAGATCGGCGAGCATTCCCCCGCCTTCCTCTACGCTCGCTTCGCGCCAGCCCGGCTTGATCGCCGGCCGGAACCGGTCCCACCGCAGCTCGGCCAGCATCACCTCGCCCAGCCTGTCGCCCTGCAACACCCCCTTCACCGTCAGGAAATCGCTGTCCCAACGCCGGTTGTGGAACACCGACAGTACGCGGCCCCGCGCCTTGGCCACCGTGATGAGATCGGCCGCGGCGCCCGGGTTCAGCGCGAAGGGCTTGTCGATCACGACATGCTTGCCAGCCTTGAGCGCGGCATGGGCGAGTGGCGCGTGGAGATCATTGGGCGTTGCGATCACCACGAGCCCGATCTCGGGATCGGCGATCAGCGCCTCGGCGCTGGCCATCACCGCAACACCGGGATAATCGTGCGCGACCTGGTCGACCCGCGACGTCACGATTGCCGCCAGCTTCAGCCGCTCGACCGCGGCGATTAACGGCGCATGGAAACTCGCACCGGCCAGCCCATAGCCGATCACACCGACATTGATCGGGCTCGTCATGCCACCACCGGCGGTTCGTCCCCGCCCCCCACATCTGCCTCCAGTTCGACATCACCAGGCGAATGATCGAGATATTCCCGCCACATCATGATCAGCACCGCCATCGTCGCCGGGCCGACGAACAGGCCGAGCAGCCCGAAGGTCTCTACCCCGCCAAGGATACCGATCAGCACCCACACAAAGGGCAGCCGCGTCGCCCCGCCGATCAGCACCGGCCGGATGAAATGATCGGCGATGGCGACCACGGCCAGCCCGATCACCACCACGGCGATCGCGCCGCCGACTGAATTCTGGCCGAGCAGCAGCAACGCCGCGATGGCGAACATCAGGGCGGCGCCGAACGGGATCATCGCCGCCACCGCGGTCAGCGCGCCGAGCAGGATCGGGTGCGGCACGCCGAGCATGACATAGACGATCGTCATCACCGCGCCCTCGCCGATGCCGACCAGCACCAGGCCGTCGATCGTGCCGCGCACTGACCGGATTGCCTGCACCCCGATGCGCTCGCCGGCCGGGCCGAACAGCAGGTCGCCGGCGCGCTGCGCCTGGGCAACGATTGAATCCCGGTCGCGCAGCAGGAAGAACAGGGTCAGGAGCGTGAAGCCGAAGATCACGCTGCGATGCATCAGCCCCTTGCCGATCAGCTGCGAATGGTCGTGCCAGGCAGCGCCGCTCAGATGGCGGATCTGCAGTGCCGCGCTTTCTGGCGTGGCGAGATTGGCTTCCCACCAATGTTTCAGCGTGCCGCTGGCAAAGGGTACCTGATCGATCCAGCCCGGCACCGGGACGCCATTGGCCTGCGCAGAGTTGATCCAGGTCATGACATCCTGCACCTCGCGCGCGGCCTGGGCGATGCCGATCGCGATCGGCACCAGCACCAGCAGCGCGACGACCAAAGTGATGAGGCTCGGGATCGTCACCCGGCTGGAGGCAAGCCCGGGGCGCAACGCCCGCAGCCGAAGCAGCAGCGGATCAACCGCGACAGCGATCACCAGCGCCCAGACCAGTGCGGGCACAAAGCCCCAGACGATCCACAGGCCAAGGAGGCCGAGGCCGGTGGCGAGCAGGATGCGGGCGATTCCCTGGGCTTTGACGGGCGGGTTTGCTGGGGTGTCGGTCTGGTCCATGAGCGGGGTTTAGCAGCGTGGATGGGATTTGGTAGCGGGGGTGTTTAGGGTGTGACTCGCTCGCCACTCAGCAATGCTTCCATCGCTGCCAGTGGTCAGGAGCCGGGGGCGCTCGGCCATCATAGGCCAGTGTGTATCGGATTTATGCGCAAGAGAGATGCACCAACAATTCTTGCTCATCTTCATCGAAAAAATACATTTGGTTGTAAAACTGCTCAAATGAAGTCCGTAATATCGATCGCTCTCTCGCTCATATCAGCGTGCCTCCTTGTAAGTTGTGGCAAACTACCGGGCTCTCCGCCAATGATTGAGGCCACTTCAACCGCTATCTTTAAGTATAACGGACAGCGGCTCACTCAGGCAAATGCCGTTCGGTGCGAAATGGTCGGCATGAATGATGGGGTGGTCCACATCGGTAGCGCGCCCAGAATCGAGGGTGACCGCCATTGGTTCAAACGTGCTGATGGGTCGATCATCATCTTCCCTGAATTCGACTCTTGTATCGACACGGCTGCGATACCGGGCGAATCGCGTGAGGTCATGCACCCGAACGGCGTATTTGAGCCTCAGAGTCACGAAACGTTTGTATTCAATAGCAGCGAGTCCCCGACGCTGGTAGATATATTGGCGGCGAATACCTTCACGTCACCAACGGACCAATCGATCTTGCAATCAGTAATTTTGACTCGTGCGGATGTACCCCTGACACACAATTTGGCGATAGCGTTCCCCGGACTCGCGAAGATGGCGCCCGATCCTGACCAACCGGCGACCGGCGTTCCGGGTGGTGACGTATTCGCGGGAAATTTCTTGGGCGTTCAGGCGCGAGCGACCATCCTTGCGTCAAATACCAAATGCGGAACCAACGCCGTCACAGGTGTCGTCATCTTGTCGGAGCGCGATGCGTGCCGCTTCGTCAATGAGTGCAACAAAAGCGCGCGGAAGCTGGTTTGTGGCAAGGAGGCGGGCGGCTTGCATGTGTCTTACGACCCATCATTCTCGACCGCCAATGTCGTTATGGGGAAACCGGACCTCCGATATCGGGCAACGCTATACGACTCGCGACTTCCGGTATTTGCGAAGGCGCGGAGCAGCTCCCGTAAATGGCGCCCCGTCATCTGCGTAGAAGCGACCTGTGCGGCGCCTCGAGACGCAGATTTGCCAACCCTTTTCTACTATCCTGCCAGGCATCTTCTGATTGAAGTCGGCCCCACCAACAAGATATTCGGAGCTCACATGTTTAGTGGTCGAAGGATGTTATGAGCTTTCAGGGGCGCCCAATCGTCAGCGCGACATGCGAAACCACCGGCGCGCCTGCTGCGTTGCGGCTTTCGGCGGTGCGCGGCACCCTCGTGGCGGGCACGGGCAATGGCGATCCATCCAACCTCCAGATCGAAACCGAGCCGACACGCCGGCCGTTCAGCGGCCCGTGCCAAGTGATCCCGCGGACCCGCGCCGGCGAAACGGGCAAGGCACGGCTGGTCGCCGAAGCGGATGGCGTGCGTTCGGCACAGCTGGATTTCACGCTGGGATGATGATGCGGGCTACGGTGACGGCGCGCGTGCGCGGGGAGATTGCGGGGTATTGGCAATGTCATACCGAATCTCGTTGATGACCTGTCCTTTCAAACCCCTCCCCTTCCGGGGAGGGGCTTAGAAGTAATGATGCTTGGTATCAGCCAGGATGCGCCCCTTGAATTAGGGCACGCCGCGGTGCGGTGCCTATTTCTTGCCGGCGGCCTCGAGCAGGCCGTCCAGGGTAGCCTGGTCCTTCACCGCCAGGGAGTTCCGGTCGATGATGCCGCCAGTATCCCAGAGGAAGGGCATAGCGCCGTTGGCGAGCGCCTGTTGCGCGACATATTTGTTCCAGTGCGTCACTGACGCGTTATGCTTCGGCATGTCTTTCGGCGTGGTGCGGCGTCCGCAGCCGAATTCGCCGAGAATCACCGGGATGCCGACGCCGGTGAAATGTTGCTTCACCGACAGCATCTGCTGGTCGATAGTATCCTCCTCGCCCCAGGTGGCGTTGCGATCGGGCTCGATCGTGGAGTGATTGTCCTTGCCCCAATAATAGAACATCTTCCCCCAGGAGGCGTCCTCCGAGAGGATCGTGAACTGCGCGGGGTCATAGTAATGCACTTCGAGCATGAGGCGGTTTGTCGCCGTATCGGTGGGCATTTTCTTCCAGAGTGAAGCAGCCAGGTCAGTGCTTGTGTTCGGCGCCTGGACGACGAGCGTGCGATACGCGTTCTTCCCGCCGGTCGAGCGGACAGCGTCGATAAAGGTCTGGTGATAGCTGAGCAGGACGTCCGCCTTCGCGGCCGTGTCGGCGTTGGGCTCGTTCGCGCTGGCGAACATGAGGCGCTCGTCAAAGTCGCGCATCTGCGTGGCGATCTGCTCCCAGAACGCCTTTTGCTTCGCGTTGACGGCGGCCTTGTCCGCGTCATCTACGTGATTTTCCAGCCAGCCGCCGTCCCAGTGGATATTGAGCAGGACATAGAGATCAGCGTTGATGCAATATTGCACGACGTCCTTCACGCGGTTGAGCCAGGTGTCGGTAATCTTCGCGGTCGTCTTGTCGGAGTATTGATCCCAGGAGCATGGCAGGCGCACCGCGTCGAAGCCGAGCGCCTTGATCTTGGTCATCAAAGCCTGGGTCAGGAGAGGATTTCCCCAGCCGGTTTCGGAACCGCTGGCTTCCAGCGTATTGCCGGCGTTCCAGCCGAGCTTGATATGGCCCGAGATATCGACCGCCGTGCTCGTCATGCCCGTGGAATCCGCTGATTTCGGGCTGACATTGTAGCTCGGATAAAGGCCCGACGGGGTTGGAGTGGGCGTGGGCGTCGGGCTTGGGCTC